>WBZO01006381.1_pt1 | contig 11467 bp, 9 predicted proteins | sample 5204261 | NCBI WGS metagenome assembly WBZO01 (sample SAMN12412400, study PRJNA552823) | activated sludge metagenome | isolation source: activated sludge from anammox sidestream of wastewater treatment plant... | place: USA: North Carolina | collected 2017-09 | reverse complement strand
GCCACTGGTAGATGCCGACCAGGTACTCGGGCATGAAGCGGTGCGCCGTCTCCTCCAGCGCCTCGCGCGCCGTGGCGTCGGCGAGCGACTCGCCCTCGTCGAGGTGGCCGGCCGGCTGGTTGAAGCGCAGGCCGTCGTCCGTTTCCTCCTCGACGAGCAGGAAACGGCCTTCGCGCTCGATGACGGCGGCGACGGTGACGCTGGGTTTCCACGGGCGGTCCATGGCCGCATTCTACCGTCTATGCCGGCGATCGGCGGCTGCGCGCTTGCAAAACGGTGACGGCCTGTATCTTGATGCCTTCTTAATGCCCGCTTCCCGCATTTTGACGACAGTTTTATGACTCCCCCTCTAGCATGCTTCCATTGCCCACGAAGGGAGGACTCATGAACTCACTCGCAATCATTTACTGGCTGGCCGTACTGGGTGCGCTCGGCTTGTTCATCTATCTGGGCTATGCCTTGCTACGGCCCGAAAATTTCTGACTCGGAGGTCTTTCATGCAAGATCTGATCTACGTCGGTCTGACGCTTGCCTTCTTCGCTGTCACCACCTTCATCGTACTGGCGCTGCGGCGCCTGTGACGGAAGGGGACACCGAGCATGGGACTGATTGTTCTCAAATACGCCGTCGTGCTGGCGACGATGACCGGCCTGGCAGTCGTGATGGGGCGCTGGTTGGCGCGGGCTTTCGACGACAAACCTCACTGGGCCATTGAGCGGCTGAGCTACCGCGTCCTGGGTATTGATCCGGCTGAAGGCATGGACTGGGTGCGCTATGGCCTAGCGCTGCTGCTATCCAACGCGGCAATGATGCTGCTCGGCTATCTAATCCTGCGTCTGCAGGGCGTGCTGCCTGGCAACGGCCTCGGCAATGCCGCGCAGTCCGCAGACCTCGCCTTCAATACAGCCGCTTCGTTCATCACCAACACCAACTGGCAGGCCTATGCCGGCGAGACCAGTCTATCGAACGCCACGCAGATGGGATCCATCACCTTCCTGATGTTTTGCGGCGCCACGGCGGGCATAGCGGCGGCAGGCGGCTTTATCCGCGCACTCGGCCGCAGCTGTAGCCATGACATCGGGAATTACTGGGTTGACTTCTTCCGCGTGCTGTGGCGTGTGCTGTTACCACTGTGCTTCATCGTGGCCATCGTCTACGTGTGGCAAGGCATACCGCAGACGCTGAGCAGTCAGGCCGAGGCAGTCACGCTGGAAGGCGCAGGACAGCGTTTCGTGCTTGGCCCTGTCGCCAGTTTAGAGACCATCAAGCACATCGGCACCAACGGTGGTGGCTTTTTCAGCATGAACGCCGCGCATCCCTACGAGAACCCGACTCCGCTGACCAACCTGCTGCACATTCTCTCAATGCTGCTCATCCCATCGGCGCTAACGGTGACTTTCGGCACCATGTTGTCGCAGAAACGTCAGGGATGGGTATTCTTCGGCGCCTTCATGATCATGTTCATCGGTTTTTTGGCGATGGTGTTTGGCGCAGAGCAGGCGGGCAACCCGCTGCTGACGCAGGCTGGCGCCGATCAAAACCCGGCGGCAACCCAGCCCGGCGGCAACATGGAAGGCAAGGAAATGCGCTTCGGCATCGCCGACACCGGCCTTTTCGTTGCCACCACCACGGCAGCGACGACAGGCTCTGTGAATGCCATGCATGACTCCCTCACGCCGCTGGGCGGCCTCGTGCCACTGGTGCAGATGATGCTCAACTGCGTGTTCGGCGGTGACGGCGTCGGTTTCATCAACCTGATTCAGTACGCGATCCTCACCGTATTCCTCGCTGGCATGATGATCGGCCGCACGCCAGAATTTCTCGGCAAAAAGATCGAGGCGCGCGAGATCAAGCTGGTGATGCTCTCGGTGTTGGCGCATCCGGCCTCGATCCTCGGTTTCACCGCGCTGGCCTGCCTGTGGCCCGACACGGGGGCAAGCCTGGCCAATCGTGGACCGCACGGCTTTTCCGAGGTGCTCTACGCCTATACATCGGGCACGGCAAACAACGGTTCGGCGTTTGCCGGCTTCAATGCCAATACGCCGTATTTCAATACAACCATTGGTCTGGCCATGCTGGTCGGCCGCTTCCTGACGCTCCTGCCCATGCTGGCCGTGGCCGGTTCGCTGGCTTCGAAGAATACCGTGCCGGCCAGTTCCGGCACCTTTCCCACGGCCACCCCGCTTTTCATGAGTTTGCTGGTGTTCGTCGTGCTGATGGTGGGCGGGCTCACCTTCCTTCCGGCGCTGGCGCTCGGCCCACTGGTGGAACAGCTCCAGATGCTCTCCGGCCACATTTATCCGTAATGCGAGTCGCGCCATGAATAACTTGAATCCTGATACCTCGCCGCTCGATGCCTTGTTCGGCCCCTGCCTGCGGGGCGCCGCTCTCGTGGCGCTCGTCACGGGACTGGCCTACCCGCTGCTGACAATCGGCGTCGCTCAACTGGCCTTTCCGCAGCAGGCCAACGGCAGCCTGATGCGCCAGGGCGGCGGCGTCATCGGTTCAGCGCTGATCGGCCAGGCTTTCGTCCAGGCGCGCTACTTTCATCCGCGTCCGAGTGCGACATCTGCACCCGACGCGCAGGACCCGTCCAAGACCGCCAGCGCGCCCTACAACGCTGCGCTGTCTTCCGGCAGCAACCTGGGGCCGACCAGCCAAGCCCTGATCACGTCCGTGGCGCTGCGCGCGACCGAGTACCGGAAGATAAATGGCTTGACCGCCGATATCCCTGTCCCGGTCGACGCCGTCACCGCTTCGGGCTCCGGACTCGATCCGCACATATCGGTCGCTAACGCCCGGGCCCAGGCTGCGCGTGTGGCGCAGGCGCGCGGCCTGGATGCTGTGCGAATGATCCAGCTGATCGATGCCCATACCGAAGAGCGCCTGCTCGGCTTGCTTGGCGAGCCACGCGTGAACGTGCTGCGGCTCAACATGGCGCTGGATTCATTTGACCCAACATTGGCAAATCAATGAGGCGGCTTGGAGTCCATAGCATGTCCGACAAGAAAATTCTCCCGCTTTTTGACCGTAACCTGATGCACACGGCCCTGCTGGACGCCTTGCGCAAGCTTTCGCCGCGTGCTCAATGGCGCAACCCGGTAATGTTCGTTGTCTACCTCGGCTCCATCCTTACCAGCGCCCTGTTTCTTCAGGCACTGGGCGGCAAGGGAGAGGCTCCTGCCGGCTTCATCCTGGCGATCGCCCTGTGGTTGTGGTTCACCGTGCTATTCGCCAACTTCGCGGAGGCTCTCGCCGAAGGGCGCAGCAAGGCGCAAGCCGCCAGTCTGCGCGGCCTGAAGGGGATGACCTGGACCAAGAAACTCGCCAGCGGGCTTTACGAGTCGACACAACAGCATCCGCGCAGCGAGTCGGGCTGGATACGCACCAAGGCGGACAGTCTGAGCAAGGGCGACATAGTGCTGATTGAGGCCGGCGACATCATTCCCGCCGACGGCGAGGTCATCGACGGTGTGGCCTCGGTCGACGAGAGCGCCATCACGGGCGAATCGGCGCCCGTCATCCGCGAATCGGGCGGCGATTTCTCCGCTGTTACCGGAGGTACGCGCGTGCTCTCGGACTGGATCGTGGTGTGCGTGACGGTCAATCCGGGTGAAACCTTTGTCGACCGCATGATTGCCATGGTCGAGAACGCCAGCCGCAAAAAAACGCCCAATGAGATCGCACTGACCATTCTGCTGGTCGGTCTTACGCTGGTATTCCTGCTGGTCATCGTCACGCTGCGGCCCTATTCGGCCTTTGCAGTTGGGCAATCGGTCACGGCCGGTGGCGAAGATGCGGTCATTGGCGTAACGATACTGGTGGCATTGCTGGTATGCCTGATCCCGACGACCATCGGCGGCCTGCTCGGTGCCATCGGCGTGGCCGGCATGAGCCGCATGATGCAGGCCAACGTCATCGCCACCTCGGGGCGCGCGGTGGAGGCAGCCGGCGATGTGGACGTGCTGCTGATGGACAAAACCGGCACAATCACCCTGGGCAACCGTCAGGCCAGCAGCTTCATCCCGGCTAACGGCGTAAGCGTGAAACAACTGGCCGATGCGGCGCAACTCGCCTCTCTGGCCGACGAGACCCCCGAAGGGCGCAGCATCGTAGTATTGGCCAAACAGATGTTTCATCTGCGTGAGCGGGACGTGCATAAGTTGGGCGCACGCTTCGTGCACTTTACTGCCCAGACGCGCATGAGCGGTGTGGACCTCACGGACGAGGTATCCGGCACCCGTGCCATCCGCAAGGGCGCAGCCGAGGCATTGCGCCGCCACGTCGAGACGCTGGGTGGCCAATTCCCGTCAGAACTTGAACAGGTTATCAACGAGGTGTCGCGACGGGGCAGCACGCCGCTGGTAGTGGCCGAGGACAACCGCGCCCTCGGCGTGGTCGAACTGAAGGACATAGTCAAGGGCGGCATCCGGGATCGTTTCGCCGAGCTGCGCCGTATGGGCATCAAGACCGTGATGATCACCGGTGACAATCGCCTCACGGCAGCGGCCATCGCCGCCGAGGCGGGCGTAGACGATTTTCTTGCCGAGGCAACCCCGGAAGACAAGCTCAAGTTGATCCGCCATTACCAGTCGGCAGGACAGCTGGTGGCGATGACCGGCGACGGGACCAATGACGCGCCGGCGCTGGCCCAGGCCGATGTCGCTGTGGCCATGAACTCCGGTACCCAGACGGCCAAGGAAGCCGGCAACATGGTCGACCTCGATTCCAATCCGACCAAGCTGATCGAAGTAGTCGAGACCGGAAAACAGATGTTGATGACGCGTGGCGCGCTTACGACCTTCAGCGTCGCCAACGACGTGGCGAAATACTTCGCCATCATCCCGGCGGCCTTCATGAGCACCTACCCGCAACTCAGCTCGCTGAACGTGATGCAACTGGCCAGTCCTTTCTCGGCAATCCTGTCGGCCGTCATCTTCAACGCCCTGATCATCGTTTTGTTGATCCCACTGGCGCTCAAGGGCGTGAAGTACCGCGCCGTCGGAGCCGCAGCCCTGCTGCGCCGGAATCTTTTGCTCTATGGACTCGGCGGTGTGATCGTGCCCTTCGTCGGCATCAAGGCCATCGATCTGGCACTCGCCGGCCTGGGCCTTGCCTGACATCTTCCAACGCTTGAAGGTTCGCCACATGAATCGTCATCTCGTCAGAGCATATTTTGCCAGCGCCGTCGCCGCCGCACTGACTTTTCCGCCGATCGGCCATGCCCAGACCGCGCCGGCGGCCGAGGACAGCCCGCACACGCTGACCGCCAACATCGGCCTCGCCAGCAGCTACCGCTTCCGCGGCATCGACCAGACCTTCGGCAAGCCGGCCCTGCAGGGCGGCTTCGACTACGCGCACGCCAGCGGCTTCTATGCCGGCAACTGGAACTCCAATGTGAACTCCGGCGCCGGCTTTCCCTCCGGCAATCTGGAGATGGATTTCTACGGCGGCTGGAAGAAGGCCTGGGGCGACTGGGGCCTCGACGCCGGCGCCATCTACTACACCTACCCTGGCAGCGATGCCAGCCTGGCGAACGGCACGGCGCTGACCAATGCCAGGACGACCAGCGCGCACACCGGGCGCGTGGACAACACCGAGGTCTACATTGGCGGCAGCTGGAAGTTCCTCTCGCTGAAGTACTACCGCTCGCTCGGCGACTACTTCTCGGTGCCGAAGACCCGCGGCTCGGGCTACCTCGACCTGTCGGCGAGCTACGACCTGGGCGGCGGCTGGGGCGTGAACGGCCACCTCGGCCACCTGAACTTCAGGAACTTCCACAACGGCCGCTCCAACGGCGACTACAGCGACTGGAAGCTCGGCGTCACCAAGGACATTTCCGGCTGGGTGATCGGCGCCGCCTACGTCGGCACCAACGCCAAGGGCGGCTGCTCGCCGAACGCCGCCGGCCTGGTCCAGCCCTACTGCTTCGGCAACGATGCGCCGGGCGCGACGAGCACCAAGAATGCCGGGCGCGACACCGTGGTCATCTCGGTCAGCCGCACTTTTTAAAAGAGACACAGGCCGACGAAGATCGGCGCCATGGAAGACTTGCCGAACGTCCTGCTCGCCCTGGCGGCCATATTCTGACCGGTGCTGCTGGTCTTGCTGCTGGTCGACCGCCGGCGGCGATGAAACCTAAGGTAGCCGCTGATGTATCGTTCGCCGCGGCTTCAATCTGCCGGACGGCGCTAAAATGCCACGTTGATCGATGGCATCGGGCCATCGCGCACGCCTTGGGTTGCGACGTGACATAGCGCAAGCGGCGGTAAACCTGCACGGAGAAAGAAAGGGCGGAAAGCATGGAGGCGGTCGTCAATTGCGTCGCATACCGGAACGGCGAGCGGGCCGGGGACGTCCGGCTCGAGGATATCAGCGAAGTCATCAAGGCGCCCGATACCTTCATCTGGCTGGGCCTGCACGAGCCGATGCTGCCGCTGCTGCTGAAGATCCAGGAGGAGTTCGGCCTGCACGAACTCGCCGTCGAGGATGCCCAGTCCGCCCACCAGCGGCCCAAGATCGAGGAGTACGGCGAGGGTGTCTTCATCGTGCTGCATACCGTGCAATGGTGGGACAACGAGATGCGGCTCGGCGAGACGCACCTCTTCATCGGCAGGAACTACTTCATAACGATCCGCCAGGGCGCCTCCCAGCCCTACATCAAGGTGCGCGAGCGCTGTGAAAGCCTGCCGCAGCGTCTCGCCAAGGGTCCTGGCTTCGCCCTGTACGGCATCATGGACTTCGTCGTGGACCAGTACCTGCCCATCGTCGACGCCTTCCAGACGCGCTTCGAGCAGATCGAGGCGGACATCTTCAGGGATCGCTTCGACCGCGGCACCATCGAGCGGCTCTACGACCTCAAGCAGGAGCTGCTCGGCCTGCAGAACGCCGCTGCCCCGGTCGTCGATATCTGCAGCCAGCTGATGCGTTTCCACCAGGCGCTCGTGCCGAAGGAGCTGCACCCCTACTTACGCGACGTCATGGACCATGCGGCGCGGGTCAGCAAGTCCGCAGATGATCTGCGCGGGATGCTCTCCGACGCCATGCAGGTCAACGTCGCGCTGATGTCGCTACGGCAGAACGAGGTTGTGAAAACCCTCGCCAGCTGGGCGGCTATCCTGGCCGTGCCGACCATGGTCTTCAGCATGTACGGCATGAACTTCGAATTCATGCCGGAACTGAAGTCGCCCTACGGCTACCCGCTGTCCTTGGCCGTCACCGGCCTGGCCTGCGCCTGGCTGTATCGGCGCCTGAAACGGACAGGCTGGTTATGACGGACGGTACGAAAACACCGAACCCGGCCTCGGCGGAATTCGAACTGCGGGTGCGGCGCATCCACCGCCGCGACCTCAATCGCGTCTGGGAATTCCTGAAGCTGGTTTTCCGGGACGTAAACCGAGAAACGGTCGAATACCAGCGGCCACGATTCAAGAAGCTCCTGCTCGATATATACGAGGAAGAAGGCATCGAGCAACTCCTCTTCGAATTGAAACGCGGCATCAAATTCGAGCTGGTCGGCTATGCCGAATTCGCCTACGAGATCGCCGGCGCCGACAACTGGATGAATCACCGCTACTTCGAGAAGCGCGGCATGCGCCCGCTTTTCGTCGACGAGTTCGCCGTGCATCCCGACTACCACGGCCTGGGCGTCGGCGCTTTCATCTTCGACCAGATCGAGCACGCGGCAAGATTGCGCGGCTGCACGCATATCGTGCTCGAAGTGGCCGAGAACAACGAACGCGCACTCAAGTTCTACCGTGCGCGCAGTTTCCATAAGCTTGACGCGGCCCTCTTCCTAGCCAAGAGAATCGGCAGCGAGAATGAACTGTTGGCGCCGCGCAAGCTGAAAGTGCCTGCGAAAAGGAAGGGATGATGACGGAAGAACAGCGCCCGAACCCGGACGCGCTGCTGGCGCAGCTGGAGGCCGCACAATCCCGTGCCGCTCGCGGCAAGCTGAAGGTGTATTTTGGCGCCAGCCCCGGCGTTGGCAAAACCTATGCCATGCTGAACGCCGCGCGACAGATGGTGATTCAGGGAGTCGACCTCGTCGTCGGCGTGGCAGAAACCCACGGCCGCAGCGAGACGGCGGTCATGCTCCAAGGGCTGGAGGTATTGCCGCGCAGGGAAATCGAGTATCGCGGCCATATCCTGAAGGAATTCGACCTCGACGCCGCGCTGGCGCGCAAGCCGGAACTGATCCTGATCGACGAGCTCGCCCACACCAACACCCCCGGCTCGCGTCACCCGAAGCGCTGGCAGGACGTGGAGGAACTGCTCGCCGCCGGCATCGACGTATGGACCACCGTCAACGTGCAGCACCTGGAAAGCCTCAACGACGTCGTTGGCGGCATCACCGGCGCCCGCGTCTGGGAGACGGTACCCGACCGCGTCTTCGACGAGGCGGACGAGGTGGTGCTGGTCGACCTGCCGCCCGAGGAGCTGCTGCAGCGGCTCAAGGAAGGCAAGATCTACATCCCCCAGCAGGCCGAGCGCGCCATGCAGAACTTCTTCCGCAAGGGCAACCTGCTCGCCCTGCGCGAACTCTCCCTGCGGCGCACCGCCGACCGGGTGGACGAGGACGTGCTGGCCTATCGGCGCGAGCAGGCGGTGTCCACGGTCTGGCCGATGCAGGACTCGGTGCTCGTCTGCGTCAGCGCCAGCGCGGGCAACGAGAAGCTCATCCGCCGGGCGGCACGCATGGTGACCCAGTTCGAAGTGCCCTGGCACGTGATCCTCGTCGAGACGCCGGACATTCGGCGCTTGCCCGCGGAGCGCAGGACGCAGATCCTCGGCATTCTCAAACTCGCGGAAGGCCTGGGCGCGCAAACTGCCGTGCTTTCCGGGCCGGGCGCAGTGGCCCCCGCCATTTCCTATGCGCGCGAACACAATCTGGGGAAAGTCATCGTCGGCCGCGACCAGTCGTTTCGGCTGCCTTGGCAACGGAGCTTTGCGGAGTCGCTTGGCCGCCGGGCGCCCGATCTGGATATCATTCAGGTGGCTCGCGAAGGGATCGACAGGGATGCAGCCCACCCGTCCGCAAGTCTTCTCTCCCGCGCCAGCAGAATGTCGTGGCGAAGCTCACTGGCAGCCGTCGCGTTCATCGCGCTGGTGACCGCCCTGTCGCAATCCTTGCACGCCGTCCTCGATCTTGCGAACATCGTCATGCTCTACCTGCTGGCGGTTGTCCTCATCGCACTCAAGCTCGGTCGCGGTCCGGCTGTGCTGGCTTCCTTCCTGGCGGTGGCTGCCTTCGACTTTTTCTTCGTGCCGCCCCGGCTGTCCTTTGCGGTCAGCGATGTTCAGTACCTGGTGACTTTCACCGTCATGCTGGTCGTTGCCATCGTCATCGGCCAGCTCACCGCCGGTCTGAGTTTCCAAGCCGCCATTGCGGAAGGTCGGGAGCGCCACAACCGCGCGCTTTACGAAATGGCGCGAGAACTCTCCAGCGCGCTCACCGTCGAGCAAATCGCCGAAATTACCCAGCGCTTCATCGATCTCGGCTTCGAGGCCCGGGCTTCGATTCTCGTGTCGAACGACGCAAATCGGATCGCCTCGCCGCCGGGAATCACCCCTCTGGAGAATGTCGATGCCGGCATCGCGCAATGGGCTTTCGACCACGGCAAGGCCGCCGGCCGCTCCACCGACACCCTGCCTTCGACACCGCTGCTGTACGTTCCCCTCAAGGCGCCGATGCGCATCCGGGGCGTGCTGGCCATCGCCCCGCGTAACCCCGGCTGGCTGCTGACGCCCGAGCAGCGCCAGTTGCTGGACACCAGCGCAACCCTGATCGCCATCGCCATCGAGCGTGTACACTACATCTCCGTCGCTCAGAGTGCTCTCGTGCACATGGAATCGGAGCGCCTGCGCAACTCACTGCTCTCCGCGCTGTCGCACGACCTGCGCACCCCGCTTACGGTACTCATCGGCCTGGCGGACTCCCTCAACCTGGCCGGCCCCGCGCTGCCGCCGCAGCAGGCGGATATCGCCCGCGCCATACGCGACGAGGCCTTGCACACCAGTGCCCTCGTCAACAATCTTCTGGACATGGCCCGCCTGCAGGTCGGCAACGTCACGCTCAAACGGGAATGGCAACCCCTCGAGGAAGTCATCGGCGCCGCACTTCAGTCGCGCTCGGCCCTGCTGGCGCAGCACACCGTGCGCATCGGGCTGCCGGACGACCTGCAGCTTCTGGAATACGACGCCGTGTTGATGGAGCGAGTGTTCTGCAACCTGCTTGAGAACGCCGCGAAGTACACTCCACCCGGAAGCCTGATCGAGATCAAGGCCCGTCGCGACGGGGACCACGTGGAAATTGAAGTCGCCGACAACGGCCCGGGCCTGCCGCCTGGACGGGAGGAGAGCCTGTTCGAGAAATTCACGCGTGGCCGCGAGGAAACCAGCGTGTCTGGCATCGGGCTGGGACTTGCCATCGTTCGCGCCATCGTCACCGCCCACGGCGGCACCATTCACGCCGAGAACCGCCCCGAGGGCGGTGCGCGATTCGTCATCCGCCTTCCGGCCGGCGAGCCGCCCGGCATGCCCGAGGAAATCTGATGTCGGACGCCCGCGCCCCGGCTCCCGTCGTCCTCGTCATCGAGGATGAACCGCAGATACGCCGCTTCGTGCGTGCCGCCCTCGAGGCTGAACACTGCAACGTTGTCGAGGCCGGCACCGCCGAGCGCGGCCTGATCGATGCCGGCACCCGCAAGCCTGATCTCATCATCGTCGATCTCGGTCTGCCCGACCGGGACGGCATCGATATCGTTCGCGATATACGAGGCTGGTCCAGCATCCCGATTCTGATCCTGTCGGCGCGCTCGGAGGAAAACACCAAGGTCTTGGCCCTGGATGCCGGTGCGGACGATTACCTGACCAAGCCTTTCGGCGTTCCGGAACTGCAGGCCCGCATGCGTGCGCTGTTGCGACGGGCGGTGCGCACGGCGGGCGAGGAAAGCCCACTTGTGGTTTTCGGCGATGTCGCGGTTGATCTTGCCAGGCGGCTCGTCACCCGCGGCGGTGAAGTTGTGCATCTGACTCCGATCGAATACCGCCTGCTGACGCAGCTCATCGCTAACCGCGGTCGCGTGCTCACCCATCGGCGGCTGCTGCTCGATGTCTGGGGGCCGAATGCCGTGGAACACACCCATTATCTGCGGGTATACATGACCGGCTTGCGCAGAAAGCTGGAGTCGAACAAGAACATCCCGCAATTTATCCTGACTGAGCCGGGCATCGGCTATCGCCTGTCCGTTCCCGACTGAGCTGGCACATTCCGCCCCTCCGGCACAGCGCCTTCCGCAGGCAAAGCCGGAGGCGGCTGAAATCGGATAAAATTCTCATTTCGAAACAAAGATGGAGAACCATCATGTCCATGGCCGACCGCGACGGCTTCATCTGGTACGACGGCAAGCTCGTGCCCTGGCGCGAAGCAACCACCCATGTGCTCACCCACTCCCTGCACTACGGC
>WBZO01006379.1_pt1 | contig 11469 bp, 7 predicted proteins | sample 5204261 | NCBI WGS metagenome assembly WBZO01 (sample SAMN12412400, study PRJNA552823) | activated sludge metagenome | isolation source: activated sludge from anammox sidestream of wastewater treatment plant... | place: USA: North Carolina | collected 2017-09 | reverse complement strand
CCGCACCGCCTCCCGGATCACCGTCCGCGACACGCCGAACTGCTCGCCCAGCTCCCGCTCGGAGGGCAGCCTGTCACCGACGCTCAACTTCTCCGACAGGATCGTCTCCAGCATCATCCCCGCGACCTTGTCGGACAGCCGCGGCTCGCGCGCGACCTGATCGAACACGACGGCGCTCTCACCAGCTGTCGAATCACCGGATGTGGATGTGGTCATCGTCATCGCCCCATCTTACGACATGCCATGATAGTGGATCCTTACCGGATAGTCGGAACACCATCCTACAGCATGCGGACTTCGGTCTCCACGTCAGGCCGGAGTGGGAGTGGGGATCGTCCGGCGCCCCAGATCAACTACGTGTCAACCCGGGACCGGGGAGTGGGGCACGTCTCCGCCTCCACCCCGGCCACCGCGATCTCCCGCAACGAGGCGGGTAGGGCGCCAACTGTACCGCTCCCTACCCGCCGTCATCGCCTCGGGTCTTGCCTTCAGCGACGATCTTCGGGGACCTCGCGACGGCCCCCGACAAAGACCGCTCGATGTGCCGCGCGTCAACTACAGGACTTCGTCACAACCTCTTTGAGCACTGCCAATGGATTCCAGACGGTCAACGCAACGCCGACCTCGGGCCGCCAGCCGTCCGTCGGCGGCCGTACCCGAACAGTGGAACCGCTGCTGACGATCGCCCCCACACCGCGGAGCGTGTCGGTGCTCGCGTCTCTCCAGGCATACGCGTAGACGCCACGTGGAAGCGTGATCTGCACGGCGTCGTTAGCCCCCGTATCCCAGAAGTAGGCGACGTACTGCACGCCGGGGTCGGCGAGAACCTGCCACTTGCCGCCCGGCCCCTGATTGATGAGGCTGTCGTATTCGTTGCCGCCCGCATCGACCGGTGACATGCAGGCGAAGTTCACCGATGCCATCGTGTTGCGTAGCGCCCGCACTCTCGGTGCGAAGACCGTCATCCAGGAAGATCCCGGTGCACTACTCATGACCGCGAAACTCTCATCCGAAATGAGAGATGCGGGATATCCTCCAGACGTCAGAAGTCCCCACGATTGCTGTGTGTTGTAGTTCAAGCGCGTGGGATCAAGACCGCCCTGGCCGTCAGTGATGCCTCCACCTGGCGGGTTCTCGTTCGTCTGGATGATCTTCCCCGTCAGCTGGGCCGGATGCCAGGCATCGGAGACCGCGTTGGCCCAACCGTTCGCGCCGCTTCCGTAGTTGTGCCAGTCCAGTCCCGCAAGATCTCCGAGAAGCTGCGTATCACCGAGCACGAGCGGCAAGATCGGCGGGCGATTCACGTTGAGCACGCCCAGCCTGCCCTTGCTCTTCACGAACGCTGCAACTCGCTCCGCCCAGGGAAGTGCCTCGGCACGGCTGGACGCCGGATACCAGGCGGTATAGGGAAACTCGTTCCAGAGATCGAAATAGACGTTTCCAATGCCGCCGAGTCTGTCCAATGCCTTGGCAACGTACTGCTTCTGCTCGTCGTAAACATCTGGTGTGTTCCCAGTAAACCCCGAGACAAAATCGTGGATCGATGGGTACCGATTCTGGATGTTGTACGCCCATGGCGACGCTGTATTGAACTCAGGATACGTTGTCGTCCATTGATAGTCCTGATAGACATCGAACAAAGCCACCTCGACGACCATACCGCGTCTCTGAGCAGCGCGAATTACGCTTTCCATCTGGTCCCAGTAGTATGGGTTTTCTCTGGTCAGATCGAATTTCGTACCTGGACCACCCACACGGTAGTAGGGCTGCATGTCTATCTCGCCGCTTGGCGTATCGATAGTGCAAGGGACAGTCGTAGTACTACCTGTCACCTCGAATTCCCCAAACCAGACGTCTCCCCAGATCCGGATCTTGTTGACGCCGGCGGCGGAGAGGGCATCCAGCTTGGAGTCGATGTAGGACTTCGAGAAGCACGGCAACGACTGGACATCGGCCCCGACGAAGTAGATCGGCCGCCCGTGGTTCGTGAACCAGCGGCCACTCTGACCGAGCGAGGTGATCGGCAACGTGCTGCCGAGGTTGAGCAGGGGGCTGGGCGGAGCGGCCGACGACGGCGCCGTAGCGACCATCGCGATAAGCACAAGCCCAGCGACGACACCCGACTTCCACCAAGGCCGCAACCCTTTCCTCATGGCGACACCTCCATACTGGTCGTGTAACGACGGTCGGTCGTAGTGGTCTGTCCTACAGCCGTACAGCATTCTAACGAGCGGCAATAGAACATACAAGCGGCGATCCCCCTCGCCGTCTTGCCGCGACCTCACCGTCAACTGCCTGATAACCCGGAGAAATAGACGGAGCTGCCCGCGACCGCCTGCAACTGGAAATTCGGCATGCCATCCCATATCATCACCGCCATACCATGAGCCGCACCCACACCTACGCAGATGCGAGTCGGCCGCTCGGCGCTCCGGCGCCGGCACAGCCCGTTGCCGCGGACACCGTTCGGACCTGCTCCCACGCCCAGGCACGTACGGGATGCGCTGCCACGGACACCGCCACAGGCGGGGATCGAAGGACGCGCTTGCAGCCTTCCACGCCCACATACGAGGCCATGGCGGTGACCCGGTGAGGGTCGCGTCGGTGCAGGCCATCACGGTCAGCGTTCCCTACACCCACACCGAGCGGTCAAGGATAGTCAGCCGTGACGGCGTCACCGACGTCGTCGTGCGCATCGAGACCGACGACGGCCTCGTCGGCTGGGGTGAGGCCTGCAGCGGAGCCGACGTGCGCTCGGTCGCCGTCGCCATCGAGGCGATGGCGCCCTATGTCGTCGGTCGCGACCCGTGGCAGCGGGAGCAACTCCGCCATGACCTCTGGCTGCACGGACTGTGGCACTTGCGTGCGAGCACGGGGGCGTTCGCCTTCGCCGGCATCGACATGGCATTGTGGGACATCTGCGGGCGGGCGATCGGACAGCCGCTGCACCGGCTCTTCGGAGGCCTGCGTCGCACCGAGGTGAGCTACTTCTTCTACCTCTCGCGCGGCGACGACGACTTCCTGCGCAGCCAGGTACGGGAAGGCCTGCGCCAGGGCTTCGACGTCTTCTATCTCAAGGTCGGCTTCGAGGACGCGTCCGACCTGCACATGGTGGAGACGGTGCGCGAGGCGCTCGGGCCCGAGATCTGCCTGCGTCTCGACGCCAACGGGGCGTGGACGATGCCTCAGGCACTGCGCATGATGGAGCGGCTCGTCCCCTACCAGATCGACTTCATCGAGCAGCCGGTGCGCGATCACCCTGTCGGCCACTTGCTCGAGCTGCGCAAGCGGGCGCCGATACGCGTCTGCGCGAACGAAGGCATGTGGAGCGAGGCGCAGGCCTACGAGCGCATCGTCGCCCGCCAGGCCGACGTCTACTGCTTCAGCCCCTACTGGGTCGGCTCGCTGAATGTCTTTCACCGCCTCGCCCACCTGGCACACCTGGAGGGCGGGCTGGTCTGCAAGCACACCCACGGCGAGCTCGGCCTGGCAGCAGCCGCCTCGCAGCAGCTGCTGCTCACGCTACCCAACGTGGTCGCGGGCAACCAACAGACCGCGCACGTGATGCCCGGAGACATCCTGCAACAACGCCTGCCGATCGCGGACGGCCCCCGCTGGCCGGCCTCCGACGCACCCGGCCTCGGCGTCGACGTCGACGAGGACGCGCTGGCAGAAGCAGCCGAACGCTACCGACGCGACGGCCAGTTCCCGCCCTACGATCCCCAGCAACTCCCCGCCCGCAACTGGTGAGCGCCAGGCTGGCAGACAAGATCGCGCTCGTCACCGGCGGTGGCTCGGGCATGGGCCGGGCCGGAGCGCAGGCGCTCGCGCGCGAAGGCGCAACCGTCGTCGTCGCCGACCTGGCCTACGAACGGGCGGCGGCAATAGCCGAACAGATCAGAGCCGACGGCGGCAATGCGACAGCGCTCACCACCGACGTCAGTGCGAGCGAACAGGTGCAGAGCCTGGTCGACCGCGTCGCCGAGCGCCACGGACGCATCGACGTGCTCTATCACACCGCCGCCGACACCCGCTTCATCAACAACGAGGATCGACGGCTCACGGAACTGGACGAGTCGGTCTGGGATCGGATGATCGGCATCCACCTGACCGGTGCGTTCCTCGTCTGCAAGTACGTCGGCCGTCTCATGTTGCGTCAGGGACGTGGCTCGATCATCCTCTCGGGCACCGTCGATGCGCTCATCGGCGTCGCCGGCCTCGACTCCTACACTGCCGCCAAGGGGGGCGTAATCGCGCTTACACGCTCGCTCGCCGCCGGCCTGGGGCCCGATGGCATCCGCGTCAACACGATCTGCCCCGGCTTCGTCTCCAGCGAGCCGCAGATGGAGTGGCTGGCCGATCCGGCCCGCGCCGCTACCGTCCAGTCGCTGCACATCCTGCCCATCCCGACGCCGGAGCAGATCGCGCCCTTCGTCGTCTACCTCGCGAGCGACGAGTCGGCTGCGGTCACCGGAGGGATCTTCCCCATCGACGCCGGCTACATGGCTTTCAAGGCCAACATCGACGTCATGGGCGCGATGCGCACCGACTGAGCCACGGATACCAAAAACGTCGCCGCATCCGTCAGGCGGCGCTCACCAGCACCTCCGCCGCCTGCCCGAAGCGCCGCCCGGCGACGGTCACCTCGATGGGTATCACGTCACGGCAACACGAACGCCGCACCGTCGGCGGCGAGAGCCGAAACTCCGCCACCGCGAGGGCGCCGGCGTCGACCTGCAGCGACCGGTCGCCGGGCACAACGCTCCAGCCGTCGGGAAGCACCGGCGAGACGGTCACCGCGGCCGGCTGCGCGAAGTGGTTGCGCACCTCGACACGGAACTCGCCGCCGTCCGCACCGAGTTGGAAGGGGTACGTCGTGGCGAACCCCGAAGAAGGGACTAGGTCTTTTTCGTTCCACCTGTCGGCGCCGGAAATGATCAGCGTCGATGACGTGGACGGTGGTCCGTCGACGGGACTCCGGGATGCGGCGGGAACAGTAGCGTGGAACGGTTCTTGGCAGAGCCTTTCTCATGCGATTCCTGTTGGCAGAGGACGAAACGAAGAAGACCTGACCCCGAGTCTACTCATTCTCGTCTCCAGATGATGTCCAGACCGCGCTGTTCTGTCGATCTACGCACTCTGTGTTAGTTCTGCAACTCGTGAGTTCCTGGGTGCGCACATCCACGATGTTGTTCTAAGAAAGCAGCGAAGACAGAAGTCCGGTCTGATACCGCGATGGCTCGGCTTCTTCGGTGTCGACTCCGACCGACGAGACTGATACCCTGCCACGCGTTGCGGTCCGGCGTAACCCCTCATACAGGTCCACAGGTATCAGAGGAGCGTTTACATCAAGCAAATCGTCCAACAACTCCTCGATGACCGTTAGGTCGCGGACAGTAGGCTCGTACGCAAGCGATTGAAGCGCCAGCGCTCGATCACGCGCGATGACAGCCTCGACCGCCCAGCAGTGCGTCTTCGCCATGCGACCGCATACTTCGGTGAGAGGACCCGGTAGCGCACCAACGCCAATCCCGTGCACTCGCCCCTCGGTAACTAAGGCTGGCACTTCTACGATCGCTCCGTCGGGCAAGCCTGGAATGAGGCCGTGATTTGGAAGATTAAGACTATCCATGCTCAACGGACCGGACAACCCCTCGAATGCCATAATAAACTGTGATAATCTCTCCTTTCCGACTGGCGCCGTGAATCGGGCGAGTGCGTCCGAGTGGCTTCGGAGGAATTCCGGCAGTTCCAATACATCCCTCTCCAGTGGCCCCTTCCCTGCTGTGACGTCTGCCGGATCGGGATAGATGGTATCAAGCGATAGCAATGGCATGGTGTCTTTCATTCGTTCACTCACGAATGGAAGCTGATCTGCGATGTGATTATCGCCGGGACAGGGGAAGTAGCCGAGGAGCTTGTAGATCATGGCCGCCAGCCTATGGTCAAAGGGTCCGGGGTGCCGGACATGGTCGAGCCTTGAGGCAAGCACTGGATAGAGATCCGCACCCGAACGACGGTCGTAAAGTCTGAGAATGAATGTGAGGTGATTCGTGCCAGCCGCAACCACACCAATGGTTTCTACCGGACAATCGATAGCTGGCGCTATGTGACGGAGCGTATCAATGAGGCCATCGCAGTGTCCTACAGCTGTGATCGACGACTCGCGAGAAACTCCGTAGCACAACCGAGTCAACGGGTTATTGAATACATGGAGTAATGCATGAGGACACACCTGCTCCATCTCTCGGCAGACAGTCAATAGAAGTGGAAGATGTCGAAGCGTATTCATCAAGCCGCCCGGACTCGCTGTCTCTCCCTCTAGCGGCCGTACGCCATAACGACCACAAACTTCCATATCGCGCGCGCGCGCGGGCACATGGTCGATGGCAAATGAGCTGGCGACATGGCTCGCCCCGCGCAACGCCTGTCTTAGATCTGAACAGAGTTCATATCTCAACTCGTGACCAGTTGCCTGACTGACTAGCTCGAGAGACCGGCCGACCGCCTGGAGTTTTGCCTCATGAACGTCGTAGAGTGCAAGCTCGATCGGCAGACGCTCCCGGTAAATATGCCGGATAAAATCGATCGAGAACCACGACGCACCACCAATAACCGTGACCTTCACAGGAAGCTTCTTATCGACGCCAATATTGCATCGATCCAACTTCTATCCTCCTTCGTCGTAAGCCGTCTGGCGAGGCCGAGACGCATTGTCGAGCTTTGTCCCAATGACAGTACGCCAACCGAGTATCGGATTCAACACCGCAACTACCGTCGTGGAACTGCAACAAAGTGAATCCCGAATTCCGTACGCGGTAGGGGGGGAGGGCGTTCGATTTCCTGTGTAGACAGGTTTTCTTCAACTTGACATTACTTGGGTAGTCGGTCGCCGAAGTGGATCTTGAAAGCGAGCAATGCGGTCGTCCAGTTTCTGGTTCGTGTCCACGCCGGCACAGCGTTTTGGATAGCGAGGTAGATGAGCTTCTTGGCAGCCTCTTCGTTGGAGAAGTGCCCTTTCGTCTTGATCGCTTTCCGCAGCTGCCGGTTGAGCGCTCCAATGGCGTTCGAGGCTCGCTGTAGGGGCTGAGAAGAGCCTCGTACTGCACGGCGACTCTCCCGAGCGCACCACGGGCGCAATCCATGCGGATGTGGGGTCTTGCGTGTTTTCCTGAGTGGCGCAAGGACTACTTCACCGGCAGATACAGCTCGCGCGCATACGGCGGCATGCGGCGTTCCGAGAGCAGTATGACAGTATGAAGAGATGATCGCAAGTGATCCCACGCTCCCAGTTCGAGGAGGCGGGCGGGATGCCAGCGGCTGTGCTCTCGGATCGGATGGCCGGGTTACGAGCGACGACGGTCGCCAACGTGGTCGTGCCGCACCCCGACTACGTTCGTTTCGCGCTGCGTTACGGCTTCCGTCCCGACTTCTGCGAAGCGCACGATCCGCAGTCGAAGGGCGTCGTCGAGCACCTGGTCGGCTACGCGCAGACGGATCTGCTCGTGCCGGAGGGGCCGTTCACGACGCTCGCCGACGCCAACGCCGCCGCGGTCGTCTGGTGCGCGGAGGTCAACGGCCGGACGCACTCGGAGATCGCGGCGGTGCCGGCGGAGCGGCTCGAGCGTGAGCGGGAGGCGCTGCGGGCGCTGCCGTCGTTGCGGCCGCCGCTGCGGCAGGGGGAGCTGCGCAAGGTCGACCGGCTCGGCTGTGTCCGCTTCGGCTCGGCACGCTACTCGGTGCCGCATACGCTGGTCGTGATCATCCACGACGGCCGCGAGGTCGCCCGCCACCGGCTGGTCGTACCCGGCGAGGCCTCGCTCCGCGACGAACACTACGGCGGCCCGGCGCGGCCACCCGCACGTGCGGTGCGGCCGCGCAGTAGCGCCGAGCGCAGCTTCCTCACGCTCGGCGAGACCGTCGTGCAGGGCTCGGGCGAGAGAGGGTGTCTCACTGCACCTTCCCGCGTGAGGCGATCGTCCAGGTGGCGACGATCTCACCGCTGCGGTGCGCCGCCACCTCGTCGTACATGTTCGTCGTGACGCAGGCGTGATTGGGAACGATCGTTACGGCCTCTCCCACCTCCGGTCGCCGCGCGCAGCGCGATACGTCGAGGTAGCCGTGCTCTTCGTTGAGTGCGTAGAGGAGGGCCTCGGGGTACTCGCAGACGTAGCCGTACCCCTCGAGCGCCGGGTCTCTGTCGCTCGTCAGGGCTTTCGACCCGGCATCGAGGATCGCCCGGCCGCGGTTGGGACGGCTCACGATCGTCGCACGTACGTGGAGCGCGCAGCTCTCGAGCGCGACGCTGCCGTCGGCAATACACGTGCGGTCGCCATAGACGTAGGTGCCGGCGCGCATCTCGGTCAGCACCGCTGCGGCAGCGGCGGCTTCCCAGCGCCCGGGGGGCGTGCCGCCGCCGCTGACCCAGCTCACCTCGAGACCCCGCGCGCGCGTGAGATCGACCGCGGCCTGAAGCCACGGGCCGCTCTCGGGCAGCATGGGATAGGTCATGAAGCCGGCGAAGCGCAGGCCGGGCAGCGTGCTCGCGAGGGTGGCGAGCTCGACCGCCTCCCGGGGGCTCTGGACGCCGGTGCGGCCGAAGCCGGTGTCGCACTCGACGAGAAACGACGCCTCCGCCCCCGCCTCTGCGAGTGCGTCCGAGAGCCCGCGGGCGACGTACGCCGAGTCACCGACGGCGGCGATGCGGATCTCGCGGGCCAGCGCGGCGAAGCGTCGTGTCTTGGCCTGTCCGACGAGCGGGAACGAGAGCAGGATGTCGTCGATTCCGGCCGCTGCCATCACCTCCGCCTCGCCGAGCTTCTGGCAGGTGATCCCGACGGCGCCGGCGGCGAGCTGGAGATGGGCGAGGCGCAGCAGCTTGTGCGTCTTGATGTGAGGTCGCAGCGCGAGCCCGCGCGCGTCGGCTCGTGCCTGCATCGCGGCGATGTTCCGCTCGACCGCGTCGAGATCGACCGTCAGCGACGGCGTGTCGAGCTCGTCAACCCTCATCGAGCACGCCTCGCTTCGAGACCGCATGCCGCCTCCGTCGCGTCCGTTGGCGAACTGACGTCGTCAGGCGGCGCTCACCAGTACCTCCGCCACCTGCCCGAAACGCCGCCCCGCGACGGTCACCTCGATGGGGATCACGTCACGGCAACACGCACGCCGCACCGTTGGCGGCGAAAGCCGAAACTCCGCCACCGCGAGGGCGCCGGCGTCAACCTGCAGCGACCGGTCGCCGGGCGCGACGCTCCAGCCGTCGGGAAGCACAGGCGAGACGGTCACCACGGCCGGCTGCGCGAAGTGGTTGCGCACCTCGACACGGAACTCGCCGCCGTCCGCACCGAGTTGGAAGGGGTACGTCGTGGCGAACCCCGGGTCCCAGGCAAAACCGCTGTTGTCGGCGCTGGCGAGCACCCTGCAGGCTGCATCGAGCTCGCGCGCCCACGTCCGCAGCGTCTCCAGCCTCGCGGGCGTGCTCTCGAGCGGCCCCTTGTGGCCGGTCAGCAGGATCTGAGGGTCGAAGTCGGAGAGCACGTCGGCGGAGGCGAGGTAGTCGGCGGGAGCGACGCGGTTACGCCAGACCGGCACGTTCCCCCAGAAGTTGCCGTCGCTATCGACCGCGATCTCATCTCCCATGGCAGCCACCCGCACGCCGTCGACGGTGAAGAGGATCGACGAGGCATACCAGGTGTGCCCCGGATTGTGCTGGACGATGAAGCTGTACTCGTTCCACTCGATCGGTTCGGCCAGCGGCAGCCTACGGTCGACGGAGACCGGCGTCCGCGCCACACAGGGGAGCTTGTAGGCGGAGGGTCGCTCCAGGATGTCGGCCACCGGCGGCGCCGCCCAGATCTCGGTGCCGTAGCGGCGCTGAAGGTACGGGGCGCCGCAGACATGATCGTCGTGGTAGTGCGTGGCGATCAGCACCGACGGGGGCGGCACGCCGAACCGCTGTCGCAGCTCCTGCAGCGAGTGCTCGCCGAAACGGTAGCGGGCCCACAGGTGGTAGTCGCTCGCCAACCCGTAGTCGAAGAAGAGCGCCTCGCCGCTCTCGGAGAGCAGAACGTAGAAGTGGGAGCAGGTGCCGACCACGGCCAGCAGGTGCTCCGTCACGCGCACGAAGCGTCCCTCGGGCGCGAGCGGGACGGGCCCAACTTCGGTCGTCCAGCCGCGATCGGCGGCCGCGACGAAGCGGACGAGGTTACGTTCGAGCTCGCCAAGCGCGGGCTCGGCCTCGTCCATCACCGCGCCGTGGGAGGGGGCGAGCCGGTCGGGGCGCGCCTGGCGCAGGAGACGGGCCGAGTGCGCTACCACCCGCGCGCCCTCACCGTGCGAATACCACCACTCGAGGTCGTGGAGCGTCCAGACGCGGCCGGGCGCCGCGATCAGGTCGCCGCTGAACGCATACGAGCAGCCGTCGATCTCCACCAGGTAGGTGACCGAGCCGCGCGTGTGCCCCGGTGTCGGCAGCACGAGGAACTCGAGATCGGCCCAGGTGAACGTCTCGTAGTCGGCGAGTCGCCGCTCGAGCGGGACATCGACCGTGAGGCAGTTGTCGTTGCTGGCCCCGTCGTAGCGGTCGTACGGCGAGTACCTCTGCCAGTAGCCGTCCGCGTCCTCCAGCAGGTGTGCCTCGGCGGCCGGGGCAGCGATGCTGGCACCGTGTGCGCGCAGGGTGAGATCGCCGAGGCACTGGTCGCGGTGATGGTGGGTGTGCAGCACCCACTCCACCCGGGTGACGCCGAGCGCGGGGAGTGCTTCCAGCACTTCGCCTGCCCCCGAGTCGATCAGCAGCGCACGGTCGCCGGCCGTGATCACGTACGTGTTGGCGACGTCCGTGAAGCGGTGGACGCGTGCGGCGATCTGCTCGAGCCCCATCAGAGCGGCGGTTGCGACGGTGAACCGGAGAGGACAGGCAGCCGGCACGCCCCGGTGCACGGAGCGTCGCTGACGACCGTCGGGGTGAAGCACGGGCGATGGGCCACGGTGAGACGAAACGCGAACGTCATATGGCATACGATAGTGATATCTGTCTGTTCTCACAACAGATGAGCGAGGAGGGATGCCGATGCAACGACGGCAGGCAGAGCCGGTGGCGGAGGAGCGTTTCGAGCTCGCCGAAGGCCCCTGCTGGTCGAGCGCCGGCGAGTTGACGTGGGTCGACGCCTTCCGCGCCGCCGTGCTCGTCGGCGACCTGGACGAGCGAGAGATCGTGCTGCGACGACGGTACGAGCTCGCCGCCCCGGTGACTGCGGCGCTGCCGCTCGCCGGCCGGGACGGCTGGCTGCTCGCCGCGGGCAGTGGCTTCACGTACCTGCGGCGGGACGGCAGCAGCGAGTCGCTTGCCCAGCCGGAGCGGGCAGAACACGGCGTCGTACGCATGAACGACGCCAAGTGCGACCCGGCCGGACGGCTGTGGGCCGGCTCGATGGGCTACGACGCCGCGCCGGGGCGCGGTTCACTGTT
>WBZO01006375.1_pt1 | contig 11471 bp, 10 predicted proteins | sample 5204261 | NCBI WGS metagenome assembly WBZO01 (sample SAMN12412400, study PRJNA552823) | activated sludge metagenome | isolation source: activated sludge from anammox sidestream of wastewater treatment plant... | place: USA: North Carolina | collected 2017-09 | reverse complement strand
TGCCCGCGAACGCCAAGTGCTCCTGCTCGAACGGATGCAGCGTTTCAACGGTTACCTCCGTGGCCGCATCATCGACCTCAACGGCGACCGTCCCGAGAAGATCACCTTCGGCTGCTCCGTCACGGTCGTCGACGACAAGTCCGGCGCCAACCACACCTTCAACATCGTCGGTCCGGTCGAATACGAACTCGATCTGGTCTCCGATATGGTCACGATCTCGGCACCGATGGCGCGTTTGCTGATGGGCAAGCAGGTGGGCGATAAGGTCGAGGTTAACTTCGGTTCCAACCCCTGGACCGGCACAATTACGGAAATCAAGCCAATCGCATAGGAAAGCACTATGGGCGACCCACCTCCGACAAAAGTGTTTATTGATTTTGCCTGCTCGACACTGTCCGACGAGAACACCTTGGCGTTGGCACGTTACCTCACGATGGATCCCGGCGGCAACGCCCAGCTCCATCTCGATGCCTACCTCAAAGGCACCGGCATCGACATGAAAGTCAATCTGAGCAAGGTCCTGGTGGACGACGAAGGCGTTCGCGAAGAAGTCACCCGCGAAATCATGCTCGCCGTCCAGAAAGGCCGAACCTCCGGCTCCGTCGCGATCCCGCAAAGCAAGTATTCCAACCACGACTGGCAGTTTGCCATCGGCAGCATGAACATCAACTGGAGCGTCGTGCCCGGCACGACCAAGTATCGCCTCAACTTCCGCAACAAGTACCGCTGGCACCCCAATGAAGCGCGCCAGACCCAATGTGTCCACAAGGCCGCCGAAAACCTGAAGCTCAAAGGCGCCAAAGATTATTGGATGTACGGCGACGCCGTCGTCGAAATCGCCACCGAAGACAATGTCTCCAAAGGCTGGAGCAATTTCAAGAACCCCATCCTCAAAGTCCTCTCCAGCCCGCTGTAAGCCGGATCCACACTGCACCAACCAGGCCGTGCGGAAGATGGAGCTTCTGAACTAGCTCAGACTGACTGTTGCGGGGCACTTCGAATCCGGCCGGGCAGGGAAGCCCCTACCCGGCCGATCCTGTTGATGTACCCCACTGGAACGGTGGGAAACCTTGACCTCTCTGCAACCTCACTCTTCCCGCACCGTGTGAGTTTCGTCATTGCGAGGAGCCAACGCTCACGCAACCTGCCTCCGCCCGTGCTGGCGACGAAGCAATCTCCTTTCAGCTATGTCACATTCTTAGCTCCGTAGGTCAAATCCCGTCCCTCTCAACAACCTCCGCACCATATCGATTCACCGCCCACTTCCCGCCAACATCGACTCCAACCAACGAATGGATTTGACGACCTGCTTCAATCCCCCCAAATCCGGACACTTTCACCCTGCCTAAAATATTTCCGAAATTTCTCAATCAATCCCCTTGACATCGCCCTTGCCATACGTATATTGGTCGTCCGCTGATCGGGCAGTTGTTCCTTCACAAAGGATTTGCGACTGTGACTGGTAGCGTTCCGAGGCTCCCGGTTCGGGAGACTTATCGCTCTTTGACAAGAAAATAGTGTGCCAGCTAATAGAAAGCTTGTGATACGGGCAAGGTAAAGTCTGCCGCAAGGCAGTCAATACCCTTGTCTTTCCTAAACACAGCTAATCTGAACATCCAGTGGCTTCGAGGTTTCCTTGAAGTCACGGAACTTCGTGATAGCGAATATGATAGGACAAATTTTTCTTCGGAGAGTTTGATCCTGGCTCAGAACGAACGCTGGCGGCGTGCCTCATACATGCAAGTCGAACGAGAAAGCCTGGCTTCGGTTGGGCGAGTAAAGTGGCGAACGGGTGCGTAACACGTGAGAAACATGCCTCAATGTTGGGGATAAGCCTGCGAAAGCGGGTCTAATACCGGATGTGGTCATCGGGTCTCCTGGCCTGATGATTAAAGGTGGTTGAGTCTATGCCATCGCATTGAGATTGTCTCGCGTCCCATTAGCTTGTTGGCGGTGTAATGGACCACCAAGGCTCCGATGGGTAGCCGACCTGAGAGGGTGATCGGCCACACTGGGACTGAGATACGGCCCAGACTCCTACGGGAGGCAGCAGTAGGGAATATTGGACAATGGGGGAAACCCTGATCCAGCAACGCCGCGTGGGCGATGAAGCATCTTGGTGTGTAAAGCCCTGTCAGTGGGGACGAAACGTCGGAGGTGGAAATAACTCCGGCCTGACTGTACCCGCAGAGGAAGTTCCGGCCAACTCCGTGCCAGCAGCCGCGGTAATACGGGGGGAACGAGCGTTGTTCGGATTTACTGGGCGTAAAGGGCACGCAGGCGGGGATGCAAGTCAGATGTGAAAACCCGAAGCTTAACTCCGGGCCGGCATTTGATACTGCATCTCTTGAGTACGGGAGAGGATGATAGAATTCTTGGTGTAGCGGTGAAATGCGTAGATATCAAGAGGAATACCGGTGGCGAAGGCGGTCATCTGGCCCGATACTGACGCTCAGGTGCGAAGGCCGGGGGAGCAAACAGGATTAGATACCCTGGTAGTCCCGGCAGTAAACCATGGATACTAGGTGTTGGCGGTATCGACTCCGCCAGTGCCGCAGCTAACGCATTAAGTATCCCGCCTGGGGAGTACGCTCGCAAGAGTGAAACTCAAAGGAATTGACGGGGGCCCGCACAAGCAGTGGAGTATGTGGTTTAATTCGACGCAACGCGAAGAACCTTACCTGGGTTTGACATGCAGGGGACCGCTTCAGAGATGGAGCTTCGGTAGCAATACCGCCGCTGCACAGGTGCTGCATGGCTGTCGTCAGCTCGTGCCGTGAGGTGTTGGGTTAAGTCCCGCAACGAGCGCAACCCTCGTCCTTAGTTGCCAGGCCGCAAGGCGGAACCCTAAGGAGACTGCCACGGACAACGTGGAGGAAGGTGGGGATGATGTCAAGTCCTCATGGCCCTTACGTCCAGGGCTACACACGTACTACAATGGCCACTACAGCGGGTTGCAAGACCGCAAGGTGGAGCTAATCCTCAAAAGTGGCCTCAGTTCAGATCGGAGTCTGCAACTCGACTCCGTGAAGGTGGAATTGCTAGTAATCGCAGATCAGCACGCTGCGGTGAATACGTTCCCGGGCCTTGTACACACCGCCCGTCAAGCCATGGAAGCCGGGGGTACCCGAAGCCGTTTATCTAACCGCAAGGAGGATGACGTCTAAGGTAAGACCGGTGACTGGGGCTAAGTCGTAACAAGGTAGCCGTAGCGGAAGCTGCGGCTGGATCACCTCCTTTCTAAGGAGTACTGGGTGTGTCAGCGATTGGTCCTTACCAAATGACATCGTCGCTGATCGATCCATGTCGACGTATCTATCCCGCCTCGGCGGGAGACACAACAAGCTTTCTCCCTGCGCACACTATTTCTTGGATATAAGACCCCTGTTCAGCAATGGACAGGGGTTTTTGATTGTCAGCCCCGTAGGTCAAATCCCGTCTTCTTCCACGTCACGAAATTTCTTAAACCCTTCGGAAGCCACGATTCCACTGCTCACCGAGCTTTCCGAAGGGATTTGACACGCCTCCCGACAATCCCCCCCTCAAACCCCTCCCCCCATCCGTATTTCCTTAAACACCCATTGACCCGGAGTCCCAATGGCCGAACCCAAGACCCGACCCACCAAAGCCAGCGTCACCAAATTCCTCGCGACCATCGCTGATGACACCATGCGCAAAGACGCCAAGAAACTCGTCACCTTAATGCAGAAAGCCACCGCCGCCAAACCGCAGATGTGGGGAAGCGCCATCGTCGGCTTCGGCTCCGTCCGCCTCAAGTACGCCTCTGGCCGCGAACTCGACTGGCCCCTCATGGGCTTTTCGCCGCGCAAACAAGCCCTCACCCTCTATTTGCCCAACTTCCAGCGCCTGACACCATTCCTGAAACGCCTCGGCAAACACAAGACGACCAAGAGCTGCCTCTACATCAAGTCGCTCGCTGATGTCGATCTCGCCGTGCTGAAGGAAATGATCACCGCCTCCGCCCACTCGCCCGTCGCCTGAAACTTCGTTTTTGCTTGACTCTCACCCTCGATCAGGCTATCTTCCATCATAGACCTATATTATCTTTTATGTCGCTGCCGTTGTCGTCGGGCCAACCCGCACCTCGATCCTTCTAAAGGCAATCAGAAGCGGAAGCGGAACCACCTAACACTTGCGGAGGTATTCACATGACAAAGCGCACTTGCATCCTTATTCCTGCGTTGCTGCTTCTGACGTTTGGTGTCTTGAGTGCCGGCACCCCGGGGTACATGAGCTATCAGGGCCGACTCACTGACAATGACGGTAATCCCCTGACTGGGGTCTATGACCTGACGTTTCGGATCTACAACGACTCCATAGCGGGATCAGTCGTTTACGAAGAAACCCACAGCAATGTCGCGGTGACGGATGGTCTCTTCTCCGTCCTGATCGGCGGCAAGAGCTTCATCCTGCCCTTTGACAACAGTATCTTCGTTGGCCGCGATCGATTCCTCGGGATCCAGGTGGATGCCGATCCTGAAATCGCGCCCCGGACGCGTCTGGCAACTTCACCCTACGCGTTTCGCGTGGCGACGGTCGACAGTGCTGATGGCGGCACCGTCGTCGGGGCCCTCAAAGTAGCCGGCAATGCCAGCACGACCGGTGATGTCGGCGTCGGGACCGATACACCTGTTGCGGGAGCTGGACCGGCAGTCTCGCGAGTGCTGCAAATCGACGCACCGTCGACCGGCGGCTCCACGAGCGGCGCGGCTTTGTCGCTGACCGATGGCGGCATTGGCAATACCTGGGATATGGTTGCAACCTCATTCTCCGGAGCTTACGGAATCTTCGGCAACGGCAATGGCCTCCTGTATGTCGAGCCGAACGGCGATGTCGGTCTCGGGACGGCGTCTCCTTCAACCGGTGCTGTCAACCGAGCCTCCCGCGTTCTCGAGATCAACGCACCGATGAATACCGCCGTCAATAGCGGGGCGGCGCTCACTCTCGTTGATGGCAATCTCGGGTATGCTTGGGACATTATCGCCACCTCGTCAAGTGGGAACAATCTCGGAATCTTTGCAAACGGCACCGGCCGCTTGTACCTCGAACCGGATGGCGACCTGGGATTGGGCTCGACCACTCCTTCGACCGGAGCCGTAAATGTTGCTTCCCGCGTTCTGGAAATCAGCGCTCCTTTCGTCGCTGCGAACAACAGCGGCGCCGCGCTGACCTTGACCGACGGTAGTTTTGGCTCCGCCTGGGACATCGTGGCAACTTCTCAGACGGGAGGGTTGGCCGTCTACGGAAACAATAATCAGGCATTGTTCATCAAGCCTACCGGCGAAGTGGGCATCGGGACCTCCAATCCCTCGACGGATCTTCATGTCGCTGGAAACATTTGCTACACCGGCACGATCGGCGCCTGCTCCGATGAACGCTTCAAAACCGATGTTCACGAATTGTCCAACGCCCTGGGCAAGGTCATGCAACTGCGCGGCGTCAGCTACCGCTGGAAGCAGGCTGAGTACCCGGATCGGAAGTTCGATGACGGTCGGCAGATCGGTTTCATCGCCCAGGAAATCGAGTTGCTCTTCCCCGAGATGGTCATGACCGACGCTGATGGCTTCAAGTCGGTTGACTACGGACGGCTTACACCGGTGCTGGTTGAAGCGATCAGAGAGCAACAGAAGCAGATCGATGAGCTCAATGGCCTCCGGGGTGAACTGGCACGACTTCAGTCCCTCGTCGAGAAGTTGGCGATCCAGTCAAGCGGTGGAACAGACTCGGAGTACGGGGCAAAATAAACGTCGATTGAATGATTCGGAATTGTGCTGCACGAGCCCCGGTTCACCGGGGCTCGCGCGTTACTGGCATCGAATCCAGCGATTGCCGCAGAATCTTTTCCGTCGCCTTTTCTTACGTGAGTTCATCAATCGGCTTGTCCAGCCCGTAGGTCGAACCCCGACCGCTTCCACGTCACGAAATGTGTTCGACCCTCCGAACACCACGATTCCACCGCTCGTCGAGCCTTCTGGAGGGATTCGACGCCCCTCTCAATTTCCTTGCCTTAAGCGCCACATTCCCGCATGATGAACTTTTAACTCTGATCGGGGAGAGAACGTGACGACAGCCACTGAAGCCCTCCAGAATTTGCGCGACGGCAACCGCCGCTTCGTCGCCGGTAACCTGCGCACCGAACGCCTCGCCAATCTCGCCCGCCGCAGCGAACTTGCCGCCGGCCAGGAACCGTTCGCCGTCATCCTCGGTTGCTCTGATTCGCGCGTGCCGGTCGAAATCATCTTTGACCAAGGTCTCGGCGATCTCTTTGTCATCCGCGTCGCCGGCAACATCGTCGCGCCCTCGCTGATCGGCAGCGTCGAATTCGCCGCCGCCAAATTCGGCACGCGTCTGGTCGTCGTGCTCGGCCATTCGAACTGCGGCGCCATCAATGCCACCCTTGACGAACTCCAACAACCCGCGCCGAATCCATCCCGCAATCTTCTCTCAATCGTCGACCGCGTCCGCCCCTCGGTGGAGAAAGTCTTCGCCGAATCCGCCGGTCTCCCGCGCGCCGAACTCGTCCGCCGCGCCGTCCGCGCCAACATCGAATCTTCGGTTAAGCAACTGCGTCTCGGATCCGACCTCATCGTGAACTTGATCCGCAACGACGGTCTCCTCGTCGTCGGTGCGGAGTACTCATTGGAGAGCGGTCAGGTCGAATTCTTCCAATAGGGAAGCAGCGACACCGTCAAGTTTTTGGCGCGATCGTGGGCTCCGAAGTCCGATTATTTGTATAATGTTCGTGGGTTCTCTGATTGTCACATGAATCAGCGTAACTAACAGAAAGGGATGGAAGAATGCGCCTCACCATTTGTCCGGCTTTGGTGGCTGTCCTCGCCGCAATGTTCGTTTTCTCCGCCGTGCAGACCGCGCCCGCTGTCCAGTCGACCTCAACAGCCGCCGGCGCGGAGGCCGCGAGCAGCGCGGCTGTGGGATTTCTGACCATCGTCAACTCCGCCCGTGCCGTCGGCATGGGCGCCGCCACCGTCAATCTCGTTGACGAAGAATCAGGGCTCTACAATCCCGCCGCCCTGGGTCTTTTTCACCTGAAGCGCAACGCTGGGTTCTCCGCCCCGATCGCCACTAACTGGTTGCCCAATGTCATCGGCGGCGGCCTCAACTTGACCACGTTTGCGGTCAGCGGCGGTCATGCCGTCGAATTCGGCGATGCCGACGATCCGAGGCAGCCGCGCGCCGCCCTCGCCCTCGGCTACTCGCGCCTCAAACTCGACTACCTGGAAGGTCCTCGCGGAGTGCCGGGAGAAACCGGACTTTGGGAAGAGGATTTCTATGACAAGGCTGATCTGTTCACTGTCGCCGGCGCCTTTGAGTGTTACGCCCGCATCGGCCTCGGCTTCACGCACAAACGTATTCGGTCCTATCTCGGCCCCGAGGGCTATGACATCGTCGGCAGGGCGAATGCTTTCGACTATGCCGTCGCCGTGGAGTTGCCGATCATCGACCTCGTCGGGACAACTCCCGCACCGAACCGCGCTGTCAGCTACGAGTTCACGCCCTCCTTCGCCTACGTCCGCGCTAACAACGGAGATGATATCGAGTATCCCGATGCCGCGCAGGAAGACCCCCTTCCCAAATTGAGCCGCACCGGCATCGCTGTGAAACTCGGCGCAGCCAGCGGCCGCGCCTCAATCGCATCGCTCTTGCTTGTTCATGAACGGCAAAAGGATCTGGTCGGCGATTCCGAAGCCATTAAAAAACTCGGCGCCGAACTCGGCATTCTCGGCAGCCTGTTTGTGCGCGGCGGCAAGTACAAGGACGAAGACGGTCAGATTGACACTTACACCTACGGCGTCGGCTTGCGCGCCGGTGGAATCATCGCCTGGCTCGCGCATCGCAATCACATCGATGCCCAAAGCCGGCTGGTGCGGTGGGTGGACAGCGGTTTTGATGTCGCCTTCGACTATGGCCGCTACGACAAAGGACCATCTCCCATCAGCGGAACGAGCTTCTACAGCCTGCGCGTCTCGATCTGATCGAGCCGCGCCACCATACAATTCGAGACGCCGTTTTGCCGGCGTCTCGATTCGCTTCATTGTCTGTTGTTACAAACAGCGATTGACAATCGCTACGGGCAGGGAACCGGCTTGCAGACGTCCCAACAGACAATCGGCGGCGTGGTCGTGCAATACATCACCCAGATGCAGCACTTCGGCCGCGCGGTCGCCGACTCCGTCGAAACGATTGACAACGACCCTAAGAACAGAATCGCCAATGCCAGGATAAAGAACACCGCTTTGAATTTACGCAACGCCATCATTCTCACTCACCTCCTTCAGGTTTGATGGTTGCCAGCGTCGTCAATAGCGATAAGATCTCAGCTTTCTGACTCTCCAGCAGTGCCCCCGGCCACACTTGCCTGATTCGCCCCTCTGGCTCGATCAGGATCGTCTGCGGCAGCAGGTTGCCCTTGTACATATCGACGATCCCCGGATCAGTCACGGCCAGTACCGGGAACGCAATCCCATGCGCCGCGACCGCCTCCTTGCCCTCGCCCGCCGTGCAGCCGCACAGGCCAATCAACCGCAACTTCTCCGGCACTCGCTGCCGCTCGATCTCATTCCAGATGCCGAAATTGTCCTCGCACGACTCGCACGTCGGCGAAAACCACAGCGCCAGCGTATAGGGACTGCCTGTATCGTACGTTAGACTGATTTCGGTGCCGTTGATATCCGGCCCGCGCAGCGCCGGCACCGTGTCGCCGCTCTGCAACGTCTTTTCAAAGAAGCGCGCCGGGTCATCCAGCATCTGCTTGAGCTGCCGGTTCTGATAAACCAGGTAAATGATCTCCGCGCCCATGAGGACAATGATGGCGCTGAGCACTATGGTCGTGCTGCTTTTCTGCCAGTTCATGTGGTTGAGCAGAAATAATCTCGCCCCGATGCGGGATTGTCAAGCTGAATTTTGGAGACGAAGTGGGATGATTACGGTTTGGATCAGTGCTGCGCGACCGTTGGTGCCGAAGTAGTAGTTCGCGGCCACAACACCCACAGAGTATACCCGGCCAGTGCTGTTCCCAGCGGAAGAGTCAGCAGATTCAGAACGCTCGCGACGATCAGCATCGTCGGTGCCCACGGACGATGTCGCAATATGCCGATCCCGCCGATCAGGCAGGGCAGAAAGAAGAACAGCATGAATCCCGCCATCAGCAGGCTGAAACCGCCGGTAATCGCCGCCGGGATCAGTTCGCTGCCCGCAAATGCCGCCGGCACGGCAATCCCCGCCACGATCAGTACCATGATCATCGTGCCAATGAGCGCAAGAATTCCATAGGCGACGTGCAAAACGCCGACTACCCGCAGATGTTCATGTTGATCTTTCACTGTGTGTTCCTCCCGCGCTTGCCGGGCGAGGCAACTGCCCAAGCCACTCTCGCCGACAACTGCTTCTATGACGATCACACAGCCACTAATGTTTCATAATCGCTTCCGATTCCTGACGCTGCCGCTATGTCGCTCAAGTTTTATGCAACTCGACCTGTGACTCCACGTAAACTCCCCTAATATCCCTTCATTGTCGCTATCAATTCGGGTTACTCGACCATCGGCGCTGCGTAGATTCGCAGGAAATCTTTCGATTCACGCCAATGCATCCTGCAACTCGACCGACAACTCCACGTAGTACTACCTGATATGCTCACTTTCGTCCTCTGGCTGATCTTGCTGTTCCTCTGCTGGCCGCTGGCAATCCTGGCGCTGATCCTTTTCCCGCTGGTCTGGCTGCTCCTCTTGCCGTTTCGTCTGCTCGGCATCGCTGTTGAGGGCGTCTTCGCGCTGCTGAGAGCCTTGATCTTGCTGCCGGCCCGCGTCCTTACCGGATTCCGCAGCTGATTCATCCCTTCCACTCGCCATTCCATCTAGCGACTTACCTGCAACTCTGCCCCATCCATTGCCGGAGTTGTAGCGCCGACTTCAGTCGCCTCCCGTTGATGTAACAAATTCCCGGTGCCCCACCGCCTGCGCAGCATCCCGAGGAACGAGGGATTGCGGTGGGTCGGGACTTGTAGCGCCGACTTCAGTCGGCCTTTGTCTCTCACCTCCCCCTGTGGGTCCGACTTCAGTCGGACACGCCGACCTACCGCGCCAACCACTGCCCATGGGCACGGGGCTCGTCCCCGCCCGCCGTCCACCGTTCCGGCCGCTCTTCCCGCGAAGCGCCTCCGACTCTCGCCGCATCACACCTCTCGCGCGCTTCGTGCGCCGACCTGCCGCCAACTCACCTCTTCTCCTGGGAGAGGGGCCGTGCATGAGGGTGCGCGTCCACCGCCTCCGCAAGATCTACAGCACTCGCCCACATGATCCCGCCTTGGCAAAGAGAGCCAGGGGATTGTATTCCTCATTATCCGTCCCCAACGCAATTGGTCATGTCGCGTCACTCGAAGCAATTTCATTCCGCCTCGCCAACCGCGCACCCTCAAATCCCCCATTGAATATTGCGCGATTTGTCGTTAATTGAATCGATACAAGCTTCTCGGACTCGGAACACAGGAGCAACTATGAATCGATGGAGAAACACGGTAGGTCTGATCGCAGTGGCGATCCTGACTCTGGCGCCGACGCTGACCTGCGGCCAACTGGCCGACATTATCCTGCCGCCGCCGCAGACGACTGGAGGCAAGCCGCTGATGCAGGCACTCAGCGAACGTCGCTCGTCGCGGGCTTTCAGTGAGCAACCGCTGCCGGTGCAGGTAATGTCCGACTTGCTCTGGGCCGCCTTTGGTATCAACCGCAAAGAATCCGGCAAGCGCACCGCGCCGACCGCCCGCGATTGGCAGGAGATTGAAATCTACGTGGTTACGTCGGACGGCGCCTACCTCTACGATGCATCGACGCATTCGCTGCGCGCCCTGAAAACCGGCGATCTTCGCAAGCGCACCGGCGGGCAAGCTTTCGTCACGGTTGCCCCCGTGAATCTGGTGTTCGTCGCTGATCTGAAGAAGATGGAGACCGGCGCGCCGGAGGATCAAATCATGTTTTCCGCCGCCGCCACCGGATGTATCAGCCAGAACGTGTACCTGTACTGCGCTTCGGCCGGCCTGGCGACAGTAGTCCGCGCTTCCATCGACCGGAAAGACTTTGCCGCCGCATTCGACCTGCCGTCGCACAAACGTGTCATCCTGGCACAGACCGTCGGCTATCCCGCCACCGGCGGGGAATAGGTGCTATCGCCGCGCCAGCTTGTTCAGCGCCTGTGCCAGCAACTCGTTGTCGTTGTCGGGGACTTGTCCCTGCGGCGTCATTTGGTTGATGATCTCCGGCAGCAACTGCGCCAGCATGTCGCCCGCCTGGTGCTGCGGCACGCCGAATTGCGTTGCGATGTCGTTCATCGTCGACGCCCCGAGAATCTGCTGCAACTGATTTGGCGAGATGTTCAGATTCTGGCCGGTACCAACCCACGAGTCCGCCTGCGCCGCCAGGCCGTTGCCCCGAATC
>WBZO01006374.1_pt1 | contig 11471 bp, 10 predicted proteins | sample 5204261 | NCBI WGS metagenome assembly WBZO01 (sample SAMN12412400, study PRJNA552823) | activated sludge metagenome | isolation source: activated sludge from anammox sidestream of wastewater treatment plant... | place: USA: North Carolina | collected 2017-09 | reverse complement strand
ACCTCGCTGCTGGCCAGGTGCTTGTGCTCGTGATGGCCGAAATGCTTCTTGGCCAAAGCACTCGACTCGTGCGCGCAGTACGGCGCAGCCGAGGCCCAGACCATCTGGAACGGCATCACGCACAGCAGGAGGACGAGAACCCAGCGACGCATATCTTTTTATGTTACACGAACGCAAGGCTTTCGGGCGATTGCTTCTGCGCCCTCCAGCTCGACGGGCTCGCACAGACAACATCCCTCCACCTTGTTCGGGCGCAATCTACAGGCTGGGGAAGGACAGGAGTCGATCCGCAACATGACAGGGCTGTCATGTGGGGTATGGCTCCGCCAGACCTCGTTGCGCCGACACCCGCTCCAGCCGCCGCATGGACGCACCGCGTTGACCTACGGGGTCGACGCCGAGCTTCGCGCTGTACCCATACGAGGACGCCGGCAGCGAAACCCAGATCCACCGCGCCGCCCGATACGAAGCAGCCGCCCTCCACCGCGCACCCGTGAGAGTCGCGATACGGAGATCGACGCGGGGCGAGCGTCCGCGTCCCTGTCCGCCGTGCAGGCGGCGAAGTGATCGCCCGCGGCGAGGTTTTGGGCATGATCAGACCGCTCGCAGCAACGATCGCATATCAAAACGGCTGCTGAACTTCGGCACCCTGAAGCGCTTCGTCCTCGAGTTGGATCGTCACATGCGTCAGGCCGAAGCCGGTCCTCATCGCTTCCTGCGCAGCAGCCAAAGTCGCCCGTGCCGAAGCCATGTCGGTTACGACGAGATGACCGCTCATCGCATCGGCGCCGGACGTGATTGTCCAGACATGGAGATCGCGCGCGGCGACTACTCCGGGGATGTCGAGCAACGTCTTTTCGAGCAGCACCATGTCGATCTCCGGCGGCGCCCCTTCCATCAGGATGTGGACCGCCTGCTTGAGCAGAGTCCAGGTGCGCGGAACGATGAACAGCCCGATGCCCGCGCCGATAATCGGATCGACCAGTCGCCAGTCGGTCAGGACGACGATGGCCGCTGCGACGAGGACGCCGAGCGAGCCGAGCATGTCCGCCAGCAGCTCGAAGTAGGCGCCCTTGACGTTGAGACTTTCCGTCGACCCCGCGGAAAGCAGCTTCATGCCGACCAGATTGACGACGAGGCCCACGGCGGCAATGACCAGCATCGGCCCGCCGACGATTTGCGGCGGGCTCAGGAATCGCTGATACGCCTCGTACAGGATGTAGACCGTCAGCAGGAGCAGAACCACGGCATTGGCCAGCGCCGAGAGCACCTCCGTGCGGACATAGCCGAAGGTGTTGCGCGGTGTCCGCGGCCGTTCTGCAAACCGGATGGCGAACAAGGCCAAGGCCAGGCCCCCCGCATCGGTGAGCATGTGCGCGGCATCTGCGAGAAGCGCGAGGCTGCCGGTCCACAAGCCTCCGACCGCCTCCACGGCCATGAAAGCTCCGGTGAGAGCCAGCGCCAGTCGCAGCCTGGTCTTGTGTCGACCGGCGGCCGTCGTGGCGGGTATACGCTCCACCGTCGATTTTCCGTCCTCCACTTGGCGATCCTCTCGTAGGCGGCTACTGTTGGCTCAGTATTCCTGCCTGGCTCTTCTGCAACGACGAGTTCCCGTTCGCGTCGCGATAGGCCAGCAGCCGCAGCGCATTGAAGACGACCAGCAGGGTGGATCCCTCATGCACTGCCACGGCCGGGCCGATGCCCAGACCGATGATCGTGGCCGGCACCAGCAGCGCCACGACGCCCAGGCTGACGAACACGTTCTGGCGGATCACCGAGCGCGTATGTCGACTCAGGCCCACCGCGAACGGCAGGTGCTTGAGATCGTCAGCCATCAGCGCCACGTCGGCGGTTTCCAGCGCGACGTCCGAGCCGGCGGCGCCCATCGCGACGCCCACCGTTGCGTTGGCCATCGCCGGGGCGTCATTGACCCCATCGCCGACCATCGCCACCTTGGTCTGCTGCCGCAGCTTGCGGATCGCCTCGACCTTGTCCTCGGGCATCAGGTCGCCCCAGGCCTCGTCCAGGCCGACCTGGCCAGCGATCGCCTCGGCGACCTTCTTGTGGTCGCCCGAGATCATGATCATGCGGCGGATGCCCAGCTCGCGCAGTTGCTGCAGGGCTTCTTTTGCGGCGGCGCGCGGCGTGTCCAACAGGCCGATGGCGCCCAAGTCACGATCTCCGCGCCGCACAACCATGGTGGTACGGCCGCTCTCGCGCAGGCGCTCGATCGCAGCCTGGGCGGCGGCACCCAGCGCTGGCACGCCATCGGTACCGAACATCTCCACCTTGCCGATCCACACCGTCTCGCCCTGCAGGTTGGCGGTGACGCCACGGCCGATCAGGTTCTGCAGCCCATCGGCTGTCGGCGCATGCTTTCCACCCAGGCGTTCGCGCCCATCCCGTGCAATGGCGGCAGCCAGCGGGTGGTCGCTGAGCGACTCCACCGCCACCGCCACGGACAACAACTCTTCTTCGCTCGTGCCATCGACGGTCACCACATCCGTGATGCGGGGCTTGCCCTCGGTCAGCGTGCCGGTTTTGTCGAAGGCCATCGCATCGAGCGAGCCCAGTTCCTCCAGCGGCGCGCCGCCCTTGATGAGCACACCGCCACGTGCGGCCCGGGCAATGCCCGAGAGCACCGCGCTGGGCGTGGCAATCGCCAGCGCACAGGGGCTGGCGGCCACCAGCACAGCCATGGCGCGGTAGAAGCTGTCGCGGAAGGGTTCATCGACCACGACCCAGGCGAACAGCAGCAGGAAGGCCAAGCCCAGCACGGCGGGCACGAAGATGCGCTCGAACTTGTCGGTGAAACGCTGCGTCGGTGACTTGCGCGTCTCGGCCTCGCTGACCATCTTCACCACCCGCGCCAACGCGGATTCGCTGGAGCGGCGAGTCACTTCCACCTCGATGCCTCCCGCACCATTGATGGTTGCAGCGAAGACGCGCGAAGACGCATCGACGCCATCGGGACGGGCGCGCGCCTTCGCAGCGTCCTCGACCGGGCGCTTGTCCACCGGCATGCTTTCGCCCGTGACCGGTGCCTGATTGATGGCGGAGGTGCCTTGCACGATGAAGCCGTCGGCCGGCAAGCGCTCGTTGGGCCGCACCAGAACGATGTCGCCGACGACCAGCTCCTCGACGGGAATCTCCTTCGTCTGACCATCGCGGCGCACCGTCGCAGTGTCCGGCGCCAGCTCGGCCAGTGCCTCGATGGCGCGCTTGGCGCGGCCCATCGCATAGTGTTCCAGCGCGTGACCCAGGCTGAAGAGGAACAGCAGCAGCGCACCCTCGGCCCAGGAGCCCAGCGCCGCGGCGCCGGCGGCCGCCACCAGCATCAGCGTATCGATCTCGAAGCGCCTGAGCTTGAGGTTGTCGATGGCCTCGCGCAGCGTGTAAAAGCCACCGAAGAAGTAGGCCAGGATGAAACAGGCCAGCGGCAGCCAACCAAGCGCGCCCGCCATCAGTTTGTCGATCGCCACGCCGATGCCAAGCAGCACGCCGCAGGTCACCGCGAAGATCATCTCGGTGTTAACGCCGAACAGTCCTCCATGTTCGTGCTCGTGCGCATGCTCGTGCTCGTGCTCGTGTGCATGCTCCTCTTTCTCGCCCGGCTCATGACGATGCCCAGGTTCGCCGCGAGCTACGGGTGTCGCAGTCGTCGAGCCTTCAAGCCGCTCGACCCCCGCATCGGAGAGCGCCTTGAGGATGGTCTGCTCGATGACCGCCTGGCGATCAAAGTCCACATGAACCAGCCCGGTCGCGCTGGCCTCGGCATCCAGCACGCCCGGCAGCTCGCGCAGTAGATCCGTCACCGTCCTGGCGCGGCGTGCGTGGCCGATGCCCTCGGTCTGCCACAGCACGTGCGCGAAGCGTTCGGTGACCTGCGCACCTGCCGCCTGCACGATCTCGCGTATGCGGGCCAGCGGCAGCACTTCGGGATCGTGATGGATGCACAACTGCGCCGGCGCATCGTCCTGCGCCGTGCGCACATGCACCTTGTCGATACCTTGACGGCCTTGCAGGTCGTCGATCAGGCGTTGAACGATGGCGTCCTGCGCGTCAGCGATCTGTGGCAGTACGAGGGGAATGTCGAGGCGCAGTTTGTTGGCCATGCTGATGTGATAAATCCTGAGAAAATGTCCGATATCGTCGATGCCTCAAGCCGCCCGGAAAACATGGAGGGATCGTCGATTCAAGCGATGGGTCTGCCGTTCGCCTGTCGCCGCGTCACAACGCCGAGTCATGGCCTGGCCTCGACCGCCGCAGGAGAGCAGCAAGTGGATGCCGACTGGCCGGATGCCTCCATGAATGAGGCCAGGATCGCGCAGTCGTGCGACTTGTCACCGTCGCAGCGCGCCCGCAGTGCCAGGAGCTGGCGGTTCAATTCGCGCAGCGAGGTCAGGCGTTGACGCACTTGGGCGATGTGCTTGTCCAGCAAAGCATCCGCCTGCGTGCAGGATTGGGAGGGCGCCGCGGCGAACGCCAGCAGCTCCCGGATTTCCGGCAGCGGGATGTCCAGCGAGCGGCAGTGCCGGATGAAGCGCAAGCGCTCCAGGTGGTGATCGGCATAGAGCCGATAGTTCGAGGACTCTCGTGCTGGCGCCTCCAGCAGCCCTTCGCGTTCATAGAAGCGCACGGTCTGCACGTTGCATTCGGCCTTGGCGGCAAGTTCACCGATCTTCATTTCATTGCTCCACCGTTCGCCACTCGTGCCCTGTCGCGCGCCTCGATGATCAGCTCTGCGATGCGGGAGATCGCTGGTCGGACATCGCTCATGGCGCCTTGCGGAGGCGTTCCGCCTCGCTCTTGACCATCGCCAGCAGCACGCTCGGATCAGGCTCGGGCAACTGCCTGCCGTTGACGAAGAAGGTGGGCGTGGTGCGCACGCCCACGGCTTTCAGGTCGGCGACGTCCTGCTCCAGCAGCTTGTCCACTGCGCCAGTGGCCACGTAGGCGCGAGCCTGCTCCAGGTCCAGGCCCGCAGCGCGGGCGAACTCCCATGCCCGCTCCGCTGCTGGATTGCTGTGGCTGGCCCAGACCGGCTGGGATTGCATCAGCGCATCCATGACCGGCTCGAAGCGCTGCTGCCGACGTGCGGCCTCCAGGATCTGCACGCCGGCAACCGACGGTTCCTGGTGGAAAGGCACGTAGCGGATGACCAGTCGCACCTCGCGCGGGTACGCGGCCAGGATCTGCTTGACGTGGGGGTAGAAGGCGCGGCAGGCCTCGCAGGCCGGGTCGAAGAACTCGACGATCGTGACCGCGGCGTCAGCAGGGCCGATAACCGGCGAATGCGCTCGCACCATGACGTCGAGCTTCGCTGCGGCCTGCTCCGCCGCCTGTTGCCGCTCGTGGCGCTGGTAGAGGAAGGTGGCCGAAGCGAAGGCCGCCAACGCGACAAGGGCCGTGAGGATGACGGCGGAGTTGCGTCGGGTCATGCGGAAGTCCTTGAGCGGGTGATGATGAGCAGTACCGCGATGGCGACGAAGGCAGCCAGCGCCAGCAGGGGCAGCGGCAGGCCGCTCAGGATGGTCATGTCGGCACTGGTGCAGGACACGCCCCGACTGCAGGGCGTGATGCGCTCGGGGATCAAGCCCAGGTAGAGCAGGCTGTGAAAGCCTGCCACCAGCCCGCCACCGACAGCCAGCGGCAGCGCGTAGGGCCAGACGGCCGCATCCGCACGCAGGCTGGCCACGCCCAGCATGATCGCCAGCGGGAACATGAAGGCGCGCTGGAACCAGCACAGATTGCAAGGCGCCTGACCCATGACTTCGCCGACGAACAGCACCGCGAGCGAAGCCAGCAGCGCGATGAGCCAGGCGGCGAACAACGGGCCCCAGCCCGTCTGCTGGCGTGGCAGTGCCGCCTCCTCAGCCACGGGCACCCTCCCGGTGGCGGATCAGCCGCGATGAGTTGGCCAGGATGCCGATGTCGGGAATGGACTGCAGCGCCGCCGCGAAGATGGGTGGCAGCAGGCCGAAGGCCGCCAGCGACAGGCCGAAGAGGTTGTACAGAGCCGTGAAGGCGATGTTGGCGCGTACCACCCCCATCGTGCGCCGCGCAATGTGCACCGCCTCGGCCACGAGCCGCCAGTCCTCGCGCATCAGCACGACGTGGGCAGCCTCCATCGCGATGTCGGTGCCGCCGCCCATGGCGATGCCCACGTCGGCCTGGGCCAGCGCGGGGGCGTCGTTGACGCCATCACCGACCATCAGGACGCGGTGTCCCTGGCTCTGCAGCTCGCGCACGATGCCGATCTTGTCCTCGGGCAACAGGTCGGCACGGTAGTCAAGGCCCAGCGGCGCGGCGACGGCGACGGCGGTGCGCTCGTTGTCGCCGGTCAGCAGTTCGATACGGCTGATGCCGGCCGCGCGCACGGCCGCCAGTGCGTCGGCCACTTCCGGACGCGGCGTGTCCTGAGCGGCGAACAGGCCGGCGAGCTCGCCATCCACGGCCACGAATAGCAAGGTCTTGCCCTCGGCTTCGAGCCGCTGGGCAACGTCAGGTGTGGTTCCATCCGCGCCACCGGCGAGCAGGCGGCGGTTGCCGATCTCGACCACCCGCCCGTCCACCTCGGCGCGCACGCCACGCCCGGGCAGGGCTACGAAGCGGGCCGGCTCAGCCTGCGGCATCCCGCGCTCTGCTGCGAGCGCTCGGACCGCCTCCGCCAGCGGATGCTCCGAATGACGCTCGGCCGTGGCCGCCAGTCGCAACAGCGCGACCTCGTCCAGCGAGCCGAGCGAAACCACGTCGGTGATGCGTGGGCAACCGGTGGTCAGCGTGCCAGTCTTGTCCACCAGCATCACGTCGCAGCCAACCAGGGCTTCGATGACCTTGCCGCCCTTGATCAGCAAGCCCTGGCGCGCAGCCGCACCGACGGAGGCCATCATCGCGATCGGCGTGGCCAGCGCGAACGAGCACGAGCAGGCCACCACCAACACTGCCACGGTGGCCAGGATATTGCCGCTCAGGAGCCAAGTCAGCAGTGCGACGATCGCCACGATCGGGAGGTACCAGCCGCTGAAGCGATCGGCGACGCGTTGCACCTTGCCGCGGTTGGCCTCGGCATCCTCGACCAGTTGCACGGCGCGCCCGAAGGTAGTGTCGCGGCCGATGCGCTCGGCGCGCAGCTTGACGTGGCCGAGCTTGGCCAGTGTGGCTGCGTAAACCGGGTCGCCGGGCTCGACCTCCACCGGCATGCTCTCGCCGGTGATCGCAGACTGGTCGAAGGTGGCCTGGCCCTCCAGCACGATACCGTCCACAGGTACGCGCTCGCCCGGGCGCACGATGACCAGATCGCCCGGCTTCACAGTCTCGATGGCGACGTCGCGCTCCACGCCTGCCTGCAGCACCCGCGCGGTCTGCGGCACCAGTGCGGCCATCTCCTTGAGCAGCTTGCGCGCCCGCTCGCTGGTGAAGCGCTCGGTGAACTCGCCGATGCGCATGAAGAACACCACGACGGCGGCCGTGGCCCATTGGCCGATGGCCAACGCCGCCACAGCCCCCACAGACATCAGCGTATGGCTCGTGACCTCGCGCCGCAGCGCGCTTCGGAGCACGTCCCTGAAGATGGGGTAGCCGAAGCCCAGCACCGCCAGCAACCCGGCCCACCAGGGCACGCGCGCTGTGAGCTGGCCGAACAGGCCCAGGCCTTCGCCGATCACGACGACGAACAGGATGGCGCCGAACAGAATGCCCAGCGTGGTGAAGAGCTGGCGCTGCAGCGCCTTGGCTTCCAGGACGTGGGTAGCCGCCACGTCGGAGTCTGCGGCGACCGGCGCCGGCTGGGGCACCGAGAAGCCGATTCGCTCGATGGTCGCGCGCAGTGCGTCGGCTGTCGCCACGCCGTTGTCGAACTGGATGACGGCCTTCTCGGCGTTGAGCAGCACGTCGGCGCTCTGAACGCCGGGCACCTTCATCAAGGCGCGCTGGGCCTTGCGCGCGCACGCCGCGCAGTCCATGACCGAGACCGGCAATTCGACCGTCTGGATCATGGCTGCGGCGCCGGTACGTCGAAACCGGCGTCCTCGATGGCGCTGACCAGGGCTTCGCGCGTGACGCGGGCCGAATCGATCTGGGCGATCACCTGAGCCGGCTCCAGCGACACCTGCACATCGGCCACGCCGGGCAGCGCGCGCACGGCCTTGTCCACGCTGCGCACGCAGCCGCCGCAGTCCATACCGGCCACCGGCAGGACGATGCGCTGGAGGTTCGGGGCCTGGGTCATGGAGGACTCCTCTTCAAGCGTTGACGTTCAGAGCCAGCGCCGCACCGTTGCGGCGTAGGCGTCAAAGTCGGGCCCGAAGCGGGCTCGCAAGGCCTGCTCCTCCGGCTTGATCTGAAAAACGGTCAGATACCAGACGAACAACGGCAGCAGCAGGAAAGCGGACAGCTTGGCCAAGTACAACGCCCAGGCGAGCAGCACGAGGCAAAAGCCCAGGTACATCGGGTTGCGCGTACGGTGGTAGATGCCGCGCACGACCAGCGACGCGGCGGCAGCCGGCCGTCTCGGGTCCACCGTGGTGTGGGCTTGGCGGAAGGCGAGCACGCCGGCCAGGCAGACCGACGCGCCCAGCAGCGCGACGATGACGCACACGACGGCATGCAACCGGCCCCAATGCGGCATAGCGATCACGGCGGGCAGGAGCCACATCACCGTGGCCACCGCCAGAACAAGTACCAGCGGCGGCACCTTCAGGGCCAGAGCGGGCCCAGAGGGTTGTTCAGCGCTTCTCATGGTGTTCCGCTCCGCCGCCTTGCGCGGCTGGCGCGCCCATCGCGCCAATCGGCGCCGCCAGCAGTTCGACCTGCACCTTGCCGGCGCGCTGCAGCTCCAGCGTGACGGGTATCCGCATCCCCGGCCGGATCGGCTGCGTCAGGTCCATGAACATGACGTGGACGCCGCCAGGCTTGAGTTCGACCGTTACGCCGGGCGGAAGCGCCAAGCCGTCCTTCTGCCAGCGCATGCGGGCCACGTTGTCGATCGCCTCCATCGTGTGGATCTCGGCGCGACCCGCAACGGGGGATGTGACTCCCACCAGCCGATCGGCTTCGCGTCCCTCGTTGGTCAACGACAAATAGCCTGCACCGGTCGACGCGGCAGGTGGGGTTGCCCTCGTCCATGGACGGTCGATGCGGATGGCGCCAGCACGCTGCCCCTGAGTCCAGGCGCTCGTCACGAAGCAAAGCAGCACGGCGGCGCCTAGCACCCGACGGGAAAGACGATGGAAAAGAGGCGACATGGTTTGTGTTCAGTGTTCGCACAGCATCGACAAAGCAAGCCACTCACGTTCAGCTCCGCCCCTCGAAACGAGCGGTGGAACGCGCTGACGAGCAGCTCTACCAAAGAGCGTAAACCCTGTAGTGGGTGTAAGGTCAACAGAGGTTCGAGACAAAAGCAGCCGATTCTTCGTCACGGCTCAAGACGGAGGGCAAAGCGGAGTGGCCGCCATGCGCCTTTTCTAGCCGCCAACGAGCAAACATCGGCGTTCGATTGAGTCCACTACCGAAAGCCTGCGCGGCGCCTCCAACCTATCCAGCAACCGCAGGCGCCCTCGCCGCACCTTCGAGAGCCCCAGCCATGCATACACGAGCATGCGCATGTGCATGTGCACGATGAATACTGGCTACGGACTGCTCGACAGAGGCGTCGGATGCTTTGACGGCGGTACGCTGATCGAGCCGAAGGGCTATCGCGCACAGATGCGGTCGATGCGCTTGGAAGCGCGAGGGGCGGCAGAGCCAAGGCGCGATGAAGATCCCCCGCCAAAACGTCACTGGAGAACCAGTGATCCGACAAGCTCACAAACTAATCAAATCGCTCCACTGTGAACCATGGGGAGACCCGATCGTGCATGGCACGAACGACGGCAGTCTGCCCTGGTCTAATATTCACCGGCTCCGGCATCAGATAAAGAGCTGGCCTCCAGTGCGAGGTCGCAGTCTGCGCGCGCGGGTGATTCTCAAATGTCGTGATCCGATCAACCCTCAGTCGCAGCCATTGAACGATGCCGTAGCACCTCCCTTCCACTGTCACCGGTATGCGAATTTGGGTGCATTGCGGCACCCATTCTTTCTGTTGTTCGAAGTCAAATCTGAATGCTTCGGTCTCGTCACCAAGCAGTTCGATTTCAAGATCATCCCGCGCCAGCATCTGCCTTCTGGTGATCACCTGGTTGAAGGCCGAGAGGTCAAGGCCCTCCACCGTTTCCACGCTCAAGTTGGAAGCGAGCCTTTCACCTCCAAACAAAGCGATCATCAGACTGGCTGAGGCCGGTATGATTCGACAGCCCGGCTGGAGTAGACGCAGCTTTGCGTCTTCAATGCTCGCCAGCACCCGCTCGCCAAGCAGCTCGCTTGAGAACAGTTCGAATACCAGCACGTTTGCCGGCTCAGGCAGATCGGTTCCCAGTTGCAATTCTGTGGAGCGCTTGGGAATCAGCGAGATCCTGGAGGCCAATCCGTTGTTCTCGATAACCTTGCTCGCCATCTGCGCAACCAATGGTTCAGCCTCGCAGGTCGTCAGGCTCTTAGGGCCCATCCGTGCCGCAAACATGGATAGCAGTCCCGCGCCTGTCCCGATTTCGAGCACGCGTGAATCGGAATCGATTGCGGTGCGCAGCGCACCTTGGTAGGCCTCGTTCCTGGCGTGGTCGTTTAACATCGAGATATGCCAGAGTGGCACCTGCCGCTGCTGGACCTCCGCCAACCTGCGATGCGCGGCAACGAGGCCCGCGTCCGCTGCGATTGCAGCTTGAAACGCGGCCGTCGCTCCTGCCAGATCGCCGAGATGCTCTAGAGCAATCCCGAGATTGTTCTTCGCTCTCGCGTTAGACGGATCAATCTCCAGTACGTGCTCGTAGTGCTCAATAGAATCAGCATGCCGCTCGTTCATCTGGAGCAACCTACCGAGATTGAGACGAGCTACGGTCCAGTCGGCACGTAGCTCGATGGCCTTCCTGAAGCACGCCTCCGCCTCTTCTGTCTTGCCAAGCGATTGCAGAGTCAAGCCGAGGTTGTTATGCATCACGGCCACATTCGGCGCGAGCGCAACTGCCCTGCGGTGAACGGATTCCGCCTCGTCTCTACTGCCTAAGTCATCCAGCAGGCAACCAAGGTTGGACAAGACTTCGGGACTATCCGGCTGAAAAGCCAAACCCAGACGATAGGACTTCACAGCCTCCGGAAAGTAGCCGGCCTGCTGCAGCGCGCATGCATGGCTAAAGTGAGCTGCGGCGCTCGCGTGTCGCAGATCCTTTTCTCGATGCTTCAGACTCAATGCCTCTCCAGCGCAGAGCACGACCGGGTTTATTGGTTGTAGGCACTATAGGAATCCTTCGCGAACAGCATTCGAACGAGCAGATGACAGCCCTGTCATATTGCTGCCGATCAAGGCGGAGTCGACCGGCGAAGAGGCTGGCACAGCCGGGAGCGCTGGCGCTGAACAGTTCGGCTAGTGCGATAGGGCC
>WBZO01006372.1_pt1 | contig 11475 bp, 9 predicted proteins | sample 5204261 | NCBI WGS metagenome assembly WBZO01 (sample SAMN12412400, study PRJNA552823) | activated sludge metagenome | isolation source: activated sludge from anammox sidestream of wastewater treatment plant... | place: USA: North Carolina | collected 2017-09 | reverse complement strand
GTGATCGAAACGAAAGCGCCGAACGCCACGCTGCCGTACGACCTGGCGAGCATCTTCATGTCCAGTCCGGCGCGCTGGGAAGAGATGGAACGCGATTGGACCAAGGTCGCGTCGCGCCCGTCGGGCACCGGGCCGTGGATGGTGACCCGCGTGGTCCCGCGGGAACGGGTCGAGTTCGCCCGCAATCCCAACTACTGGGAAGCACGGCGGGTGCCGAAATGCGATGGCCTGGTGATCATTCCGATGCCGGATTCGGTGACGCGGGTCTCGGCGCTGTTGAACGGGCAGGTCGACTGGATCGAAGTACCCGCGCCGGACACGCTGCCGCAGTTGCGACAGGCCGGCATGCAGATCGTGCTGAACCGTTACCCCCATATCTGGCCGTACCTGCTGTCCTGCCTGCCCGACAGCCCGTTCCGCGATATCCGCGTGCGCAAGGCGATGAACCTGGCGGTCGACCGCGAAGGCATCTGCACCCTGCTCAACAAGACCGCGATCCCGGCCAAGGGCATGGTACCGCCCGGCCATCCCTGGTTCGGCAATCCCACCTTCGACGTGAAATACGACCCCGACACCGCGCGCAAGCTGCTGGCCGAGGCAGGGTATGGCCCGCAGAATCCATGCAAGGCGACCTTCCTGATCTCAACCTCCGGTTCCGGGCAGATGCAGCCTCTGCCAATGAATGAAGCGATCAAGGAAATGCTGGAGGATGTCGGCTTCCAGATCACGCTGCAGGCGATGGACTGGGAAGCCCTGCGCGCCCGCCGGCGCGCCGGCGCTGCCGCACCCGAGAACAAGGGCGGCCATGCGCTGAACAACTCCCTGGGTACCGCCGATCCGATCGCGATGTTTCAGGTCGCATGGTCGAAGCTTGTGCCACCCCTTGGCATCAACTGGGGCTGGTTCAAGAACGCCGAAGTCGATGCGATCTGCGAGGCGATCAACGTCGCCTTCGATCCGGCAGAGCAGAACCGGCTGCTCGCGCAGCTTCATGCCAAGGTCGTGGACGAGGCGCTGTGGTGCTTCGTCGTCCACGATCTGAACCCGCGCGCAATGTCGCCGCGGGTCAAGGGTTTCGTCCAGGCGCAGAGCTGGCAGCAGGACCTGACGCCGGTCGAGCTTATCTGACGCCTGGCGGCCGAAGGGACGGCAGCGCGAAACAACGACTAAGGAGAGAATCGATGACGGAAGCCGTGTGGGACCGTTTCCTGACCGAACGCGACAAGGCCGTGTTCGCTGCCGGCGGATTCGGCGCGCGGGCGGGCTTCGGCAAGCGACCCGCCTTGCTGGTAATCGACGTGAACTGGCTGTTCTGCGGCGACAAGCCAGAGCCGATCCTGGAAAGCATCAAGCGGTGGCGCAGCTCCTGCGGCGAGGAAAGCTGGGTGGCGGTCGAATATATCAGGCGCCTGGTCGAAGCGGCCCGCGGCAAGGGTATTCCGGTGATCTACACGACCAATGGATATCGCGTCGGCGACAATTGGGATGCCGGCAGTTGGCGCTGGAAGAACAAGCGCCGCGACGAGGACCGCGCTCGGCCGACGGCGAACATGGACCCGAACGAGATCGTGGCGCCGATCGCGCCGGGGCCGCGAGACATCCTGATCGTCAAGCAGAAGCCTTCGGGATTCTTCGGCACCAATCTCGGCGCCTACCTGACCTTGCTGGGCTGCGATAGCGTGATCGTAACCGGCACCACGACCTCGGGCTGCGTACGGGCGACGGTGGTGGATGCGTTCAGCAACAACTATCGGGTGGCCGTGGCCGAGGAAGGCTGCTTCGATCGCAGCCAGGCGAGCCACGCGATCAACCTGTGCGACATGCACGCCAAATACGCCGACGTGGTCAAGGTTGACGAGGTGCTCGCGTTCTTCCAGTCGCTTCCTTCCGGACTGTTCGAGTTGCCGGCGGGATCGCCCGCACGCATGGCGGCGGAATAGGCCGGTCGATCGGCCCGGACGCGGTAAGGCCGACGGAAACCGGGCCGGTCAGTACGGGCGGAAGCCGACGACGTTTCCGGGCGGGTCGTAGTTGCAGACCCAGATCTGCCGGTACTGATCGGCGGTGACCGCACAGCCGACAGCACGGCTCCTGGCCCAGACGATCTGCGTGTAGTGTCCACAGACAGAGGCGCACGTGTTCGTGCGGATGTCATAGTCCCGGACCTCACCCGACCAGGCGGCCACGACCTGCGACGGTGACACCGACCCGCCACTGATCATGTAGAGGTTTTCGCCGTACCGGTTGTTCTGCCGATGACTGAAGCTGTTCGAGGACAGCAGGTGGTCGGCCCACTGCTGTGCTGTCGCGGAAAGCCGGTTCGACCAGACGAGCAGTGGGACGCCAACCCGTCTGCGAACAGCATTGTGCGCGTGGAGCATCTCGGCCGAGATCGACACTGGGTTGACCGGGGGTCGCACGACGTATCCTGGAGGCGGTGGATAGGTGGGGGCGTAGGACCAGCCACCGGGATACTGAGCCCGTGCCGTGCCGGCGAGGAGCAGGGCCAGCGTAAGCACGATGACGCGCATGGGCTGTGCTGATCCGGTCAACATGGCGGACAGGGGATGTGACGTCCGCGGGGGCGTGCTGTGAGGATCAACCGAAAAGTCATGCGTGCGCGTGACCCGGAGCCGGACAGCCCGAATGCCCGGGCAACGAGAAGCAGCGGAGGGAACGACATGCCCTGACGTCGGATGCCGCCACCACGTTCATCTCGGGATGTGAGCGTTCATGTCCGAGGGCGTTGTGATGACGTTCCGAACGGCTGGGTCGGCACGGTTTGTCCGGGTTCCTGCTCCAAACGAAATGGTTGCGTCGGCGTTGCCGGCGCCAGGCTCGCCCGGCAGTCATTGAACGCGTCAATGGCTGCGCTGGTTCCCTTCAGTCCACCGGTCCAGGGAAGTTCATTGCCGCTGGGGAAGAACACCTTGATCTGCCGCCCATAGCGAATGCCACGCATGAATCCGATGGATGCGTCGAATGGCATTCGTATGACGATGCGGCTTCCAGAACCAACCGCTTGGGAAAGCGGGCCCTGATTGGAGTCGATCTGGAACATGATTTCGATCTGCGTGTTGTCCGGGATCACCCAGCTTGGCTTTTCCAGTATGACCTCAATGCCCGTCTCACCGCTTGCCTGCTCTATGGCGATATGACGGCCATCGGCGCCGGTCGTCCCAATCCCGCAGACGGCACGCTGGCTGTCGGTCGTGCCACCGTACGCCGTCCAAAGACCCGCGGTCAGAAGGGTACGCAACTCGGCGTCTGCCGGCCTGGAGGCCATCACGCCCGCCACCAGCAGGCCAACAGCCAGCAGTGAAGACGATTGCCGCATCATGGTCCGGATCGATTGCGGTTCGGCTGGCGTGCATGCGAAATCAACCACGATCCTGGGTCCTGTCAGTAACGGTAAACCGGCGACGATTGATATCCCGAGAATGGTTGGGAGCGCCGCTGCCGAGGGCGACTTGGGGTCGTCACCGCGCCGCCAACCGCTCCGACAGCGCCACCTATCAAGGCGCCCGTCAATGCGCCGCGACCGCCTCCTGCGATCCCGCCGATCGCTGCGCCGGTTCCCGCCCCGATGGCCGCGCCGCCCAAGGCACGCTGACCCGGATCGTACGGATCAGTGCAGCCAGCCATGGCGACCGCCAACAGGCCGGCGACAAGGAACGCGAGGCGTTTCCGATGCATGGATCCCTCCCTCATAGTCTGGGAGCATCTTGTGACACCCGGATCATGGCGGACTATCGCAGCGGGATATTCACGCCAAGCGAGATCCCAGGCGGCGCTACATAGGCGGGCGGCGCGTAGTACACCGGAGGTGGCGGGTAATAGACAGGGGGCGGCGCATAGTAGACGGGGGGCGGTGGAACATAGACCCGGGGACGGTAGACATAGGGGCCACAATATTCGTGACGGCGCCAACCTCGGCCGCAAGGCGGATCGGCATACGCAATCTCAGGCAGGAACATAGTGATAATGCCGAGCGTCGCGGCAGCGACACCGAGCAGCCGGGTCATCGGGGGATTCCCCTGTGGGATATCGGCGGCAATGCAGTCTCTAACGTATGCATGCTTCATCAGCGATACAGGCGCGATTCGATCAACTCATCCGCATCATGATTCGGTGTCGATCAAGGCCACAAGACGGCAGATTTATTGCAATTTGTTGCGCCGTTGCAGGCACGTCAAGCCTGCGGTGTCACGCGGGCCTGGTGGCGGATTCGCTTGCGGCACTCGTCTGTTATCGCCATGAAGCAATTCATCGCTGCAATATATTCACGCGACAACGCGTCGGGTTGTGCCCTGATCCTCGATACGGGCTCCGCGCCTCGTCCTGCTTCGAGTAGCGCCATATGAACCGCGTTCAGGGATCTGAGCGCGCAATCATACGCCGTGCACAACTCATCTGCGGACAACGTCCTCAGCCAAACAAACATCGATACCCCCGGACCCCGTTCTTTTGCGCGCATCTTCCGCACCGGTCGGCCCTGATCAATAGTAGACTTGATCAACTATCTGGTATTGGTTGCGTCTGCTAACCGCACGGCATCGACATGATGATCTGCCGAAGAGCGGACCGCGCAAGGCAGCCGACAGCGTTCCCCGACATTCGGTGCAGCCGGTAACGGTGGTATGCTGCGCGTTCGCGGGTATCGATCACGCGCATCAGACCACTTTACGCGATGCTGGGATGTCATGAAGGCGGGAACGTCACGGTCCGGGTCGGAGCCGACGCCGCCGAAACGGAAGCGCGGCGACGCGGTTCCCGATATGGGGGCGTTGCGACGATCGCCTCTCTACTCCGAGGAGTTGGGCATCGATCTCGCCAGTGGCCAGGAAGCCGATCTTTTCCGGTGGTTTCTCGCCAGCCTGCTATTCGGGCAGCGTATCTCGGAGTCAATCGCCCGCAGAACCTTTCATGCCTTCGAACGCCATCACCTGACCACGCCCCGCAAAATCCTGGCAGCCGGCTGGGACTATCTCGTGAATCCGGTCATGCGTGAAGGTGGTTACGTCCGCTATGACGAGAGCAAATCGCGAAAAATCCTGGCGGCCTGCAGGATGCTGCTCGATCGCTATGACGGGCAGGTGGTACACCTGCATGAGCAGGCACGGGATGCGAAGGATCTGGAAGCACGCCTGCAGGCGTTTTATGGAGTGGGCCCCGTCACGGTCAATATCTTCCTCCGGGAGTTGCGGCCCTATTGGGCCAAGGCCGATCCCGCGCCGCTGCCCCTGATTGTCGAGTTGGCACAGCAGTTCGGCATCGACCTCACAGCCTATGATCGGAAAAGCCTCGCGTTCGCGCGCATCGAAGCCGGCTTGATCCGGTTGCGCCATCTGGCGCATTCGCGCCAGGGATCATGCCGGACCCGCATCGGACACCAGCGCTGATGATGGGAGCTTCCCGTTGCGACGGCGTCATTTTCGTCGGGCCAGGCGTGTCCGCAAATCACCCAACGACCGCGTGTTCAGCACATTCTCGGGCGCAATCCACCCGCGTCGCGCCTGATCGACACCAAAGCGCATGAAGTCGAGCTCCGCCGTCGCATGTGCGTCGGTAGAGATCGATACGTCGAGCCCCATTTGTTTCGCCATCCGGCAATGCGCGTCCGTCAGGTCCAGCCGGTCGGGCTGTGCGTTGACTTCGAGATAGCACCCACGGTCCAGCGCGCCGCGCATGATGCGCTCCATGTCGATGGCATAGGGTGGCCGTTCGTTGATCAGACGCCCGGTCGGATGCGCCAGGATGGTGAGAAGCCGATTGTCCATCGCTCGCAGAATGCGCTCGGTCTGCTGATCGCGCGGCAGATCGAAACGGGAGTGTACGGCACCGATCACGAGATCGAGTTCCCGCAGGATCGTGTCCGGAAGGTCGAGCGAACCGTCCTCCAGAATGTCAACTTCGATCGACTTCAGGACGATGAACCCGGAAAGGGTCCTGTTCAGCCTGTCGATCTCGTCGATCTGCCGAGCAAGGCGCCTGGCGTCGAGGCCGTGCGCGATGGTGACCCGCTGGCTGTGTTCCGTGATGGCGATGTACTCGTATCCTTTGCGCCGCCCCGCCTCGACCATCGCCGCCAGACTGGCGCGCCCGTCGCTGGCGGTCGTATGGACATGCAGGTCGCCTCGCAGCGCGTCGACCGTCACAAGGCGTGGAAGATTGCCGGTGCGTGCCGCCTCGATCTCGCCCAGGTCTTCCCGCAGCTCGGGTGGAACGAGGGCAAGGCCAAGCCGTTTGTGGATTTCCGCCTCGGTTCGGCCGGCGACCTGCTTGTCGCCTTTGAACAGCCCATACTCATTCAGCTTCAGGCCGCGGTCGCCGGCGATCTGCCGAAGTGCGATGTTGTAGGATTTTGAGCCCGTGAAATAGCAGAGGGCGGCACCGAAGCTGCCCTCGGGCACCACCCGCAGATCAACCTGCATGCCATTCCGCAGCACGACGGACGCCCGGGTCCGGCCTTGCTCGATGACCCGATCCACGCCGTCATATCCCGTGAACCGTCGCATCACCGGCTCACCGGGTTCCGCCGCTACGACGATATCCAGATCTCCCACCGTCTCCCGACGACGCCGGTAGCTTCCCGCGATCTCGATCGCCGTGACGCCCTCGGCGCCCTTGAGGTGCCGCAGAAGCGGCGCGGCAATCTGTTCGGCCGTGGCAAGCTTGACCCGGCGCGGCTGTCCGACCCCCGCCGCGATCGCGCGCAGCAGTTTCGTCACGATGCCCGGTCCGATACCAGGTACACCCGCCAGCCGGCCATCCCTGGCAGCCGCGGCGAGCTGGTCGACGGTTTCAATCCCCAACTGTTCGACCAGCAACCGGACACGCTTCGGTCCGAGGCCGGGCAGCGCAAGCAGGCTGATCGCGCCCGCCGGCACGTTCCGCTCCAGATCATCGAGGATGACAGGATGTCCGCCACGGGCAATCGTGGCGATCTTCTCTGCCAGGTCCTGACCGATACCCGGCAGATCGTCGAGGTTTTCACCAGCCGCAAGCATCGCCGTCACATCACGTGGCAGCTCGTCGACGACCCGCGCGGCACGCCGATACGCGCGCACGCGGAAAGGATTGGCTCCTTCGATTTCGAGCAGGTCCGCGATCCTGTTGAGTTCGGTGGCGATGTCCGCGTTGACGACTGGCATGAGCTGGTCGAACCCTTCCTGCCTGATCACGCCGTTCCGTCCGAGACACTCCCGCTGGCCTGCTCCGGCGGATCCCGGTCCGCCGGCATCATATCAGCGAAACTGTCGGCCGTCGGGAGATTTGCGACGGTCCGGCAACCCGGTGCACGCGGATTGCCGCCCAGCCGGTTGGCGCGCCCGACATGGTGGGCGCTTCGTCACGGCAGGGGCTGTGCCTGACGTGGCTTGATGTTTACGCGTTGGATGCTACCACGGTCTTCCCTTCGTCCGGCCGGAAGGACCTCTGTGCTCTCAGGCACACCTTGGAAGACATTGATTCGGTTGGCGATCCTGCTGATCGCCGCCGCCGGCGCCTATGCCGGCTGGCTGTCCTTCCAGCCGCCGGCCCTGCCAGCCGGAATCGCGCGCGGCAACGGTCGGGTCGAAGCGGTCGAGATTGATATTGCGGCCCGTACACCGGGGCGCATCAAGGAAATCCTCGTGAACGAGGGGGACTTCGCCACCGTCGGCCAGGTGCTCGCCCGAATGGATACCGCAGTGCTCGAAGCGCAACTGCGAGAGGCCAAAGCCCAATTGCGGCGCGCCGTCATCGCCATCGACACCGCCAACAGCCTAGTCGTGCAGCGAGAGGCGGAACGGGCCGCGGCCCAGGCCGTCATCGCCCAGCGCGCCGCACAGCTCGATGCGGCACGCCGCCGCCTGGCCCGCACCGAGGAGCTTGCCGCACGCGGCACGTCCTCTCAACAGGCGCTGGACGACGACCGCGCCAGCTTCGAGGGCGCGCGAGCGGCCCACGCCGCGGCCATCGCCCAGCAGGCCGCGGCAGAGGCTGCCATCACCGCGGCCCGCTCATCGGTGGTGGACGCCGAGGCCGCGGCGGAGGCTGCGCGCGCGACAATCCAACGTATCCAGGCCGACATCGATGACAGCACTCTGACCGCGCCACGTGAGGGGCGGGTCCAGTACCGCATCGCCCAGCCGGGCGAGATCGTGGCAGGCGGCGGGCGGGTGTTGAACCTGGTGGACCTGACCGACGTCTACATGACCTTCTTCCTGCCCACCGCCGATGCCGGACGAATCGCCATGGGAACGGAGGTACGGCTCGTCCTTGACGCAGCACCGCAGTACGTCATCCCGGCCCGGGTCTCGCTCGTCTCCGATGTCGCACAGTTCACGCCGCGCTCGGTCGAAACCGCGGAGGAGCGGCTGCGGCTGATGTTCCGCGTGCGCGCACGGGTGAATCCCACCCTGCTGCGCGAACACGTGGAACGGGTGAAGACCGGCCTGCCGGGTGTCGCCTATGTGCGCGTGGACCCGCGGGTGGAGTGGCCGGCCCAGCTTCAGGTGCGGTTGCCGAAATGAGCGGCGCAGCGGGCCAACCGGAGTCCATCGCCCGGCTGGACAGCGTCAGTCTGCGTTACGGCCGCACGGTGGCGCTCGATCGCGTCAACCTGAACATTCCCGGCGGATGCATGGCCGGGCTGATCGGTCCGGACGGCGTCGGCAAGTCAAGCCTCCTCGCGCTGCTTGCGGGAGCCCGAAAGAAGCAGGATGGGGACGTGGTGGTCCTGGGTGGCGACATGGCGGATGCGCGGCATCGCTACCGGGTTGGCCCGCGCATCGCCTACATGCCGCAGGGGCTCGGCAAGAACCTCTATCCTACCCTGTCCGTCTTCGAGAACATCGACTTCTTCGGCCGGCTCTTCGGCCATGGCCGCGTGGAGCGTAAGCGCCGGATCCGAACGCTGGTTGAAAGCACCGGACTAGCGCCCTTCACCGATCGCCCGGCCGGCAAACTCTCGGGCGGGATGAAGCAGAAGCTTGGCCTCTGCTGCGCGCTGATCCACGACCCGGACCTGATGATCCTGGACGAGCCGACCACCGGTGTCGATCCACTCTCACGCCGGCAGTTCTGGGACCTGATCGGAAACATCCGTGCAGGGCGCCCCGGCATGAGCGTCCTGGTAGCCACGGCCTACATGGAGGAGGCCGCCCGCTTCGACTGGCTGGCGGCCATGGACTCCGGCCGCGTGCTGGCGACGGGCAGGCCGGACATTCTTATGGCACGGACTGGCACCGCATCGCTCGAGGACGCCTTCATCGCCCTGCTGCCGCCGGACAAGCGCCGGAGTCATCGCCGGATCGACATCCCGCCACGGGATGCAGTCGCCGACGGCGAGATCGCGATCGAGGCCCATGGCTTGACGAAGCGCTTCGACGATTTCACCGCGGTGGACCATGTGGAGCTTCGCATTGGTCGCGGTGAGATCTTTGGCTTCCTGGGCTCCAACGGCTGCGGCAAAACGACCACAATGAAGATGCTGACCGGCCTTCTGCCCGCCAGCGAAGGGGAGGCCTGGCTGTTCGGAGAGAAAGCCGACGCACAGAACCTGGAGACGCGTCGGCGCGTTGGTTACATGTCGCAGAACTTCTCGCTCTACGGCGAACTCTCGGTGCGCCAGAACCTCGAGTTGCACGCACGGCTGTTCCGCCTGCCGCCGGAAACCATCCCGGATCGCGTCATGGAAATGGCCGAGCGCTTCGACTTGACGGGTATCCTCGATGCCTTGCCCGGCGCCCTGCCACTCGGCCAGCGCCAGCGGCTCTCCCTCGCCGTCGCGATGATCCATGGGCCGGAGATGCTGATTCTGGACGAGCCGACCTCGGGTGTCGATCCGGTGGCCCGCGACAGTTTCTGGCAGCAACTGATCGAGTTGTCGCGGCGTGATAGGGTGACGATCTTCATCTCGACCCACTTCATGAACGAGGCTGAGCGCTGCGACCGTGTTTCTTTGATGCATGGGGGGCGGGTGCTGGTCAGCGGTGCGCCGGCCACGCTGGTGGCGGAGCGCGGCGTTTCGACGCTGGAAGAGGCGTTCATTGCTCATCTGCAGGACGCCGAGGTCTCAGCCGCGCCGCCACAGCCGCTTGCGCTCATCGGCCCGCCGGCCGCAGCACCACGAAAACCGCGCCGCTTCGATCCGCGACGGATGTTCAGCTACACGCGGCGTGAGACGCTGGAACTGTGGCGCGATCCGATCCGCGCGACGCTCGCCCTTCTCGGCAGCCTCATCCTGATGGTGATCATGGCCAATGGCATCAGCATGGATGTGAACGATCTGACGTTCGCGGTGCTGGACCGCGACCAGACCGTGACCAGTCGCGACTACACGCTCAATCTTTCCGGCTCACGCTATTTCATCGAGCGACCACCGATCGCGGATGACGCCGATCTGGAACGCCGCATGCGGTCCGGAGAAGTCAGCCTTGCCATCGAGATCCCTCCGGGTTTCGCGCAAAATCTCGAGCGCGGCCGGCCAGTGCAGGTTGGCGCCTGGATCGACGGTGCGATGCCGATGCGGGCCGAGACCATTCGCGGCTATGTCGAGGGAATTCATCAACACTGGCTCACGCGCCGCGCGGCACTCTCACAGGCGGGTGCCGATACCGCTTTCAGCATCGAGACGCGGTTCCGTTACAACCCGGATGTTCGCAGCCTGGTGGCGATGGTGCCAGCCATGATTCCGCTTCTGCTGATGCTGATTCCGGCCATGCTAACCGCACTCAGCGTGGTGCGTGAGAAGGAGCTTGGCTCCATCGTCAACTTCTATGTCACGCCCGTCACGCGTCTTGAGTTCCTCCTCGGCAAGCAGATTCCGTACATCCTCCTCGCGCTGGTGAATTTCGCGCTGCTTGCGCTGATCGCCATCGTAGGCTTCGGCGTGCCGCTGAAGGGCAGCCTCATGACGCTGACGGCCGCGACACTTATTTACGTCGTCGCCTCCACGGGCATCGGATTGCTGACGTCCACTTTCGTGCGGAGTCAGGTCGCCGCAATCTTCGGCACGGCGATCATGACCATGCTGCCGGCAACGCAATTCTCCGGCCTGACCGAGCCTGTCAGCTCGCTACAGGGGCTGGGGGCGGCGATCGGAGAGGTGTTCCCGACCAGCTATTTTCTCACCATCGCGCGCGGGACCTTCTCCAAAGCGCTGGGCTTCTCCGACCTTCGATCTGATTTCGTGCCGCTGGTGATCGCCGCCGTCGCGTTGGTCGGCATGAGTGCCGCGCTGCTGGCCAAGCAGGAGCTGGAGCAGGCGCGGCTGCAGTTCGTGGAGGCGATCCGGATCTATCCGGCATACCTGCCCGCCCGCATCGCTCTGGCGCAGCTCTATCTATTCAAAGGCGAGTATGCGGCCGCCCTCAGGACGGCCGAGCCCGAGCTCATGCGCGCCGCGCAAAAAGGGGTGGTGCACAAGCGCACCGCGAGCCGCAAGGTTTCCCGCCTCACCCTCCGGATCGCAAAGCTCGCGCAATAACG
>WBZO01006371.1_pt1 | contig 11475 bp, 10 predicted proteins | sample 5204261 | NCBI WGS metagenome assembly WBZO01 (sample SAMN12412400, study PRJNA552823) | activated sludge metagenome | isolation source: activated sludge from anammox sidestream of wastewater treatment plant... | place: USA: North Carolina | collected 2017-09 | reverse complement strand
ACGGCGCCGAGACGGACCTCGACCTCGGCCACTACGAGCGTTTCATCGACGAGAACCTGTCGCGCAACGGCAGCCACAGCGCCGGCGCGATCTGGGACACGGTGCTGCGCAAGGAGCGCAAGGGCGAGTACCTGGGCGCCACCGTGCAGGTGATCCCGCACATCACGAACGAGATCAAGGCGCGGATCCGCCGCGGCTCGCAGGCGACGCCGACCGACGTCGTCATCTCGGAGATCGGTGGCACGGTGGGCGACATCGAGTCGTTGCCTTTCCTGGAGGCGATCCGCCAGTTCCGGCGGGAGGTGGGCCAGGAGAACGTGCTGTACCTGCACGTCACGCTCGTCCCGTTCATCGAGGCGGCCGGCGAGCTGAAGACCAAGCCGACCCAGCATTCGGTCAACGAGCTGCGTCGCATCGGCATCCATCCCGACATCGTCGTCTGCCGCTCGCGCGACGAGCTCTCGGACGAGATCCGCGAGAAGATCGCCCTCTTCGCCGACGTCGATCCGCGGGCGGTGATCGGCTCCCCCGACGTGGCAGACGTGTACCTCGTGCCGGAGCGCCTGCAGGCCGAGGGGCTCGACACGCTCGCCTGCGAGCGGCTCGGCCTGGAGACGCCGCCTGCGCAGCTCGGAGAGTGGAAGGCGCTCACCGACCGCATCGGCGCGTTGCGCGAGAACGTGGAGATCGCGCTCGTCGGCAAGTACATCAAGCTGCACGACGCGTACCTGTCGGTGCACGAGGCGCTCAAGCACGCGGGCATGTTCCAGGGCGCCAGGGTGCGGGTGCGCTGGTTCGACTCGGAGAACATGACCTACGAGGAAGCGGTCGAGGAGCTCGAGGGTGTCGACGGGGTGCTCGTGCCGGGCGGCTTCGGCTCCCGCGGCTGGGAAGGGAAGATCCTCGCCTGTCGTGTCGCCCGCGAGCAGGGTGTCCCCTACCTCGGCATCTGCCTGGGCATGCACGTCGCCGTCTCGGAGTTCGCCCGTCACGTCTGCGGGCTGGACGGTGCCAACTCGACCGAGATGGATCCCGAGACGCCGTTCCCGGTGATCGACCTGCTGCCCGAGCAGAAGGAGATCGAGGACCTCGGCGGCACGATGCGTCTGGGCGCGCAGGCGGTCGAGCTGGCGGAGGAGACCCGGGCGCGCTCGATCTACGGAAAGGCCACCATCCACGAGCGCCATCGCCACCGCTACGAGGTCAACAACCAGTACCGAGCTGAGCTGGTCGAGCACGGCCTGGTCGTCTCGGGCACGTTCCAGGGCGGGCGCCTGGTCGAGATCGTGGAGCTGCCCGAGCACCCGTGGTTCGTGGCGAGCCAGTTCCACCCCGAGTTCAAGTCCCGGCCCACGCGTCCGGCTCCGCTCTTCCGGGAGTTCGTCGGCGCGGCGCTGCAGCGGGCACGAGCCCGGGGTGCCGTCGCCGTCGAGGCCGGGCGCTAGTGCGGCCCCCTACACGCGTGTTAGCGGTGAAACGTTGTGAGAGGCCGCACTAGCAGGCACGTGTCGCAGGCGGACGTCCTCCAGCTCTTCCTGGAGCTCGCCGCGCTGCCGAGCCCGCCGGGGTCGGAGCGTGCGGTCGCCGACCGGGTGATCGCCTACCTGGACGGTCTGGGGCTCGAGTGGGACGAGGACGCGGCCGGGCCGCAGATCGGCTCGACGATCGGCAACGTCCTCTGCCGGCTGCCGGGCCGCCGGCAGGGTGGTACGCCGCTTCTGCTCTGCGCGCATCTCGACACCGTGCCTCCGACGGGGGCGATCGAGCCGGTGGTCGAGGACGGTGTCGTGCGCAATGCGGGCGGGACGATTCTCGGCGCAGACGACAAGGCGGCGGTGGCGGTGATGCTCGTCGCAGCAGGCCGCATCGTCGAGGAGGGTATCCCGCACGCGGGGGTCGAGTTGCTGTTCACGCCCAAGGAGGAGGTGGGCCTGCTCGGAGCGATGGCGTTCCAGCGGGAGCGGCTGCAGGCAGCCGTCGGCTACGTCTACGACCAGGCCGCGCCGATCGGCGAGATCATCCTCGGCGCGCCGTCGCAGAAGGCGATCCACGCGCGTTTCCACGGTCGCGCCTCGCACGCCGGCATGTTTCCCGAGGAGGGACGCTCGGCGATCGCCGCCGCCGCTCGCGCTGTCGCCGATCTGCGGCTCGGGCGTCTCGACGAGGAGACCTCGGCGAACGTCGGCGTGATCGAGGGAGGTACAGCCCGCAACATCGTGCCGGAGTGGTGCTCCTTCGAGGCGGAGGCGCGGTCGCGCGACGACGGCAAGCTGGCCGACCTCGTGCAGGAGATGCTCGATACGGTCGCGTTCGCCGCGACCGTCTCGGACTGCACCGTCGAGGTGGACGTGCAGGACTCCTACCGCGGCTACGTCTTGCGGGAGGACGATGCAGCGATCCGGCTCGCCGCGGCAGGCCTGCGCCGGGCGGGCTACGAGCCGCGCACGAGCTTCTCCGGTGGCGCGGCCGACGCGAACGTCTTCAACGAGCGCGGCCTGCCCTGCGTCAACCTCGCCAACGGCATGCGCGACATCCACACTCCCGCGGAGGCGATCGCGGTGGCCGACCTGGACGGGATGGTCGAGGTGACGCTGGGCCTGGTCGCGGCCGCGCTCGAGGCCTGACGCGTGGCGCTGAGCCTTCGGGCGGGAACCGTGACGGCGGTTAGCGAGCCGGGGGAGGAGTTGCTTCGGCTCGAGGTGGACGGGGTACCGTGTGTGGCCTACCCGCGGGTGACCGGCGCTGTCGAGGAGGGCGACGCGGTGCTCGTGAACGTGCAGGCGCGAGAGCTCGGGCTGGGCTCGGGCGGGTTCGACGTGCTCTACGCCAATCTGACGCGGGGGCTCGGGCTGGCCCCGCCGGCGGACGCACACGTGATGACGCTGCCGTACACGCCGCTGCAGGCGGCCTCGCCGACGGTCGAGGAGAGCGGGCTGCAGGCGTCCTCGCTCGACGGGCTACCGGTCGTCTGCTGCGGCCTGCACAGCCAGCTTGCGCCCGTCGCAGCGGGCATCGGCAGCGGGCGGCGCGTCGGCTACGTGCAGCTGGGCGGAGGTGCTCTGCCCGTCTCGCTCTCGGACACCGTGCGCGAGCTGAAGCAGCGCGGGCTGCTGGAGGTCGCAGTTGCGGTGGCGCCCTGTCACGACGGGGACGTCCAGGCCGTCTCGACTCCCTCGGCGCTGCTCTGGGCGAAGGCGCGCGGCCTCGACTGCGTCGTGTGCGGGATCGGCCCCGGCATCGTCGGCACGGGCACGGCGTTCGGGCACGGAGGCGTGATGGTCGCCGAGGCGGCCAACACCACTGCCGCCCTGGCGGGCCGAGCAGTCGTTGCGGCACGCGTCTCGTACGGCGACCGGCGCGCGCGGCACCGGGGTCTTTCGCACCACACGCGTGCCGCTCTCACGCTCTGCCTCGGCTCGCACGTTGTCGGCTGGCCACGCGGGCTCGAGCCGCCGAGCGGCATCGAGGCGCTCGTCGTCGTCGACGCCGACGACTGGCAAAGGGCGTGCGCGGAGCTGCCCCTCTCCCACATGGGCCGGGGGCCGCAGGATGACCCGTGGTTCTTCGCGGCCGCGTTCGCCGCCGGACGGCTCGCCGGCTCGCTGGCAACGCCGTAGGGACGTCTCGTGCACGCCGGGAGTGGGGTCAAGTGCAACCCCGGGGCCCGCCATGCCCGTAATCTGGCCGACCGGCAGAAACCGGCACGAAGATGGCACAGACACGGCACGGTCGTCTAGCTACCGTGACTCCAGGGGGCCTGGCGCCCCCGCAACGGGGGCCCGGGCGGCGGGAGGGCGCTCCCTGTCTGTACGCCGCACGAGCCGACGCCGGTACCTGCCGGGTGGGGTTGCGCTATCGTCCGCCCGCGATGCGGATCGGGGTTGCCAGGGAGATCAAGCCGCGCGAGTACCGAGTGGCGTTGACACCGGCCGGGGCGCTCGAGCTGGCACAGCACGGGCACGAGGTGGTCGTGGAGGACGGCGCCGGCCTGGGCTCGGGCTTCTCCGACGAGTCCTATGCGGCGGTCGGCGCGCGTGTCGCAGCGGTCGACGAGGTGTGGGCAACAGCGGAGCTGCTGCTGAAAGTGAAGGAGCCGATCGCGTCCGAGTACGAGCGCCTGCGTGAGGGCCTGGTGCTGTTCACCTACCTCCACATCGCCGCGGACGAGCCGTTGACGCGGGCCCTGGCGGGCGCCGGGATCACCGGCATCGCCTACGAGACGGTAGAGACGGCCGATCACAAGCTGCCACTGCTCGCGCCCATGAGCGAGGTGGCGGGCCGGCTGGCGCCGCAGATGGGCGCGTGGTCGCTGGAGAAGGCGCACGGCGGGCGAGGCATCCTGCTCGGCGGCGTGCCGGGGGTGCCGCCGGCGAAAGTGGTCGTGCTCGGCGGTGGCGTCGTGGGGCTCAACGCGGCGATCATCGCGCTGGGGATGCAGGCGGACGTGTGGGTGCTCGACAAGTCCGTGGAGCGGATGCGCGAGCTCGAGATCGCGCTCGACGGCCGCGTCACGCTCGCGATGTCGAACCGGCTGCAGATCGAGGAGGTGCTCGTCGACGCCGACATGGTGATCGGGGCCGTGCTCATTCCCGGCGCGCGCGCCCAAGCTCGTCACGCGCGAGATGCTGGCCCTGATGAAGCCGGGCGCGGTGCTCGTCGACGTCGCCATCGACCAGGGCGGGTGCTTCGAGACGTCGCACGCGACGACGCACGACGACCCCGTCTTCGACGTCGACGGGGTCGTCCACTACTGCGTCGCCAACATGCCGGGCGCGGTGCCGATCACGTCGACCAAGGCGCTCACCAACGTCACCCTGCCCTACATCGAGGCGATCGCGAACAGGGGAGTCGAGCGTGCAGTGGCCGACGACCCCGCGCTCGCCCGGGGGGTCAACGTGAGCGGCGGCAAGATCACCTACCGCGCCGTTGCCGAGGCCCACGGCCTTCCCTACACCCCGCTGCACGACGTTCTGCCCGCTGCTGCCTCGTCCTGACGGACTGCGACGCTGCGGCGGAGCGGGTCAGCTCTTGCCGGCGGATTGCTTGGCCGACTGCGACGGCGAGATCTTCACGACGGCGAAAGTGACCGCTGCCGAGAGGGCGAGGATGCTGCAGACGTAGAGCGCCAGCTCCAGCAAACCGAGGACGGTATCCATCGACAACGTAGACTACCGGCGTGCCACGGGCTTGCGTGATCGTGCTCGATGCCGTTGGCGCGGGGGAGTTGCCGGACGCTGCCGAGTGGGGTGACGAGGGCTCGGACACGCTGGGAAACGTCTCTCGTGCCGTCGGCGGCCTCGACCTGCCCAATCTGGAGGCGCTCGGCCTCGGCAACGTCGAGCCGCTCGAGGGATGCCCGCCGCAGCCGGGCGCGCCCGCCGTGGCCGGCCGGCTCGTCGAGCGCTCGAAGGGGAAGGACACGACCGCCGGCCACTGGGAGCTGATGGGCGTGGTCACGCCCGTGGCCTTCCCGACCTATCCGTACGGCTTCCCCGACGAGGTGATCGACCCCTTCATGAACCAGACGGGACGGGGAGTCCTGTGCAACGAGCCGGCATCCGGCACCGAGGTGATCCAGGAGTACGGCGAGGAGCACCAGCGCACGGGCAAGTGGATCGTCTACACGTCGGCCGACTCCGTCTTCCAGATCGCGGCCCACGAGGAGACGATCCCGCTCGAGGAGCTCTACGACGGCTGTCGCGCCGCCCGCGCGATCCTCACCGGCAAGCACGCCGTCGGTCGGGTCATCGCGCGGCCCTTCGTGGGATCACCCGGGAGCTACGAGCGTACGGGCAACCGGCACGACTTCTCCCTGCAGCCACGGCGACCGAACTACCTGACGGCCGTCCGCGAGGCCGGCCACACGATCTACGGCGTCGGCAAGATCGGGGACATCTTCGCCGGCTGCGATATCGACGAGTCGTTCCCCACCAGATCGAACGTGGAGGGGATCAACCGCACGATCGAGCTGCTGGAGAACGTCGACGACGGCGTCGTGTTCGTGAACCTGGTCGAGACCGACCAGCTCTGGGGGCATCGCAACGACCCCGTCAACTTCCATCGCTGCCTGCAGGACTTCGACCGACGGCTGCCGGACATCCTCGAGACGCTCCGTGACGGCGACCTGCTGATCCTCACCTCCGACCACGGCTGCGATCCGACCACGCCGTCGACCGACCACTCGCGCGAGCACGCCCTCTTGCTCGCCTACGCGGCAGGGAGAAACGCGGCCGGGAAGATCCACGAAGGCGAGTTCGGCGACGTGGGTGCCACCGTCTGTGCCTGGATGGGCGCGAAACACCCGGGCAAAGGCGCCCCCGGCACGCCGATCCTCGAGCCGTGAGAGCCGACAGCCCCGAGCTCGTCGTGCGCGCGGGCACGACCTGCGTCACCGCGCAGGTGGCGCCATGAGGGTCAGGCCCGCAGAGCTGATCGAGCGAAAGCGCAACGGGGAGGAGCTGCCGGCGGACGACGTCGCCGAGCTCGTGCTCGCCTACGCCCGTGACGAGGTGCCCGACTACCAGCTGGCCGCCTGGTGCATGGCGGTCTACTTCAGGGGCATGACGCCGGCCGAGACGTTCGCGCTGACGGATGCGATGGTCCGTTCGGGCGAGACGCTCGATCTCGGCGCGGCGCTCGGCCGCCGTGTCGTCGACAAGCATTCGACGGGAGGCGTCGGCGACAAGACGTCGATCGCCGTCGGCCCGATCGTCGCCGCCTGCGGCGTGCCGCTCGGCAAGATGAGCGGCCGCGGGCTCGGGCACACGGGCGGCACGCTGGACAAGCTCGAGTCGATCCCCGGCTTCCGGGTCGAGTTGACGATCGAGGAGATGATCGCTCAGCTCCAGGAGGTGGGGATGGCGATCGTGGGGCAGAGCGCAGACCTCGTGCCGGCCGACAAGAAGCTCTACGCGCTGCGCGACGTCACCGCCACCGTCGACATCATGCCGCTGATCGCCTCCTCGATCATGTCGAAGAAGCTCGCCGCGGGCGCCGACGCGATCGTGCTCGACGTCAAGGTCGGTGACGGGGCCTTCATGAAGACGCTGGCCGACGCCCGCGCGCTCGCGGAGCAGATGCGCGAGATCGGACGTCGAGCCGGCAAGGAGGTCGTCTGCCTGCTCACGGACATGGACCAGCCGCTGGGGCGGGCCGTCGGTAACGCGCTCGAGGTTCGCGAGGCGCTTGCCACCGTGCGGGGCGAGGGGCCGGCCGACTTCAGCGAGCTCGTGCTCGACGCCTCGGCGCGGCTGCTCGCCCTCTCCGACCTCGGCATCGACGTCGCCGAGGGGCGCATGCGGGCGGAGGCGGCCGTCGCGAGCGGCGCAGCGCTCGACGTGTACGAGCGCTGGGTGCGCGCCCAGGGGGGCGACCCGGACGTGTCGCTGCTACCCGACGCGCCCGTTCGCGTACCGGTCCCGGCTCCACGCGAGGGCATCGTCACGCGGGTGGGGGCGCTGGCCGTCGGCGTCGCGGCCCTCGAGCTGGGCGCGGGCCGGCGTAGCAAGGACGACGTCATCGACCACGCCGTGGGCGTGCTCTGCTTCGCCAAGGACGGCGACGCGGTGCTCGAAGGAGACGACCTCGCCGAGGTGCACGCGCGCGACACGACCTCCGCAGAGGCCGCCGTCGCGGCGGTGCTGGCCGCGTACGAGATCGGGGACGCCGCACCGGCGCCCAGGGGCATCCTGCTCGACGTCGTCGGCTGATCCACGCCGATCGAGGCTGATCCAGGCTGAGAGGACGCCGTGGCGGCTGTTCGAGCCGCACGTAGACTCGAAGCGTGCCCGAGCTCCCCGAGGTCGAGACCGTCCGTCGTGGCATCGCCCCCGTGCTCGAGGGAAGCACCATCAAGCGGGCCGAGATCCGCGATCCCAAGCTGGTGCGGCCGTTCGATCCGGACGTGATTGCGGCGGAGCTCGTGGGGCAGCAGATCGTGGCCGTCGAGCGGCGCGGCAAGTATCTGATCATCCGTTTCGAGCGTGAGCGAGCTCTTCTCGTTCACCTCCGCATGACGGGATCGTTGCGACGCACGTCCCGCGGGGGCCTGGCAGACGACCCACACACACGTGCTGTCCTCAGTATCGACAACGATACGGACGTCGTCTACCGGGACGTCCGTCGCTTCGGCACCTGGGAGCTGTTCGAGCCCGGCGACCTGGGCCCGTACCTCGCCGCGCGGCTCGGCCCGGAGCCTCTCGCAGCGTCGTTTTCCGCCCGGCGCCTCGGGCGCAGGCTCGAGGGGCGACGGGCTCCCCTCAAGGCGGCGCTGCTCGACCAGCGCACGCTTGCCGGGCTCGGCAACATCTACGTGGACGAAGCGCTCTGGCACAGCCGGCTGCATCCGCTGCGCCCGGCGGGCTCGCTCGACGGCGCGGAGCTGTCGCGACTGCACCGGTCGCTGCGGCAAGTGCTGCGGCGCGGCATCGAGCGGCGGGGCTCGACGTTGCGCGACTACACCGCGCCCGACGGCGCCGAGGGGACGATGCAGGACGAGTTCCGGGCCTACGGCCGCTCCGGGTTGCCGTGCCACCGCTGTGGCGCAGAGCTCCGCCGCATCGTCGTCGTCGGCCGCGGAACGACCGTCTGCGAGGCGTGCCAGCCGCCGCCGTGACTCCTACACTGGAGCCGTGGCCCGATCGTCCACCACCGCGTCGGTCGTCCTGCGCTCGTTCAGGCTCGGCGAGGCAGACCGCGTGCTGCACCTCTACACGCGAGAGCGTGGACGTGTGGGAGCGGTGGCGAAGGGCGTCCGCAAGACGAAGTCACGCTTCGGCGGCAGGCTGGAGCCGTTCTCGCACGTGGAGCTCGTCCTGTACCACGGCCGCGGCGAGCTCGAGACGGTTACGGGTGCCTCGCTCGTACGCTCCCACGACCGCATCCGGTCGCACTCCTACCGCCTCCAGGTCGGGCTGATCGGGCTCGAGGCGATGCTGCGCCTCTTCACCGAGCAGGAGGGAAACGAGCGCGCCTTCCTCGCCCTCACACGCTTCCTCGACGCGCTCGAGCAAGCGCCCGCGCCTGCGGCAGCACGGCCCGCGCTCGACCCGGTCGTCCTCTCCTTCCAGCTCAAGCTGCTGTGGGTCTCCGGCTACATGCCGCACCTGGGTGGCTGCGTCGAATGCGAGAGCACGGAGGACCTGGTCGCGTTCCTGCCGGCGGCAGGCGGCGTCGTCTGCGAAGCGTGCGACCCCGGCGGCATGCCGCTACCGCCCGACAGCCTGTATGGCATCCGCACGCTGCTGCACACGCCGATCGCCGACGCGCCCGGGGCCGGTCTCGGCGCACGCGCCCGGCGGGACGCGCTCGCCCTGGTGGCCGCCTCGTACGAGCACCACGGCGGCTTTCGCCTGCGCACGTTGACCGCGTAGCGCGGCCTCTCACAACGATCACTTCCGCTCGAACGTCGTGAGACGCCGCAGTAGGCGCCGCCGAGAGCTCGACCCTCAGCGGAGCTCGAACGGCTGCGGCGTCCGTCCCGCCAGCACCTCTGCGAGGCTCCGCAGCGCCAGCGCCGCATATCCGTCCCTGTCGGCGGCGGCGAAGTCCTCGACCGCGATCGCGATGACACGGGGAGCCGTGTCCCCACGGGCGAGCTGCAGGCCGTCGACCACGGCGCACCCTCCCTCGAAGAGCGCGACTGCGTCCTCGAGCGGCACTCGCACGACGGCGTCCACCTCGTCGGGGTGCAGGCGGTACCGCTCCAGCGGACGGTCGGAGCGGAGCGCGAGCACCTCCTGCACCTCGTGGTCGGGGACGGCCGAGGCCCGCGTGAAGCGCCGGCCGAGACGAACGAGGCTCTCCAGCGGTGCTTCGAGGCCGATCTCCTCCTCGGCTTCGCGCACCGTCTGCGCCAGTGACTCGCCTACTCGCACGTGGCCGCCGACGGCGACGTCGAGCGTCCCCGGCCAGGTGTCCTTCGTCCGGGAGCGACGTTGGAAGAGCACGAACGGCCGGCCGCTCTCGTCCACGCCGCCCACCCAGATGTGGAGAGCTGCGTGCCAGTCGCCGTCGCGGTGCACGTCGCCCCGCCGCTTGCCGCGGCCGCTGGGGAGCCCGTCGGGACCGACCAGGGCGAGCTCCTCGTCCTGCGAGTCGGTGGTGTGCGGCGTCGCGCTCAGAAGCGCTCGAGCACGCCGCAGAGGGCGCCTTCGGAGACGAGCTGGGCCTTCAGCTCGTTGCGGCCGGGCTGCACCTCGCGGCGCACGACGCCGTCGTCGTCGATGCGGTACTGGCCGACCCAGTCGAGCCGCGGCGAGTAGACGTGGATGGTCACGGCAGGCTCTCCCGCACGGTGCTCGACCCGGTGGATGTAGGAGGGATTTCCCTGGCGCGAGTCGCCCGCCGTGAGCTCGCGCGCGATCGCCGGCAGCCCGTACCGCATCTGCTCCTCCTGCACGCGACCGCGAGCGACACAGATGCCGACCGACGAGATGTAGTGGTCGTGGAAGCCGGTCGCCTGCCCCGGCATCCAGGAGAGCACCCACGCGTCCATGCGCTCGTCCTCGTAGACGAGCTCGTAGCGTCGCTGCGCACGGTCCTCCCGCACGAGCGGCTGCCAGATCTCCGTCGCCGCCGCCAGCCCGCGGGCGACGTGCTCGAGCTCCCCGGGGTCGAGGACACCGTCGTGCGGCACGAGACCCTCCAGCGAGGCGAGCGCGGGAACGAAGAGAGGCGCCACGGTCATGGCGGCGTCGATGATACCCGGGGTCAGCCGCCGCGCGGCGAGCGCCAGGGCTGCTCCAGGCGGTCGAGCAGCGCCTCACGCACACCGCCGAGGGGGACGCGGTCCTGCGCGAGCGAGTCGCGATCGCGGATCGTGACCGTGTCGTCCTCGAGCGTCTGCTCGTCGACCGTCAGCGCCCAGGGCGTGCCGATCTCGTCCTGCCTGCGGTAGCGGCGGCCGATCTGGCCGCCGTCGTCGTACTCGACTGCGAGCACGCGCCGAAGCTGCTCGAACAGCGCCCGAGCCTTCTCGCTGATGGCCCCATCGCGTGGGATCAGCGGCAGCACGGCGGCCTTCACCGGCGCGATGCGGGGATGCAGTCGCAGCACCGTGCGCTCGCGCTCGCCGACCACCTCCTCGTCGTAGGCGTCGCAGAGAAACGCGAGCATCGACCGGTTCAGCCCCGCTGCCGGCTCGATCACGTATGGCGTGTAGCGCTCGCCGCTCGCCGAGTCGACCCACTCGAGCTTCGTCCCCGACGACTGTGCGTGCGCGCTGAGATCGAAGTCGCCACGGTTGGCGATGCCCTCCAGCTCCGACCAGCCGATCGGGTAGAGGTACTCGATGTCGCTCGTGCCGCGCGAGTAGTGCGAGAGCTCGTCGGCGCCGTGCGCGCGCACGCGCAGGTGGCTCTCGCGGATGCCGAGCCGCACGTACCAGTCGCGGCGCTCGTCGATCCAGTAGCGGTACCAGGTGTCCGCCTCGTCGGGGGGAACGAAGTACTCCATCTCCATCTGCTCGAACTCGAG
>WBZO01004303.1_pt2 | contig 11475 bp, 9 predicted proteins | sample 5204261 | NCBI WGS metagenome assembly WBZO01 (sample SAMN12412400, study PRJNA552823) | activated sludge metagenome | isolation source: activated sludge from anammox sidestream of wastewater treatment plant... | place: USA: North Carolina | collected 2017-09 | reverse complement strand
ATTGAGAGTGAAGATTGTCAAAACGCAGGTCTACCGGGACCCGCTTGTCATGTATATTTCCCTTAATGAGAGCTGCACCGGGAAGGCGCGCAACAGGAGGAAAAGAACATGAGTCTGGCCGAGTCCAAGGCTAACGAGGCGGATGCGAGCGCGATCTCGGCCTCGATCCGTAACATTCTGGATCGTCAGAAGGCAGCCCATATAAAGGACGGCCCTCCCTCCGCCGAAAAGCGCATCGACTGGATCGACCGCGCAATCGCGCTTCTCGTGGACAACCAGAAGGAGATCGCGGAGGCGCTGGCGTCCGATTTCGGGCATCGCAGCCATGATCAATCCCTGCTGACCGACGTGATGGGCTCGCTCGGGCCGCTCAAGCATGCCAAGAAGCATCTGCGCCAGTGGATGAAGCCGGAGAAGCGCAAGGTCCAGTTCCCGCTCGGCCTTCTCGGCGCCAAGGCGCGCGTCGAGTACCAGCCCCTTGGCGTGGTCGGCATCATCAGCCCGTGGAACTTTCCGATCAATCTGACGTGGACGCCGCTTGCGGGTGTTTTCGCGGCGGGCAACCGCGCGATGATCAAGCCGTCGGAATTCACGCCGGCGACCTCGGAACTCATGGCCCGCATGATCCGCTCGGCCTATGACGAGACGGAAGTCGCCGTCATCACCGGCGGCCCGGCTGTCGGCCAGGCGTTCAGCAGCCAGCCCTTCGACCACCTCCTGTTCACGGGCGCGACCTCGATCGCGCACCACGTCATGCGCGCGGCGGCCGAGAATCTCGTGCCGCTGACGCTCGAGCTTGGCGGCAAGTCTCCGGTCATCGTCTCGAAGTCGGCGAAGATTGAAGACGCGGCGGCCAAGATCATGACCGGCAAGACGCTCAATGCCGGGCAGATCTGCCTCGCACCGGACTATGTCTTCGTGCCCGAGAGCCGCGTCGATGAATTCGTGTCCGAGGCCACGAAGTCGATCAGGAAAATGTATCCGACGATCAAGGACAATCCGGATTACACGTCGATCATCAACCAGCGCCATTACGAGCGCATCAACGGCTATGTCGAGGATGCCAGGGCGAAGGGCGCCAAGGTCGTCGAGATCAATCCGGCGAACGAGGATTTCAGCCAGCAGCAGGCCCACAAGATTCCGCCGACGATCATCCTGAACCCGACCGACGACATGAAGGTCATGCAGGACGAGATCTTCGGCCCGGTCCTGCCCGTGAAGTCCTATCGCGACGTGACGGAAGTGCTCGGCTACGTCAACGATCATCCGCGTCCCCTCGGCCTCTATTATTTCGGCGAGGATGAGCAGGAGGAGCGGCAGGTGCTCGACCGCACAACCTCGGGCGGCGTGACGATCAACGACGTCATCATGCATGTCTCGATGGAAGACCTGCCCTTCGGCGGTGTCGGCCCGAGCGGCATGGGCGCTTATCATGGCGTCGACGGTTTCAAGACCTTCAGCCATGCCAAGGCGATATACACGCAGGCCAAGGCCAAGATGGTGGTGGAGATGTTCCGTCCGCCCTATGGCCTCAAGACGCGCAAGCTTCTGGCCTCGCAGATCAAGAAGTAAATCTCGTTGGAGATGATGCAGGCGGCGCCCCGGTGGCGCCGCCTTCGCATTTGAAGGGGGGAAGCGTGCCCGACATGCGTCGTTTTCTCGGTGAGGCCGAGGCCATGCTGCCTGAGGCGATTGCCCTGCGCCGCCGCATCCATGCGAAGCCGGAACTCGGGCTCGACCTGCCGCTGACGACGGAAGCGGTGCTCGAAAGCCTCGATGGTCTCGATGTCCAGATCGCGCGCGGCCCCTCGACCTCGGGCCTCGTCGTGTCGCTCACCGGCACCAGGCCGGGCTCGCAAAGCGGCCGCACCATTCTCCTGCGCGGCGACATGGATGCGCTCCCCATGAAGGAGGAAACCGGTCTCGATTTCGCCAGCGAATTCGAGGGCCGCATGCATGCCTGTGGGCACGACGCGCACACCGCCATGCTCGTTCAGGCCGTGCATCTTCTCCATCGCCATCGCGACGAGCTGCCCGGCACCGTCAAATTCATGTTCCAGCCGGGAGAGGAGGGCTATGCGGGCGCCCGCCACATGATCGAGGACGGTCTTCTCGATGCCGATCCCCGGCCCGACGCCGCCTTCGCGCTTCACGTCACGCCGAATTTCCGCTCCGGCGCCGTCATCTGCCGGCCGGGGCCGATGCTCGCCTCGTCCGATGTCTGGACGATCGAGATCAAGGGCAAGGGCGGTCACGCTTCCATGCCGCACATGGCGGTCGATCCGATCCCGGTCGCCTTCGAGATCGGCCTTGCGCTTCAGTCCATGGTCACGCGGCGCATCGACCCCTTCGACCCCGTCGTTCTTACCTGCGGCAAGGTCACATCGGGAACCACGAACAACGTGATCCCAGAAAACGCCACCATGCTCGGCACGCTGCGGGCCTGCTCGGAGCGTTCGCGCGACATGGCGCATAAGGGCATAGAGCGCGTGGCGACGAACATCGCTGCCGCGCATCTCTGCGAGGCGAGGGTCCGCATCGACCGCATCTATCCGGTGACGATCAACGATGCCGACTTCGTCACCTTCGCGCGCGGCGTGGCAAGCGATGTGCTGGGGGCGGAGAACTACATTTCGGCGCCCGCGCCGGTCATGGGGGCGGAGGATTTCTCCTATGTGCTCCAGCGCATGCCCGGCTGCATGATGTTCCTCGGAGCCATGCCAGAGGGGCATCACAGCCATGTCGCGCCCTGCCACTCGAACCACATGGTGCTCAACGAGGATTGCATGGCGGCCGGCATCGCGCTTCACGCGGCGGTCGCGCTTCGCTTTCTCAATCAGGGCGTCTGACGCGCAAAGAAAAAGGGCGGCCGAAGGGCCGCCCGATTCAATTCTTCGCGGAAAGAGAGAGCGTCACGCGCCCTGAGCTTCTGCGACCTCTTCTTCCTCGATGTCCCTGGTGGTCTTTTTCGGCAGCTTCACCGCGCGCAGCATGAAGGCCGGAACGTGGTCGCCAAGCCCGATGACCTTCGGTCCCGCATCCTCGTCATGGCGTCCGCGTCCCCGTCCGCCATGGCGCTCGCGCTGCGGCCGTTCGCGCCGCTCTTGCTCGCCATGCGCGGGTTCCGCATGCCGGACCTGATGGATTGTTTCCGAGACGAGTTCTGCCACTGGGTCGGCGGGGGGCAGGGCCTCGGAATCGAGAATGGGCTCTGCCTTGACCGGCTGGGGCGCCCGCTCGCGCCCGCGGCCACGCCTGGGCTTGCGCTCTCCGCCCTCGGCAGCTTCAGCAGCGCCTTGTGTGGGCGCCGCCGCTTCATGGCCGGGAGCAGCGTCATGCACCGGAATTTCGGTGCCGATCAGCTTCTCGATCTGGGTGAGATATTTGCCGTCCTCGCGCGTCACCAGCGTATAGGCGGTGCCGGTCTTTCCGGCGCGGCCTGTCCGGCCGATGCGGTGGACATAGTCCTCGGCATGTGTCGGCACGTCGAAATTGAAGACGTGGCTCACATCGGGGATGTCGAGGCCGCGCGCGGCGACGTCGCTTGCGACGAGAAGGCGGATGTTGCCGGAGCGGAAGCCGTCCAGCGTCTTCATGCGCGTCGACTGGTCGAGATCGCCGTGAAGCGCGCCGGCCGAAAAGCCGTGCCGCTCGAGCGAGCGCTGCACGATGGCGACATCGCGCTTGCGGTTGCAGAAGATGATGGCGTTCTTGCAGTTCTCCGCCCGGATGAGGCGGCGGAGCATATCGCGCTTGTCCTCTCGCGCGGTCTTGACCACGGCCTGCGTGATGTTGGCGCTGGCGGAAGCGGGACGGGCGACTTCGATGCGTTCGGGATTTTGAAGGAAGGTGTCGGTGAGCCGCTGGATTTCGGGCGGCATGGTCGCGGAGAAGAAGAGCGTCTGCCGCGTGAATGGGATCTTCTTGCAGATTTCCTCGATGTCGGGAATGAAGCCCATATCGAGCATCCGGTCGGCTTCGTCGATCACGAGGATCTGCACGCCAGTAAGCAGCACCTTGCCGCGCCCGCAATGGTCGAGCAGGCGGCCCGGCGTTGCGATGAGGACGTCGACGCCGCGGTCGAGCTTCTTTTCCTGATCGCCGAAGGAGACGCCGCCGATGAGCAGCGCCATCGAGAGCTTGCTGTACTTGCCGTAGGTTTCGAAATTCTCCGCGACCTGCGCCGCAAGCTCGCGCGTCGGCTCCAGAATGAGCGAGCGCGGCATCCGCGCCCTGGCGCGTCCGCGTGCCAGCCGGTCGATCATCGGCAGCGTGAAGGACGCCGTCTTGCCGGTGCCGGTCTGCGCGATGCCGAGCACGTCTCGCCCGGCAAGCACATGCGGAATGGCCCTCGCCTGAATGGGAGTGGGTTCAGTGTAGCCGGTTTCGGCTACTGCCTTCAGCACATCGGCCCCGAGGCCGAGTTCGTCAAATTTCATATAATGAGGCCCGTTTTATACCATTTACCGGCTGCCCGATGGTGGCCCACTCGCAGGGCCCGTGGACGCTTCAGTCTAGGGGGCAGCCATTTTGCGCGTCGTTCCGCGGCCGCGCTGTCCGCAATTCCGCGCAAAACATAGGGAATACGGAGGCGTTGTCAATTCTTGCCTCGGTCGCTTATGCCGATGAGACGCTAAATCCCGCCGCCAAAGGGCGATATGTTGAGCCCCTGTGGCGGAAACATCGCAGCGAGAAGCGATTGCATGGCCGCGCGATAATTCTCGTCGCCCGGTCCCTGAACGCTGTCGGCGGAAAGTGCGCCGCGCGCAACCATCCTATCGCTCATGCAATAGACCGCGATGACGCGAAACGGCGCGCCCGGCGCTGCTTCGGCGCCGCCAAGCGCCGCCGCATCCGTGCAGGCGGTTTCGCTCGGCGCGCTCGCTCCGTTGAAGATGAGGACGAGGCGCGTTCCCTTGCCCGGAGCCGCATTGGCAGGGAGGGGGCTCAGCGGCGCGCCGCCTGCCCATGCCGGTCCATGCAGTCCGGCGACGATGGCCGCCGCATCCATGCCGGGCGCGGGGGCGCCGCGCAGCTCCACGTTGAAGCCGCCCGCCGAGATGACGGAAGGCTTGTAGAGCGAGGTCTGATCGACATAGGAGACGACCGGGAATGCGAATGCCGCACTCCCAAAAAATCCAGTCATGGCAAGGGCTAAGGCGAATTTGTGGACACCGCGCATGATGTGCCTCCATCGGCCGCCCGGCCTCATTCCAGCGCTGGCCGGGGCGTCCTCATTCTAGGCGCGATGAGCCCGGCCCGGAATCAAATACAAACGCGTCAGATATCGAGGTCGGTCGCGAAGGCCGCGCGTTCCTGAATGAACTGGAAGCGTAGCTCGGGCTTGTTGCCCATCAGCCGCTCGATGGCGCCTCTGGTTTCCTTGACCTCGGCCTCGGGAACCACCACGCGCAGCAGTGTCCGCTTGTCGCGCAGCATGGTCGTTTCCTTGAGCTGAGAGGGAAGCATTTCGCCCAAGCCCTTGAATCTGCTTATTTCTACCTTGGCGTTGCTCCTGAATTCCTTCTTCAGGAGTTCGTCCTTGTGCGCATCGTCGCGCGCATAGGCCGTCTTGCCGCCCTGGGTGAGCTTGTAGAGTGGCGGCACGGCGAGATAGAGGTGCCCCTGCCGGATGAGGTCCGGCATCTCCTGATAGAAGAAGGTGATGAGCAGCGAGGCGATATGGGCGCCGTCGACGTCGGCGTCCGTCATGATGATGATCTTCTCGTAGCGAAGATCGGCGTCGCGATAATGCGAGCCGGTGCGCACGCCGAGCGCCTGAACGAGATCGGAGATCTGCTGGTTCTGCTGCAGCTTCGCGCCGCTCGCGGAGGCGACGTTGAGGATCTTGCCGCGCAAGGGCAGGATCGCCTGCGTCGCGCGGTCGCGCGCCTGCTTCGCCGAGCCGCCGGCCGAATCGCCCTCGACGATGAAGAGTTCGGAATTTTCGGCGCCAGCCTGCGCGCAGTCCGCGAGCTTGCCCGGCAGGCGCAGCTTTCGCGTCGCCGTCTTGCGCGCGACATCCTTCTCCTGCCGCCGCCTCAGCCGGTCCTCGGAGCGGTCGATCACCCAGTCGAGGAGCTTGTTCGCCTGCTGCGGCGAGGCCGTCAGCCAGTGGTCGAAATGGTCGCCGATCGCCTTCTCGACCAGCCTTTGCGCCTCGGGGCTTGCGAGTTTTTCCTTCGTCTGTCCTTGAAATTCGGGCTCGCGGATGAAGACGGAGAGAAGAACCGTCGCCGTGCCGAGCACGTCCTCCGCCTGAATTTGCGCCGCCTTCCTGTTGCCGACGAGTTCGCCATAGGCCTTGAGGCCCTTGGTCAGCGCCGCGCGCAAGCCTGCCTCATGCGTGCCGCCCTCGCTGGTCGGCACGGTGTTGCAGTAGGAATGGACGATGCCTTCGCCGCCGCCATGCCAGGCAATGGCCCATTCGGCCGCGCCATGCGCGCCCGCGCGCGAAACCTTGCCGGAAAAGGGGTCGGCCGTCACCCAGTCCTGCTCGCCGATCTCGGCGCGGAGGAAGTCGACGAGCCCGCCCGGAAAATGCAGCACGTCCTCGGCGGGCGTTTCGTCCTTGATGAGGGCGGGGGCGCAGTGCCAGCGGATCTCGACGCCGCCGAAGAGATAGGCCTTCGCGCGCGCCATGCGGTAGAGACGCGCGGGTTTGAATGCCGCGCCCTTGCCGAAGATTTCGGCGTCGGGATGGAAGGTGATCCTCGTGCCGCGCCGGTTCTGGATGCGCCCTTCGTCGATCAGCTTCGTCTTCGGCGCGCCGCGCTCATAGATCTGGCGATAGAGCGTCTGGTCACGCGCGACCTCGACCTCGAGCCGGTCGGAAAGCGCGTTGACGACGGAGACGCCGACGCCATGAAGGCCGCCCGATGTCTCATAGGCTTTGCCGCCGAACTTGCCGCCCGAATGGAGCGTGGTAAGGATGACCTCGAGAGCCGACTTGTTCTTGAACTTCGGATGCGGGTCGATCGGAATGCCGCGTCCGTTATCGGCGACCGTCAGGCTCCCGTCCTCATGCAGCGTCACGTCGATCCAGCCCGCATGGCCCGCCACGGCCTCGTCCATGGCGTTGTCGAGCACTTCGGCGAAGAGGTGGTGCAGCGCCTTCTCGTCGGTGCCGCCGATATACATGCCCGGCCGCCGGCGCACGGGTTCGAGCCCCTCGAGAACCTCGATGTCCTTGGCCGAATAGGTGCCGTCGTCCTTTGCGGCTCTGGGCGCGGATTTTGCCTGTTTCGGCGCCTTGGGCGCAGCGGCGAAGAGATCGTCGATAGGGGCGGCGGGCTTGGTCGGCTTGCGAGCGGCCATGAAAACTCGAACTTGAAGCTGGGGGAACGAATCGAGGCCGATTGTAGGGCGGGGGAGGCGGATGGGGCAAATGACGCCGGTTCGGCCGGGTTTCTAGGCCGGGCTCGCCTCGATCACGCTGGCAAGCCCCACCGTCGGCACGATGCGGTCCAGCCTGAAGCCCGCCTTGGCCATCAGCGCGCGATATTCCTCCTCGGTGCGCTCCCGGCCCGTCGTCGCCACCAGCATTTCGAGATCGAGGAATTTCGAGAAATGCGCGACTCCCGGTTCGGGGATGACGTGTTCGAGCAGGAGCAGCTTCCCCGTGGGTGGAATTTTGGCGCGGATGTTTTTCATGATGAGGATGGATTCCTCGTCCGACCAGTCATGGATGATGTGCTTCATCACATAGGCGTCGGCGCCGCCCGGCACACCGTCGAAGAAGCTGCCGCCCTCGACCGTCACCCGCGAGCCGAGCCCGGAGGCGTCGAGATAGCGCCGCGCGCCTTCCGCCGTCTGCGGCAGATCGTAGAGAATGCCCTTCATGCCCGGATTGAGCATGAGGATCGAGCCGAGCACCGCGCCATAGCCGCCGCCTATGTCGGCGACCGTCTTGAAGGGCGAGAAGTCATAGGCCGCGAGAATGGGGTCCAGCTCCATCTCCGAAACATTGATCATGCCCTTGTCGAAAATGTCGCCGCGCTCCCTGTCGCCCGAGAGATACTCAAACGACTTCATGCCGTGCAGATGTTCGATCGCATTGCCGCCGGTCGCCACGCAATGCGCGAGGTCGCCCCAGTTCGCCCAGTTGATCTGCCCCTGAAAGATCGAGAAATGCCGCATCGATTGCGGATGGTCTGTCCTCAGCGTCGCGCCGAGCGGCGTTAGCCGGAAATTGCCGAGACTGTCCTCGGCGAAGACGCCGACGGTCGAGAGCGCGCGCATCACGCGATAGAGCGCGTCCGGATCGGCGCCCACTTTCTCGGCAAGCGTGCGCGATGAGATGGCGGCGTCTTCGCTCATATGGTCGGCGACGGCGAATTTCGCCGCGACCGAGATCGCCTGCGAGATCCAGAAGCCCGAAAGCATCTCGATGAGGGCGACGGGCGGCGGCACCATTCTGCGTGCAAAGGTTGTGAATTTCAGTCTGGCCTTGCCGACAAGCGCGGCAATGGACGCAGGCGGAAGTTTGGGTTTCGCCGTCCTTATCCTGACGCTTTCCATGGTGCGATCCTCTGAGATCCCGCCCCGAAACCATGCGTCAGTCTAATCCCGTCCGCCGGGCGCCCGCAATTCGCTCCCTTCCGCTTCGCCTGCCGGTCGGGCTTGCGTGAAACGGCCGATATGCCACATTCGGACATTACCGAAATTGCGAGGGGGAAAGTCATGTCCGATAGTCCGGCCCAGGCGGCTAAAACCACCATTGCAACGCCGTTGACGCTGCCCTGCGGCGCGACCTTGAGAAACCGCTTGTCCAAGGCGGCGATGACCGAGGGCCTGGGCGATGCGCAGAACCGCGCCACCGAGGCGCATGTGAAGCTCTATCGCCGCTGGGCCGAGGGCGGGGCGGGCATGCTCCTTACCGGCAATGTGCAGGTTGATCGCCGCTGCATGGAGCGCCCCGGCAATGTCGCGATCGACGGTCCGCAGTCGAACGAAGCTCTCGCCGCGCTGCGCGCCTATGCTAAGGCCGGAACCGTCAACGACACGCATCTCTGGATGCAGATCAATCATGCGGGCCGCCAGACGCCCGCATCGGTGAACAGCGAGCCGCTCGCTCCGTCCGACAAGGCGCTCGATATGCCGGGCGCGCAATTCGGCAAGCCCCGCGCCATGAGTGGCGCCGAGATCGAGGACGTCATCCGCCGCTTCGCCTATGTCGCCACCATCGCGCGCGAGACGGGCTTCACAGGCGTCCAGGTTCACGGCGCGCATGGCTATCTTATCTCCGAATTCCTTTCGCCCGACGTGAACACGCGCACGGACGAATGGGGCGGCTGCCTCGAAAACCGCGCGCGCCTGCTTCTCGAGATCGTGCGCGCCATCCGCAAGGCGGTCGGCCCGGATTTTCCGGTCTCAGTGAAGCTCAATTCCGCCGACTTTCAGCGCGGCGGCTTCTCGCATGAGGATTCGATCAAGGTTGCCGCATGGCTCAATGCCGAGGCGATCGACCTTCTCGAAATTTCGGGCGGCACATACGAGCAGCCGCGCCTCGTCGGCCTCGACGACATGACGCTCCATCCCGAGAAGGCCGAAAAGCGCAAGGAGAGCACCATCGCGCGCGAAGCCTATTTCCTCGAATATGCGCGCGACATCCGCGCCGCGGTGACCATGCCGCTCATGGTGACGGGCGGTTTCCGCACCATCGGCGGCATGAATGCGGCGCTTGCCTCGGGCACGATGGATGTCGTCGGCCTTGCGCGCCCGCTCTGCGTCGATCCTTCCGCGCCGGCGCGGCTTCTCTGCGGCGCGGTGCGCGAGGTGCCGGCCTATGAAAAATCGCTGCGCATCGGCCCCGGAATTCTCGGGCCGCACAGCCGTTTCAATATCATGAAGGCGCTCAATGGCTGGGGGCAGCAGGGCTGGTTCTGCCTGCAGATTCTGCGGATGGGGCAGGGCCTCGACCCGGATCTCAATCTCGGCGTCTTCAAGGCGTTCCGCGCCTATGCGAAGAACGAGGCGAAGACGGCGGCAGCCCTGATGCGCTGACTTTGCCGTTCGCAACCTGTCACCCCGGACTTGATCCGGGGTCCAGCTTTGCCGCGCGTGCGAGGAAGATGGATGCCGGATCGAGCCCGGCATGACGGACAGGCGTCGCAACACGGGTCGCTCGCTTCTTGCTGCCTTGAAAGCCTCACCACCGGCCGGAGGCGCCGCCACCGCCTGAGCTCCCGCCGCCTCCGCCGAAGCCGCCACCCGAGCCGCCGCCAAATCCTCCGCCTCCGCCGCCCCACCAGATGCCTCCGCCACGCCCGCCGCGACGGCGCGCATTGGCGACGAAGAACATCCACACGAGGAAGAAGATGAGGAAGGGCACGACGTCCCGCCAGTCGCCCTGATCACCGGTTTCTTCGGGCAGGGCGCCGCCGCCCAGAACCGTCAGGATCGTATTCGTGCCTGCCTCGATCCCGCCGGGAAGATCGCCCTCCCTGAAATGCGGCGTGACGATGTTGCGGATGATCTGGCTTGCGAGCGCGTCGGTCAGCGTTCCTTCGAGCCCGTAGCCGACCTCGATCCGCATCTCGCGCTCATCGGGCGCGATGAGGAAGAGAACGCCGTTGTCCTTGTCCTTCTGGCCGAGCGCCCATGTGCGGAAGAGCGCATTGGCGTAGCTTTCGATGTCGCTTCCCTGAAGCGAGGGCACGGTCGCGACGACCACCTGGTTCGTGGTCTTCGCCTCATGCGCGGCGAGCGCGGCCTCGAGCCCGGCGATCTCGTCTGCGGGCAGCACGTGCGCCGCGTCGACCACCCGCCCGGTGAGCGGCGGAAAGGCGATCCCGGCCGCAAGCGCCGCGCCCGCCGCGAGCCCCAGCCAGAGCCCGAGCAGAAGCGCAGGCAGTGGCCAGCGGCGCGGCATCAGAACTGAACCTGTGGCGCCTTTTCCGCGCCCGCTTCGGCCGCGAAATTGGCCCGCGGCTGGGCGGAGGGATAGAAGATCGCCGCGACGAACCGGCCGGGATAGGTGCGGAGCGTCGTGTTGTAGGTCTGCACGGCCTGAATATAGTCGCGGCGCGCCACCGAGATGCGGTTCTCGGTTCCCTCGAGCTGCGATTGCAGCGTCAGGAAATTCTCGTTCGCCTTGAGCTGGGGATATTGCTCCGCGACGACGAGCAGGCGCGAGAGTGCGCCGCCGAGTTCGCGCTGCGCCCGGTCATATTGCTCCACTGATTTCGGATCGCTGGGATCGGGCGCCGGAAGCTGACCCACACGCGCCCGCGCATTCGTCACTTCGGTCAGAACCTTTTCCTCATGCGTCGCATAGCCCTTGACGGTCGCTACCAGATTGGGAACGAGGTCGGCGCGCCGCTGATACTGGTTGAGCACCTGCGACCATGCCGCATTCGCCGCCTCGTCCTGACGCGGAATGGTGTTGACGCTGGAAAAGAGCCAGATCAGGCCCAGCAGAATGATGGCAATGATGCCCCAGAGCACGACGCGCGCGTTCGACATGAGATCCCT
>WBZO01005508.1_pt2 | contig 11476 bp, 13 predicted proteins | sample 5204261 | NCBI WGS metagenome assembly WBZO01 (sample SAMN12412400, study PRJNA552823) | activated sludge metagenome | isolation source: activated sludge from anammox sidestream of wastewater treatment plant... | place: USA: North Carolina | collected 2017-09 | reverse complement strand
GTACCATTGGTATTTCTGGTACTGGTGGAGGTACCTATGCATGGAGTGGGCCAGGTATTGTGAGTGGCGGTTCAACAGCCACACCTTCCGTAAATTTACCAGGTACTTATATTGTAACTGTTACTGCTGCTAATGGTTGTACAGCTACTGCTAATACTTCTGTTACACAAAATACGACTGCACCAACAGCAAGCGCTGTTAATTCAGGCTCATTAGATTGTTCCAATACAACGGTTACACTAACAGCTAGTGGTGGTGGAACTTATTCTTGGACTGGTGGTGCAATAACTGGCAACAGTTCTGCAAATCCTACTGTAAACACAGGTGGTACTTATACCGTATTAGTTACTGCTGCCAATGGTTGTACAGCAACCGCTAATACTTCCGTTACACAAAATACGACTGCACCAACAGCAGGTGCTAGTAATAGTGGTTCTTTAACTTGTACCGTATCAAGTATTAATTTAACCGCTACTGGTGGAGGCACTTATGCATGGTCTGGCCCTGGTATCACAGGAGCTACAAACACAGCTACCACTAGTGCTAATACCCCAGGAACATATGCTGTTTTAGTCACCGCCGCTAATGGTTGTACGGCAACTGCTAACACTACCATTAATCAAAATACGACCACCCCAACCGCTAATGCTGGTCCTTCTCAAACCCTTACCTGCGGAACCGCTTCTGTTACCCTAACAGGTTCAGCAAGTCCTTCAGGTGCTACCGCAAACTGGCTAGGCGGCGTTTGTGGCTCATCTAGTAGTTTCACAACAGCTGCTTGTGCCCCTGGAACCTATACTTTAGTGGCTACCATACCAGCCTCTGGCTGTACTCATACTTCAGTCGTAACCGTAAGCTCTTCTACGAATGTACCACAAGCGACTGTAAATCCTATTACAAATTCTATTACCTGTACTAATTCTATTGTTACCATTGGAGTTACACCTATTGGCTCCGATCCTTTATCATTCTCGTGGAGTGGACCTGGTACTTTAGGCAGTCCTTCTAATTCAGTAACTACAGCTAATATGCCAGGTGTGTATAGTGTTACCATTACCAATACTTCATCAGGTTGTGATGCTATTTACACCGCCAATGTACCGAGCAATACCGTTGCTCCGGTAGCTAATGCCACTTCATCATCTACCATTACTTGTACTAATACGGTTATTACCCTTAATGCTACACCAACAGGTACTAATTATGCGTATTCATGGTCAGGACCCGGTACTATTACCAATGGTACAAGCAGTAACCCAAGTGTAGATGCAGGTGGTAGTTATGTGGTTACAGTAACTGATAACATCAATGGTTGTACTGGTACAAGTACCGTAACCGTTATCTCTAATACAACAACACCTAGCTTTACTTTAGGCACAGCTCCTACCTTAACTGCAACTTGTGCTGTACCTACTGTAACTTTATCAGGTAGTAGTTCTGCTGATCCTAACACCATTTACACGTGGACAACACCAAGTAGTGGTACTTTAACTGGTAACCCAGTTATGGTAAGTAATCCAGGTATTTATACGGTGTCTGTTACCAATACCATTACAGGTTGTAGTACTTCATCGGCTTTACAAGCTACTGTAGAGGTAGTAGCTGATGCGGGCATTCCTGTGGTAACTTTATCATCTACTACTGCCTCTATTACTTGTACAAATCCAAGTCCTACGGTAGCTATCACCACCACAGCGAGTCCTGTAACTTATAGTTGGTCGCCTACGGCTGGTATTGTACCTGGCACTGAAACTACTTCTACTCCTCAGTTTACTGCACCTGGTTCTTATAGTGCGGTGGTAACAAATACGAGCTCTGGTTGTGCTACCAGTATGGCCAATAATGTTGTAACGGTGGTGGATGCTACTTCTTCTCCTTCGATAAATTTATCTAGTTCTGTAAATAGTGGGACAATTACTTGTACGAATTTGAATGTGAGTGTAACGCCTACGGTATCTCCAAGTGCCAATGTAACTTATACTTGGTCTGGAACAGGTTTAGCAACGCCTCCAAATCAAGCAAGTGCTACGTTTACCGCAGCTGGTGTTTATACTTTAGCGGTTACCAATACGCTTACGGGTTGTGTAAGTTCTTCTACTAATACCGCAAATACCTTTACTGTAGTAATAGATAACACGGCTCCTACGGGCACTATTACTGCTACATCTAGTAACACTGTCATTGGTTGTGGGGCTAGCAATGGTACAGTAACTTTAAATTCTAGCACAAGCGGTGCTAATGCTACCAATATTAATTGGTTACCTGGTAATCTTAATACACCATCTATTGATGTTACTTCGGCCGGTACTTATACGCTAGAGGTTGTAGATGCTGTAAATGGTTGTTCTACCACGGTACAATATGTGGTAACTGGTAGCACCGTTACACCTCAAGGTGTAGATGCTGGTACATCTGCTAACATTGCTTGTGGTAGCAGTACAGTTGTTTTAAATGGTGTAACTACATCTAGTAATGTATCGTATGCTTGGTCTGGTCCTTCTTCTACTAGCATTTTAACGGGTAGTAACACGTTAAATCCTACGGTTGGTGAAACGGGTACTTATACTTTAACTGTAACGGATAATGTAACGGGTTGTTCGAGTTCGGCGGTGGTAACGGTAAGTCAATCATCGGCTACGGCTAGTTTAACGGCTAATCCTACAACGGGTACATCGCCTTTAGATGTTAATTTTACAGGTGGGGGTAATGGCTCAAGCTTTACTTGGGATTTTGGAAATGGACAAAGTTCTACTGATCAAAATCCAAGTCAAACTTTTACCACAGGAACTTATACAGTGAGTTTGGTGGTGGCATCTGGAACTTGTGTGGCAACCGCTACAGTAGAAATAGTGGTAGAAGATGGGCTAACACTTGAAATACCAAATGTATTTACTCCAAATGGGGATAATGTAAATGATATCTTCACCATTAAATCTACAGGGGTGAAAGAAATAGCCTTGCAAATCTTTAACCGTTGGGGCGAGAAACTTTATGAGTTTAGTGGTGCTAAAGCTTCATGGGATGGAAAAGTACCAAACGGCGCTTCTGCTCCTGAGGGAACCTACTTCTACTTCGTGAAAGCAACTGGCTTTGATGGAAATGAAATTGAAAAACACGGCTCAGTGAATTTGTTTAGGTAATCTATTGAAAAAATAAAATGAAAAAGGTTATTCGAAAAATGAATAACCTTTTTCATTTTATGAGTAGATTCATACCTTTAAAAGTAGGATTCAATAAAAATTTCAAGGAAATATTAAATATTTATCAACATTTTTTTTGTTGATGGAAAAATTAATTCTATCTTTGCCGTCCCAAAAATTGGGAAAATTGTAAATTATAGTAAAATCAAGTAATACAGAGGATTAAAATGCCTACAATATCACAATTAGTAAGAAAAGGTCGCTTTAAAGCACCTAACAAAAGCAAATCGGCCGCTTTGGATTCATGTCCACAACGCCGTGGTGTTTGTACACGTGTGTACACAACAACCCCTAAAAAACCTAACTCAGCAATGCGTAAAGTAGCTAAGGTTCGTTTAACCAATAAGCAAGAGGTAATTGCTTATATCCCAGGAGAAGGTCATAATTTACAAGAACACAGTATTGTTTTAGTGCGCGGTGGTCGTGTTAAAGATTTACCAGGGGTACGTTACCATATTGTTCGTGGATCTTTAGATACAGCAGGTGTAGAAGGACGTAAACAACAACGTTCTAAATATGGAACTAAACGTCCTAAAGCAGGTGCTGCAGCAGCTCCAGCTAAGAAAAAATAATTAGTATAGATACAATTTTAAGTAGATTTCAATAATGAGAAAATCAACCGCTAAAAAGAGAATTTTATTACCAGATCCAATTTACAATGATGTTTTGGTAACTCGTTTTTTAAACAGTTTAATGTACGATGGTAAGAAAAATACCGCGTCTAAAATATTTCATGAATGCATCGAAATCGTTGCAAAACGTACTAATGAAGATGGTTTAGAAGTATTTAAAAAAGGATTAGCAAACGTAACTCCACAAGTTGAGGTGCGTTCTCGTCGTGTAGGTGGTGCTACTTTCCAAATTCCATCAGAAGTTCGTCCTGAAAGAAAATTAGCTTTAGCTATTAAATGGATGATTACTTACGCTCGTAAACGTAATGAAAAATCAATGGCTCAAAAATTAGCTGGAGAGATTGTTGCCGCTTCAAAAGAAGAGGGTGCAGCTTTCAAAAAGAAAGAAGATGTACATAAAATGGCTGAAGCTAATAAAGCCTTCTCACACTTTAGATTCTAAAATTACATGAGCGATTTAAGATATACAAGAAATATAGGTATTGCTGCACACATTGATGCAGGTAAAACTACAACTACAGAGCGTATTCTGTATTATACAGGTGTTAATCATAAAATTGGTGAGGTGCACGAAGGTGCAGCTACAATGGACTGGATGGCACAAGAACAAGAGCGTGGTATCACCATTACTTCTGCTGCAACTACATGTTTTTGGAACTACAGAAATAATAAATATAAGTTAAATATTATTGACACTCCTGGTCACGTGGATTTTACGGTTGAAGTTAACCGTTCTTTACGTGTATTAGATGGTTTAGTTTTCTTATTTTCAGCAGTTGACGGTGTTGAACCACAATCTGAAACTAACTGGCGTTTAGCTGATAACTACGGGGTTTCTCGTATTGGTTTCGTAAATAAAATGGACCGTCAAGGTTCAGATTTCTTAAATGTTGTAAAACAAGTTAAAGAAATTTTAGGTGGTAACGCTGTTCCATTACAATTACCAATTGGTTCTGAAGATAACTTTAAAGGTGTGGTTGATTTAATTAACAACCGTGGTATTGTGTGGAATGAAGCCGATAAAGGAATGACTTTCACAGAAGTTCCTATTCCTGATGATATGGCTGCGGAAGTTGCTGAGTGGAGAGAGAAATTATTCGAATCAGTTTCTGAATTCGATGATAAAATCATGGAGAAATTCTTTGAAGCTCCTGAAACTATTACTGAACGTGAGGTTTTAGATGCTTTACGAAAAGCTTGTATAGCTAATAAAATTGTTCCTATGGTTTGTGGTTCATCTTTCAAAAACAAAGGTGTACAAACTATGTTGGATTTAGTAATGGAGTTAATGCCTTCTCCTCTTGATAAAGAAAATATTACCGGTACTAATCCTGATACAGGTGCAGAATTAACTCGTAAACCGGATGTAAAGGAACCATTTACTGCATTAGCATTCAAAATTGCAACCGATCCATTCGTTGGTCGTTTAGCTTTCTTCCGAGCCTATGCTGGTCATTTAGACGCTGGTTCTTATGTGTTAAATACTCGTTCTGGTAACAAAGAGCGTATTTCTCGTATTTTCCAAATGCACGCTAACAAACAAAATCCAATCGAGTTTATTGAGGCAGGTGATATTGGTGCAGCAGTTGGATTTAAAGATATTCGTACTGGTGATACATTATGTGATGAAAAACATCCAATTGTATTAGAGTCTATGAAATTCCCTGATCCAGTAATTGGATTGGCTATCGAACCAAAAACACAAGGTGATTTAGATCGTTTAGGTGTAGGATTAGGTAAATTAGCTGAAGAAGATCCTACTTTCAAGGTTTCTACTAATGAGGATTCAGGTCAAACCATTATCGAAGGAATGGGAGAGTTACACCTAGAAATTATTATCGACCGTTTAAAACGTGAATTTAAAGTTGAAGTAAATCAAGGTGCACCTCAAGTGTCATATAAAGAATCTATCTCTAAAACATACGAGCACCGCGAGGTTTACAAAAAACAAACAGGTGGTCGTGGTAAATTTGCCGATATTAAAGTAGTAATCGGTCCTGTTGATGAGGATTTCGAAGTAACTAAAAATGGAGGTTTGCAATTTGTAAATGAAATTACGGGTGGTGCAATTCCTCGTGAGTTTATTCCTTCAGTTGAAAAAGGATTTAAAGCATCAATGGCAAATGGTGTATTAGCTGGTTATCCATTAGATAGCTTAAAAGTACGCTTAATAGATGGTTCGTTCCACGCGGTGGATTCTGATTCATTATCTTTTGAAATTTGTGCTCGTACTGCATACCGTGAAGCATTAAATAAATGTAATCCGGTATTAAAAGAGCCAATTATGAAAGTAGAAGTAATTACTCCTGAACAAAATATGGGTGATGTAGTTGGTGACTTAAACCGTCGTCGTGGTCAAATTGAAGGTATGGACTCTAAAAACAATGCTCAAGTTGTAAAAGCAAAAGTTCCATTATCTGAAATGTTTGGTTACGTAACCCAATTACGTACTTTAACATCAGGTCGTGCAACATCTACTATGGAGTTCTCTCATTATGCTGATGCTCCAGCTAACGTAGCTGCAGATGTAATTGCAAAATCAAAAGGTAAAACAGAAAAAGTTAACTAGTTAAACAATATAAATCGTTCTTTATATGAATCAGAGAATCAGAATAAAATTAAAATCATACGATTACAACTTAGTAGATAAATCTGCTGAAAAAATCGTAAAAACTGTGAAAATGACAGGTGCAGTAGTAAATGGTCCAATTCCATTACCTACAAACAAAAGAATCTTCACGGTATTACGATCGCCACACGTAAACAAAAAAGCACGTGAACAATTTCAAGTGTGTGCTTATAAGCGTTTGTTAGACATTTACAGCTCATCATCTAAAACTGTAGATGCTTTAATGAAACTTGAATTACCAAGTGGTGTTGAAGTAGAAATTAAAGTTTAATCCTCTGTTTTTTAAAAATAATAGAAAATGATGAAAACTATAATATTCCTTGGAATTACATCGTTAATCATTTTTAGTTCTTGTAAAAAATCATATCAATGTGATTGCAGTCAATCCAAGTCTGTAACTTACAAAGAAAGAAAAAGAGAGAATGCTACTGCAGCTTGTAAAGCAAAAGCAAAAACTACTACAGGTGAAGATTGCAGGATAATAAATTAATAAAAATAAATAAGTAAATAACACATAACAAAAAAGTAAAATGTCTGGAATAATTGGTAAAAAAATAGGAATGACCAGTTTCTTCGATGCCAATGGCAAATATGTGCCATGCACAGTTATAGAAGCAGGTCCTTGTGTTGTTACGCAAGTAAAAACCAATGAGAAAGACGGATACTCTGCATTACAATTAGCATTTGATGATAAAAAAGAAAAACACACATCAGCAGCTATGAAAGGACACTTTGCATTAGCAAAAACAGCTCCTAAACGTAAAGTAGTAGAATTCCGCTCTTTTGAAGAAGCAAAAAATTTAGGTGAAGTAGTTACATTAGATATTTTCGCAGAAGGCGACTTTGTTGATGTAGTAGGAACTTCTAAAGGAAAAGGATTTCAAGGTGTTGTAAAACGTCATGGATTTGGAGGAGTTGGTGGAAGCTCTCATGGTCAGCATGACCGTCAAAGAGCACCAGGTTCATTAGGTGCATCTTCCGATCCATCTCGCGTATTTAAAGGAATGCGTATGGCTGGTAGAACTGGTGGCGCAAGAAAGAAAATACAAAATTTAGTAGTAGTAAAAATTATGCCTGAGAAGAACGTTCTTTTATTAAAAGGATCGGTTCCAGGTGCTAAAGGGTCTTACGTTATAATTGAGAAGTAATCATGCAAGTAGAAGTATTAAACATAAGTGGAAAGAAAACTGCTAAAAAAGTAGAATTAGCAGATGCGGTATTTGGTATAGAGCCAAACGACCACAGTATATATTTAGATGTTAAGCACTACTTAGCAGCTCAACGTCAAGGTACTCATAAAGCAAAAGAACGTGCAGAAGTTGCTAGAACAACCAAAAAATTAAAGCGTCAAAAAGGAACAGGTGGCGCTCGTGCAGGTTCAATGAAATCACCTGTATTTGTAGGTGGTGGACGCGCATTTGGTCCTCATCCACGCGATTACTCTTTTAAATTAAATAAAAAAGTAAAACAATTAGCTCGTGTATCAGCGTTAACATACAAAGCTAAGGAAAACGCAATTACAGTATTAGAAGACTTCAATTTTGAAGCACCAAAAACTAAAAATTACGTTGAATTAATGAAAAACCTTAATCTAGCTGATAAAAAAACAGTTTTAGTGTTGGGTGAATCAAATAATAACGTATATTTGTCGTCCCGAAATTTGGAGCGTGCAAAAGTTGTAAAAGCTTCGGATTTAAACACTTACGACATTGTTAATGCACAGTCATTAATTCTTGTTGAAAGTTCGGTAAAAGTATTAGAATCATTATTAAACAAATAAAATGGAAATATTAATTAAACCCATCATTACCGAAAAGATGACTTCTTTGGCTGAGAAGTTAAATCGCTATGGTTTTGTGGTTGATAGAAACGCCAACAAAGTACAAATAAAACAAGCAGTTGAAAAAATGTACGGTGTAAAAGTTGAATCTGTTAACACTCAACAATACGTAGGTAAAGTTAAAATGCGCAACACCACTCGTGGTCTTGCTATCGGCCGCGTAAACCGTTCAAAAAAAGCTTTTGTTACATTAAAGAACGGCGAAGCAATCGATTTTTACGCTAATATTTAATTTAATAAAAGTAGAAAGAAATGGCATTAAAGAAATTCAAACCGTTAACTCCAAGTCAACGTTTTAAAATAGCAGCAGATAACTCTGATATTACAACTAACGTTCCTGAGAAAAGTTTAATCACATCTATTAAAAGTACTGGTGGTCGCGATAATACTGGTAAAATGACTATTCGTAATATTGGTGGAGGTCATAAAAAACAATACCGTATAATTGATTTCAAACGTAATAAAGACGGAATCGAAGGTACTGTAACATCTATTGAATACGATCCAAACCGTACATCTCGTATTGCATTAGTAGTATATAAAGATGGTGAGAAACGTTATATCATCGCTCCTCAAGGTTTAGAGGTTGGCAAAAAAATCATGTCTGGTAAAACAGCTACTCCAGAAGTTGGAAACTGTATGTTTTTATCGGATATTCCTTTAGGAACAATTATTTCAAATATTGAATTACGCCCAGGACAAGGTGGAGCAATGGCACGTAGTGCTGGAACTTATGCTCAACTTACTGCTCGTGATGGTAAATACGCTATTTTACGTATGCCATCTGGTGAAGTTCGTATGATTTTAGTAACTTGTAAAGCAACTATTGGTGCAGTATCTAACCCTGATCACAGCTTAGAAATTTCTGGTAAAGCAGGTCGTTCTCGTTGGTTAGGTCGTCGTCCTCGTACACGTGCTGTAGCTATGAACCCAGTAGATCATCCAATGGGTGGTGGTGAAGGACGTGCTTCTGGTGGTCAGCCTCGTTCTCGTAAAGGCTTACCAGCTAAAGGTTACAAAACTCGTTATAAAGCTAAAGCTTCTAACATACACATTATAAAAAGAAGAAAATAATTAATTAACGTTTAATGGTTCGTTGATAAAACGAATTTCAAAACATAAAAATAAAAATGGCAAGATCATTAAAAAAAGGTCCTTTTATTGACCACAACTTAGAGAAAAAAGTTACTCAAATGAATGAGAGTAACAAGAAAACCGTTTTAAAAACTTGGGCTCGTCGCTCTGTTATTTATCCTGAAATGGTAGGACATACCTTTGCAGTTCATAACGGTCAAAAATTTATCCCCGTATATGTTACAGAAAACATGGTAGGACACAAATTAGGAGAATTTTCTGCAACTCGTCAATTCAAAGGTCATTCAGGTAATAACAAGAAGTAATTAAGTTGAAAAGAAATTAGTCATGGGAAAAAGAAAAAGATTAGCAGCCGATGCACGTAAAGAAGCAAATAAAACAACTTATTTTGCTAAATTAAACAATTGTCCTACCTCTCCTCGTAAAATGCGTCAAGTAGCAGATTTAGTAAGAGGTATGGAGGCTTACAAAGCATTAAACGTATTAAAATTTAATACACGTGAAGCATCTGTGCGTTTAGAAAAATTATTAAAATCTGCAATCCAAAATTATGCAGAAAAAACACAATCACAACCTGAAGAAAATACCCTTTTCGTTAAATCAATTATGGTTGATAGTGCGATGATGGCAAAACGTTTACGTACAGCACCTCAAGGTCGTGGTTACAGAATCAGAAAACGTTCAAATCACGTAACATTAGAGTTAGGCACTGCCGACCAAATGAACACAAAAAAAGAATCAACTAACGACATTAAAAAATAATTATAAAGAAATGGGACAAAAAGCAAATCCAATAGGTTTACGATTAGGTGTTATTAAAGGCTGGGATTCAAACTGGTATGGCGGAAGAGATTACGCTGATAAACTAGTTGAAGATACAAAAATACGTGAATATTTAAAAGCTCGTTTACCAAAAGGCAGTATTTCAAAAATAGTAATTGAAAGAACTCTAAAATTAATTACCGTTACTATCAACACAGCACGTCCAGGTATTATTATCGGGAAAGGTGGTAAAGAGGTTGATAAATTAAAAGAGGAGTTAAAGAAAATCACTAAAAAAGAGATACAAATCAATATATTCGAAATAAAACGCCCTGAGTTAGATGCTCGTTTAGTTGCAGACAGTATCGCTCGTCAAATTGAAGGACGTATCTCATTCCGTAGAGCAGCTAAGATGTCGATAGCTTCTACTATGCGTATGGGAGCCGAAGGAATTAAAATCTTAGTATCAGGTCGTTTAGGCGGTGCTGAGATGGCAAGAACTGAAGGTTACAAAGAAGGCCGTACTCCGTTACAGACATTACGTGCCGATATTGATTATGCAGTTGGTGAAGCTCATACTACTTACGGACGTATTGGCGTAAAAGTATGGATTTGTAAAGGCGAAGTTTACGGTAAACGTGATTTATCTCCAAATTTTGGTTTAGAAAAAGAGAAAAAAGGTTCAACAAATCAAGCTCCAAAATTCTCTAGTAGAGAACGCGCCAGCAAAGGAAAAAGAAACGAGAAATAACATAGTAGAATAACTTTATAGTTAAAGAAATTAAGTCATGATACAACCAAAAAGAACGAAATATAGAAAAATGCACAAAATGAAAATGAAAGGCAACACCAAACGTGGTGATCAACTAGCCTTTGGTTCATTTGGTATTAAAGCATTAGACGAAAGTTGGGTAACAGCTCGTCAAATTGAAGCAGCTCGTATTGCCATTACACGTTTTATGAAACGTGAAGGACAAGTATGGATTCGTATTTTCCCAGACAAACCGATTACTAAAAAACCAGCAGAGGTTCGTATGGGTAAAGGTAAAGGTGCCCCTGAATATTGGGTAGCTCCAGTTAAAAAAGGAAGAGTATTATTTGAGGCAGAAGGTGTTCCATTAGATGTTGCTAAAGAGGCATTGCGTTTAGCTGCCCAAAAATTACCAATCGTTACTAAGTTTGTAGTTCGTAGAGATTACGTAGCAGACGCAACCGTTTAATCATTAAAGTATTTATAAAGATTATGAAAAATACAGATATCGTTGCATTAACAACTGAAGATTTAAAAGCGAAAATAGCAACAGAGAAAGAAAATCTT
>WBZO01006370.1_pt1 | contig 11477 bp, 9 predicted proteins | sample 5204261 | NCBI WGS metagenome assembly WBZO01 (sample SAMN12412400, study PRJNA552823) | activated sludge metagenome | isolation source: activated sludge from anammox sidestream of wastewater treatment plant... | place: USA: North Carolina | collected 2017-09 | reverse complement strand
CTCATGCAGTCTGAGTCATTCTAGCGTAATTTGGCGTGCGCTACTTTTACTCGATTTTTACAATTTTTCATAAAAATATTTCTCTTATTTTTCAATAAGAAAGTCAACAATGTGAATAAATCGTGAAATAAGTGTGAACTTTTTGTGAAGATTATTCTCAAATTTGCCGTAAACGCTTTTTCAAAACAACTTCAACCAATTTCAAATTAGGAGATTCTCATGAAAACAGGTCATATTTTTGTTATTTCAGCATTGGTTATCAGCGGCACGTTTTTTGGCATTTTGTCGCTGTTTGATCTGCCGGAATCAGTAACCGAATGGGTTATTTCCGATATCATTCTTGGCGCGGTGCTGTACGTAAACTATCTGGTGATCGTGATGGGCACAGGTTCATCCAAATCCAGAGTACATTATTCAAGCAAAAAAGTTACTGCGTAAAACTCTCCATAATGACGGGGGTTAAAGCAACTATGCGACTTAACCCCTCTTTTTCATTCAGCGGCCAAGATCGGCATTTTGACAATCAAAGCTGCTTGAAACGCTCAGCAGGCTGATCAAGCCAATGAATCAATCCTTGCGCATTCAGCCGGATATCCGAACGTAAAAGTTCATCGGTTGCATCCAGCGGTAACCGGCAACCATGTTTTTCCAGGCGTTGCAGAAACAATTCCCGCAATGCGCTTGCAATGACTGTTTGCCGGTCTTCCTCATTTTTTGCGCGTTGCGCGATTTCCACGTGCGCGTCGAGCAAATCATGCAGGGATTGGGCATGGCGCGCGAGATGGCCGATCTGGCTGTAGTGCGTCAGAAAAGCGTAACGCGGCTGATAGCCCATGATACGGTCAATCGATGCATGCGCCGCGGCGGGGTCGAATTGCACCGGCGATGTCGTCGGAATGACAAACTCCAAGCCATCGGCATCGAATTCCCGGTATGAAACACCGAAAGTATCGCCGGTAAAAAAAGATTGGCTGCGCTCGTCATAAATGCAATTATGATGGCGCGCATGCCCCGGCGTATCGAGAAATAACAGCGAACGGCCATTGAGATCGATGCGGCTTTCATCCGGCGCTTCGATAATGCGCCCGGCGTCAATCGGATAAATCTCGCCGTACACGCGCTTAAACTCGGCCTCGCCATAAACACCCACGGCACCGGCGACCAGCCGCGCCGGATTCGCCATATGACTGGCGCCGCGCGGATGCACGACCAGTTTGGCGTTCGGAAATAAACGCATGCATTCGCTAGCGCCGCCGGCATGATCCAGGTGAATATGCGTCAAAATGACGTAAGCAACCGCCTCGGCGGGAATGCTCTTTTGCTCGAGTGCTGCGGCGACCCCGGGAATGGAAAACGAAGTGCCGGTATCCACCAGCGCGGCCACGCCTTTTTCGGCAATCAAGTGAATCGCCGCCCGTTTGGGGCGGTGAAATTGCGCATCGATAGCGCTGATGCCGTGTTCATAATCGATTACAAGCGGTAATGACATAATTCTCCGGTTTTTTACAAACCAATTGTTCAAATAGTGATGTTGCGTATTATTTTGATGAATATTTCAACTGTTCCAGGATCGCCGGGTTTTCCAGCGTGGAAATATCCTGCGTGATTTCCTCGCCCTTGGCGAGCGTACGCAATAACCGGCGCATGATTTTACCCGACCGGGTTTTGGGCAGATTCTCACCAAAACGGATTTCATCGGGTTTGGCGATCGGGCCGATTTCCTTCGCCACCCACTCGCGCAAGGTATCGGCAATTTGGATAACTTCCTCGCCGTGCGGATATTTACCTTTTAACACGACAAAAGCAATCACCGCTTCGCCTTTAATCTCATGCGGTTTGCCAACAACCGCCGCTTCCGCAACCAGAGGGTGGGCAACCAAAGCCGACTCGATTTCCATCGTGCCCAAGCGATGCCCGGAAACGTTCAGCACGTCATCGATGCGCCCCATGATCCAGAAATAACCGTCCTTGTCGCGGTAGGCGGAATCGCCCGCCAGATAATACTGGCCGTGTCCGATGTCTTCCGGGAAATACGCTTTTTTGAAACGCTCCGGATCGCCCCACAGGGTGCGGATTTGCGAAGGAAAAGGTTTTTTGATCACCAAAAAACCGCCTTTGCCGTTTTCGACATCGTGTCCGGATTCGTCGACAATCGCGGCAAAAATGCCCGGTAACGGGAACGTGCATGAACCCGGCTTGAGCGCAACAGCACCCGGCGTTGGCGCAATCATGTGACAGCCGGTTTCCGTCTGCCACCAAGTATCGACAATCGGACAGCGCGACCGGCCCACTTTTTCATAAAACCACATCCAGGCTTCCGGATTGATCGGCTCACCCACCGATCCCAATAACCGCAGCGACGAGAGATCGTACTGCCCGGGCAGATCGCCACCCAATTTGATCAGCGAACGGATGGCCGTGGGCGCGGTATAAAACGTGGTTACCTTGTGCTTCTGGATGATTTCCCAAAAACGTCCGGCGTGCGGATACGTCGGAATTCCCTCGAAAATCACCTGCGTGGCTCCCATGGCAAGCGGTCCGTACGTGACATAGCTGTGACCGGTAATCCAGCCGACATCGGCCGTGCACCAAAAAATATCCGTTGGCTTGTAGTCAAAAATCCACTGCATGCTGACTTTGGCTCCGAGCAAATAACCCGCACTGGAATGTTGCACCCCTTTTGGCTTTCCGGTCGATCCGGAAGTATAAAGCGTGAACAAGGGGTGTTCGGCGCCGACCCATTCCGGTTCGCATTCGGTGCTGGCATCCTGCGTAATGTCGTGCCACCAGACATCGCGCGCCGGATCAAACGGAATCTCCCCGCCGGTGCGCCGGTACACCACGACCAATTGAACCGAAGTGGTATCGCCGTTCGTACGCATGGCTTCATCGACTGTCGCTTTGAGCGGATTGCGCTTACCGCCGCGCACTTGCTCGTCGGCGGTGATCACCGCCACCGCACCGGCATCATGGATGCGCTCATGCAAGCTTTTGGCGGAAAAACCGCCGAACACCACCGAATGAATCGCACCGATACGCGCGCACGCCTGCATGGCGACCACCGCTTCGATGCGCATCGGCATGTAAATAATCACCCGGTCGCCTTTTTTGATATTGCGCGATTTCAATGCATTGGCCAGCTGGCAAACGCGCCGATGCAAATCGCGATAAGTGACACGCTGCACTTCGCCTTCATCCGATTCAAAAATGATGGCAACCTTATCCGCCTGAGCCGATAAATGCCGGTCAAGACAGTTATAGGAAACGTTTAATTTCCCATCGGCGAACCATTGATAAAACGGCGCCGCGCTGTCATCCAGCACCTGCGTAAAAGGTTTATGCCATAGAATCAGTTCATTGGCCCGCCGCGCCCAGAAACCCTGATAATCCTGCTCCGCTTCAGCGCACAAAGCTTGGTATGCATGCATACCAGCGATATTGGCTTGACCGGCAAATTCACTGGAAGGCGGAAAAATTCGGGTTTCGTTCAAAACGGATTCGATGGTCGACATGCGCTATCTCCAATACTGTTCTCATTTGTTCGGTTAGCTCTGAATTGTATCATTGGCGCCAAGCGCCATTACTACTTCTATTTTCACTAGGAGAAAACAGTATCAGAAAACCATTCGTGACATTACCGGAAGAACTCCGGAAAGACACTGAAAATGAATAGAAATATTACGCATGGCAAAAGTTTATGTTTTCTATTTTATAAAAATTTGTTAAAATAAAATCAATATATTCGATGGGCTTTTTCAGCCCATTTTTTATTTGTGGCGGAGCTATGGCATTAGAGGAATTATTGGAATCGACTCTAAAGGGAATGGGCTACGAGTTGGTCGAAGTGGAACAACTAGCGCACAACAAATTATTAAGAATATTTGTAGACAAAGAAGGTGGTATCAACATTGATGATTGTGTAACAATTAGTAATCATTTGAGCAGGTTATTTGCGGTTGAAAACATCGACTACGGCCGCCTGGAAGTTTCGTCGCCCGGACTGGACAGACCCTTGCGAAAGGAAGCCGATTTTCTCCGGTTCACAGGAGAAACGGCCAAATTAAGATTGCGTATCCCGATAGAGGGACAAAGAAATTTTGTGGGAGTTTTGCGGGAAGTAAATAATGGCATAATAAAACTTGAAGTCGAAGGGAAATTGTTAGATCTTGAATTGAGTAACATTGGAAAAGCGCGTTTGGTTCCAAAATTATAAGTACATAAAGATTTGGCTGGAGGATTATGAGCCGGGAAATTTTACTGTTGGTTGATGCATTGGCGCGCGAAAAAGCGGTGGAAAAGGAAATCGTTTTCACTGCACTCGAACTTGCTTTGGCGTCCGCTACGAAAAAACGGTTTCAAGAGGATATTGAAACTCGCGTTTCTATTGACAGAGTCACAGGAGATCACCAATCCTTTCGCCGTTGGCTGGTTGTTGAAGATGGCACCGTGGAAGATCCGGCGCGCCAGATTTCCTTAAGCGATGCGGCACAAACGGATGCCGCTATTCAACTTGGCGATTATCTTGAGAAACCGCTGGAACCCATCGAATTCGGACGTATCGGAGCGCAGGCGGCGAAACAAGTCATTTTCCAGAAAATACGCGATGCCGAACGAGAACAAACGCTGAATGATTTCCTGGAACGGGGAGACTATTTAATTACCGGCACGATCAAGCGCATGGAACGCGGCAATGCCATCATCGAAGCGGGAAAAATCGAAGCCGAGCTTCCGCGCGATCAGATGATACCGAAAGAAAATTTACGTGTCGGTGACCGGGTGCGCGCTTATCTCCATAAAGTGGATCGCGCCGCCAGAGGTCCGCAACTAAAGCTTTCCCGTATTTCTCCTGAATTTTTGATGAAATTGTTCGAGCTGGAAGTACCGGAAATTGAAGAAGGTTTGCTGGAAATCAAAGCAGCAGCGCGGGATCCCGGATCACGCGCCAAGATTGCCGTCAAATCAAACGACCAGCGTATCGACCCGATCGGCACTTGCGTTGGCATGCGCGGTTCCAGAGTCCAGGCGGTTATCAGTGAACTGGCCGGGGAGCGCGTGGATATTGTGCTGTGGGCGGACGATCCCGCGACTTTTATCATCAATGCGCTGGCGCCTGCGGAAATCAGCAGCATCATGGTCGATGAAGAAAAACACAGCATGGATATCGTGGTCGATGATGATAATCTTGCTCAAGCCATTGGCCGCGGCGGTCAGAATGTACGTTTGGCTTCCGAGTTGACGGGTTGGGAGCTCAACATCATGACGGTGGATGAATCCAAAGCCAAGCACGAGCAGGAAACATCGCAAATCTGCCAGCACTTTATGCAGAAGCTCGATGTCGATGAGGAAATCGCGGAAATTCTCGTGCAGGAAGGATTTGTCACGCTGGAAGAAGTGGCGTACGTGCCCTTGAATGAGATGCTGGAAATCGAATCACTGGACGAAGAAACCGTCAACGAGCTACGTAATCGTGCGCGTAATGCGCTGCTGACGGATGCTATCGCCAATGAAGAAAAGGTTGAGCACGTCGCCGAGGATTTGCTTGCAATAGAAGGGATGGATATCGATATCGTGCGCGAACTGGCGGCAAAAGGGATTAATACGCAAGCCGATTTAGCCGATCTGGCCGCCGATGATCTGGTCGAGTTGACCGGTATCGATATTGAACGCGCCAACCGGTTAATTATCAAAGCACGTGAACCGTGGTTTACTTGATTGAAGTAACCGGCTGTAATACGGTGTGATCGCCGATTTCTGGAAATCTTGCATGTCGTTTTGTTTGTTGAAGGGTTATAAATGGCTCAAATGAGTGTGGAACAATTTGCTAATGAACTGGGTTTGTTACCGGCCGTTCTGCTGGAACAGCTTAAAGCTGCCGGCGTGAAGAAAACGCTGGCGGAAGACAGTTTGACGGAGCAAGATAAAGCGCAGCTGCTCGACTATCTAAGAAAAACACATGGCGCCACCGAGACCAGAAGCAAAATCACTTTAACGCGCCGGCAAACTTCCGAAATACGAAAATCCGACAGCACGGGCAGACCGCGCACGATTCAGGTTGAAGTCAGAAAAAGGCGCGTCGTGGCTAAACCCGGCATGACGGACGAAGCTGAAGCTTCCCCGGAAACCGCTAAGCCGCTTGAAGCCGCTCCGGCGATCAAAGAACCCGTACCGGTCATCGATGCGGAGCAACTGGCTTTGCGCAACGAAGAAGCGAGAAAACAAGCGGAACTGATTGCGCGCCAAACCGAGGAAATCAAACAAAAGAGAGCACGCAAAAAAGCCGAAACGGAAGAAGAAATCAAGAAAAAAACAGCGGAGCCGGAAGCGGAGGTTAAGACTGCACCGCCGGTAACTAAGCCCGCGCCGCCAGTGGAACCGGAAGCCGCCATACCGCCAGCAACCGCAAAGAAAGCCGAGCCTGAACAACGAACAGACGATACCCATCCCGGCTCGACTGACGGGACACTGCATAAACCTGCGGTAAAATCCGAAGAGAAAGCCGAGAAAAAGAAAAAACAGACCAAGCAGCAACAGGTCGTTTGGAAAGACGAGAGTGTCAAGAAACGCAGCGTAAAAACCCGCGGCGGCGATCTTTCCAGCAACCAGCAAGGCTGGCGCACGCGCAGAGACAAACACAGCAAGCCGGCGCATGCCGAAGAACAGAATATACATGCATTTTCCGCACCGACGGAGCCGATCGTGCGCGAAATCATGGTCCCCGAAACCATTTCCGTCAGCGCGCTGGCGCAGAAAATGTCGGTCAAGGCAGCCGATGTCATCAAGGTATTGATGAAAATGGGCAGCATGGTGACAATCAATCAAATGCTGGATCAAGATACAGCCATGATCGTGGTTGAAGAAATGGGACATATCGCAAAATACGCCGAGATCGATAATCCCGAGAATTTTCTTACCGATCACGAAGCTTCCGCCGAAGCAGTGGAATTATTACCGCGCGCGCCGGTTGTCACCGTCATGGGGCATGTCGATCACGGCAAAACCTCACTGCTGGACTATATCCGCCGCACCCGCGTTGCCGGCGGTGAGGCCGGTGGAATAACCCAGCACATTGGCGCATATCATGTGGAAACCGATCACGGCATGGTCACTTTTCTCGATACGCCGGGGCATGAAGCCTTCACCGCTATGCGCGCGCGCGGCACCAAAATCACCGATATTGTCATCCTTGTAGTGGCTGCGGATGACGGTGTCATGCCGCAGACGATCGAGGCCATTCATCATGCCAAAGCAGCCAAGATCCCCATCATTGTGGCGGTAAACAAAATCGACAAACCGGAAGCCAATGCCGAACGGATCCGGCATGAACTGGTTGCGCACGAAGTGGTGCCGGAAGATTGGGGCGGCGATACGATGTTTGTCGAGGTATCGGCAAAAACCGGGCAAGGCATCGATGCTTTGCTGGAAAGCATACTGCTGCAAGCGGAGGTGCTGGAATTGAAGGCGCCGGCCAAAACGGCGGCCAAAGGGGTCGTGATCGAATCGCGGCTGGACAAAGGCCGCGGCCCGGTTGCGACGATTCTGGTGCAATCCGGGACGTTGTATCGCGGCGATGTGTTACTGGCCGGTGCGGTTTTCGGCAAAGTGCGCGCCATGAATGATGAAAACGGCAAAGCGATCAAGCAGGCAGGCACCTCTATTCCGGTTGAAATTCAAGGATTATCGGAAGTACCCGAGGCGGGTGAAACCGTGCTGGTGCTCGATGACGAACGCAAAGCACGCGAAATCGCGCTATTCCGCCAAGGCAAATACCGTGATGTAAAACTCGCCAAGCAGCAGGCGGCAAAACTTGAAAACGTGTTTGATCAGCAAGAAGATGTCAAGGTGCTGTCCCTCATCATCAAAGCCGACGTGCAAGGCTCGTGCGAGGCTTTGGCTTATGCACTGCAGAAGATTTCAACGGACGAAGTCAAGGTCAATATCATACACAGCGGCGTAGGCGCGATTATCGAATCCGATGTCAATTTGTCGCTGGCATCCAAAGCCGTCATCATTGGCTTCAATGTGCGCGCGGACGCCAGCGCGCGCAAACTGATCGCGTCTACTGGCGTCGACGTGCGCTACTACAATATTATTTACGAAGCGGTCGATGAAATTAAAGCGGCGCTCTCCGGCCTGATGTCGCCTGAACGCAAGGAAAGTATCACCGGTCTGATCGATATCCGTGAAATCTACCGTATCCCGAAAGTCGGTACGGTTGCAGGCTGTTATGTGCTTGACGGTTTCGTGAAAAGAAATTCTTTGGTCAGGGTGTTGCGCGACGGACTGGTCATTCACAGCTGCGAGCTCGATTCGCTGAAACGCTTCAAGGATGACGTCAAAGAAGTCAGAGAAGGATTCGAATGCGGCTTATCGCTCAGAAATTTCAACGACATCCAGGTAGGTGATCAACTGGAAGTTTATGAAATCGTCGAGACCGCCCGGTCGTTATAATCCAGCTCGCTGACTCAAGCAACCTATGCCGAAAGACTTTTCCCGCACACTACGCGTTGCCGATCAAATACAACGGGAACTGGCGGACCTGATACAAAATGAAATCAAAGATCCCCGCGTGTGCCACCATGTCACTATCACGGCTGTTGAAGTCACGCGTGATTACAGTTACGCCAAAGTCTTTTACACCACCTTATGCAATGCGGAAGAAAATCTGCTGGTGGAGAAAGGATTGGAACATGCCAAAGGCTTCTTGCGCACCCATCTGGCGCATCGCATGAAGTTGAGAATCACACCGCAACTCCAATTTGTTTTTGATGAATCGGTCGAACGCGGCGTACGTCTGTCGAAATTGATCGATGAAGCGATCGCGCAAGACAAAGCCACCCATCATCTCGATCCGGAAACTTGAACAGGCTTCCGGCTGCATCTAAAAATTCCTCTATTAATTTGACCAAACCCAAAAAACGGCACATCAGCGGTGTTCTATTGTTGGATAAACCCCTCGGTATCTCATCCAATAAAGCCATTCAGATCGCCAAACATCTTTTCGCCGCAACCAAATGCGGACATACCGGCACCTTGGATCCCATGGCAACCGGATTGCTCCCGGTCTGCTTCGGCGAAGCCACCAAGTTTTCATCGATATTACTGGGCGCCAATAAAACCTACGAAGCAACGCTCAGGCTTGGTTTCCTCAGCACGACAGGCGATGCGGAAGGCGAAATCAGCCCGACATCAGCAACCGTGCCAAATCCGGCTTTCTCCGAATGCGAGCAGGTATTAAAAAATTTTAGCGGCGACATCCTGCAGATCCCTCCCATGTACAGCGCACTCAAACATCAAGGAAAACCGCTGTACGCCTACGCGAGAAATGGCGAAGTTATTGCCAGGCCGGCGCGCAAGATCACCATTCACGGCATACAAATCCGATCATTGCGGCAGAATGAGTTGCACTTGAGCATCCAATGCGGCACCGGCACCTATATCCGCACACTGGCGGAAGACATCGGCAAGGCGCTGGGTTACGGCGGCGCCTATCTGACCAGCCTGCGCCGTACCGCGATTGACGGCTTCGACATATCCCAAGCACATACGTTACCGGCACTGGAAGAAATGGATGCTATCGCAAGAGACGCGTGTTTATTGCCAGTTGATTGTCTGCTGCACGCTTACCCGGCGGTAGCACTGGACGATCAATCGGCATTATGGCTACAGCAAGGCCGCATCATTGAATGTCAGCCGGAAAACCGCACTATGGCGGCGGGAGAAGTCATACGCTTATATAGCCGGCAGCGCTTCATAGGGTTGGGTGAAATTACCGCTGAACAAAAAATAATGGCCAAGCGTTTACTATCGAACGTTTATTGGTCTGTAACCCCGGTATAAATTGGCATTTTCCAGGAAAATGCCGCATCGGTAATTCCGCATCGCATTTCAATCGGTACCCAAACTGCGGGTTCGTTCGTCCGCATATGACACATGCTTTAGTTTCGCACCATCGGCTTCCAATACGCTTCCATGCAGTAAAACAGCGGTTGCGGTTCTCACCAATATCACCGCCAGCGGCGCAAGCTTGGGATGGTTCAGTTACAGCGGCGATAGTTCAAGAAGTTTGGACATCAACAATATATTCGACCGTGTAAATCCCATCGTTCCGGAATTTACCGTTGCGCATGATACTGGCCCTGGCAATCCCTATATTGCCTGATTTTCCGGTGTTACAGATACGCTTTCTTTCGCGGTGAAAGCGTAATATGGACCGCTAATTTAGAATGCAGATTCGTACAACTGCAATTTTTAGGACAAATGTACTAGTAAACTCAGGATCGTTTACCTATTAATTTAATCGGCAGTAGTCAATACAATTCTTCAGGTATAAAATAAATATGGATTTACACAAAAAAACATATTGTTAATAATAAGGAGCCTAACATGATAAAAAGATTGATTGAAAAAGCTGCCAAGCTCCCGGCGGCCCCGCGAATACTGGCGATATCGGCGCTGACGTTGTCGAGCATCTCTGCTGCATCGGCAGCCAGTATCACCTGGAGCACCGGTCCTAACTTCGGCGGCCCTGACGGCCATCTGGGCATTTTAACCAACGGCGCGCTGGTGGAAGCCATCGATTTAGCCGGTGTTGCCGACGCCCCAATAACGGTGGACCCGGCAGGATTGAATATTACATTCAGCACTATCAATTCGCCATTCTTCACTTCGAATTGGTTTTCTGCTAGCGGCGGCGGCAATACCGATCCGGGATGGTCCGCCATCTTGAATACGTTTGAATGGCAAAGCGGTGCCAATGTAACAGCCAGCAATTTCCTCGACGGCTTGACTGTTGGCCATGAATACCAAGTGCAATTGTTCGCTGCCCGCACCGATTGCTGTGCGACGCGCACGCATTGGTATGGCGATGGGGCAGGCAATTTATCGACACCGATCAACGGGAATAGTTATATCAGTATTGTAGGTACGTTCACTGCCGACAATAGTGATCAAGCCATTCAAATATTCGACAGTTCATCCAATCCCATTCTAAATGCGTATGTGTTGCGCGATATCACACCGGCAGTACCGGAACCGGGCACATGGGCAATGCTGCTCGCTGGCTTGGGATTGCTTGGATTCTCGGCTCGCCGCAACAAAGCCGGTTAACCGCATGGCAGGGCTTTTCTTGCGATGAACAACCCCGCTCACGAAGCGGGGTTTGTTTTTATGGCAGCGTGTTAAGCCGATCCTAATGACAAATCGGGCATTGCGCCCTTGAAATGCTGCAAATTACGCTCGGCAATCCGCAGTTTGTGCAGCAAAACGGTCAATTGTGAATAAAATTCGTCACCGGCAATTAACTGCTGCCACTCATCGCCATCCGGATCATCCTCATCCAGATTGCGCCAGAAGAGGTTGCAAAAGGTATTGAAAGGAACCGGCTGTCCGGCAATCAAATCAGCTTTGATTTTATGATTGATCCAACGCTGCCGCCTTTTGATCAGCTCTTCCGCACCGGAGCAAACGACAACTGAGAG
>WBZO01006369.1_pt1 | contig 11479 bp, 10 predicted proteins | sample 5204261 | NCBI WGS metagenome assembly WBZO01 (sample SAMN12412400, study PRJNA552823) | activated sludge metagenome | isolation source: activated sludge from anammox sidestream of wastewater treatment plant... | place: USA: North Carolina | collected 2017-09 | reverse complement strand
GGCCGCCATGACTGGCAAGTCGCCCCAAAAAGCTGTCAAGCCCGCCGCCAAACCTGCCGCCAAGGTCTCCCCAGCGCGCGCGTCCTCTTCCAAAAGCAAAAAGAAATCCGGAGGATCCGCCAAGCAGACCTCTCCTTCCGGCGGAAACAAGAAAAAGCCGTCGCCCAAGACAACGACGCAGCCCTCCAAACCATCGCTCCTGGCCCAAGCCCTCGTCCCTGTCCCCCAGGATCCTCAAAAACTCCTCCAGGAAAAAGTCCGCGAGCTGGTCAAACTTGCCAAGGAACAGGGGTACCTAACCTTCGATGACCTCAATGAGGCGCTGCCCGAGGGTGTCAATGACTCGGAGAGCGTGGATTTTGTCATCTCCCAACTGCAGGCTGTCGAAATTGAGTTGATTGATTCCTCCGACGTGGATCGCGTCAAGGACGCGCGCACCAAGGAGGCGGAGGAGGATGAAAAGGCGGAAAAGGCCGACAACAAACTGGATATCCTGGACGATCCCGTCCGCATGTACCTCAAGCAAATGGGGCAGGTCCCCCTGCTGACCCGGGAACAGGAGGTCGAAATTTCCAAGCGCATTGAGGAGGCGGAACTCAAGGTCCAGGAAGTCCTTTGTGAGTTTGGCTTCATTGGACGGGCCCATCTGGATCTCGCCCAGAAACTTGTGGACGCGCGCGAACGCTTTGACCGCGTCATCCTCGATAAAAAAATCGAAAGTCGGGAGCAGTACATGAAGGCGCTCCCCCGCCTCTGCGCCCAAGTCAAAAAGCAGTGCGAGCACATCACGCAACACTACGCAAAAAAGATCGCTCCTCACAAAAAGGCGGCTCCGGCGGATGCCAAGGCCCTCGACAAGGCCATTGAGGTCCTCCAAAAACTTTATCCAAAATTTTACTTCAAACAAAAGGTCGTCGAAGATTTTGTCACCCTGGCCGACGATAATTTGCGGGCTTCGCGAAATCTGGCCGCTGAACACGCCAAACACGCAAAATCCTCAAATTCCAAGCTGAGTCGTCATCTCTCACTGCAAATCAAGGAGATGAACCTCCGGAACTGGATGCACGGAGAGCATCTCGTCAAGCGGCACGACGAATTGAAACGCTGGCATCGGAAGGCGCTCCGGGCCAAAACCGAAATGGTCGAGGCCAACCTCCGCCTCGTCATCTCGATCGCCAAAAAATACACAAACCGCGGACTGTCCTTCCTCGACCTTATTCAGGAAGGGAACATGGGCCTGATGAAGGCCGTGGAAAAATTCGAGTACCGGCGCGGCTACAAATTTTCGACCTACGCGACGTGGTGGATCCGCCAGGCCATCACGCGCTCGATCGCCGACCAGGCGCGCACAATCCGCATCCCGGTCCACATGATCGAGACGATCAACAAACTCATCCGGGTGCAAAAACAACTCGTCCAGGAATACGGACGGGAACCGACCCCCGATGAAATTTCCGAGGAAATTCAGGTCCCCGTCGAGCGCGTGCGCGCGGTCCTCAAAATGGCTCAGCAGCCCATTTCCCTTCAGGCGCCGGTGGGGGATTCGGACGATACAAGCTTCGGGGACTTTATTGAGGACAAGAGCGCCGAAAATCCGGCCGATCAGGCCGCCATGGTTCTCATCAAGGACAAAATCAAGGACGTCCTCGACACACTCACCGAGCGCGAGCGCCAGGTTCTCGAACAGCGTTTCGGGCTCGTGGACGGCTACTCGCGCACACTCGAGGAGGTGGGGCGTCAATTCAAGGTCACCCGCGAGCGCATCCGTCAAATCGAGGCCAAGGCACTCCGCAAAATGCGCCACCCCACACGCATCCGCCAACTCGAGGGCTTCCTCGAGCCGCAGGATTGGTAAGCCTGGAGGCCCGGAGGATTCAGAGTCCCTCGGGCATTCCCGGGAATGCAGAGCGGAATTCTCCAGGGAGAGGCGCCGTCACGCTGATCGGCGATCCAGTTTTTGGATGCTGAAATGACAGCCTCCACGCGTGAAGCATGTGACGGCTGAGGGTTCCGCGCCGTCCATAGACGGCATCTCCCAGAATGGGACATCCCAGATGCGTGAGATGGACCCGGATCTGATGCGTGCGCCCGGTAAATGGATGACACTCAATAAGGCTGATGCCCCCCGCCATGGCCAACATGCGGTAATGCGTCAGCGCCTCGCGTCCGCGCCCCTCGCGCGCAACGGCCATCCTCTGACGATGAACGGGATGCCGGGCAATGGGCGCTTCGATGCTGCCCGCGGGCTTTTTGAGGCGTCCCGCCACGAGAGCCAAATACGTCTTGCGGATCTCCCGCCGCGCAAACATCCCCCCCAGGCTGGCATGGACCTCATCCGTTTTTGCGACCAGCAGGCATCCGCTCGTCTCCTTGTCCAGGCGATGGACGATCCCAGGACGATCCGCGCCCCCCAACGAGGAAAGGCTTCGGCAATGGTGCAGCAACCCCGCAACGAGAGTCCCCCGGGAATGACCCGCGCCGGGATGCACAACCACGCCCGCCTCCTTGTTGACAACAAGAAGCCACTCGTCCTCGTGAAGAATTTCCAATGGCAACGCCTCGGGCTCGGTCGGCCCGCATTCCTGTTGTGGGGGTGGTTGCCAGAAAAGGGAGTCCCCTGCAGCGACCACTGCCGAGGCCCGGGCAGGAAACCCATTGTGAAGCACGACGCCCGCTCGAATGGCGGACTGAACCCTCGAGCGGGAAATCCCCTCAAGACGACGGGTCAAAAAAACATCCGTTCGGAGCCCCGCATCGGCATCCGCAACGACAAAAACCCCGGTCAAACGCGCCGCAATGTATCAGGCCCGCTCGACCTGCCAGTATTCGAGATCCACAGGCGCCTCACGCCCAAAAATTGTCACGGAGACGCGCAATTTGCCCCGCTCGGGATCAATCTCCTCAACAACGCCATTCTGGTTCTGGAAGGGGCCATCAGCGACCTTCACCTTGTCTCCGACCTCAAAGGCGATCTTGGGCTTGATCGAATCCTCGCGCTCATGGACCTGCGCCAAGAGCGCTTCGACCTCGCGCGGACGCATGGGCGTCGGGCGGTCCTTGGTACCCGCAAACCCGAGAACCCCGTCCGTCTCCCGGATGAAATACCATGTCTTGTCAATGAGTTGGTTGCCCTCATCCAACAGGTGCATATTGACGATCAGATAGCCGGGGAAAAATTTCCGGGTGGTCTCCGTCTTTTTGCCGCGCTTGATTTCCTGCACGCGCTCCGTGGGAATCAGAACCTCAAAGACATGGTCGCCCATCTCCTCAATCTTGATGCGGCGATCAATATTCTCCTTCACTTTTTGCTCATGCCCGGAAAGGACATGAACAACAAACCACTGGTCACGAGGTGCGATAGGCATGGGAAATGGGATGGCGGATTTAGCGGATGAGGAATTGGACAACATTCACCAGGATGAAGTCAAAGAAGGCGATGTAGCCTCCGATGATAAACATCGCGATCAGGACCACCTTGGTGGAATCCCCCAGCTCCTTGAATTTACGGATGCCCTTTTCATTGGGATCCCACGGCCACTGGGCCTTGGACAGTTCCCCCCGGACTTCTCCGATGTATTTTTTCAGCTTGGCGATCATGGGCAGTCCGGCGCAGCCATTCAGGACAGGAGGGACTCGAACCCCCAACATGCGGTTTTGGAGACCGCTGCTCTACCAATTGAGCTACTGTCCTTCGGTTGCAAAGATGGCGTAATCGGGACGACTTAGGCGATGATTTCCGACACGCGTCCGGCGCCCACCGTGCGTCCACCCTCGCGGATGGCGAAACGGATGGTCTTCTCCATGGCAATCGGAGTGATCAACTCGACCTCAATCGAAACATTGTCCCCAGGCATGACCATTTCAACCCCCTCGGGAAGCTTGATCGAGCCGGTGACATCCGTTGTCCGGAAGTAGAATTGCGGACGATAGTTCGAGAAGAACGGCGTGTGGCGGCCACCCTCGTCCTTGCTGAGCACATACACCTCCGCCTTGAATTTCGTGTGCGGAGTGATGGTGCCCGGCTTGGCAATGACCTGGCCGCGCTCGATGTCGTCCTTCTTGACGCCGCGCAGGAGGACACCAACATTGTCGCCAGCCTCGGCGGAATCCAGAAGCTTGCGGAACATTTCGATGTCCGTGACAGTCGTCTTTTGGGTCGGACGGATGCCGACAATTTCGACCTCCTCCATTTTCTTGAGGACACCGCGCTCGACGCGTCCGGTGGCCACTGTGCCACGTCCCTCAATGTTGAACACGTCCTCGACCGGCATCAGGAAAGGCTGGTCCTTGGGACGCTCGGGCTGCGGAATGTACTCATCCACGGCCGCCATGAGGTCGAGAATCGCCTTTTCGTACTCGGCATCCCCCTCGAGAGCCTTGAGGGCGCTCCCTTTGATGATCGGGATGGTGTCGCCGGGGAATTCGTATTTGCTGAGGAGTTCGCGGACCTCCATCTCGACGAGATCGAGCAGTTCCTTGTCCTCAACCATGTCCACCTTGTTCATGAACACGACCATGGCTGGCACGCCGACCTGGCGGGCCAGAAGGATGTGCTCGCGGGTCTGCGGCATGGGACCGTCAGCCGCGCTCACAACCAGAATCGCGCCGTCCATCTGGGCCGCGCCAGTAATCATGTTCTTGACGTAGTCCGCGTGACCCGGACAGTCCACGTGGGCATAGTGGCGCTTGTCGGTCTCGTACTCGACGTGCGACGTATTGATCGTAATGCCGCGCTCCTTTTCCTCCGGAGCCGCGTCAATCTCAGCGTAATTTTTCGCCTGAGCCTTGCCGCTCTTGGCCAGCACGGTGGTGATTGCTGCGGTGAGCGTGGTTTTGCCGTGGTCAACGTGGCCAATCGTGCCGATATTGACGTGCGGTTTGTTGCGTTGGAACTGTTCTTTAGCCATCTTTGTTTTTTGTTGTGTGATTGGAATTGTCGGACTCGCTCTTTTTCGGTGGAGCCCATGACCGGGATTGAACCGGTGACCTCGTCCTTACCAAGGACGTGCTCTACCAACTGAGCTACATGGGCATGGTCAGCATGGAACGCTTGTAAAGAACGAAGTCACCGGTTGATCCCCCCCGCGCCCGGCAGACCGCGAGTCAACTCATGGCAGCCGGATGCAAAGGGACAGCCAATCTACAGAACTCCCCGGAGGTGTCAAAGCGAAAAGTGAGGAATTTTTTTGGCGGCGGGCAGCTCCCCCCAATCTTCACAATCCCCCACAGAGGGAGGCATCGGAGGCGCGTCCCTGTCTTGAGGCAAAGCTGACAGCATGGGGCAATTCACATCCATTCAAATCCAGACCGGCTCGCTGGGGAAGTCGCGTCGGAGATCGCGGAAGGCCGCGCCGAGACCATGAGCCACATCCGACGCGAGGAGGGATTCCGGGGATTGACCTCCGCGCAGGGCGCATTCCGCGGCGCGCCCGCACAACCAGGAGCCAAGAGCCGCGCGCGTCAGCAAGGAGGCATCAGGCCTCTGCGCAAGGAGGGCGGCGCAAACCCCGGTGAGGACATCTCCCATGCCACCGGTCGCCATGCCAGGATTTCCCGACACATTAAAGAAGACCGGAACCCCCGGCGCCGCGAGGACCGTCCGCGCGCCCTTGAGGAGGACGGTGACTCCAAAGGATCGCGCAAAGTCCAAAGCCCATGCACGGCGGTCACGCCCCTTTCGGGGCTCCAAGCGCTCCATTTCCCCGGGATGAGGCGTCAGGAGGCGCGGACCCCGGCAATGACGCAGGAGCGCCGGATCGGAAGCCAGGACCGTAATCGCGTCCGCGTCCACGACAACCGGGCATTCCTGATCGCGGATCAGGGCGAGCAGGGCGTCCCGCCGCGCAAAGCCAGCGCCGGGACCCACAGCCAGGGAGTCCAGCGGCTCATGAATCAGCTTACGCAAGTCGCGAATCCCTCGAACCATGACCTCGGGCGGACACGCCGCAGCCAGGACATCCGCCAACGAGGGCTCGACAAAGAGTGTGACAAGGCCCGCTCCAGCGCGCAGGGCGCCAAGGGCGCAGAGGCGGGCCGCGCCAGTGAAGCCCGGCGAGCCCGCCACGATCCCCACCCGACCACAACGCCCCTTGTGCAGATCAAAGGCGCGTGGCGGCAGAATGCCTGAAAGGTCCCCGGCAAAGGCCGGAACAGCCTCGTCCTCTCCAACAGGCGTCACACCGGAGAGGGGAACCCGCAGGAGCCTCCCAACAAAATCCGTTGCCGTATCCGCAACCATGCCGGTCTTCACGCAACCAATGGCGACTGTCGCATCTGCGCGAACGCAGGTCTCCGCCGGATGACCTCCCTCGAGATCGAGCCCGCTGGGACCATCCAGGGCCAAGACCCACGCGCCGCTCCCCTCTCGGAGGGCATTGATTCTCCGGATGGCCTCGGCAGTGGCAGCCCGTGGAGAACCGCGCGCGCCGATGCCCAGGAGGCCGTCCAGAATGACCAGGGGGTGTCCCGGGGGAAGGGGCTGTGTCTCGGACGCAGCGCCTGACGCAACACGCAACGCGACGCGGTACTTTGCAGGGAGTCCCTCGAGCGCGGCATCCGGATTTGCCGGACACTCCTCAATCAGCCACCCTGCCGCCTTGAGAAGGACAGCCGCCGCCAGGGCATCCCCGCCATTGCCCCCGCGCCCGTAAAAAACAAGGCATCGTCCAGGACCGGAATGGAATTCATGGACCGCGGCGGCAATGCCGCGCGCCGCCTGATCCATGAGAGCCTCCGCCGTGGTCCCCGCGGCAAAGGCGGCCCGCTCGGCGGCAATCATCTCCGTGGGGGTCAGAATCATGATCCAAGAAGCATCCTACGCCGCGCCAAAAAATTCCCGGATACGATCGGTGAAACTTTTGTGGAGGGGGGTGTTTTCCTCTCCGCAGAGCTCGGAGAATTTTTCCAGCGCCTTCCGCTGTTCGGCATTCAATCGGGTGGGCACTTCGACCTGGACCCGCACGAGGAGATCTCCGCGCGAGCCGCCGCGCGCCGCATGAATGCCATGCCCGCGCAAACGAAACACACTCCCACTCTGCGTCCCCTGCGGGATCCTGACCATGGCGCGCCCCCCGCCCAGGGACGGCACAGGCAATTCCCCCCCCAGGGCCGCCGTGACAAAGGGAACCGGCATTTCACAATGCAAATCGAGCCCCTCCCGCACAAAAATTTCGTGCTCCCGGACATGAATGACCACATAGAGATCTCCATGCGCCGCGCCCCGCAGGCCCGCCTCGCCGCCGCCCGCGCTGCGCAGGCGCGCCCCTTCGTCAATCCCCGCCGGAATCTTGAGCTTCACGCGCGAAGTCCCCTCCCTGCGGCCTTCGCCCCCGCAGGACCGGCAAGGCTTCTCAATGGCGCGTCCGGAGCCATGACATTGCGGGCAGGTCTGGGCAACCTGAAAAAAGCTCCTCGTCACAACCACCTGACCCCGCCCCCGGCAGGTCGGGCATGTCACCACGCTCGACCCCTTCTGGGCGCCCGCGCCCGCGCAGGCAGCGCAGGTATCGAGCTTCCGAATCTCAATTTCCTTTTCACAACCGAGAGCCGCCTCCTCGAGCGTAATGCGCAAATCATAGCGCAGGTCCGAACCCCGACCGGGGCAATCGCCGCCGCCACCGCCGCCAAAAAATTGCTCAAAAATCCCCCCCCCGCCTCCGCGGGCCGCGCCAAACACCTCCCGAAAAAGATCAAAGGGATCGTGGAATCCCCCGCCTCCGGCGCTCGGACCAAAGGCGGCATGGCCGTAACGATCGTAAGCCGCCCGCTTCTCCGGATCGGAGAGAATATCGTACGCCTCGTTGATCTCCTTGAAGCGCTCCTCCGCCTCCGCGTCCCCAGGATTCTTGTCGGGGTGAAATTGGACGGCAAGCTTGCGGTACGCCCGCTTGAGCGCGTCAGCGTCCACGCGACGATCCACGCCCAGGACCTCATAGGGATCCCTTCGGGAGGTCATGATTCCGGAGATCCGGAGGAAACAAAGACACTGGCCGGCCGCAGAAGCCGATCCCTGAGCTTGTAGCCCCTGCGCAACTGCCGAATGACCATCCCCTCGGGAACATCCACGCTCGGCTCGTATCCCATCGCGTCATGCAGATTGTGATCAAAGGTCGCCCCAGTGGCGTCAATCGTCTCCACCCCGCTCTCGCGCAGGAATTCATCGAGCTGACGCTTCACCATGTCCAGCCCGGAGACCACCGCCGCCGCCTCCGTGGCGGACCGTGCCGCCTCCAGTCCCAACTCAAAATTGTCCACAACCGGGAGAATGCGGTCGAGGAGCCCGGCATTGGCGTACCGAACAGCCTCCTCCTTCTCCCGGACGGCCCGCTTGCGGAAATTGTCCAGCTCGGCGCGCGCGCGCAGCGCAAGGTCGCGGTATTTTTCGGCCTCAGCCACGGGATCCGTGGGCGTCTCAACGGGAGCCGCCTGTTCGGGCGGCGCGGCTTCAGTGGAGGTGGTCGTGTTTTCAGGATCGGATGGCGTCGTCATGTTTTTTGATGGCGATCATGGTAATGTCGTCGTAGCGCGGGTGACTGCCCACGAAGGCGCGCAGATCCCCGGTAATGCGGGAGACCACTTGCCGGGCTCCCCGCCGGGTTTCCGCCTGCAGGGCGGTCGTCATTCGGTCAATTCCGAATTCCAAACCGGCTGCGTCCATGGCCTCAATGGCGCCGTCGGTGTAGAGCAGAAAGCTATCCCCCGCGCGCAATTCAATCACATGATCGGTGATGACTCTATTGAAAACCTGCCCGCTGTCAATGCCGAGCGCCATGCCTTGCGGGGAAACGCGCTCCACGCGCCGATCCGCGGCGTGGCAGAGAAGCGGGGGGTTGTGCCCCGCGCGGGCGAGGGTGACGGTCCCACAACGGGAATCCAAAATGAGGTAGATCATGCTGATAAACATGTCCTCCTTGATGTCGGGATACAGTTGCTGATTGACGCGGCGCAGGACCTCCGCCGGGCTGAGGCAGCCGCGGGCCGCGCTGCGGAGGACACTCCTCGCCATGGCCATGATGAGGGACGCAGGAACGCCCTTGCCCGACACGTCGGCAATGGCAATCCCCAGATGCTGATCATCCACAGGCACATAATCGTAGTAATCGCCGCTCACCTGGCGCGCGGGCATGTTCACGCCGCTCAACTCGTAGCCAGGGAACGAAGGGGGCATTGTCGGCAGGAGGATGGCCTGGATGTCCCTCGCGATTTCCAGATCGTGATCCAGCAGCTTCTTTTCCGAGGCTTCAAGATAGATGGCCTCAGTGTACAGGGCAAAGGACGACTGCTCGATAATGGTCTGAAAAACCTTCAGATCCTCTGAGGTGAACGGGGTGCTCATGATGCCATTGGCGAGCGCGAGGACTCCGAGGATCTTTCGACGATAGACCAGGGGAGCCACAAGGAGGGAATGCGCCATGGAGGGCTGGTTGGTGAGTCCCGCGGCCAGCAGATCCTCGTGGTTAAAAATGCGCGATTTTCCAGCAATCCACGCGCGTCCCAGGGGCCCCTCCCCTGGACGGATCGTCGTGAGCCGGATGTAACTCTCCAAGGCAACGGGCATGGATTCAGCCTGCTCGCAGACGCGCTCCGGCACGGGAACCAACGGAGGACACCCCTTGGAAATAAAGGACGCGCTCATGCTATGACCAGCCCGATCCGCAAGATAGATCCCGCCCCCATGGGCATTCAGGATGCGGACGGCGCCCTCGACGATCATCCGATGGAGATCCTGCGAGCGCACCCCCTCCGCAAAGGCCTCCCCCAAGCCATGCAGGAAATCAAAAACGCGATCCTCCTCAAGCTGGAGCTCAGCGCGCCTCCTCTCGAGATCGCTCACCTTGCGGGTGAAGACGTTGAGCACCGCCAGCAACGCAGCCAGCGTTCCAAAGAACAGGATGGGGAAAAGGTATGTCCACATGGCGTCCACTCCGAAATCCCGGAGATCGGAAATATCCTAGCCGTCCGCCGAAGCTCCCCCCAGTTCCTGCTTCATGAATTCGATGACATCCCGGAATTTGATCGCGTTGTCCGCGTAAGCCCGCACAAGAGCCTCGTGAGCTTCCAAGGCAGCCTGCCGACTGTCCGCCGCCGAGCCATTGCCAACAGGGACGGTCTCTTCCGGAGAGACCGGCTGACTCTGATCCGACGCAATCGGAAACAGGTGGTCGAGCCCGAGCCCGGTGAGAAGTTCCCTGCTGCGATCATTGACGCGCACAACGGAAAGCCCTCCCCCCTCAAACTCCCGCAGACGCAACGCAGCCCCCGCCAGCGTTCCCATGAACGTGGAATCCATGGATTCGCAGTCCTCAAGATCCACAATGAATTCGCGATGCCCCCGCTGGATCATCTGGCGAACGGCATCCCTCAAACCAGCGCTATTTTGCAAGGTTCCCCGGCCCTCAACCCTGAGAAAAACGACCCGATCCAAAAGCCCGATCGAAACCGAACCGTCCGCGCTCACAGCTGTTTTCCGCAGGGTTCCACGCCGAGCGGAATTATCCTCAGGCCGCCCGCTCCATTCCGCATTTTCAAGGAGGTCATTTCCAGATAAAGGATTGTGTCAGAGCCACGATCCGCCCGTCAACAATCAAGAGAGCCCGCCAGGCGGTGACGCGGCCCATTTCCAGATAATCGTCGCCCGTGACGCGAAAGTGGGTCTGATGACTCCCGCGGGTGTTTGGGTAGTGGCGTTCCTGGGCCATCACATAATTGCCGAGCGCCGCTTGGCGATATTCGAGGCGCACTGTGACATCCGAGGTTTTTGCAGCCCGCCAAAAGAAGGTGAAATAATTGCCGTAACGTTGATCGAGGTCCGTCTGGTCCAGAGCACCCCACTCCAGGCGCTGACGCTCAAAATTGACCGGTTCGCTGGGATTGAACGGGAGCGGTTCCGGTGAGAGGAAGGCGAGCTTTTTTTTCCGGAATTGGTAGGAATCGTCGAGAGCCATTGGCAGGACATTGGCCTTCTCGAGCTTGGTCGCCGAAGTCTCATGGCCCGCGCATGCGGCCAGGAGGACCACGACCGGAATCAGTATGAGGATGCGCCGCATGGAGACCGATGAAAGCCGCTTTGACGCCTTCTGTCAAACCCCGCCCGACGGATGGAGGGTGTTTTTCGTAAAATCCCGGAGGAGGCTCATTCCATGCGCGCGCGCTGGCACCCAGCCAGCGCAAGGACCAGGCCGACAAGGACATGGCAGACCAGGACCCAGAGGCAGAGCGCCGCAGGAGAAAGCGCGGTCTGGATCACGGTCTGGATGATGTCATAATAGCGCTCGCTGCGCAGCGTCTGGAGAACCCCCGACCAGCTCCAGTAGGCCGCAATAAAGGGGCGCGTGAGCGCGCCCGCCCAGTCCGGCAGCGCAAGGACGGCGCCCGAAAGCGGCAATTGAAATCCAACAAGATAAATGGACACCAGCGAGGCCTGCTCCGCGGTGCGCATCAGACTGGATATCGCAAGGCAGACAGAGGTCATGGCTCCATT
>WBZO01006368.1_pt1 | contig 11479 bp, 6 predicted proteins | sample 5204261 | NCBI WGS metagenome assembly WBZO01 (sample SAMN12412400, study PRJNA552823) | activated sludge metagenome | isolation source: activated sludge from anammox sidestream of wastewater treatment plant... | place: USA: North Carolina | collected 2017-09 | reverse complement strand
GTTGGCACGTAATGGCCAAAACTATTTCGAGTTTTGCTTGTTGCGCAGTGTAAATAAAAAGGAATGGATTCCGCATGCTACTGCTATTACAAATTATGTACATCAGCGTGGTTTATTAGCTGCGGTAGATGTTTCGCTGCACATGATTCAGCAAAAAACATTTCAACTGTATGGTAGTTCAGTTAATAAGAAGAAGCAAATTGCTGCTAATTTGGAATGGCTGAACCAAGCTAAGTGGGATTTCATAAATATGGAATTTTCTACTGCAGAATTTATTGGAGGCAACAAAAAGAAGAAAGAGCAGTTGAGGCAATATATCCTTGAATGGTTGCAAAATAACTCTACCACCAAGTTAATGGGAAGGCAGCATGTAGTAAAGCATGAAAACGAACTTGGAAGTAAGAAACATACCGCAAATACTACTGTTGTTACCGATATAGATAAGCAGCGGGGCGTATTGGCTCACACCGTTATGTTTTACACTATGAGCGAAGAAAAAGCTCCTGTGTATGAGAACGAAAATCTGCGCCATATTTTAAGTTTTATGCTAGAGGAGCATAAGCAGCGCGAAACTTGGTACTACCCTGAAAGCGCCTACTGGATTACGTTTGACAATTCTGTGCCTATGCTGCTTTTGCCTTATTTGCAGGCACGACTTGCCGATATTGATACTTGCGTACATTACAATATTCCCGGGCATATAACTTTTTCTTCGGGCTGGGAGTGGGGCTATTGGTTAGTAGATTGGAGCATAGCACAATGGAGTTGGAAGCACACTACAAATGGCAAGTTGCAAGAGCGCGCTGCTACTATGTATGCACATCGTTTAACCGATTCTGCTATACATACGATATTCGATTCTACTTTGCAGTTGCAGCAACAGTATTTAAAAGACAGCACTTTAATGCAGTGGCTTACGGCTATGACTATTACCGATGAAATTGCAATAAAGAAAGTAGCAAACGAGTATCACCCGCGCCCAGATTGGAGCTATAAATATATTCGCAATAAGGCTTCGCTTGCACAAATAGAACAGCTAAAAGCTACCGTTGTTCCTCAGCTTCGCTCATTTGCCGAAAAAGGTTTGCAGTTGGCAATGGCAGCAAGACGCAAGCAGCCTGCTATGTTAGATACTGCAAATCTAAATGCCGAAATAATTGACGGGCTTGAAATTACTGCATGGCGAGCCTATCACAGATACTATACTTTGCAATATATAATGGCAAAAAGAATGGCAGCCATTACAAAGGAAAAGTTTGCGGCCGATTCTTTGTTGTTGCAAGCGGCAGCCATTAGAAACCACTGTATGCAGTTGGTAGATAATCGTGAAAGAAAGTATAGGTATTCAACAGATTTAATTGCACGTAAGCGATGGGATTACACAGCATACCACTTTGGTTATTTGTATCCGGTATCGAATCTGCACTTTTGGAATAGAGAAGAACAGCAGGCAAAGAAAAACCAGTATCGCCCGTTGTTTATGAATATCTGGAACATTGCAAGAATTATTGGTTTGGTAAAGTAAGTTTTCTTTCGTTTTACTTTTTTCCTTTTACATTAGATTTTACTGCATAGGCATGTATGAGTAATCAAAGTTTTAATCTTAGGCATTTGCGGCATTTGGCTTTGCCATTGCTGTTGGTGTTGTTTTTGGTGTTTCAGCCATTGCCAAAGCGCATTGATGGTGCGGCAGAGAGCATCTCTGATGTAATTGCAACCCAGTATAAATTGTTTGAATCTATAGCCGATAATGCACCACTGGTAAATGAATGTTTTAGCGGTAAGAGCAATTTTAAACTGCTGAATAATCTGGAGCAGCAGCATTTTGGTTTGTTTTTTTATAGAAGCGACAGCCTTGTATTTTGGACTAAAAACAGCGCCATACCATTTGGTGATTTTTCAACATTACGTAATGTTTCGTTGCAGAAATTGCAAAATGGCTGGTACATTGTTTTTAAAAAAAACATATCGGCACAGCAGCTAATGCTCGGATTGCTGCCACTTAAATTTGATTTCAATCCACAAAGTACGGTACTTAAAAATAGTTTTTATCCGCTCTATAAACTCAGTTACTCAGAGATAAATATTGGGGCAAAAGAAGACACAATTGCCAATACTGCAGCGCGTGCAGTAAAAGCACCGGATGGCACTACATTGTTTTTTATCCAAAAGGTAAATGCTGATAGCGAAAGCAGTGCAGACCATTTTTCTATAGTGTTGTTCTTGCTCATTATTCTTGGTGTTGGCATATATTTTCATCGTTTGGTTGCTTGGGTTTTTACTACTAAAGGGGTTGCTGCATCAGTAGCCTTGGCAGTGTTTGGATTTATGAGTTTTTATGCGGTTTTATATGGATTGAAGCAAAATTTCAGTTATTTTCTTCATGAGTTTTTTCAGCCGGAATTGTATTCCTCCGGATTTACTTTTTTATCGCTTTTTGATTTGCTGTTGCTGAGTGGCTTTGTTTTATGGATGGTTAGTTTCTACACCACCAGGTTAGGGTTTGCTTACACAGCAGGCAATGCGAAGTGGAAGCGCTGTTTTTATCAGTTTTTATTGATGCTTTCGGTGTATGGTTTTTCAATGTTTATTGCTTATGCCATCAAAACATTGGTGCTGGATTCGGCAATTTCTTTTCAGTTGTTTAATCTATTGAATTTAAGCATCTATAGTTTTGTAGGGCTGCTATGTGTGGCACTGTTGATGTTTACACATTTTCTGATTAGCAGCAAAGCCATAAAACTGATAAATGGCATTGCCCTTCCGGTTTCATTTTTTGTAGTGTTTGGTTTGGTTTTGGCTGTGGTTTTTAGCGCTGTTTTTGTGTTGCTACATATTGCTGAAATATACATTGCTGCGGCTTTATGGACAACTGCCTGGTTGTTTATCTTCATGTTTGTATATCAAGAATCGTTTACTTTAAAGCGTATCTCTAACCTGTTGATTATAGTAGGTATGTATAGTGTGCTGGCTACCTATTTATTTGAAAATTTATTTGAAGTACGGGAACGCAATCTTAGAAAGCTAGTTGCAGAAACCTTGTTGCAAGAGCGCGATTATTTTACTGAAAGTAATTTTGAAGCCACACGAAAAGCAATAGAGGCAGATACAGTAATTGCAGCATCGCTTACACACAGTAAGGAAAATGAAGGCTTTATTAAAGAAAAGTTGCTGTCGGAATATTTGACGAAGTATTTGAATAAATACAACGCTTCGGTGTACTTCAGCGATACGCTTAGTGCCAATGAATATACATGGAGCGTACAAAAATATGGCACATCCAAGTCGCGTTTTAGTTCGTTGAAATTCGTAACAGATTCATCGGGTTATGGAAGCTATGTAGCTTTACTTTTTCAGCATAGTGGCACTCCTTTTGCCATTGAGTTGAAGCCAAGAATTTATGAAACGGAAAACCTTTACAATCGCTTGCTGGCAGATAATTATATGGCAGATAAAGTAAGCGAAGAGGGCTTTAGTTATGCAGTGTATAGAGGCAATAAATTATTGGTGCAGCGTGGCGACTATAGCTACCCGCTTTTTTGGAAAAACACATTCGATTTTAAGGGTGAGCGTGAGCAGTTTATTGATGTAGATAATTGGGAACACAATATCCTAAAAGGTGAGAACCAGAAGAAGGTAATCGTTACCGTAAAACAAGAAAGTTTGTTTGAGCCAATTGCATTGCTTTCATACATATTTACTTTCTTTTTGTTGTTTATTTTATTGGTGCAGCTTGCAGCAAGTGATTACAAAATTTTCCTTAGTAAAGAAGCCTTTCTTAGATTTTTTTACCAGTCGTTTAAGGCAAGATTAAACTATGCCATGTTCTTTATTATAGTAACATCTTTTATAGCCATTGGCTATATTACCATTACATTTTTTTCGGAACAGTATAATGGTTATTTAAGCGAGAAAGCGGTTATTAAAGAAAAGGCAGTAGTGAATGCTTTGAATTTTAGCTTAAGCCATATTGCTTCGTTTCAGTGGCTTGCAGTTGAGAAAGTTATTGTTCCCGAGTTAGAAAAAAATTCTTTTGCCAATAATGCCGATGTGAATTTTTTCGATGATTCCGGCAACTTGGTATATACATCGCAAGCTCCATTGTTTGAGCGCGGAATTATATCCAAAAAGATAAATCCGGAAGCCTTTATTCATCTGCGAAATTCAAACGAGAATCAAATAAACATAAGCGAGCAAATAGGCGCGCTTAGTTACCGCTGCTCTTACTATAAGTTGCAGCATGGTACAGCGTTGGTTGGGTTTCTTGCTTTTCCGTATTTTGAGAGTAGCCTAACTGCCGATGATGAAATAAGTTCCTTTTTAATTGCTCTTCTAAATGTGTATGTGTTTCTATTGATTGGAGCAATTGTGGTTTCATATTTCATCTCAAAATCGGTTACGCGCCCGCTTAATTTTATTGCAGAAAAAATGCAGATTGTGAATTTAAGTAAGCGCAACGAGCTAATTGAGTGGAATAGTAGAGATGAAATTGGCGTATTGGTACGGCAGTATAACAGAATGATTAGGGAACTGGAAAACAGTGCAGAACAATTGGCGCGCACAGAAAGGGAAAGCGCATGGCGCGAGATGGCAAAGCAAATTGCCCATGAGATTAAAAACCCGCTAACTCCCATGAAGTTAAGTATCCAATACCTGCAAAAAGCTATAGACGAGAAAAACCCGCGCGTACATGAATTAGCAGCAAAAGTTACACAAACATTGGTAGAGCAAATAGATAATTTATCTGCAATTGCAACTTCGTTTTCATCGTTTGCCAAGATGCCTAAAGGCGAAAACGAAGCCGTAGATTTGAATATAATGCTGCAGGGTATTTGCGAGTTGTTTGGCAAGGAAGAAAATGTATCGGTTAGCTTTACCACTAGTGTAGAAAAACCAATGGTGTTTGCCGATAAAAACCAATTGCTGAGTGTGTTTAATAATTTGGTAAAGAATGGCATACAATCAGTGCCTGAATCGCAAGGCCCAACAATAGACATTGCCATAAGCGAGCAGCACGAAATGATTCAGGTAAAAGTGATAGATAACGGCATCGGTATTTCGGAAGAAAATTACTCAAAAGTGTTTGTTCCAAACTTTACCACAAAATCGAGCGGCACAGGCTTGGGGCTTGCTATTGCGCTGCAAATTATAGAGGGTGCAGGAGGTGCTATTTGGTTTGAAAGTGTGGTAGGGCAGGGTACTTCATTTTTTGTAGTGTTGCCTAAAATGAAATAGTTGTTGTGCAGCATTTACCCTGCTTGTAAATTAAATTTGAATGCCTTCGGAATGAAATTTACTTTTATGCCGAATTGCCGTATGAACTATCAAATACCTTTCAACAAACCATTCATTGCAGGTAACGAACTGGGCTATATTAAGCAGGCAGTTGAGCGGGGGCAAATTTCCGGTGATGGCGTTTTTACCAAGTTGTGCCAACGCTATTTTGAGCAGCATTATAGCTTCAAAAAAGTACTGCTTACCACTTCTTGCACCGATGCGCTGGAAATGGCGGCCATACTTTTAGATATTCAGCCGGGCGATGAAGTTATTGCTCCGTCTTACACATTTGTATCTACCGTAAATGCTTTTGTGTTGCGCGGTGCCAACATCGTTTTTGCCGACTCAAAACCCAGCGAGCCTAACATAGATGAAACAACTTTAGAAGCACTTATTACGCCTCGAACAAAGGCAATAATAGTGGTGCATTATGCAGGTGTGGCTTGCAATATGAATGCAATTACAGCCATAGCGCAGCAGCATCAATTGTATGTAGTAGAAGATGCTGCACAGGCCATAGATAGTTACTATAAACCTATCGGAAGAGTTCCGCAGGCACTAGGTACTTTGGGGCATTTGGCTGCCTTCTCATTTCACGAAACAAAAAATATTACTTCGGGCGAAGGAGGAATGCTGGTAGTTAACGATGAAAAGTTTATCAAACGGGCAGAAGTTATTCGCGAAAAGGGAACAAACCGCACGGCATTTTTTAGAGGTGAAGTAGAAAAATACGATTGGGTAGATATTGGTTCATCCTTTCTTCCATCCGAAATTATTGCGGCATTTTTATGTGCACAATTAGAAAAAATAAGCGCTATACAGCAAAAGCGCATACAAATTTGGCAACAGTATTACGATGCACTTTTACCGCTTGCCCAACAAGGAAAAATTTCTTTGCCTTTTATTCCCAACTATGCTACCAATAATGCCCATATTTTTTACATAGTATGTAATACGGAAGCGGAGCGTAGTGCTTTGGTGGCGCATTTAAAGCAGAAAGGAATTTATGCAGCATTTCATTACCAGTCGCTCCATACCAGTCCGTTTTATGTAAAGCAAAACCAGCCGCCACATTTGCCCAATAGCATTCGGTACAAAGAGTGTTTATTGCGCCTGCCATTGTATTACGAACTTAGCAGCGAGTCGGTGGCATTGGTAGTGTCGGAGATTGGTGCGTTTTGGGGTAAAGAAAGCTAATCTTTTGCCTATATTTGTTTTGTGAAAATATTAGGGATTTCCGCTTTCTACCATGATTCTGCAGCCGCAGTAATTAAGGAAGGGGAAATAATTTGTGCCGCACAGGAAGAGCGTTTTACGCGCAAAAAACACGATGAATCTTTCCCTATAAATGCTATTGAATTTTGCATAAAGCAATCGGGTATAGATATTGGGAGTTTCGATGCTATTGTTTTTTACGATAAACCTTTGCTGAAGTTTGAGCGCCTGCTCGAAACGTATTATGGTTTTGCTCCCAAGGGAATAGAATCATTTGTTACGGCAATTCCCGTGTGGCTTAAAGAAAAAATGTTTTTGAAACGTGTAATGCACGAAGAGCTTTCAAAAATAAAGGGCTATAAAAAAGGGAAAGTAAAATTTCTGTTTCCGGAGCATCACCTTTCTCATGCAGCTAGTGCATTTTATGCTTCGCCATATAAAGAAGCTGCAGTGCTTACCATTGATGGCGTTGGCGAATGGGCCACTGCTTCTATTTGCCATGGCAAAGGCAAGCAGCTTACTATACTAAAAGAGCTTAGATTCCCACATTCGTTGGGCTTACTCTATTCAGCCTTTACTTATTTTCTTGGGTTTAAGGTAAATAGTGGAGAGTATAAGCTAATGGGCTTAGCACCTTATGGCAATCCCAATGCGCCCGAAGTGGCAGCGTATATCAATACCATTAAAACCAAACTGGTAGATATAAAAGAAGATGGATCAATATGGTTAGATCAATCGTACTTTAATTATGCCACCGGTTTGCGTATGGTGCACGATGCCAAGTGGGAAGCGCTGTTTGGCTTTAAACGCAGGGCAGAAACCGATGAATTACAGCAGCATCACTGCAACTTGGGCTATGCAATTCAAGTAGTTACCGAAGAAGTAGTGCAAAAAATGGCACAAGAAGCAAAGCGCCTTACCGGATGCGATGCATTGTGTATGGCAGGCGGAGTAGCTTTAAATTGTGTGGCAAATGGCAAGCTGTTGCGCTCAGGTATTTTCAAAAATATATTTATTCAACCTGCTGCAGGCGATGCAGGCGGAGCCTTAGGCGCAGCATTGGCAGCTTACTTTATTTATTTTGGTAAGGAGCGCAAAGATTGTACTGCACAAGATGAAATGAAAGGAGCTTGTTTAGGTCCCGAATTTTCAAATATAGATACGGAGTACACTATCCAAAAGTACAATGCCGTAGCAAAAAAGTTCGAATCGTTTGATGCACTTGCTGCCACAACAGCCGATTTAATCAATGGCGGCAATGTGGTTGGTTGGGTACAAGGCAGAATGGAGTTTGGCCCAAGGGCACTTGGCAACCGCACTATTTTAGGCGATGCCCGCAATCCCGAAATGCAGAAAAAGCTAAACCTTAAAATTAAATATCGCGAAGGCTTTCGTCCATTTGCTCCTTCGGTAAAGGCAGAAGATTGTACCGAGTATTTCGATTTGCAGAGCAATTCGCCTTATATGCTTATAGTAGCACCTGTAAAAGAAAGTAGAAGAAACAAAATGCCCGAAGGCTATAATTCGCTCCCTTTATTGGAACGGCTTTATGTGCAGCGTAGCGATTTGCCTGCCATTACACATATAGATTTTAGCGCTCGAGTACAAACCATACATAAAGAAACCAACCCGCGCTATTGGCAGTTGCTAGATACATTTAAGCAAAAAACAGGCTGTGGTGTAATGGTAAATACCAGTTTTAATGTGCGTGGAGAACCACCTGTGTGCACACCCGAAGATGCCTATCGGTGTTTTATGCGCACCGAAATGGATTATTTGGTGGTGGGCGATTATTTGTTTAAAAAGACGGAGCAGCCGGAATGGCAAGAAAAGGAAACGTGGAAGAATGAATTTACATTAGATTAAGCGTACAACATGGATAATTCAAAAGTGAAACAAAAAGAAACAATGCTTACACTTTGTGTAGCGTTTGTGGTGTGGTATTTACTCTCAAAATCGCATCCCAATTGGATGTTGTATGCCGGAGTACTAATAGGATTGGTAGGTATGTTTTCAGATTTTCTTTCTGAAAAAATTCATTGGGCGTGGATGAAGTTGGCAGAGGGCATGGGTTGGGTAATGAGTAAGGTAGTGCTGTCCATAGTATTTTATGTTTTTTTACTTCCGTTTGCGCTGTTGGCAAAGCTGATGGGAAACAACAGCATGCAGCCTAAACGCCAGCCCGATTCTTATTATCATACTCGCAACCATACTTACCAAAGCAAAGATTTGGAGCAAGTTTGGTAAGGTAATGGCGTAAGTAATAAACAGAGGTGGGTTTAAAAACAGATGATAATTATAGTTGGAATGCTGCAAAAGAAAAGGGATATTGGCAGTCTTTTTTTAATAGAGAAGTATATGGTAGATTTTAAAATAAATAGTTGCGGTGAATAAGTGGGATATTGAAATACATGCCAAGCAAAGTTGGCTTTCACTCAATTTTAAAGAAATGTGGCGCTATCGCGACCTCATGTATATGTTTGTGAAGCGCGATGTAGTAGCAACCTATAAGCAAACGGTGTTAGGCCCGCTTTGGTTTTTTATTCAGCCGCTGCTTACAACTGCAATTTTTATTGTGGTGTTTGGGCGTGTGGCTCAGCTGCCTACCGATGGCAGCCCAAGCATATTGTTTTATTTGGGCGGAGTGGTAATGTGGCAATACTTTTCAACCAGCCTTACCGCCACTTCCAATACTTTTGTTAGCAATGCAAACATATTTGGGAAAGTCTATTTCCCTCGTTTAATACTGCCATTGTCTATGGCAATAGCAAACCTCATAAAGTTTTCTGCGCAATTATTGCTGTATGTAGCAGCGGTAGGCTATTACTATTTTAATTCAACCTACCAAGTTGCGCCCAATAGCAGTTTACTGTTTTTTCCACTGCTTATTGTAATTATGATAATCAGTTGCCTTGGTATAGGCATGATTATTACTTCGCTTTCTATAAAGTATCGCGATATTCAGTTTCTTACCGGATTTGGAGTGCAGCTTTTTATGTATGCCACTCCGGTAATTTATCCACTTAGTTCGGTGCCCGAAAAAATAAAGGCCATCATGCTTTACAATCCAATGTGTGCGGTAATTGAAGGTACGCGATTTGGCTTTACAGGTATGGGTGCATTTAATTTTCAAATTCTTTTTCCTGCGTTGCTTTCTTCGGTAGTATTGTTTGCTGCCGGCTTAATAGTTTACAACCGTATGGAAAAATCTTTTATTGATACGGTATAAGTTGAAATGAGTATAGTATTAAAGGTTGATGGCGTTTCTAAAATGTATAGGCTGGGAGTTACCGGAGCGGGAACGCTTGCCGAAGATTTGCAGCGCTTTTGGAAAGGGTTGTTGGGTAAAGACGATTTACTGGCACTTGCCGAAGAAAATGATCGCACGGTTAAGGGAAATTCATCGCATGTGTGGGCTTTGCGCGATGTGAATTTTGAAATAGAAAAAGGAGATGTGTTGGGCGTAATTGGAAAAAACGGAGCAGGGAAATCAACTCTGCTTAAAATTCTTTCACGCGTTACAACTCCAACCACCGGTTCATTAAAAGCCAAAGGAAGAATTGCCAGTTTGCTGGAGGTTGGCACAGGTTTTCACCCCGAATTAACCGGAAGAGATAATATTTATTTAAACGGTGCAATTTTAGGTATGACCCGTGCCGAAATTACACGCAAGTTCGATGAAATTGTAGATTTTTCGGGTGTAGAGCGCTATATAGATACTCCGGTGAAGCGCTATTCTTCGGGTATGTATGTGCGCTTGGCATTTGCAGTTGCTGCACATTTAGAACCCGAAATATTAATTGTAGATGAAGTGCTGGCAGTGGGCGATGTAGAATTCCAAAAGAAATGCTTAGGCAAAATGAACGATGTGTCGAAAAAAGAAGGACGCACCGTTTTGTTTGTGAGCCACAATATGGGCGCAGTGCAGGAATTGTGCAATAAAGCCATGCTGATGCAACACGGAACCGTAAAAGAATTTGGTGAAACTTCGCGCGTAATTACCACTTACCTCAATAGTTTCAGAAATCAAGAAAGCTCTTACGATTTGCGCGAACATCAAAACCGCGAAGGCAATAAGAACGTAGAAATAACAAGCTACGAATTTCAAAACGAACATGGTGAGCATATAGATAGTTTTCTTGCAGGGCAAAGCGGCAAAATTGTATTGAATTTTAAAGTGAATAAGCCTAACCACATAAACACACTTCACTTTTCTATCCGCGCAAGCGATGATATGGATAAGAATGTGTTTCACATGTCGAATTCGGTGGCAAACGGGATAGAGTTTAAAATAGATGATACCGTAAAAGAAGGAACGGTGGCTTGCAGTTTCGAGAGTCTTCCGATACAGCCGGGAGTTTATTACCTGCACTTCTTTGTGAGCGACCTTCAGGAAGTTTTCGATCATGTGCATTATGGCGGAAAATTGGAGGTAGAATCCGGCAATTTTTTTGGTACCGGAAAACTACCGCCCACAGGAACATTACTTGTAAAAAACAACTGGAGTTTGAAACCCAATAATTAAGATGAGAGTTCTAATTTTATTAGATGCCTTTAGCCTTGGAGGTGCCGAAAAGCAAGCATTGCTTTTTGCAGAATGGTTGCAGAATACCAAAGGCGAAACTGTAGAAATTTGGGCGTTTATGCCCGGAGATGGCTCTGCCAAAATACTATGCGACCGCTACAAACTTAAAACCCGCGTTATTGGTTATTTCCGCGGTTTGGCACGCTTTCTTTATCCCAAACAAATTTGGGAATACTCAAAGTTATTCAATGAATTTAAGCCCGATGTGTTGATGGGTTATACCAACCAACCTAATTTGCTACTCGGTTTGGTTTGGAAACATACTACTGCAAAAACATTTATTTGGGGGCAACAAGGTATAGAAGCAGCAGGCTATCCGTTTAGTAAAAAGGCCGATAAAATTGCCTTGGAGAGCACTCCGTATTTTATATCTAACTCTACTAATGGAGCCGAATTTTTAAA
>WBZO01006367.1_pt1 | contig 11481 bp, 10 predicted proteins | sample 5204261 | NCBI WGS metagenome assembly WBZO01 (sample SAMN12412400, study PRJNA552823) | activated sludge metagenome | isolation source: activated sludge from anammox sidestream of wastewater treatment plant... | place: USA: North Carolina | collected 2017-09 | reverse complement strand
CCCGCCGATGCCGCGCGGCTCGCCGCGGTGCTTCAGGAAGAAATACTCATCGCACCACTGCTTGTAGCGCGGATAGACCTCCTCACCGAAGGGCACGCAGGCCGCGCGCGCGATGCGATGCCAGTGCACGGCGTCCTCCTCGAAGCCGTAATAGGGCGTCAGGTCGAAACCGCCGCCGAACCACCAGATCGGCGCCGCGCCCTCCTTCTCGGCGATGAAAAAGCGCACGTTGGCGTGCGAGGTCGGGACGTAAGGGTTACGCGGATGGATCACCAGCGACACACCGAGCGCCTCGAAGCGGCGCCCGGCGAGCTCGGGCCGGTGCGCCGTGGCCGAGGCCGGCATGGCCGCGCCCGTCACGTGCGAGAAATTCACCCCTGCCTGCTCGAACACCGCGCCTTCCGTCAGCACCCGGCTACGCCCGCCGCCGCCCTCCGGTCGTTCCCACGCGTCCTCGACGAAGCGCGCGCTACCGTCCTCGGTCTCGAGTTCGGAGCAGATGCGCGCCTGCAGGCCGAGCAGATAGGTTTTTACGGCGGCGATATCGGGCTGGTTCATGGGTCCCTGTCAGGAGAGTAAGGGGACGGATTTATAAATCCGTCCCAGGATTTGAGATCAGTCAGGCCGCGTGCCGCTTGATCCGGGTGCGTATGGCCCGGCCCTGTTCGAGTTCCGCCCGCTTGAGATCATAGACCATCTGCAGATTCATCCAGACTTCCGCGCTGGTGCCGAAGTAGGCGGACAGCCGCAACGCGGTATCGGCGGTAATGGCGCGTGCGCCGCGCAGGATAGCGGAGATGCGGTTGTGCGGCACACCGATCGCATCGGCCAATGCCCGCGCCGACAGGCCGAGCGCCTCCATGTCTTCCCGTAGCAGCTCACCGGGATGAATGGGGGGCATCTTGTTCGCGGGTGCCGCCATGGTCTTTCCGTCTAATGATAATCTGCGATCTCAACGTCTTCTGGGCCAGCGTCCGTCCAGCGGAAACACAAGCGCCACGGGTCGTTGATGCGTATGCTGCACTGGCCCTTCCGGTCCCCCGACAGACGCTCGAAGCGGTTCGACGGCCGCGCTGCCAGATCCGCCAGCGTCGTCGCGGCGTCCAGATATTGCAGCCGGTTCCGTATCTGTCTCTCGAAGGCGCGATAGCGCCGCACGCTTTTGCCTTCGAACAGAGCCCGGGCATCCTTGTCGCGGAAGCTCTGAATCACGCCCGCAGTTTAGAGGCGGTCGTGTGGTACGTCAATCGTACCGAAGGACAGGGCGGGAAAGCGGAACCGGTGAAGGGCAGGGGACGTCGGGGTCGAAAGCCGAGCGCGCGGCTCGGATATTCTGGTACAGGGATCTGGCGGAGAGGCCGGCCTACTTGCTCTCCGCCAGGTCCATGCCCTTCAGGAATTCCAGCAGCGCACGCCGGCGGCGCGTGGACATGCCGTTGTAGACCTTGAGCAGGGCCGACTGGTCCTCGGTCAGTTTGTAACCGTCGGAGTTCTCGCGGATTTCCGGGATCAGCGTCGGATCCTGCTCGATGCTGTGCTGCAGCCTCAGGATCAGTTCCGCGTTCATGCTGCGCCGGTTGGTCTTGGCCGACTTCGCGATGCGCTTCTTGAGATCCTCCGGCATCCGTAGTCCGAAAGGATTAATTTCGCGTCCCATGCGGTCATTCTAGTCAAAAAAGCATTGACAGAAATAGGAACACGGTGTAGCTATATAGCATCACCGTGAATCTATCCCGATATCGCGGAAGAAGGCGTGATCCCGCGCGCGACGAGCCGTGCCCTGCCGGCGCCGACGCGGGCGGAACGATGCGCGGCCGGACCGATCGGTTCCGGGTTGGGGTGTGACGAGGGTTTTCGCATAGCAATCATGGTACATGCCTTTGCGCATGTCTTTGGGGAAAGATAAATAGAGAGAGGGGGTCACGATGTCTGTCCTACGTTTGCCGGCGGTGCATTCCAACTCACAGGGCGACGGCCGTCATCGCCGCGCCTCGATCCCGCGACGGCCGGGTTTTCGAACGAGGATCACTTCCCGCCTATCTACGACCCTCGGCCTCGCCCTGGTGTTCGCCCTGTCCCTGGCCGGCTGCGGCGGGGACTCCAGCGATCCGAGCTATGCCATCGGCGGTACGGTCTCCGGGCTGGACGGCACCGTGGAGCTGCAGAACAACGGCGCGAATAACCGTGCGTTATCGAGCGACGGCGCCTTCTCTTTCGTCAAGAAGCTGAAGAAAGGGGATGCCTATCAGGTCACCGTGCTCACGCAGCCCGCCGAGCAGACGTGTACGGTATCCAACGGTTCGGGGACCGTGGGCGACGCCGATGTGGGTAACGTGGCGATCACCTGTGTCGACAGGCCCCGCTTCACGGTCGGCGGCACCGTCTCCGATCTCACGGGCGCCCTGGGGCTGCGGAACAACGGCGGGAACGACCTGACGGTCTCTGCCTCCGGGGGCTTTACCTTCACCGCCACGGTGCTGGATGGCGGCGACTATGACGTCACCGTCCAAACCCAGCCCGCGGGGCAGATCTGCACCGTGAGCAACGGTTCCGGTACTGTCGACGGGGCCAATGTCACCGACGTCGCGGTCTCCTGCGTCAGCACGCATACCGTCGGCGGCACGATCTCCGGTCTCTCCGTCCCCGGCACGGTGGAGCTGCGGAACAACGGCGGGGATAACCTCACGCGATCCGCGAACGGCGGCTTCACCTTCGCCACCGTCCTCACGGAGGGCAGCAGTTACGCGGTCTCCGTCCTGACCCAGCCCGCGGGACAGACCTGCACCGTGAGCAACGGCTCCGGCACGGTGGGCACGGCGAACATCAGCGATGTCACGGTCACCTGCGTCAACAACTACACGGTCGGCGGCACCGTCACCGGCCTGACCGGCACCGTGGTGCTGCAGAATAACGGCGGCGACGACCTGAACCGCGCCGCCGACGGCAACTTCACCTTCGCCACCGCGCTGGTCGACGGCAGCGCCTACGATGTCACCGTCCTCGACCAGCCCGCCGGACAGTTCTGCACCGTGAGCAACGGCGCCGGCAGTCTGAGCGGCGCCAACGTGACGGCCGTGACGGTGGAGTGTGTCAACAGCATCAGCCTATCTGTCGCACTCAATCCGGACACGGTACGTCCGAGTGATAGTGTCGAAGCCCTGATCCGTGTCACCAATCGAGGCGATTCCGCGGTCGATAATATCGTTCTGCAGGCGCGTTTCCCGACCTCCGGTGTTAATTCTTTGTCCAATGCACTGATCAGCAGCGGCGGCAGCTGCCCCGGTGGGAGTTGCGGTCTCGGAGAGCTGGTGACCTGGACCATCGGATCGCTGGCGGCCGGCCAGGGCACCATCGTGTCCTTGCCGATATTCGTCTCGAGTTCCGTGTCCGATGGTGCCCTTATCACGGTGCCGGCCGAGGTGCAGGTGGACGGGGACCAGGTGGCGACGGCGTCCGAGTCGGTCACGGTGGACGGAGACAATGCCTTGTCCCTGAATCTCGACGTCAGTAAAGGCGACGCCTCGCCGGGTGATGCACTGAGCTACACGCTGACCTATGCCAACCGCAGCGGGGCGAGCATCACCGGCACGACCCTGACCCTGCCGCTGCCGGAGGGCGTCACCTTTGCCTCGGCGACCGGCGGCGGGACCCTGGTTGGCGACAGCGTGGAATGGACGCTGGGCACGCTGCTGACGACTCAGTCGGGGCGGCAGCAGGTCGTGGTCACCGTGGATAGCGATGCGGATGCCGGAACGGTCCTGGCTGTCGATGCGGCCGAACTGGCCGGAACGAGCGCCACCACGGGTGCCGAGCTGGCGCAGGCCGCGGGCGCGACGCAGGTCGTGACCGCGCCGGTGCTCGGTTTGCAAATCGAGATGGATTCGGATCCGGTCCGTACCGGCGATGGAATAAGGGCTAGGCTGACCGTTACCAATCACAGTGCCACCACGCTGACGAATACGCAACTGCAGGCGCGCTTCCCGATGGACAACGTCGGTTCCCTCAACGACTCCCTCATCAGCGGAGGGGGAACTTGTCCCGGCGGCAGTTGTGGTCCCGGGGAGCTGGTGACCTGGACCGTGGGCACGCTTACGGCCGGGGCCGGGGTAACCGTGATGTTGCCGATGTACATCTCGTCATCCACGGATTCGGGAACATTGATGGGGTTGCACGGCATTGTGACCGCCGATACGGTGTCGCCGGAGTTCGTGTCGCACACGGTGGTCGTCGATGACAATGCGCTCTCGCTGGCGCTCAATGAAGACAAGGACGCCGTGACACCGGGCGGCACGCTGACCTACACACTGACCTATGGCAATCGCAGCGGGGCAAGCCTCACGGGCAGCACGCTGACCCTGCCGCTGCCGGCCGGGGTGACCTTCGTCTCCGCGACCGGTGGCGGGACCCTGGTGAATGACAGCGTGCAATGGAGCCTGGGGACGCTGACGGCGGGACAGGTCGGTCGGCGGCAGGTAACGGTCACCGTGAACAGCGGTCCGGACAACGGCGCCGTCCTGGCGGTGGATGCGGCGCAGATCGCGGCAACGAGCGCGACCACCGGTACGGAGCTGGCACGCGCAACGGCGGCGACGCGCCTCCTGGCGGCCGCCCCGCTGGCCCTGTCGGTCGCGATCTCGCCGAATCCGATAGGCGTCAGCCAGACCATGACGGTCTCGCTGACGGTCACCAATACCGGCGCGGTGCCCCTCGACGCCGTCAGCCTGCAGGCGCGGTTCCCGACCGACGGAACTAATTCTCTCAGCGACTCCCTCATCACCGGCGGGGGCACGTGTCCCGGTGGCAGTTGTGGCCCCGGCGAGTTCGTGACCTGGCCGATCGGCACGCTGGCCGCGGGTGACGATGTGACGGTGTCGATGCCGGTGCCGGTATCCAGCTCGAACGATTCCGGCAACCTGATCGCGATCGACGCGCAGGTCAGTTCCGCCACCGGCGATCAGGCGGTCGCCGGCGATACCGCCGCCGTGGGCACCGGTTCATTCTGAGCGAGGGGGCGAGATGACAAGCAGAATATCGAGGATCGGCGGTCTTTCGATCGCGCTCCTGTCCACGCTGACGCTGGCGGCCTGCGGTTCGAAGCTGAGCGGCGAATATTCCGACCCGGACGGGATGGTGAGCTACCACTTCGAATCCGGCGGCCGGGTCTACGTGTCCGCGATGGGCAACGAGACCGAGCTGAAATACGCCGTCAACGACCGAAAGGTCAGGATCGAGATGCCGGAAGGGAATCAGATATTGACCTTGCTGGACGACGGTTCGCTGCAGGGGCCGATGGGGATGAAGCTGGTCAAGAAGAAATGATCCTGAAAGAGAGGGAGGAATTCCGCGCCTCATGGATCGGATCGGCCTCGAAAGACAGGCCGTGACGGGCCGGCACGGGGCGACCGGGCGTTGTTCATGAGGCCCGGGACCGTCGCTGTGCCGGTGAGCGCGGGTTGGGCTGAGCGTTGTTGGTGAAGCCCAGGGTTATTACCGCATTGGCGGGATAGATACCCGGCGTCGGGATCGACGGCGTCCGGGCGGATTGGGCGGGATATAACAACAAAGGGAAGACGCTGGGGGAAAATTTCGAGAATGGATCCTCATTGAATTTCCCCGCCGGGCGGCCCGCAAGGGTCGCCCGATTTCTTTTTCAGGCCACACGCGCCATGAGCCGAACGCCCAGTGCGCGCGCGACCTTCAGCACGGTGTCGAAGCGCGGCTTGGCGCCCGGGGCAAGGGCTTTATAGAGGCTCTCACGGCCCAGACCCGCATCCTTGGCGACCTGCGCGATGCCGCGTGCGCGGGCGATGTCGCCCAGAGCCGTCAGCAGCAGATCGGGATCGTCCGTTTCCAGCACGGCCGTCATGTACTCGGCGATCGCTTCGTCATCTGTCAGATAACGCACTGCGTCGAACGGAACCAGTTTGGCTTTGGTTTTCGGTTTTGCCTTCTTCATGATTCGATCCCGGATTTACCGCTAATGGCTGATCCTGGATCGGAGCACGTTCATAATGCCTTCGTTCGTTTCCCTTCAATCTCTTGGTACAGGTGATCGAAAGTGTGGAATCAACCCGTGTGACGCCGTCTGCCGTGGCTGCCTGCGTGCGATGGCTCGGGTTGATCCAGCGCCTCCGTATAGGCATCGAGCAGGCGGCGAATCATCTTCTGGTACTGGGTGTTGTGTTTCTTCGCCTCGCGTTTGAAGAATGCGATACTGGATTTGCTCAATGCTATGGTGACCTTGACGGTATCGTCTTTGAGTACCAGTTCCTCGGGTGAAGGCAGGAAATCCGGCACGACCCGGAGCCTTCCCAGGGATTCATCGGTGTATCTGGTTTTCCCGTTCATATATCCGTTTGCCTCTGCGCCAATAACCCGCGCCTATGATCCGAATGATTCCGCCACGGTAGGTGAACCGTACGGTAAGGATGTCATCGTCAACCTTTCCAAAACAGTAATAACGCTTTTCTTCATTACTGTGGGACAAATCTTCGGCGATCACACGATCGGGATCGATGAAGGCGTACTGCGCCTCAGCGAACGTCACCCCGTGCTTGGCTTGGTTGACAAGATCCTTCCCTGGATCCCAGTCGAAGCATTCCTTGCTCGCCCATGCATCATATTATAAATATGGTTTATAAGCCATATTTATATATGGGTTTGGGATTTTAAAATGAGGATTTTTTCACAGGGGCACATAACACGTGCCTGTCCTGTGAAGTTCTTAGCCCGGCCGGACGACGCGGCCGGTCAGCGCGTCGCGGATCTCGCTCGGGCGTCTCCGCGGGCCGACCCTGCCATTCAGCACGTAATCGAGCTCGCCGCCCAGATGGCGTTCGACCTGCAGCGCGGTGCGCGCCGCGGGTCGGCCGTGGCGGTTAGCGCTGGTGGAGACCAGCGCGTGGCCGACGGCGCGGCACAGCGCGGCGGCGAGGGGATGCGCGGTGACGCGCACGGCGATGGTGTCGTGCGCGCCGCGCAGCCAGTAGGGCAGGGCGGGGGCGGCGGGCAGCAGCCAGGTGACCGGGCCGGGCCAGGTGTCCCGAACGCGCCGCATGACCGAGGCGGGCACCGGGCCGACGTAGGGCGCGAGCTGAGAGAAGTCGGCACCGATCAGGATCAGCCCCTGCGCGAGCGGGCGCCGCTTGATGTCGAGCAGACGGAAGACGGCGTCGCCGTCGAGCGGGTCGCAACCGAGGCCGTACACCGCCTCGGTGGGATAGGCGATGACGCCGCCCGCGCGGACGCAACGCGCGGCCATGCGCAACTGCCAGTCGCCGCTCATCGCGCGGATTGGCCGGATTATTTCGCCTGGAGCTGCGCCTGCAGGGCCGCGTTCTTCGCCAGTATGGACTTGGCGTTGTCCGCGCGCTCCTGTTTCAGGCGCTCGGCGAGCCCGGCGTCGGACAGCGCGATGATCTGCGCGGCGAGATAGGCGGCGTTCTTCGCGCCGGCGGAACCGATGGCGACGCAGGCGACCGGGATGCCGCCCGGCATCTGCACGGTGGAGAGCAGCGAGTCCATGCCCTTCAGCGGGCCGGCGTCCAGCGGCACGCCGATCACCGGCTTGACCGTGATGGCCGAGACCGCGCCGGCGAGGTGCGCGGCGAGCCCGGCGGCGCAGATGAATACGGCGCAGCCGCGCCGGTCGGCGTCGGTGACGTAGTCGTGCGTCTCCTTCGGGGTGCGGTGGGCCGAGGTGACGCGCACCTCGCAGGGGATCTGCAGCTTCTTCAGGGTGTCCAGCGTGTTCTGCATCACCGGCAGATCGCTGTCGGAACCCATCAGGACGGCGACGAAGGTCTTGTTCATGGAGTAATCCTCGTGAAAAGTTTTTGAAGTTTCCGAATCAGTTTGTCATTCCGGGCGAAACGCAACGCGATCCCGAATCCTTTCTCCCTCTCCGCCCCTTGGGGCGGAGAGGGGCGGGGTGAGGTGGGGGAGAACGGAAAACATAAACCCTTCCTCCCTTCCCCGACCTCTCCCCCCGCACGCGGGCGGAGGGGAGCAGGGTCTTTGTTGCGCGGACCGTAAGGTGGGCGCGTCCTTCGTGCCCACGCAGCCGCGCACCGGATGCCCGCTTGCGCGGGAATGACGATGAAATTTTTCAGCCTCTCCCCGAATTCAGTGCCCGCCGGTTTCGCGCGCGATGGCGCGGTGGCCGATGTCGGTGCGGTAATAGACGCCGCGCCAGTCGATCCGGTGTGCGAGTTCATAGGCGCGCGCCTGCGCGGCGGCGACGGTCTCGCCCAGGGCACAGGCGCACAGCACACGGCCGCCGTTGGTGACGACATCCTCGCCCTGCCGGCGCGTGCCGGCGTGGAAGACCTTGGCGTCGGCGGTCTCCCGCGTGGGCAGGCCGCGGATGACGTCGCCTTTCGCATAGTCCCCGGGGTAGCCGCCGGCGGCGAGCACCACGCCGAGCGCGGGGCGCGGGTCCCATTCCGCCGGTTCGGAATCGAGCCGGCCTTCCACGGCGGCCAGGCACAGCGCGACCAGATCGGATCTCAGGCGCAGCATGATCGGCTGCGTCTCGGGGTCGCCGAAGCGGCAGTTGAATTCGAGTACCTTGGGCGTGCCGTCGGCGGCGATCATCAGGCCGGCGTAGAGGAAGCCGGTGTAGACGATGCCGTCCCGCGCCAGGCCGCGCACGGTGGGCAGGATCACCTCGTTCATGACGCGGTCGTGGATCGCGGGCGTCACCACCGGCGCCGGCGAGTAGGCGCCCATGCCGCCGGTGTTGGGGCCGGTGTCGCCGTCGTCGCGCGCCTTGTGGTCCTGCGAGGTGGCCATGGGCAACACGTTTTTGCCGTCGCACATAACGATGAAGCTCGCCTCTTCGCCGCGCAGGAATTCCTCGACGACCACGCGGTGTCCGGCGTCGCCGAAGGCGTTGCCCTGGAGCATGTCGGTGACGGCGTCGATGGCCTCCTGTTCGGTCGCGGCCAGGATCACGCCCTTGCCGGCGGCGAGGCCGTCGGCCTTGACGACGATCGGCGCGCCGGCGCGGCGGATGTAGTCCGTCGCCGCGTCGATGCCGGTGAACACACCGTAGGCCGCGGTGGGGATGCGATGGCGCGCGAGGAAATCCTTGCTGAAGGCCTTGGAGCCTTCCAGTTGCGCCGCCGCCCGGCTCGGGCCGAAGCAGCGCAGGCCGGCGGCGCGGAAGGCGTCGACGATGCCGGTGACCAGCGGCTGCTCCGGGCCGACGATGGTGAGACCCACCTCGTTGGCGCGCGCGAATTCCACCAGGCGCGGGAGGTCGGTGGCTTCGATGGCGACGTTCTCGATGCCGGGTTCGAGCGCCGTGCCGGCGTTGCCGGGCGCGACGTAGACGGTGTCGGCGAGCGGCGATTGCGCGGCCTTCCAGGCCAGGGCGTGCTCCCGCCCGCCGCCGCCTACGATCAGGATGTTCATCGCGTGTATGAGTGCCCGTTGTTCGCTTGCAGGCCGTACAGGATACCGCATCCCGAGCGGACGGGTCATCCGGCGGAGAGGGGGGACAGATTTTTAAATCTGTCCCCCTCCAGCGGAAATCTGTCCCCTAGCCGCTGTACGCACTGTACGGGGACAGATTTGAAATCTGTCCCCGCAGTATTGTACTAAGCCGTTGATTCGTTGAGGCCGCCATGAAATCGGCGTATCATGGAGCCGTCCTCTCGAATCCCGCATTCACCTTACGGCAATGATGTCGCATGCCGAAATCCTTCAGGAAAATCCTCACCCCGCAGCCCTGCGCCGATAGGGCGGGTCCCGGCGGGCGCATGCTGCGGGCGTGCGCAGCGCTGATCGGCCTGCTCCTCGCCGCTCCGGGCGCCGCCGTCGATCTGCGCGACGGGGTCTGGGTCGCCAATGGGCCGGTGTACGCCAGCGTGGCGAGCGGCGATCTGAACACGTGGTTCTTCGGCGCCGCGACCGGGGCGGGCGTCGCCGCCGACGGCCTGCCGCGTGTGAACGGCCCGGTGCACGTCGTGATCTCGGATGGCGCGGGCGGTTGTTTCCTCGGCGGGGAGTTCAGCGCGGTGGGCGGGTTGCCGCGCGACAATCTCGCGCACATCGACGCACTCGGCGGCGTGACGGGATGGGCGCCGGCCGCCAACGGGGCGGTGCGCGCGCTCGTCCTGAGGGGGGATGCCCTGTTCGTGGGCGGCGAATTCACGGCCATCGCCGGCGCGCCGCGCGCCCGCCTCGCCGCGGTCAACGCCGCCACCGGGGCGGTGGACGCGACCTGGGCGCCGGACCCGGATGCCCCGGTGCACGCCTTGCTGATCGATGGCACCACCCTGTACGCCGGCGGCGAGTTCACCGCCATCGCCGGCGTGAATCGCGGCCGCCTGGCGGCGCTCGGTCTGACCACCGCCGTCGCGAACGCCTGGAACCCGGCCGCCGACGCCCCCGTGCGCGCGCTGTTGCTGGGCGCCGGCACGCTCTATGTCGGCGGCGACTTCACCCAGATCGGCGGGGCCGTCCGCCGCCGGCTGGCCTCGTTCAGCGTCGCCAGCACCCTGGTCAGCGGCTGGAATCCGGATGCCGACGCGCCGGTGCGCGCGCTGGCGCCCGGCGCCGCCGGCGTGCTCTACGCCGGCGGCGATTTCACCCAGATCGGCGGCGCGGCGCGCCCGCGCATCGCGGCGATCAACGGCGCTACCGGCGCAGTGACCGCCTGGAATCCGGGCGCCGACGCCGCCGTGCGGGCCCTGACGCGGAGCGGGACCAGCCTCTACGCGGGCGGCGATTTCGGCGCCATCGGCGGCCTCGCCCGTAACCGCATCGCCAAGCTCGACACCACCGTGACCAGCGGCATCGTCGATCCCGCCTGGGATTCCGGCGCCGGTGACACGGGCGCCGGCGGCGTGCACGCGCTGGCGCTGAGCGGCGAACGGCTGTATGCGGGCGGCGAATTCGCTGCCCTGAACGGCGCGATCCGGCGCAATGCGATCCTCTATCTGGGCGGGGACTTCGACTATGTGGGGCCGTCGACCGGCGCCGGGGTCGGGCTGGACACCGGCGGCGCCGGCCTCGCGGACACGGACTTCCCGCGTGTCGACGGTCCGGTGCATGCGGCGGTGTCCGATGGCGCCGGCGGCTGGTTCATCGGCGGCGAGTTCAGCCGGGTCGGCGCCGCGGCGCGCGACAATCTCGCGCATATCGACGCGTCCGGGGCGGTGACGGCATGGGCGCCGGAGACGAACGGCGCGGTGCGCACGCTGGCGCGGACGGGCGGGGTGCTCTATGTCGGCGGCGAGTTCACGCAGATCGGCGGCGCGGCGCGCAACCGGATCGCGGCGCTGGACGCGACGGGTGGGACCGCGACGGCCTGGGATCCGGACGCGGACGGCGCGGTGCGCGCGCTGGCGCTGTCCGGGACGACGGTGTACGCGGGCGGCGAGTTCACGCAGATCGGCGGCGCGGCGCGCAACCGGATCGCGGCGCTGGACGCGACGGGTGGGACCGCGACGGCGTGGGATCCGGACGCGAACG
>WBZO01006345.1_pt1 | contig 11481 bp, 12 predicted proteins | sample 5204261 | NCBI WGS metagenome assembly WBZO01 (sample SAMN12412400, study PRJNA552823) | activated sludge metagenome | isolation source: activated sludge from anammox sidestream of wastewater treatment plant... | place: USA: North Carolina | collected 2017-09 | reverse complement strand
TCTGCGGCGACGTGATGACTGGTCGGGGGATCGATCAGATCCTCCCCACGCCGTCGGCGCCCCGGATCTACGAGCCCTACGTGAAGGACGCGCGCGACTACGTCGAGCTCGCCGAGAGCGTGAGCGGTCGCATCGAGCGGCCGGTCGACTTCGACTACGTCTGGGGCGATGCGCTCGCCGAGCTCTCGCGCGTCGCGCCCGTCGCGCGGATCGTGAACCTCGAGACGGCGGTGACCCGCAGCGAGGACGCGTGGCCGGCCAAGGACATCAACTACCGGATGCATCCGGCGAACGTCCCCTGCCTCACGGCGCTCGGCATCGACGTGTGCGTCCTCGCGAACAACCACGTGCTGGACTGGGGACGCACCGGTCTCGTCGAGACGCTCGAGTGTCTGCACGCGGCGCACCTGAAGTCGGCGGGTGCCGGGCGGACCCGCGCCGAGGCCGAGGCGCCGGCGATCGTCCGGCTCCCCGACGGCGGCCGGGTCCTGGTGCTCGGGGTCGGCGACGTGTCGAGCGGCGTCCCGCCGTCGTGGGCCGCCACCGACGAGTCGCCTGGCGTGGCGCTTCTTCGAGGCGTCGGCGCAGGCGACGCCCGGGCGATCGTGGAGCGGGCGGCACGGCTCCGGCGGGTGGGCGACGTCGTCGTGGTCTCGATCCACTGGGGATCGAACTGGGGCCACGAGATCCCGGATGAGCACATTCGCTTCGCGCACGCGTTGATCGACGGCGGGGTCGACGTCGTGCACGGCCACTCGTCGCACCATCCCAGGCCGCTCGAGATCTACGCGGGCAAGCCCATCATGTACGGCTGCGGCGACTTCCTCACCGACTACGAAGGCATCCAGGGCCACGAGGAGTTCCGTAACGACCTCGGGCCGATGTACTTCGTCCGGCTCGAGCCCGGCAAGCGGGGGCACGTCGTCTCCGGCGTGCGCATCGTGCCGATGCGCCTGCACAAGATGCGCCTCGAGCGCGGCAACCGGATGGATGCCGAGTACATCGCTCACACGAGCCGCCGCTTCGGTACCGACGTCGAAATGCTCGACGACGAAAGCCTCCTCGCTCCCGTCGTCAGCTGATCGCAACGGTGCTCGCCTGAGGACCGTTCTCGCCGGCCTCCTCCACGAACCGCACGCGCGTCCCGATGGCGAGTCGGTCGAACCCGTGGTGGAGCACGCTGTTCCTGTGGAAGTAGATCTCCTCGCCCTCCTGCGTCTCCAGGAAGCCGTAGCCCTCGTACGTGTAGAGCTTCGTGACGCGGCCGTGCCGTGACGGCGTCTCGCGGGGCTTCACGTCGCCGCGCTCCTTCCGCACGTGGTCCTCGAGCAGGCGCTGCGCGTCGTCGAACGCGGCGTCGATGCTGGCGTAGAGGTCTTCCTGGTCCTTGCGCCCGGTCGGGTCGCGCGCCACGACGAGCTCGTCGCCCGGGACGATCATGTCGATCCGGACGCGATGATGCCGACCGTGTCGCTTGTGGCGATGCGGCGTCTCGATCGTGACGTGGCAGCCGGTGATGCGATCGGAGAAGGTCTCGAGCTTGTCTGCGCGTGTTCGGACGTAGCGCTCGACGGGCTCGGTGGACGTCATCCCGCGGAACGTGATCTGGAGGGGAGTCTGCATGGGCTTCTCCTACGCGGTCGCTTCGAGCGCGCGCTCGACGAGGTGGTGGCGGAACCATTTCGCAGCGGAGCGTGCGACCTGCTCGAGCGTGCCCGGCTCCTCGAACAGGTGCGTGGCGCCCGGCACGACCTCGACCTCCTTCACGCAGCCGAGCAGGTAGAGCGCCTCGCGATTGAGCTGCAAGACCTCGGGGTCGTCACCCCCGACGATGAGAAGCGTGGGCGCCTTCACGTCACCGAGGGACGCCTCGGCGAGATCCGGCCGGCCGCCTCTCGACACCACGGCCCGGACGACCTCGGGCCGCTCGGCCGCCGCGACGAGGGCTGCGGCCGCGCCGGTGCTCGCGCCGAACAGGCCGATGTTCATCTCGCGGGTCTCGAACTGCGCGTGCGCCCAGTCCGTCGCGACGACGAGCCGCGACGCGAGCAGACCGATGTCGAACCGGAGATGGGCCGTGCGCGCATCGACCCGCTCCTCCTCGAGCGTCAGCAGGTCGAGCAGGAGAGTCGCGAGTCCCATGCGCTGCAGCTCGCCGGCGACGTACTGGTTGCGCGGACTGTGGCGGCTGCTGCCGCTCCCGTGGGCGAAGAGGACCAGACCGCGCGCGTCCGGCGGGATCGTGAGATGGCCTTCGAGGGCGGCGTGCTCGAGCGGGATGCGCACGTCTCGATCGATCGAGAGGCGCACGCGCTCGGACCGCATCCGCGGCTGCTGGCGACCTTCGCGCTCTTCTCGCGCGCGATCGAGGATGGCGACGACGTCGTCGTCGGTCGTCGTCGTGAAGTCCTCGTACCAGAGGCCGACGGCGTAGAAGTCCTCCTCGGGGTGAGGGCACACGATCTCGTCGGCGACCGTCGCGAGCTCGTCGAGCGACTGCGATGCGGCAACGGGAACGGCGAGCACGATCCGGCTCGCGCCGCGGGCGCGCATGGCTTGCACCGCCGCGCGCGCCGTGCCGCCGGTGGCGATGCCATCGTCGACGACGATCACCGTCCTGCCCCGCACGTCGAGCGGCGGTTCGCCCCGGCGGAACTTCAGAACGCGATCCTCGACCTCGCGGCGTTTCTCGGCGATGAGCGCCATGAGCTCGTCTTCCGAGACACCGACCAGCTGCATCGTGTCGCGGTCGACGTGCAGCGCCCCCTCCTCGGACACGGCGCCGATGCCCAGCTCGGGCTCGATCGGGGCGCCTAGCTTGCGGACGACGCATACGTCGAGCGGGGCATCGAGCTGCCGCGCGACCTCGTAGGCGACGGGGACGCCGCCGCGCGGGAGTCCGAGCACGAGCGGAGACGCGTCGCGGTAGCGGAGGAGGTCGAGAGCGAGCTTCCGTCCGGCGTCCATGCGGTCTCGGAACAGCTTGCGAGGGCTCATGACGACCACTCTTTCAACATCGATGCCGGCGATGGTTACGTTGCGCGATGAGCCCGTCACGGACCTTCCCGCGACGCAACGGAGACAATGCACTCGACCTCTTCACGTCCTTCCTCGTATTCCTCGAGCCCACCATCATCGTCACGAATCCAGCGCAGCGTGCCCGCCGATGCGGCCGCGCTCTATCGTGCCGCCATCGCGGAAGCGCCTCTGATCACCGCCGAGCAGGAGGACGCGCTCGCTCGATCCATCGTCGCGGCCGAGCGCGCCGTCCTCGAGGCGATCGCGCGCTGTCCCTCCGGGGCGGATGCGGTCACGTCCGCGGGGCGCGCCATGCAGCCGGGAGCGGACGTCCGACCGCTCGTCCTCAACCCCGACGAAGCGGGGGTGGACCTCGACGCGACGAGCGCGCGCGTGCGTGCAGCGCTCCTCGGCGCGGACGTCGAGTCGCTCGCCGAGGTGCGGCTCGACCTCGACTTCGTCGAGCAGCTGACCTCCGCCGTACGCGCCGCCGGCGACACGGCGGCGCTCGAGGAGATCGCGGCCGCGCAGCGCGCGATGCGTCAGGCGAAGGACCGGCTCGTCGTCGCCAACCTGCGTCTCGTGCTGCTCCACGCGCGCAAGTACCAGAGCCACGGGATCCCCCTCCTCGACCTCGTGCAGGAGGGCAACGTCGGGCTGATGCGTGCCGCCGACAAGTTCGACGGTCGGCGCGGCTTCCGCTTCACCACGTACGCGTCGTTCTGGATCAAGCAGGCGCTGCAGCGCGCCCTCGTCCAGCGCACGGTTCGCCTGCCCATTCATGTGGCCGACGATGTCCGGCGCATTGCCAGGGTCCGGGCGAAGTTCGTCACGCAGCACGAGCGCGAGCCGAACGCCGAGGAGATCGCGACGCTCACCCGGTTGTCGGTCGGTCGCGTAGAGGCCGTGCTCGCCGTGCCGCCGCAGCCAGGCAGCCTCGATGTGCCGATCGGTGAGGGCCAGAGCGCATGCCTGGTCGACTTCGTCGCCGCCGATACGACCCCGGCCGACGAGGCGGTCGCAGCGAGCACGCTCGGAGACCACCTCGAGGTCCTGCTCTCGGGGCTCTCCGAGCGCGAGCTGCGCGTCCTGCGCATGCGGTTCGGGATCGGGACGGGGCGCGAGCACACGCTCGACGAGGTCGGGCGCGAGCTGTCGGTCACGCGGGAGCGCATCCGGCAGATCGAGCGCGATGCCCTGCGGAAGCTGCGCGTGCGATCGAAGGAGCGCGACCTCCGGAGCTTCCTCGACGCGTGAGGCCGAGCGCAGGCGGACCGTTCACTTCCACGACGTCGGGCTGACCTCGTCGCGGGTGACCTCGCCGCGAGGTCCAGTGGTCTTGCCGCGCTCGACGAGCGACTGGAGGCGCAGCATGTCCTCGTCGAGCTCCCGCTCCGGATCGTCCCCGAGCAGGCGCGCGATCTCGTGGCCGAGGACGCCGCCGGGCGGCCAGTAGCGGAGGCGGATCGTCAGCCGCGTCACCCCGGGCGCGATCGTCTCGAACACCACCGAGCCTTCGTTCGCGACCGACGCACCCTCGGCGCTCTTCCAGGCGACGAGCTCGTCGGGGACGAGGCGGTCGAGGAACCCCTCCCACTCGAAGCGCACGCCGGCGGGCCCGGCGACCGACCAGACCCAGCGGTTGTCTCCGATGCGACGGACCTGCTTCACGTGCCGCATGAAGCGCGGGAAGTTCTCGGGCATCGTGAAGAGCTCGAGGACGTCCTGGACGGGGGCGTTGACGGTCATCGTCTTCTCGACGTCGATCGCGGGGCGGCGGCCGGCGATCCCCGCGAGCTCGGCGAGCGGTACGTTCGCGAGGCCGCGCGCGAGCGCGACGCCGCCGAGCGTGGCCGCACCGAGCCCGAGGATGCCGCCACGTGCGACGCCGGCGACGAGCGCGCCCGCGCCGACGCTCCCGATGGCGAGGCGTGCCGCCGGCGGCCAGTGGCCGCGCCGCCGCCGTGCGATGCGCGGAGGTCCCTGGAGTCCGGGGACCGCGCCCGGGCCCGCGTGGCGCTCGAGGCGATCGATCACCTCGCGTACGCCAGGGGTCGAGCGTGTCGTGCGAAGCACGTCCCGTACGTCCTGCTCGAGGATCGGTCCCGTCAGCTCGACGGTGCCGTCGCGGCAGGACACTTGGAGGGCGTGCGGGTGGGAGCACGCGTGTCCGAGCCGCGAGCGGACGCGCGCGACCACGACGTCGTCACCGCGGGCATGCGGGCGGGTCGCGCTCGTCGCGGTCGACACCAAGCCCTGGACGCGGTGCTCGAGATCCCGCGCGGCGGCGCCGAACCCATGCGTGGCGACGTGCGTGGCACGACCGACCGTCATGCGCGCGCGAGCTCGACGGTTCCGGCCCGCCCTGCGATCGAGGAAGTACGTCGCCGTCGCGCTCGCGAGGCCGAACGTCAAGAGTGCGGTCCACGTCGATCTCATCGGTGGTTCCCCTGGCGAGGTTCGTTCGCCGTCACCGGACGCAAGCCCGATACCCGAGCGCGCTCTGCCCGGCTCGACGGGGGCACTCATCTTGCTGGGTCCGCCGCGGAGGCTACCCATGTCCGAACGGTTCCACTTCGACGTCGACGGCGAGCGGCTCACGGCGTTCGTCTATCAGGCGTCCAAGCCACTCGGTGCGACGCTGCTCCTGGCACATGGGGCGAGCGCCGGACAGAAGGATCGCTTCATCGTCGACTACGCGACCGAGCTCGCCGGGCGCGGTGTGCTCGTGGTCACGTTCGACTTCCCGTACATGGAGCATCGACGCCGCCATCCCGATCGCGACGAGGTGCTCCAGGAGTCGCTTCGTGCTGCAGCCGTTGCAGCGGGGCAGTGTCGCCCCAAAAACCGTCTGTTCATCGGCGGCAAGTCGCTCGGCGGTCGCGTCGCGGCAGAGGTCGCGGCGGAAGGAGGGGAGGGGGTCGACGACGTCGCCGGGGTCATCGTGCTCGGCTATCCGCTCCACCCGATCGGCAAGGCCACCGCGTCGAGGGCTCAGCATCTGCGCGATCTCCATGTGCCCGTGCTCGTCGTCCAGGGGACGCGCGATGCGTTCGGGACGCCCGAGGAGCTCCGCCGCGTCGTGTCGCTGCTCCCGGACGGCAGCGAGGTGTACGCGGTCGAAGGTGGCGATCACTCCTTCGCCGTGTCGCGCCGCGGGGCCCATGCGCAGGAGGACGCGGAGGCCGAGATCCAGGACGAGATCGCGCGCTGGATCTCGGAGATCGCGAGCCCGCGTCGCGCGGCAGCGGCCGCGCGCGCGCCCGCGCACCCGCGGCGCATCGCAACGCACGCCCGTACCCAGCTGCGCTCGCTGCGTCGGAGCGCGAGAGCCTAGAGAAGAGAAAGGGAAGGAGACCATCCCATGGCCACACGAGCAGAGTCGCGTCGGGCGCAGGACCAGCGGCACGGCATCTCGCCCAAGGCGCGCAAGCGCGCGAAGGCGAAGAAGTCGCGCGCGGAGAAGCTCGGCGCCGTGCACCCCAAGACGCATGCCGCCGGGAAGGCGAGCTATGCGCTCGAAGCTCCGTCGAAGGCGGGACGAACGTCGCGCAAGTCGACGCGCGCGAGCGCGAACCGTTCGAAGCCCGATTCGAACCTCGTGCTCCGCGAGGAGCGTCGCAAGCGCTCGCCCGAGACGCGTGCGCGCAAGGCTCGAGCGCGCGCCCGTCGCGTGCGTGGCGCGCCTGCGGCGTGACGGCAAGCCTCGATCAAGGGCGTCGCTCGGGCTCGTGCTCACGCTGGCGCGAGACGAGCGACGCGGCCTCGGCGAGCTCGTCCGAGAGCCCGACGAGCACGTCATCGAGCGACAAGAGGCCCTCGAGCGCACCGGCGGCATCGACCACGGGGACGCGCCGCACGCCGAACGAGCGCATGCGGCGGAGCACGTCGCCGACGTCCTCGTCCCCGGTCGCGGTGACCGGCTCGGTGCTCATCACGTCACCGACGTCGAGCGTGGCGACGTGGGACACGTCCTTGGCGAGCACGCCGACGACGATGTCCCGGTCGGTCAGCATGCCGATCGGCTTTCGCGCGTCGCCGTCCTCGACGACGACGAGCGCGCCGACGTGCTCCTCGCGCATGCGCTCGATCGCGGTGAGGAGCGGCTCGTCGCGCCGGGTCGTGGCGACGTGTCGCGTGAGCAGCTCGAGGACTTTCATGGTCGACCTCCGTTCGTCTCGGTCTCGGTCTCGGTCTCGGGCCCGTCGGAGCAATCCCGGTGCCGTGCGTTCGCCTCGTCGATCCATGCATCGAGCCGCTCCCACCACTGCCTCAGCCACGCGACCCGCGCGCTGGGCGCGGACGGGATATCGGGCGCGGCCACGCGCCAGTAGCGGATGCGCACGGTGGCGCCGATGAGCGATCCGGGGACGAGGTCGCGCAGGTGGTTCGCTCCCTCGAGGCCCGTGTGGGCGCAGAAGACGACGTCCGCGCGCGGCGCGCGTTCGAGCAGGCGCAGCGGACCGCTCGGATGCGGCGGGAGCAGGTTCCTCAGCCGCGAGGCGTTCTCGAACGCGGCTTCGTCGTGCCCGGCGAGCGCTGCCAATGCGCGCTCGCGCTTGGCCGGAGTGAACCGCGTCCCCTCGGGGAAGATGACGACGGCATCGCGCGGGCCGAGGCCCTCCGCGAGCGACTCGACGAACGCAACGTCGATCTCGTGGCCCGGCCCCTGCCTCCGGACGAACGCCGTGGCGATGCGGTGCCCGACGAGGTCGATGCACGGATCCCAGAGCAGCTCGCGTTTCACGACGTACCGGAGCGCCAGGCCGTGCCGGGCGGCGAAGACGATCGGCAAGAGGATGTCGAGGAGGCTCGCGTGCCGCGACATGAGCACGAGGGGACCGCCTTCGAGCGCGTCTTCTCCTTCGATCTCGACGCGCATCCCGTAGAGGCGCACGGCTGTACGCCAGGTCGCGCTCGCCCACCAGGCCTCGCTGCGGACGTCGAGGTCGCGCTCTCGCGCACGTCCTGCGATCAGGCCGTCGGCCCATGCGCCGAACAGCAGCGCGAGCCCGACCACGTGGATGACGAGCGCGAAGGCGACGGCGAGCTGGAAGCGCACGCCAGCGAAGCGGCGGTGTCGCTTCAGATCGACGACGAGGGCGACGAGCAGGAGGACGGGCAGGAGCGCGAGATCGAGGAGGCAGAGCACGAGGAGCCCGGGGACGGTGACGAACCGGCGCGACCACTTGGCCGCGCGCGAGACGTCCGGCCCGAGGTGCGCGACGCGCTCCATGCCGGTGAGGCATGCAAGTTGCGATGCATCCGCATCGCATCGAAGACCGGAGGTGCCGTCATGACCCAAGATGCTCAGGGCTGGGAGGAGACCTCGAGGTGCGCGGACTGCGGGGCAGAGCTCTGGCCCGACGTCGACCGCGCGTTCGCCTGCGGCCCCGAGGTGTACCTGTGCTTCGAGTGCGCCGAGCGGCGCGGCGGAGTGTACGAGGCCGACGAGGATCGCTGGTCGGTCCCCCCCGACGTGTCCGGGCTGCCCGACGAACGTAGACCTCACCCGTGAACGCGCATGAGCCATCTCGCAGAAGAGCAGGCGCGCGTCCGCGCGCTCGTCGCGGAGCTCGTACGAGACGCGCTCCAGACCGGGCACAAGGTCCGGCATCGCGTGCTGCGCGAGCGGCTCACGACCCTGCGCGAGGCCGTCGAGCACGCGATCGTCGTCGAGGAAGAGGAGCTCGTCCCGATGCTGTCGTGCGCCGACGCCTGGGGCAACGCGCGCGTCGACCGCGTCCGCGAGCGCCACGCGCGCTTGCTCGACGCGGTGAGGGAGTTCGAGGCGGACGTCACCGAAGGCCGCCATCGTCCGTGCGACGTGGTCGCGCACGTCGACGACGTGGTCGCGGCGCTCGACGGCGAGATGGAGGAAGAGGAGACGGCCCTCCGCGTGGTGCACAGGGGCGAGGACGGCGACACCGTCACGGAGGACCAGGAGGACGCCTGAACGTAGCGTTCAGCCGCGCAGCACGAACACGTCGCCGTCGCTCGCCCACTCGCCGAAGGGGAGCGGCTCGCCGGCGTCTCGCGCGCGGATCGAGCTCCGTCCGATGTGCGCGAAGACGAGCCGCCGGACCCTCCGCCGCTTCGCCTCGCGCGCGACGTCGAGCGCCGCCATGTGCCCGCCGACGCCGCCGGCGAAGAGGACGGGGCGCGCCCAGCTCGCCGCCTCGGCGAACATGAGATCGACGCCGGACGCCCAGCGCGGGAAGGCGAAGAACTCCGGTGCCCATGCGCATCGCAGCGCGCGGCGCGACGTGCGGAGCTCGATTCCGTATCCGAACGCCGCGTGGGAGGTGTGGACGACGGGCCTCGGGCGGATGGCGAGGACGTCGCTCTCGTAGGCGGCGACCTCCGGCTCGAGCTCGCGTTCGCGCGCCAGCGCGCGGATCGCCGCGATGAGCTCGCAGCGCGCGTCGGTCACGAGCCACCGATCGAGGCGCCCGCGCGGAACGGCGCCGGGCCCGCCGTCGATCATGATCCGACGTCCTCCGCCGATCACGAGCAGCCCCGCAGGGGCATAGCGTGGCGATCGCATCGCGCCGACGCCGAGGAGCTTCAACGTGAGGGTGAGCACTTCGAGCCTCAGGTTGAGCACGTCGGCGGGCGTGCGGAATGCGGAAGGGGGGCGTTAGAGAACTCTCGATGCGCGCCACGCGCGCCCGAATCCCCGAAGAACGGCCGTGGTACGTGCCTTGCGTGCGGGCGGGCTCTCCGCTCATGGACCTGCATCCGATGCTCCGCGCAGCATGGGCTTTCGCGGTGGCGTCGTCCGCGCTGCTCGTTCAGGCATCCTGCGCGCGCGCGATCGACGATGACTACCACGAGCCGGTGCTCATCGGCCCCGATGCGGGCATGCAGATCCTCAACGTCTGCGTCCAGACGGAGTGCCCGGCGCCGTTCGCGACCTGTCCGGGTGTGGCGGCTCCGTGCGGTGTCGACCTGCGCAGCGACGTCGAGCACTGCGGCGCGTGCGACACGCCTTGCCCCGGGCGGACGAAGTCGACGCATGGCAGCTACGTGTGCAGCGAAGCGCAGTGCCGCATCGCCTGCGACGAGATGTTTGCAGATTGCAACGACTCGCCGGCCGACGGCTGCGAGACGGCGACGGCCGACGACCCCGACAACTGCGGCGCCTGCGGGAACAAGTGCAAGGACGGCGTCCTCTGCTGGAAGGGCGCGTGCGGCTGCCCGAGCGGCTTCACGCAGTGCGGGAACGACTGCAAGCGGCTCGACTCCGACGTGGACAACTGCGGCGCGTGCGGCAGCCTCTGCCGAGCTCCCAAGGATCCCGCCGATCCAAGATGGAGATGCGGGCCGAAGATCACGCCGGAGAACGCCGAGTGGTCGTGCGCGAGCGGTGCGTGCAACCTGATGTGCCGCACGGGCTTCGGCGACTGCAACCAGGACTTCTGCGGCGACGGCTGCGAGATCGATCTGCGCTTCGATCCGAAGAACTGCGGCGTGTGCGGGAACGCGTGCGCGCCGGGACAGTTCTGCAACTTCGGCACGTGCCTCTGCCCCGAGGGGCTCACCGCCTGTCGCGGCGAGTGCGTCGACATCGACAAGGACCCGCTCAACTGCGGGCTCTGCGGGCACAAGTGTCCCGGGCCGGCCGCGACGTGGCCGGGCCAGACGAGCAACGGCAGCCCGACGTGCGAGGGCGGCCTCTGCGGATACGTCTGCTATCCGGGCTTCGCGGACTGCGACGGCCGCCTCGGCAACGGGTGCGAGGCGAAGCTCGCGAGCGATCAGCGGAACTGCGGGCAGTGCGGCACGGCTTGCGATGTCGCGGGCGGTCAGCCGTGCGTCGAGGGCAAGTGCCTGACGAAGGCCTGCGAGAGAGGACCACTCCGATGAGACCGTCGCGCTCCGCCGTTCTCGCCGCCCTCCTCGTCAGCGCGTGCGCGAAGGACGGAGGCGAGCGTGTCTTCGACGAGCCCGACGCGGCTGCGGAAGCGCCGCCCGCGCAGCCGAGCCCGGGCACGTTCAGCGACGCGGGCGCGGGCCCCTCCGTCGCCACCGGCGAATGCGCCGAGGAGACGAAGCAGATCTTCGTGCTGGCGACGGACAAGTCGCTCTATCGGTTCAATCCCGAGAAGCTGGAGTTCGTGCGTATCGGCACGGTGGGCTGTCCGTCGGCGGCGGGGACGTTCTCGATGGCCATCGATCGCTGGGGCACGGCGTGGATCGAGTACACCGACGGTCGCCTCTTCGCGGTCGACACGAGCGACGCGAGCTGCAAGCCGACGGCGTTCCAGCCGGGCCAGACCGGGTTCAAGACCTTCGGCATGGGCTTCGCGAAGAACGAGGGGGTCGGGACGGGCGGAGACTACTCCCGCCCGGGCGGCGAAGTCAAGGAACCACTATGGGTTGACCGGTCTTTCGGCCGTCTTTAACCTTCCAATCTATGCGTTTTTCCGTCGGACTCTCGCTCGCGCTGGCCGCCGGGCT
>WBZO01006366.1_pt1 | contig 11482 bp, 18 predicted proteins | sample 5204261 | NCBI WGS metagenome assembly WBZO01 (sample SAMN12412400, study PRJNA552823) | activated sludge metagenome | isolation source: activated sludge from anammox sidestream of wastewater treatment plant... | place: USA: North Carolina | collected 2017-09 | reverse complement strand
AAGCTGCCGTCGTCGTGGAAGCTGAAGCTGCTGTCGAACGCGGTCGCGACCGCGCGCTCGAGCAGGTACAGGTTCTGCGCGAGGCCGTAGCCCTTCGCACCCGGCTCGGCCTTGAAGTGCAGCGTGCGGTCGCGCGGTCCGGCGCTGCCGCCGGCCAGGATCGCCAGCCCGCGCGGCACCGCGAAGCAGCGCATCACCTGCCCGTTCGCGCGGTCCCACAGCAGATAACCAACCTCGTCGTGGAACGGGTCCATCGCCTCCTCGCCGTGGCGCCAGGCGGTCATGTGGTAGTTCAGCCCGTCCATCGTCTGGCGACCGTTCTCGACCACCGGGATCGGGCGGAACGACGCCCGCTCGAAGTAGCCGGTCTCGGCGACCTCGTCGTCGCGGTTGTGATACGAGCGGTCGACGCCGACGTCGCCCTCCCAGTCGCCGACCAGCGGCGTCAGCGGCCCCAGCCGCTGGAATCCGAGCACCTGTTCTGCCATGACTTCGCTCCTGCGTTGCGCCTGCCTGGTTGATCGGGGCGCTGCACGCGGCAGCCGTGCGCCGCCGCCAGCACCGACCCGGGTGACGGGCACGGGGCATCGTACGCTGCGGGTATCGACCCTGCGTGCACTGGTGTCGGGCTCCCGCGCGCGGCCCGACGCGGGCAGCGCGCGAGCGCCCTGCACGGGTGCTTGCGCAGGCCCGCGCGTGCCCCGCGCCCGCCCGGCGCGGGCTGCGCGCGCGGCGTGGCCGGCGTGCGCCGCTGGTCGCGGGTGCGCACGCTGCGTGCCGCGCCGGCTGCGCTTCGCACGCGCGTTGCGGGCTCGGGTTGCACACGCGGTGTCGGCCGTACGCGCGCGCGGCGCGGCGACGCGTCGCACTGCCGCACACCAGCCCGCCCCGACCTGCCCGCGCCCCCTGAGGGACGCGCCGGCAGCACGCGCCTCGCGGTGTGCTCAGCCGCCCTGCGCGCGCGCCTGCCTGCAGGCGCGCAGCTCTTCCTCCAGCGCACGCCTGGCCGATGCGTCGCGCGCGATCGCGATCGACCCCAGCACGCTGCCGTCGCGCGCGAGCACGATGCCGAAGCTCATGTCTACGTAGCGCTTGCCGCCGTCGCGGTGCACCGCGCGCGTGGTGCGGATCTGCCCGCCGTGCTGGGTCTTGCCGGCGGCGATCGCGCGGTTGAAGCCGTCCCAGTGCGCCTGGCGCAGCCGCTCGGGGATGATGATGTCCAGGCTGCGCCCCAGCGCCTCGGCGGCGCTGAAACCGAACAGCGCTTCGGCACCCTGGGTCCAGATCCGGATCAGCCCCTGCGGGTCGGCGAAGATGATCGCCTCGGTGCTCTGCCGGACGATGCCTTCGTACAGCTCCGGCGTGGGCGTCGGGGTCGGCGCGGGTGCGGTCATCGATGGGCCTCCTGGCTCGCCGGCCGCTCGCGGCCGCCGCCCCCGGTCGGGGCGGGCCGCAGCCGCACTGGCGCCGGTCATTCTGGCGCGCAGCGGCCGCAGCCGCGGCTACGAGGCGGATCAGCCCTGATCGTCGCGCTGCCGCTGGCAGTGCAAGCGCAGCCGCTGCAAGGCTGCGCTCGGACGCTCGTCGGCCAGCGTCGACCTGCTTCGGCCTAGGTCGGCGCTCGGCCGTGCTTGCGAGCGCCGCCGCTCACCGCCCACAGGCCCAGCAGGATCAGCGCGATGCCGATCGTCTCCGCCGCATCCGGGCGCTCGTCGAGCAGCGCCCACGCCATCAGGATCGCGGACACCGGCACCGCCAGGCTGGACAGGCTGGCCACCGTGGTCGGCAGGCTCTTGAGCACGAACAGCCACAGCACCCAGGCCAGGCTCGACGCCAGCAGCACGCAGTACGCGAGCCCGGCGATGAAGGCGGGCGCCCACTCGATCGGCCGCGACGGCACCACCAGCGCGATCGCCGCCAGCAGCAGCGAGCCCAGCAGCATCTGCCAGGCGGTGAACGCGAGCGGCGACGGCGCGTGCAGCTCGAACATGCGCTTGCTCAGCACCGTGCCGGTCGCCCAGCTCGCGCCGCCGAGGATCGCGAGCACGGTGCTGTGCATCCCACCCAGGCCCTGCCAGGGCTCGACCACCGCGAGCAGGCCCGCCGCGGCCAGCGCAACCCCCAGCCACTGCCGCCGCGACGGCCGCTCGCGCAGCACCCACCAGGCCAGCAGCACCGCCCAGAACGGCATCGTGTATGACAGCAGCGACACCCGCCCAGCACCGCCCGTGACCAGCGCCCACTGCGCCAGCGCCTGGAAGCCGGTGGTCTGAAAGAGCCCGGTGGCCAGAGTCAGCCGCAGCGGCGGCGGGCGCAGCGATTCACCGCGCAGCGCCAGCGCCGCCAGCAGCACCAGCGAGCCGCCGAAGTAGCGCAGCGCCACGAAGTCGAACGGACCGACGTAGCGCAGCATCTGCTTCATCACGATCCAGCTGTAGGCCCACACCAGCACCATCACGGCCAGGGCCAGCAGGGCGGAGCGGTTCGCGCTTGGCATCGGGGCTTCGGTCAACCGGCGCCAGAAGCGGCGAAGCCCGCTCGCGGCGGGCTTCGGGGGTGCTCATGCGGCACGTCGGAATCTTGGTTGCGGGGGCAAGATTTGAACTTGCGACCTTTGGGTTATGAGCCCAACGAGCTACCAGACTGCTCCACCCCGCGATCGAGGATGCGATTCTACCATCGCCGCGCGCGCTGTTCGCGGTGCGCGCGCCTTCAGTCCTTGGCCGGCTCGTCGGCGCCCTCGGCCGCGGCCGGCTCGGGGCGGTCCACCAGTTCGACGTAGGCCATCGGCGCGTTGTCGCCGACGCGAAAGCCGGTCTTCAGGATCCGGGTGTAGCCGCCAGGGCGCGCCAGGTAGCGCGGGCCGAGCTCGCCGAACAGCTTGACGACCACTTCCCGGTCGCGCGTGCGGTCGAAGGCCAGTCGGCGGTTGGCCAGGGTCGGCTGCTTGGCCAGCGTGATCAGCGGCTCGACCACGCGGCGCAGCTCCTTCGCCTTGGGCAGCGTGGTGCGGATCGCCTCGTGGCGCAGCAGCGAGTTGCACATGTTGCGCAGCATCGCCTGGCGGTGCTCGCTGGTGCGGTTGAGCTTGCGCAGCCCGTGGCGGTGTCTCATGGTGCGGTTCCTTTCGTTATCGAGCGCCGGGCCGTATCAGGTACCCGGCGGTGCACCGGCCGCGTCGCTGCCGCGCGGCCTGCGGCGCGCGAGCGCCGCGTTCAGCGCTTGTCGAGGTTCTGCGGCGGCCAGTTCTCCAGCCGCGCGCCCAGCGTCAGCCCGCGCGACGCGAGCACTTCCTTGATCTCGTTCAGGCTCTTGCGGCCAAGGTTCGGCGTCTTCAGCAGCTCGGTCTCGGTGCGCTGGATCAGGTCGCCGATGTAGTAGATGTTCTCGGCCTTCAGGCAGTTGGCCGAACGCACGGTGAGCTCGAGCTCGTCCACGGTGCGCAGCAGGATCGGGTCGAACACCGGCGACGGCGCCGACGCCGGCATGCCCGGCGACGGCCAGTCGGACTCCAGCTGCGCGAACACCGCGAGCTGCTCGCACAGCACCCGCGCCGACGAGCGGATCGCCTCCTCGGGGGTGATCGCGCCGTTGGTCTGGATCTCCATCACCAGCTTGTCCAGGTCGGTGCGCTGCTCGACGCGCGCGTTCTCGACCGAGTAGCTGACCCGGCTGACCGGCGAGAACGACGCGTCCAGCACGATCCGGCCGATCGTCTTGCTGGGCTCGTCGCCGTAGCGGCGCAGGTTGCCGGGCACGTAGCCGCGGCCCTTCTCGACCTTGATCTGCATGTCGAGCTTGCCCCCCTGGGCGAGCGTGGCGATCACGTGCTCGGGGTTGATGATCTCGACGTCGTGCGGGATCTGGATGTCGCCGGCGGTGACCGGGCCCTCGCCCTCCTTGCGCAGCACCAGCGTGACCTCGTCGCGGTTGTGCAGCCGGAAGACCACGCCCTTCAGGTTCAGCATGATGTGCACCACGTCCTCGCGCACGCCGTCGATCGTCGAGTACTCGTGCAGCACGCCGGCGATCGTCACCTCGGTCGGTGCGTGGCCGACCATCGACGACAGCAGCACGCGCCGCAGCGCGTTGCCCAGCGTGTGGCCGTAGCCGCGCTCGAAGGGCTCGAGCGTGACGCGCGCGCGGTGGCCGCCCAGCGGCTCGACCTGGATGGCTTTGTTGGGCTTCAGCAGAATGGTTTGCATGGGTTACGGTTTCCTCTCAATCCCCTCGGCTGGGAAGGCCGGCCGGGCAGCTCCCCGCGGGCCGGACCCCGGGGGTCGCAGCGCACCCGACCGCGCGCTGCGACGGCCGCAGCGGCGTGGGCGCGCGCAGCCGCGCGGCCCGCGCCGCCCGGCCCTCAGCGCGAGTACAGCTCGACGATCAGCGATTCGTTGATCTCGGCCCCGAACTGGTCGCGATCCGGCACCTTCTTGAACACGCCTTCCAGCTTGGTGGCGTCGACCTGCACCCACTCGGGCAGGCCCACGGTGGCGGCGAGCTTGAGCGCGTCCTGCACGCGCAGCTGCTTGCTCGCGCGCTCGCGGATCGCGACCGTGTCGCCGGCCTTGAGCAGGTACGACGCGATGTTGACCACCTCGCCGTTGACCGTCACCGCCTTGTGCGCGACCAGCTGGCGCGCCTCGGCGCGGGTCGAGCCGAAGCCCATCCGGTAGACGACGTTGTCCAGCCGCGACTCCAGCAGCGTGAGCAGGTTCGCGCCGGTGTTGCCGCGCCGGCGCTCGGCCTCGGCGAAGTAGCGGCGGAACTGGCGCTCGAGCACGCCGTACATGCGCTTGACCTTCTGCTTCTCGCGCAGCTGCAGGCCGAAGTCGCTGGTGCGCGAGCCGCTGGTGCGGCCGTGCTGGCCGGGCTTGCTCTCGAACTTGGTCTTGTCGCCGATCGAGCGCCGGGCGCTCTTCAGGTAGAGGTCGGTGCCCTCGCGGCGGGCGAGTTTGCCCTTCGGACCGAGATAACGTGCCACTTGATGTCCTTGGTTGTCGTCTGACGCGGCCGGCGCCCGCAGGTGCTACGGGTGCGCCGCGCAAGTCTGGCGGGTCAGGGTCGCGCAGACGGTGGGCTTCCATGCGGCAGCCGGCACGAGGGCCGGCGGCGGCGATACGGCAAGGGGGAACTCGCGATTGTAGCGCGCCGCCGGCGCGCGGCTCGGCTGCGCGCGCGCCGCGGTTCAGACGCGCCGACGCTTCTGCGGGCGGCAGCCGTTGTGCGGGATCGGCGTGACGTCGGAGATCTGGTTGATGCGGATGCCGAGCGCGGCGAGCGCGCGCACCGAGGACTCGCGCCCCGGGCCCGGGCCCTTGATGCGCACGTCCAGGTTCTTGATGCCCTGCTCCTGCGCGGCGCGGCCGGCGTTCTCGGCCGCCACCTGGGCGGCGAAGGGCGTGCTCTTGCGCGAGCCCTTGAAGCCTTGGCCGCCGCTGGACGCCCAGGCGAGCGCGCTGCCCTGGCGGTCGGTGATCGTGATGATCGTGTTATTGAACGACGCGTGCACGTGCGCGATGCCGTCCGCGATGTTCTTGCGGATCTTCTTGCTGACGCGGCGTGCGGCGGTGTTGACGGGTGCTTTGGCCATGCGTGGCTTCTCCAGTGCGGCGACGGGCTTACTTCTTCAGGGCGGCGGCGCCCCGCTTGGGCCCCTTGCGGGTACGCGCGTTGGTGCGCGTGCGCTGGCCGTGCACCGGCAGCCCGCGGCGATGGCGCTGGCCGCGGTAGCAGCCCATGTCCATCAACCGCTTGATGTTGATCGAGACCTCGCGGCGCAGGTCGCCCTCGATCGTCAGCCGCCCGATCTCCTCGCGGATCTTCTCGAGCTCGGCGTCGTCGAGGTCCTTGACCTTCTTCGAGTAGGCGATGCCGACCGCGTCGCAGATCCGCTGCGCGGTCGGGCGGCCGATGCCGAAGATCGCGGTCAGGCCGATCTCGGCGTGCTTGTGCGGCGGGATGTTGATACCGGCGATGCGTGCCATGTCGACTCCTCGGTGGCTCAGCCCTGGCGTTGCTTGTGCCGCGGATCGCTACAGATCACGCGGACCACGCCCTTGCGGCGAATGATCTTGCAGTGGCGGCACATCTTCTTGACCGATGCGGCGACTTTCATGTCCTTCTCCTGATTCGATGACCGGGCCTACTTCGCGCGGAAGACGATGCGGGCGCGGCTGAGGTCGTAGGGCGTCAGCTCCACCGTGACCCGGTCGCCGGGCAGGATGCGGATGTAGTGCATGCGCATCTTGCCCGAGATGTGCCCGAGCACGACGTGGCCGTTCTCCAGCTTCACGCGGAAGGTCGCGTTGGGCAGATTCTCGAGAATCTCGCCCTGCATCTGGATCACGTCGTCCTTCGCCATGTGCCCCTTTGCGGTCCTTTGCGTTCCCTAGCTGGCCTTGAAGTTGGCCTTCTTCAGCAGCGACTCGTACTGCTGGCTCATCACGTAGCTCTGCACCTGCGCCCAGAAGTCCATCGTCACGACGACGATGATCAGCAGCGAGGTGCCGCCGAAGTAGAACGGCACGTTGTACTTCAGCACCAGGAACTCGGGCAGCAGGCACACCAGCGTCACGTACACCGCGCCGATCAGCGTCAGCCGCGACAGGATCTTGTCGATGTACTTGGCGGTCTGCTCGCCCGGGCGGATGCCGGGGATGAAGGCGCCGCTCTTCTTCAGGTTGTCGGCGGTCTCGCGGCTGTTGAAGACCAGCGCCGTGTAGAAGAAGCAGAAGAACACGATCATGCCGGCGTACAGCAGCACGTAGATCGGCTGCCCGGGCGACAGCGCCGCCGACAGGTCCTTCAGCCAGCGCAGACCTTCGCCGGTGGCGAACCAGCCGACGATCGTCGCCGGCAGCAGGATGATCGACGACGCGAAGATCGGCGGGATCACGCCGGACATGTTCAGCTTCAGCGGCAGGTGCGAGCTCTGGCCGCCGTAGACGCGGTTGCCGACCTGGCGCTTCGCGTAGTTGACCAGGATCTTGCGCTGGCCGCGCTCGACGAAGACCACGACGTAGGTGACGACGATCACCAGCGCGAGGATGAACAGGCTGACGATGATGCTCATCGAGCCGGTGCGCACCAGCTCGAACAGCCCCCCGATCGCGCTGGGCAGCCCGGCGACGATGCCGGCGAAGATCAGGATCGAGATGCCGTTGCCCAGGCCGCGCTCGGTGATCTGCTCGCCCAGCCACATCAGGAACATCGTGCCCGCGACCAGGCTGATCACCGCGGTCATGCGAAAGCCGAAGCCGGGGCTGATCACCAGGCCCGGCGAGCCCTCGAGCGCCAGCGCGATGCCCAGCGACTGGAACAGTGCGAGCAGCACGGTGCCGTAGCGCGTGTACTGCGTGATCTTGCGCTGGCCCGACTGGCCTTCCTTCTTGATCGCCTCGAGCGACGGCATCACGTGCGTCATCAGCTGCATGATGATCGACGCCGAGATGTACGGCATGATGCCCAGCGCGAACACGGTGAAGCGCGACAGCGCGCCGCCCGAGAACATGTTGAACAGGTTCAGGATGCCGCCGGACTGGCTCTGGAACAGCTGCTGCAGCTGCACCGGGTCGATCCCGGGCACCGGGATGTGCGCACCCAGCCGGTAGACCACCAGCGCCAGCAGCAGGAACACCAGCCGCCGGCGCAGGTCTCCGAACTTGCCGCTCTTGGCGAGTTGCTGGGCCGAGGAAGTCGCCACGTCGTGTCAGTCCCGGGCTCAGGCCCGCTCGGCCTTCTTCTTCAGCTTGCCGGGCTTGTCCGGCGCGGGCAGCACCGGCGCGGATCCGCCCGCGGCCTCGATCGCCGCGCGCGCCCCGGCGGTTGCGGCCAGGCCGACGAGCACGACCTTGCGCGTGAGCTCGCCGGTCTTGATGACCTTCGCGCTGCGCGCGCGCTCGGCCACCAGCTTGGAGCGCTTCAGCGCGAGCAGGTCCACCTCGTCCAGCGCCAGGCGCTGCAGGTCGGCGAGCGTGACCTCGGCGGTCAGCCCGGCCGTGCGCGACACGAAGCCGCGCTTGGGCAGACGGCGCTGCAGCGGCATCTGGCCGCCTTCGAAGCCGACCTTGTGGAAGCCGCCGGCGCGCGACTTCTGGCCCTTGTGGCCGCGGCCGGCGGTCTTGCCCAGGCCCGAGCCGATGCCGCGGCCGACGCGGCGCTTGGCGCGCTTGGCGCCGGCCGCTGGCTTGAGGGTGTTGAGTTGCATGTTGCGTCCTGTGAGCGATCGCGCGCGGGCTTCAGCGCACCTGCACCAGATAGGCGACCTTGGCGATCATCCCGCGCACCGCCGGCGTGTCCTCGAGCACGCGCTCGCTGTTGAGCTTGCGCAGGCCCAGGCCGCGCACGGTGGCGCGATGCGTGCGCTTGGTGCCGATCGTGCTACGCACCAACTTGACGGTGACGGTCTTCTTGTCCGACATCTGCATGGCTCCGCTGCGGCCCTTCAGCCGATGATCTCCTCGACCGTTTTGCCGCGCTTGGCGGCGACCTCGGCCGGCGTCGTCATGTTCCGCAGCGCGTCGAGCGTGGCGCGGACCATGTTGTACGGGTTGGTCGAGCCGTGGCTCTTGGCGACGATGTCGGTCACGCCCAGCACCTCGAACACCGCGCGCATCGGGCCGCCGGCGATGATGCCGGTACCCGCCGGCGCCGGCGCCATCAGCACCCGCGCCGAGCCGTGCGCACCGCGCACCAGGTGGTGGACCGAGCCGCTCTTGAGCGACACCTTGACCATGTTGCGGCGGGCGTCTTCCATCGCCTTCTGCACCGCGACCGGCACTTCCTTGGCCTTGCCCTTGCCCATGCCGACGCGGCCGTCGCCGTCACCGACGACGGTCAGCGCGGCGAAGCTGAGGGTGCGCCCGCCCTTGACGACCTTGGTGACGCGGTTGACCGCGATCATCTTCTCCTTCAGGCCGTCGTCGCTGCCTTCGGTCTGCGCGCGGGGGGTGAACTTAGCCATCGATACGGATCCTTCGCTTTCCAGACGCTCAGAACTGCAGGCCCGCTTCGCGGGCCGCCTCGGCCAGCGCCTTCACGCGGCCGTGGTACGCATAGCCGGACCGGTCGAAGGCCACCCGCTCGATGCCGGCGGCCTTGGCCTTCTCGGCGATGCGCTTGCCGACGATCGCCGCAGCGGCGGTGTTGCCGCCCTTGCCCGGGCCGCCGAGCTGCTCGCGCACCGCCTTCTCGGCGGTGGAGGCGCTGGCCAGCACGCGGCTGCCGTCGTCGGAGATGACGTTCGCGTACACGTGCAGGTTCGAGCGGAAGACCGCCAGGCGGGGCACCCGCTGCTGCGCGATGCGCAGCCGCGTCTGCCGGGCACGACGCAGGCGCTGTTCCTTCTTCGCTGTCATGGTCTGTGCCCCTTCCCTACTTCTTCTTCGTCTCTTTCATGACCACCCGCTCGTTGGCGTAGCGGATGCCCTTGCCCTTGTACGGCTCCGGCGGCCGGATCGCCCGGACCTCGGCAGCGATCTGCCCCACCGCCTGCCGGTCGGCGCCCTTGACGACGATCTCGGTCTGGGTGGGCGTCTCGACCTTGACCCCGGCCGGCATGGTCTTGACCACCGGGTGCGAGAAGCCGACCTGCAGGTTCAGGCTGCTGCCCTGCGCCTGCGCGCGGAAGCCGACGCCGACCAGCGTCAGGCGCTTCTCGAAGCCCTTGGTCACGCCGGTGACCATGTTGTGCACGAGCGCGCGCATCGTGCCGCTCATCGCATTGGCCTCGGCGCTGTCGTTGGCCGGCTCGAACAGCAGCCGGCCGCTGTCGTTGCGCACGCCGACCAGCGCGTGCGCGCGCTGCGTCAGCATGCCGCCGCTGCCCTTGACGGTGATCTGCTCGGCGGTGATCGCCACCTCCACGCCCTGCGGGATGGCCACCGGCATCTTTGCTATGCGAGACATGTTCGAACCTCTGCCTGGATCTGGTGCATCAGGCGACGTAGCACAGCACTTCGCCGCCAACGCCGCTGGCGCGCGCCTTGCGGTCGGTCATCACGCCCTTGGGCGTGGTGACGATCGCCACCCCGAGCCCGTTCATCACCGCAGGAATCGCCTCGCGGCCGCGGTACACGCGCAGGCCCGGGCGGCTGACCCGCTCGATGCGCTCGATCACCGGCCGGCCGGCGTAGTACTTCAGCGCGATCTCGAGCACGCTCTTGCCACCCTCGGTGCGCACCGTGTAGCCCTCGACGTAGCCCTCGTCCTGCAGCACCTGGGCGATCGCGACCTTCAGCTTCGACGACGGCATCGACACCGTCGCCTTGTCCACGCTCTGCGCGTTGCGGATCCGGGTCAGCATATCGGCGATCGGGTCACTCATGCTCATACGTCTATCTCCTGCTCGGCAAGCCGCGTGCGGCCGATCACCAGCTGGCCTTGGTCACGCCCGGGATGTCGCCCTTGAAGGCGAGATCGCGAATCTTGCTGCGGCCCAGGCCGAACATGCGGAAGGTGCCGCGCGGCCGGCCGGTCAGCTCGCAGCGGTTGCGCAGGCGCGTCGGATTGGCGTTGCGCGGCAGCTTCTGCAGCTCCAGCCGGGCGGCGTAGCGCTCCTCGTCGCTGCGCTTGGCGTCGTCGATCACCGCCTTCAGCTCGGCGTGCTTCTTCGCGTACTTGGCGACCAGCTTCGCGCGCTTGTCCTGGCGCTGGATGTGGGACTTCTTGGCCACGGGCGGGTCCTTCAGTTCTTGAACGGGAAGCGGAACGCGCCGAGCAGCGCCTTGCACTCGTCGTCACTCTTCGCGCTCGTCGTGATGCTGATGTTCAGCCCGCGGATCGCGTCGATCTTGTCGTAGTCGATCTCGGGAAAGATGATCTGCTCCTTGACGCCGACGTTGTAGTTGCCGCGGCCGTCGAAGGCGCGGCCGGAGATGCCGCGGAAGTCGCGCACCCGCGGCAGCGCGATCGTGACGAAGCGGTCGAGGAACTCGTACATCCGCACCCCGCGCAAGGTGACCATGCAGCCGACCGGCACGCCGTCGCGGATCTTGAAGCCGGCGATCGCCTTGCGCGACTTGGTCACCACCGGCTTCTGGCCGGCGATCTTGGTCAGATCGCTGACCGCGTGCTCCATCACCTTCTTGTCGGCCACCGCCTCGCTGACGCCCATGTTCAGCGTGATCTTCTCCAGGCGCGGCACCTGCATCACCGAGCGGTAGCCGAACTTGCTCATCAGTTCGGGCACCACCTTGTCGCGGTAGAACGCCTGCAGGCGCGGCGCCGGTTGTCGTTCGATCTCGCTCATCTTGGGTTCACGCCTTGATCTGCTCGCCGCTGGACTTGTAGACGCGCACCTTGTCGCCGTTGTCCAGCAGCCGAATGCCCACCCGGTCGGCCTTGCCGGTGGCGGGGTTGAAGATCGCCACGTTCGACTGGTGGATCGGCATCGTCTTCTCGATCACGCCGCCGGTGATGCCCTTCATCGGGTTGGGCTTCACGTGCTTCTTCACGAGGTTGACGCCGTCGACGATCAGGC
>WBZO01006364.1_pt1 | contig 11487 bp, 7 predicted proteins | sample 5204261 | NCBI WGS metagenome assembly WBZO01 (sample SAMN12412400, study PRJNA552823) | activated sludge metagenome | isolation source: activated sludge from anammox sidestream of wastewater treatment plant... | place: USA: North Carolina | collected 2017-09 | reverse complement strand
GCATGCTTGAAGAGCCATCTTAACCACTACGGGTGGTGGTACCTATTGCGAGGGCGACAACGTGGAACTGAACGGCACGGGAACCCCGGGCTTAGGAACGGTGAATTACGTGTGGCTCAACCCCAATGGAGATGAGCTTTGCAGCGGCACAGCACCAAGCGAAGGCCCCTTCCCCTGCAACATCGAAGGCATCTCTTTGGAACAGGCAGGCATCTATACACTTATTTTGTCCATCGGTAATTGCGACTCAGAAGCCGGCACCGTGAGCATTGCCGTAAACCCAAGACCAGTGATAACGGCGGCAGACGGCGGTGGCGAATTCTGCGAAGGCCAGACTACTACACTCACGTTCACCATAGATCCAAAAGGCGCACCTAGTGTGGACTGGGCGCTGAGCGGCCCCACGAGCGACAATGGAACTGTTGCTACCCTCACGACGCTCACCTTCGACATTGTAGTCAGCACTTCCACGGCAGGTACTTATACGCTGACAATTAGCTCCGATCAGGGCTGCCAGGGCGATACGCTGAGTTTGACGGTGAGTGCCAGGCAAATCGAAACACCTGTTCTGATTGCCGAACCAGGTACCCTTTGCCCCGGTGATGAATTGCAGCTCTCAACTACGGCGCAGCCCGGCACGAACGTAACCTACGAATGGTTTAAAGATGGCGTCAGCCTGGGGACGACGGTAGCTCCCATTTTCAATGTGCTGAATCCTACCACAGGGAATTACAGCGTCACGGTGAATGTGGACGGCTGCACGGGCACTTCGGCTCAGATAGAAGTAACAGTGTTGGCAGCCCCCGATGCAGTGGACGATGCTTTCGAGGGCGTCCCGGGCAGCAATGTCACGGGCAACGTGCTGGAAAATGACCAAACCGGCAGCGGCGTTACGATTAGTATAGTAAACCAGCCGGCCAACGGCACGGTGACAATCCTTGAAGACGGAACCTTTACCTACACGCCCACCGGTGGAGCTGCTGCTCAGGACCAATTCACCTACAACATTTGCCTGATAGATTGTGCCGATGTTTGTGACCAGGCAGTGGTCACCATAACCTACCCGGATATACCCTGCGTGGTTCCCAACGTCCTGACGCCAAATGGTGATGGCGACAACGATGTGTTGATCATTGAGTGCCTGGGGCAAAACCCCAACAGCAGCCTCAAGGTCTTCAACCGTTGGGGAGATGAAATATTCACGGCAGAACCCTACCTGAATGACTGGGATGGAACCTACGGTAAAGACAGGAAGGAGCTTCCTGCAGCAACCTACTTTTATCTTTTCAAAAAAGATAAGGACGGTACTGAAGTCAAAGGCGGATATATCGAAGTCGTCAGATAATTTCTGTAAATGGTGATTCGTGAACGGGAAAAATCCGGTTCACGAATCGCTTTTCACCATCATCGAATCATCATTAATCCTCGGACAATGAAAAAGTTAACATATACTCTACTCATCACTTTCATCACCGTATCGGCCTGGTCGCAGAGTGAGCAATTGTTTACCCACTACATGTTTAACCGGCTGAACTTCAACCCGGCGTATGCTGGATCAAAAGAGGTACTCGATGCAGGAGCCATCTACCGCAACCAATGGTGGTCGGGAATAGAAGGGTCTCCAAAGTCAATTAACGTTTATGCACACATGCCTTTTGCCAAGCGGCGCAATGGCCTTGGTCTGAATCTGATCACAGACAAAATAGGCCTGCACAAGACGCTTTCCGTAGGCTTGAGCTATGCCTACCGCATCCGCATCAATACCAAAAATACCCTGGCACTGGGCCTGGGTGGCCGCTTTGAAAATGCAAGGGCAGACTGGACCAAATCCAATGAAGGGGTAAAACCCGAGCAGTTGTTTTCGCTTTCTGATGAAACCTCTACTTCCACCTTCAACGTAGGCCCTGGAATCTACTTCACCAATCCGAATTTTTACCTCGGCGTCTCAATCCCCCGCATGCTGGCCAACTCGCTTTACCTCGACAACCGGGGCAGTTTCTCCGGCAAAGTCAACACCTACTACTTTCAGGGGGGGGTGATTGCTGCGCTGAGCCAGAATCTGAAGTTGTACCCCAACCTCCAGGTGCGCTATAACCCACACGCACCCTTTGACCTGGATGCCAACGTGAACCTGTTGTTCTACGACTTCTTTATGATCGGGGCCAACTACCGCCTCGATGACTCGCTGGACGGCCTCATCAGATTCCAGTTCAAAAACGGACTGGCACTTGGATTTGCAATGGATTTCACAACTTCTGAGTTGAAAAATGCAACTACTGGAAGCTTTGAAGTCATGCTGGGATACACCTTCCCGTGTGAGGATTGTCAGATCAAAAACTTGAGATATTTTTAACAGATGAAGGCCTGGATGCCTGGGAAAATGATTGAATCCTTGTTTCAACCTCTTTTTTAAAAAAAACAACTCTGATGAAAAATATAAAGCCCTTGCTTCTTTTTTTGTGTCTGGCTTGCACCGGACAACTTCTGGCGCAAGGTGTTGAACTCAACAACATCAAAACAATCAACACCGACCAGCTTGATTTTAGCCCAGTGCCGTATAAAAATGGCCTGATGTACACTTCCTCCAAGTCTAACAGGTTCCTGCAATGCCCCTCGGATAACCCGGGAGATTATACAGACTTGTTTTTCGTGGTTAAAAAAGACGACGGCTCTTTTGAAACACCCAAGCCGGTCAAAGGGGAAGTGAATGGGAAATACAACGACGGAGTAGCTACCTTCAACCCAATGGGCGATAAAATGATTTTCACCAGAAACAACCTGAGTGGAAAAAACGCACAAAACATCATAGACTTGAAGTTGTACTCTGCTGACTTAGAAGGCGATCGGTGGACAAACGTCACAGCATTGCCTTTTAACAGCGATGACTGGTCCACCTGCCACCCTGCCTTGTCCAATGACGGGTCTCTGTTGATCTTTTCATCCAACCGCCCCGGCTCTATTGATGGCAGCATGGACTTGTACTCCTCGCGCTTGGAAAATGGCGTGTGGAGCATTCCCGAAAACCTCGGCCCCAATATCAACACCGCAGGCTCAGAACTTTTCCCCTACCTCGACGAAATGAACAACCTGTTCTTTTCTTCCAACGGAATGGGTGGTGCTGGTGGGCTGGATATCTTTGCCGCAAGAATGAACGAAAATGGCGTGTGGGAAACCCTTGGAAATATAGGCGAACCTTTTAACCAGAGTGGGGACGACGTTTCGTTCGTCTCGCTCAAAGGGGGCACGGAAGGCTACCTGGCCAGTGACCGCAACAACAAGGACAGCAAAGGAAAGGACGACATCTACCATTGGAAGTATGAGCCTGAAGTCCTTGATGCCATTATCGTCGTCGTTGACAAAGCCACCGGCGAAAAACTCCCGGACGCAAAAGTAGATATCGCAACGACTAAATACGGCAACATGCTCGACATGATCTACGGAGGCGGTACCTCTGCTGCTTCAAAATTGATGAACTACGTCACCGACCGCAATGGTGCCGTGACTATCCAGGTGCGCAGAGGTGCTGCGTATTCCATCACCGCACAAAAGGAGAATTACAAAACAGAATTGAGAGAGCCAACCACAGATGAACTCACAGCCAACCCTGAATATATCATCCCACTGGAGCAGGATAAAATTTACGCTAACCTCAAAGTCTTGGTGATTGATGAACTCTCCAAAGCCCCAATCTCACTAGCAAACGTTGTGGTCCTGGATAAAACTACCGGTAAACCCATCCAGCTTACAACGGGTACCAATGGCACGACTAACACCCAGATTGATTGCGACCACGAATACGTCATCACCGCCAGCAAAGAACCTTACCACGACAATTCCGTTACCTTGAGCGATTTTAAACTGGACTGCAAAGACGGAAATATCGAAGTGGTCATCCCCTTGAAATCGCCCCTTATTGTCATGCTAGAGCCGATTTTCTATGATTTTGACCGGTACTACATCCGCAGCCGAGATGCAAAACCCACGCTGGATGCCTTAGTTAAGATTTTGAATACTTACCCCAGCCTGCATATCCGGCTCGAAGCCCACTGTGATGCGAGAGGAACCAACTCCTACAACGACGTGCTGGCGAGAAATAGGGCCAATAGTGCAAAAAAATACCTGCTGAAAAAAGGTATTCCCGCTAAGCGGCTACTGACGAAGGGATTTGGCGAAAGTGCACCGGTCAACAATTGCGTTGACAACGTTTACTGCCCCGAATCGGATCACCAGCTCAATCGCCGGGTAGACGTCCTACCTGAGCAGCACCAGGAAACCGACGTCATTTTCAAAACCAGAGATCCCAAGGATATGAACGTGGTTTCTGATCGCAAATAAAATCAGACTCGCCCTGTTCTTGACCCTGCCGGTACGAGTGCTCTGCACACTCGTATCGGCATTTTTTTAGTAACTACTGTGCGGGAGGGCTTTTGGAGAAAAGTTTTCAGTTTTTCTCCAAAAACCTTCCTCCCTGAAAGGTTATTTGGCGGCGACTGCCGCCGTTATAGGATTTATGATACAGCCTCGTATCCTTCTAAGAAGCTGTTTGGATTTGGCTGCGCGGGAAAAAAGATCCCCTTTTTAGGCCCGGTAAACTCAATTCAAACAGCTTCTCGACTCAAGCACCAAAACGCAAACAAGCTCTTAGAGGAGGCAGATTTCAATTTCTTCTTCAAAAAATACGCTCTGCCGGGAAATTGTCTTCCAAAAGGAGGCGTAGCAATGCAGCCTGAAACCTGATAGGTGGGACGTATGGTTATTTTCCATTCGACTGGTTGTTTTTTGCAATGAAAAAAGTAAAGTCCTTACGAAATTTTGAGTCTGATTATTTTTTTAAAATTTTTAGATATAAGACTTTGTGGCAACACGCAGGCATCCCCCTGTTTTTTTTAGCTACAGAGGGCTAAGGTGGAAAAAAGCAGGGTGAAAAAAAGAGTTAAAAAATTGTTATGCAAAGAGTTTGGGCTAATTTCGCCGCTTTAAAAATTGACCGAAACAAAAAAAAAGCCTAGCTCATGCTCCCACTTATCGTCATAGTATTCATCATTGGCTATGCGGTTATCGTATTCGAACATCCGCTGAAATTAGACAAAACAGTTCCAGCCTTATTAACGGGAGCACTCTTGTGGGGAATCATTGCCGTGTCGGGCATGGGGGTGGTTGACCACCTCCAGGAGGCAGGAGAATTAGAAGGAGTGCTGCTCCATCACATAGGTAAAATAGCCGAAATTCTCTTCTTTCTGATCGGCGCTATGGTCATAGTCGAATTGGTGGACCTGCACCGGGGTTTCTCTGTCATTACCAATCGCATAAAGACGACCAAGAAGATCACTATGCTGTGGCTTATCTCTTTAATCTCCTTTTTCCTGTCGGCAGTATTGGACAACCTGACCTGCACCATCGTCATGGTTTCGCTGTTGCGCAGGCTCGTACCCAACAGAAACGACCGCATCTGGTATGTGAGCTTTGTCATCATCGCAGCAAATGCAGGCGGAGCGTGGTCGCCGATTGGAGACGTTACCACGACCATGCTCTGGATAGGCAAGAAGATCACGAGTGGAAGCCTCATCGTTGACTTGTTCGTTCCCTCTGTTGTTTGTATCGTCCTGCCACTTTTGATTGCTTCTCTTTTGCCTGTTTTCAAAGGCAGATTTGAGAAGATGGGAGAGGGAGATGTTGAAGCCGATGAGCGCAGCCGGCAATTGCTGAGCAGCAGCACCATGTTGATTGTTGGCGTCGGCGGGTTGATTTTCGTACCTATTTTCAAAGCCATTACCGGCCTGCCGCCCTATGTGGGCATGATGCTGTCAATGGGCGTAGTCTGGCTGGTATCCGAGTATATTCACCCCGAAGAAGATTTTCACGAGGAGCGCAAGCATCTCTACTCTGCCCGCTACGCACTGTCGAGAATTGAAATGTCCAGCATCCTTTTTTTCCTTGGCATTCTGGCTGCTGTAGCAGCGCTGGAGTCCGTAGTTGCTACATTTCATGCGGACGGGAATCCGGTTGGATTCCTGATGTCTATGGCGGAGAAGTTGAACCAATCCATCCCCAACCTGGATATCGTAGTCATTATTCTTGGTTTCCTGTCTGCTATCATTGACAACGTGCCATTGGTGGCAGCCACCATGGGCATGTACTCCATGGATTTGCACCCGGTGGATGACAAGCTGTGGCAATTCATTGCCTATTCAGCGGGGACCGGCGGCAGCATGCTCATCATCGGCTCAGCAGCAGGCGTTGCAGCAATGGGGATGGAGCGCATTGACTTTATATGGTACCTGAAAAAAATAGCCTGGTTGGCGCTTATCGGCTTTCTTGCCGGTGGATTGACCTTTTTAGTCTGGTATCCGCTTGTACACCACTGACAACTATTTCGCAGGATAAACACACAACGGCTAATCTGAAGATAAATGCCATCATGGGCATTGTCATTTAAATTTTTATAACAATTTAAACACCTTCTTTTATGTTAGCGGCCGTTGTAGCTTCATTTCTGATTGGCTATGCTCTTATCGTGTTTGAGCATCCACTCAAATTAGACAAATCCGTGCCTGCATTGTTGGCCGGAGTCATCTGCTGGGTTTTTATTGCTGTTGGTGATTTGCCGGCTATCGGAGAATCGGAGGCGGTAGAACCCGTCAAAGATGTACTGATCTACCAGATGGGAGAAATCTCCCAAATTCTGTTTTTCCTTATCGGTGCAATGGTAATCGTCGAGCTGGTGGACCTTCACCAGGGCTTTTCTGTTATCACGGACCGGATACGGACGACCAGCAAAAAATCCATGCTTTGGCTGGTTTCGCTCCTGGCTTTTTTCCTTTCTTCTGTCCTGGACAACCTCACAACCACCATCGTGCTGGTTTCTCTGCTGCGCAAACTCGTACCCGACCACAAAGAGCGGATCTGGTACGTGTCTTTTGTCGTCATTGCTGCCAACGCAGGTGGAGCTTGGACACCTATCGGCGACGTGACTACCACGATGCTTTGGATAAAGGATAAAGTCAGCACACTCGGCCTGATGGAGCACCTCATCATCCCGTCTCTGGCCTGCTTAGTCGTGCCTTTGATCATCGCCGGCTTCCTACCGGTTTTCAGGGGGAGTGTTAGTGTGGCTGCACAACAGGCAGAAAAAGGCAGGAAGAAGCTGCTCAGCAGCAAGACTATGCTCCTCTGTGGAGTGGGAGGTCTGATCTTTGTCCCCGTTTTTAAAGCTATCACGGGGCTTCCGCCTTTCATGGGAATGATGTTCTCGCTGGCTTTCGTGTGGTTTGTGTCCGAGTATGTCCACCCCGAAGAGGACTTTTCAGAGGAGCGGAAACACATGTACAGCGTCCGTCATGCGCTCTCCCGGATTGAATTAGCCAGCATCCTGTTTTTCCTTGGTATCCTGCTGGCCGTTGCCTCGCTGGATTCTGTAGTGGGAGCTACCCATGCAGACGGGCATCCCATTGGTCTGCTGGGCTACCTGGCGGAGGAACTCCAACACGCCATTCCAAACCTCGATATCGTTGTCGTCATTCTCGGCTTCCTGTCTGCCATTGTGGACAACGTGCCGCTGGTAGCTGCCGTTATTGGGATGTTCCCTGATTTTGCTATGGACGCCAAGCTTTGGCAATTCGTCGCCTATACTGCCGGTACGGGTGGCAGCATCTTCATCATTGGCTCGGCTGCCGGCGTTGCCGCTATGGGTATGGAAAGGATAGATTTCATCTGGTATTTTAAAAAAATATCCCTGCTCGCTCTGATCGGGTATTTGTCAGGTGTGTTTTCTTTCCTGATTATCTATAAACTTTTACTTAGCTGACGAAAAACTCCCCTTGTTTTTCTCAGCGTCTTATCTGGGTGCTTGCACACCACAGATAAAAGAAAATTTGGTGAGTACTGTCATTATGGAACGTGCCGGAAATAAGTTGGGTATTTCGGCGAGGGTATTTTGAGGGCTGGCAAGGCAGTGAAATAGGCGCATAGCCTTAGCTACGTAACTATTTCACTAACACAGCCAGCGCCCAAAAGACGCCGCCCAAATGCGTAAGCTATTTCCGACACGTTCCTTAAAGAAACGAGCAGCAGAAATCCCCTGTCAGATGCCGGTACACCCGGAAAACAGGGCATAAGACTGCTTGCCCCCCTCCTCCCGGTACGTTCCTTAATAGACGCACCCCCACCAATATGGAAAGTAGTGGTCGGGGCATGCCCCAAAGGCCGCTTCGTCAAAAAAGACTTGGTGACTACTCAGGATCGAAGGAAAAATAAAATGTACGTTTTTTTCATGGACCTTTGAGCCTGCCTCACAAGTCAAACCACCGCTTCAGGGGGCGAATAAGATTCTTTCAGAGAAGGGTGTTTTTTTAAAAACTCCTTTGAAATTTTAAAAAAACACCCCTCTCTGAAAGGTTATTTGGGAGCGGCTGCTGCCATCGGACTTATGATACCTCCTCCTGCTGAGCAGTTGCAAAACTTTTATCCCAGTTGCCTTGGCATGATGGGAAACGTTAAAGGAATCCTAATTCCCTGTTCCTTTTAAAGTCAGGCAATTTGATTCCTCCTAATTTTACCGACTTCTTGAAGTTGTTGGTTTCTGTAAAGTTGAATTGAAAGATGAAAAAGTTAAGCCTGTTTTTTCTGGTATCTGCCCTGCTGATTGCCTGCGATGGCATCAAGGAAAAGGATTTGCTCGGCACCTGGCAGGGTGCGGCTTTGCTTGAAGATAATATGCCGGTGGATATTGACCCGAGGCTCATAGGCTTCGAGTTTTACCCTGATGGCTTTTACAAGTTTAACAGTACCCTGAACTACAGGGAAGCAGGCACATACAAAGTGCGCGGCGATTTGCTGTACACCCTTGATACCATCAACGAAGCTTCTACTGAAAAGGCAGTCAAAATCCTGAAATTGATGCCGGATTCGCTTTTCATCAAGATGAATGCAGAAGGGCGGGAGCGGGTCATTAAGTTGTTCAGAAAGTAGTGTGCTAGGCAGGTGCTGGCGGGCAACCTCTTGAGCCAGCGGCTTTTTGGAGAAATATGCATAAAAAAAGCCCGACAGTGTTTCACTGGCCGGGCTTTTTGCAATGAATGCAAGATAGTCTTATTCCTCGTCTGTAGCAGGTGGTGTTTCCACCGGTGTTTCTGCAGCAGGTGTTTCCACCGGAGTTTCTGCAGCGGGTGTTTCCACCGGTGTTTCTACAGCGGGTGTTTCCACCGGTGTTTCTGCTACAGCTTCTGCTGGAGTTTCTGTAACCTTGATTTTGGGAACTACTTTTTCGGGAGCCGAAGAGGAAGAGTCGAGGCCTGCAATTTTTGCGTAGATCGCCCTTTTCTCTTTAGTGGCTTTCTCTGCGTGAGCTGCGATTTTGCCTTCTTTCTTTTCAATCCATTCTTCATAGCGCTGCATGGCTACTTCTTCATTGAAAGCGCCTTTTTGCACGCCCTTCATGAGGTGCTTGCGGTAGAAGACACCTTTGTAGCGAAGAATGGCTCTGACGGTGTTTGTCGGTTGGGCGCCTTTACCCAGCCATTCGAAGGCTTTATCCCGGTCTATGTGGATGGCAGCCGGTTTCGGCAAAGGGTTGTAGGTGCCGATTTTCTCGATAAAACGTCCATCACGCGGCGAGCGGGAGTCAACGATGACGATGTGATAAAAGGGTTGTTTCTTTTTTCCTTTTCTTTGTAATCTGATTTTTACTGCCATGTTTTAAAGGTTGTTGGAAATTAGAAAATTGAAGCGGGCCTTGCATTTTTAAGAAAACCACGTGTTAACCTAAAAAGATAAAACCTTGAACCGATTTCAAACTCCTGATTTCCACAGGTTTGAACCATCCCCACTTACCCTGATGAACAGGCGGTGGGCTTAAGCGGGCGCAAAGATAGGCTTTTTATTCTCTTGATCTAACTTATTTTTGAAAAAATTGCTCGAAAGCACAACCTCTGAAAAGCACTCTCGGCATCGAAAAGCACCTTGCCGGACGCTGTTTCCAAAAACTTCTTTCAATGATAACGCATATTTCAGCTCTGCTTGCATTCATCCTCCCCTTCTGCTGCTTTTCGCAAACCTACCTGTCGGGGATAATTAACCAATACGCCAAAGTGACCGCACTGGATCCCTGCACCGGGAAGTTGACGCTGGCTAATGCTGCTGCTTTCAATGCCGGCGACCAGGTGCTGTTGATCCAGATGCAGGGTGCTTCCATTGAGCAATCCAACAGCCCTGGCTTCGGCAACATCCTCAACCTGAACGGCGCTGGCTTTTTTGAAAAAAATGAGGTCGCTGCGAAGGCTGGAAATGAGGTTTTTTTAAAATACAGCCTCCTGAATTCCTACGAAGCAAGCGGCTCCCTGCAACTCGTCACATTCCCGGCATACGCCGAAGCTACTGTTAGCGACACTTTGCGTGCTGCACCCTGGAATGGTGAAACGGGAGGCGTGCTGGCCTTGGAGGTTGAAAACACGCTGACCCTGAACGCACCGATGGACGTCAGCGGAGCGGGCTTCCGAGGGGGCGCAAAAAGCGTGGTCAACAGCGGTTGCTCTTTTCTCACCAATGCCAGCGATTACTTTTACGATGCCTCCAATTGGCGGGGAGCCTCAAAAGGCGAGGGTATCGCCACAGCTATCCCCGGCAAGGAAAATGGACGAGGCGCTCAGGCAAACGGCGGCGGTGGGGGCAATGACCACAACAGCGGTGGTGGCGGCGGTGCAAGCCTGGTTGCTGGCGGCGGCCCCGGAGGTAGGCAAACCCCTTCGTCCACCTTCGGCTGCCGGGGTGACTTCCCGGGGCTGGGGGGAAAAACGGGCGCTCCAGGAATGACACAACGGATTTTCATGGGCGGCGGTGGCGGTGCAGGCCACACGGATGACACAGGTGCTGGCAGCTCCGGCGGTAATGGCGGAGGGATAATCCTGCTCCAGGCTGGTACAATTACCGCAGAGGGACAGGTGTTTTTTTCCAATGGCAAAACTCCACCCCAGGCAAACGGCGATGGAGCCGGCGGCGGCGGTGCAGGTGGCTCCATCCTGATCGAGGCAAATGCACTGATGGGCACCATCGCCGTTGAAGCAAAAGGCGGCGATGGCGGCAATGTCAAGAACTCACCAGATCGCTGCTTCGGGCCGGGCGGTGGCGGTAGCGGCGGAAGGCTGATTGCCAGCCTCCCCAATTTTGCAGCGGTAAATCTGAGCGGCGGCGTGGCCGGCGTCAATTCTACCCTTGCCAGCCAGTGCAATGGCCTGTCTAATGAGGCCGGACCAGGGGCAGACGGCCAACAAGACGAGCTTGCGGGAATTCCGGCATCCCTGCAGGAGATACTGCCGGCTCAGGTGCTTCAACAACCCGTACCGGCGCTGGTCTGCGAAGAGATCCGCGTGGACGGCGTTCCGTGGCCGGCGCTGTGGCCCGTCCTGGCCGCGTTCGGCGTCGCGGTCATCGCCCTCGTCGTCTCGCGCGTGCTCAGCCGACGGCGACGGGCCCGGAGGCACCGGTTCGATGGCC
>WBZO01006363.1_pt1 | contig 11488 bp, 7 predicted proteins | sample 5204261 | NCBI WGS metagenome assembly WBZO01 (sample SAMN12412400, study PRJNA552823) | activated sludge metagenome | isolation source: activated sludge from anammox sidestream of wastewater treatment plant... | place: USA: North Carolina | collected 2017-09 | reverse complement strand
GTGGTCTCGCGCGGGTGCGCCAGCCAAGATGCCAGAGGGTGAACCCGGTGGTCCTGATAGTGAAGTGTTTTATGACTTTGGTGCTGAGCTCAAACTTCATGAGAGCTCAGTTTTCAAAAATGAACCTTGTCATGTGAACTGTGATTGTGGTCGGTTCTTGGAAATTGGCAACTCAGTGTTCATGAAGTACCGTAAAACTAATGGTCAATTTGTGCCTTTGAAACAACAAAATGTCGATTTTGGTGGTGGCTTGGAACGCATTATGGCGGCTCGTCAAGGCACGCGAGATGTTTTTGAAACAGCGTTTTTTGCTCCAGTGATGGAACGGCTGAGTGAGCTTTGTAGCATTGAGTATTCTCAGAGTGATGACAAACAAAAAGCTTCATTCAGAGTCATTGCGGACCACGTCCGAGCTGCGGTGATGTTGATCAGTGATGGGGTATTTCCCGCTAATAAGGAACAAGGCTATGTAGTGCGGCGGTTAATTCGACGCAGTGTCCGACATGCCAAGTTATTGGGGATTGAGCAAACCTTTATGGCTGAATTGGTAAAGCCTTTGGTTGAATTGTACCGGGAAGCCTATCCCACTTTGGGTGAGCGCCAAGCGGTAATTATGACTGCTGTGACTGAAGAGGAAACCAAGTTCCAGAGAACCATTGCCAAAGGCTTGAAAGAATTCGACAAAGCTCCCCCAGTGGCTGAGTCTCAAGGCAAAACCTACCTGAGTGGAGAGTTGTCATTCAAACTCTATGAAACCTATGGGTTTCCGTTGGAGTTAAGCATTGAAGAAGCTACTACCCGAGGAATTTTGGTACCAGAAACCATTCAGGCTGACTTTCAAACTGCTAAAACTTCACATCAAGATAAATCTCGGACGGCGACTGCTGGCAAGTTTAAAGGTGGACTGCAAGATCAATCAGTGATTACAACTAAGTATCATACGGCCACCCATTTATTGCATGCAGCGCTCCGAAAAATTTTGGGCAACCATGTGGGACAAAAGGGCTCCAATATTACTGTGGAGCGCTTACGCTTTGACTTCTCACATCCCAATCCTATTAGCCCAGCAGAATTAGAGCAGATTGAAGCTCAAGTGAATGACTGGATCAAGGCAGATTATCCTGTGACCAAAGCGATGATGCAGAAAACTGCAGCTTTGGAATCAGGTGCTTTAGCGTTCTTTGTGGAGAAATATCCTGACGAGGTCAGCGTCTACACTATTGGCAAACCTGGCGAAGCTTGGGTGTCTCGTGAGCTGTGTGGTGGCCCCCACGTGACTCACACTGGTGAAATTGGCTCCATCAAATTAGTGAAAGAAAAGGCGATCGCGGCTGGGATTAGACGCATTTACGCCGAACTCGTCACGACGTAGTTTTTCAAGATTAGCCGCCCGCCACTCGAGAGCCTTGCGAATCATGGGCTGTTGTTCTCTGATGGTGTTGGGAGGAATTTCTGGGTAAATCCCAATGTGTTCTGCCTGCCATTTGGCCAAGATTTCTGGAGTAATTGGTTCGGCGGAGCGACAGATGTGAGCTAGGCCTAGTGAATAACCATAGCCACGTTCTCGGACTTCATCCCAATACTCCACATATTCTTGAAATTCGATTGGTTCCACAGCGATACCAAGTTCTTCTTGACCGACACGTCGAATTGTATCGACCACATGTTCGCGGTAGAACACACTGCCCCCAGGCACATGCCATTGACCATGCCAAGAAGCCTCTTGACGCTGCACTAAGACAATTCCAGCTTCGGTTAGCAACAGAATTTCTACGGTCGCTCGAGGAGTTCGGCTAAAAATATCTCGGAACTCAATAGGAGTAAATGGTAAATCTCGAGTTTGGGGCATAGTTTGCTTTCAATTTGAGATAGAGTTTGCTTTAATGGTTACACAGCACATCATGCAATTACCGAGTTTATTTGGCAAGCCTAAAAAGGTGGATGATCGATTTTTTTTGAGTCTATTTTTGGCGGATCACGTCTTGCAAGCTGGGTTATGGACAGTTGATCACGGTCGAGTTTCATTGTTAACGACTTCAGCGTCACATGAATATGAAGCACCTGAAGGGGCGATCAATCAGGCCGATGCGGCATTTCAAGAATTGGGTCCGGATTCAGAGCAGGCTCGCAAGATTGTTTTTGGGTTTGAGCCAAGTTGGATTGAACACACTGGTGTGCGGAGTACCCACAAAGCTTTTTTAAAAAAACTCACTACAGAATTGAATCTGGAACCAGTCGGGTTTGTGTCGCTGACTGAATCGGTTTTACAGCAAGTGTTGCAACGCTCGCAAGCAACTTTTTGGATATCTCCTGAAAGAAGGTAAGGTTCTGGCGGAAAGTCAGCTAGGTCGAACTGAAGATCACTTGGCTGATGTAAAAAAACTGTTTGGTCAGTTGGGGAAACTGGCCGCTAGTTCTGATCATTATTTGCCCACCACTTTAATTTTTGTGCCAACTCACGCTATCGATAGTGCTGCTGCTATGACACAGCCGCTCCAAAGTTTTGATTGGGGGGCTGAGTTGCCATTTGTGTCCTCCCCAGAATTGGAGTTTGTCCCCCCATCATTTGTGATTCAAGCTATCACTGAACAAGGTGGCCTGGCCGTGGCGAAAGCTGAAGGCATCATTACCGCTGAAAGCGCAGTGCAAGCTCATGATTTAAATGAGCCAAGTAGTGGAAATGATGAAGTTGTCTCTCCAATTGAACCGCCCACTACTCTAGAGCCAACTGCCTCTGAAATGGGCTCGAGTTTCGGAATTGCCTTACCAGCGACCTCAACTAAACCACTGAGCAATATTCCTACTGAGGACCCTGAACCAGAGATCTCTCAGAGTGAAAATGTGGTGGCTTTTAGTCATACGGCTCACCCCCTGGTTATTAAAAAAGTTGTCGTGGTAAGTGTGCTAGCGGGGTTAGTGGCAGTTATTGTGATTGGAATGGTAGCCTTATGGATGATGTTTTCGGTGCAGGTTCAAGCGCAATTGGCGACAGGGAGTGTGGCCAAAGATGTCAAGATTACTTTGGATCCAAAAGCTAAGGCGACTGATCCAGACAACTTGATTTTGAAAGCTGAACTCGTCTCTCTCGAAACTAAGGGTGCTGAGACTGCGGCAACTACTGGAGTCAAACTGGTGGGTGATAAAGCTAGTGGGGTCATCAAGATTTTCAATAAAACGACTTCAGTCAAAACTTTTATTAAAGGTACCGAATTAACTTCTGGAGCAATTAAGTTTTCATTGCAAGATGATGTCGAGGTGGCTTCGGCAAGTGTGACCAGTAGTGTTGATAGCGAAATTCGCGATTACGGTGAAGCTGAAGCCAAAGTTGGGGCGGTAGATATTGGCGCTGATGCCAATTTAGCCAAAGATACGGTTCTAAAAATTGCTGCGTTTGACGCCAACACCTATTCCGCAGTCGTTAAAGAAGGTTTGACCGGTGGTTCAAGTCGGGAAGTGCGGGTAGTTTCGCCCGAGGATCGCCAAAAACTGTTGAAGAGTTTAACCGATACTTTATCTAAAAAAGCCGAGGCTGAGTTTAAAACGAACAGTATAGATGGGAAGTTTATGTTGCCGACTGGTCGGTTGATTCAAAGCACCAGTAAATTTGATGCTGAAGTTGGCAAAGAAACTGAGACTTTGGGGTTGGATCTGACGGCGCAGTTTGAAGGCATTCAATACACTCGCGAAGACCTCAAACCATTAGTGATTAAGGTTTTAGGCGGCGAAGTCAAAGCTGGACACAAACTTTCTGAAACTGATCCCCAAATTTTGTCCGCTCCTGATACGAGTACTGCAGGCTCAAGTAGCTCAGCCAAAGTAGTTTTGGCGGCGAATATTACTGCTCAAACTGAGCCGGTGGTGAATCCCACTGAGGTCAGTGAGCAAATTAAAGGTTTGCCCACTCAAGAAGCGACTGAAAAACTCCAAAGCACCGGTTTATTTAAAACGATTGATGTGACGTTTATGCCCAGTTTAGCAAAATGGCTGGTAGGACGGCTGCCAAGTCAAATTAATCGCATCAACTTCACCGTGGTTAAGCCGTAAGTCATGTCTCGAACACAACATACTACCAGTCATCCCCCTGTCAATCGGGCCGATCTCATTCGCCTGTATCGTCGGGCCTTGGTTTCGGGAGTGTCCTTTGAAAATCTCGATGAAAAAATTAAAGAACTCTGGGTTCGCTCTCAAGTGACCGATGAAGCTGAGCATGATAATGATGTCAGTTGGCAAGGCAAGTTGTGGGGCACGCTACCAGCAGCAGTGCGTTGGGGTGCCGCATTAGTTCCGGTAGTTTTTATCTTGGTGGGAATTGGGTTAGTCGGGAGTGCTGTTTGGCCGATCGCCAACTACTACATTCAATCTATGGCGGCTACGACTCAGACCGCCCAGTTAATTGCGCCAGTGCCCCAAGAAAAAATTTTGGATGTCGTGCCGTTAGTGGTAGCCGATGGTCCGGCTGAAGGACTTGTAGCTGGAGATTCGATTGATGAGGGGAGCAATGAACTTGACCCAATCGTGGTTGATGCCAAACTTGACTACACCAATCTGAACAATTGGTTCTCAAATAACACCTTGCCATTTGTTCAGGGGCCAGAGTTGTCAGATGAAAACATCACTGAATATCGTTTGGATATTCCCAAAGTCGAGATTATGAATGCGGTGGTAAAAGTGGGTACGGATGACCTCAACAAAAATTTGATTCAGTATCAAGGCACTGCTATGCCTGGAAAATCTGGAGCACCAGTCATTTTTGGGCATTCAATTCTGCGCCAGTTTTACAATCCTAAAGAAACCAATCCTCGTCGCTATATGTCAATCTTTAGTAAAATTATGACCTTACAGAAAGGTGACAGAATTTACTTGACTGTTAATGGGGCGCAATACACGTACGTAGTGGAAGACAAAACTGAAGTTCAACCCACCGATACATATATTTTGGCTCAACGGTATGATCTCAAACAACTAAAACTGGTGACGTGTGTGCCTGAAGGTACCTATCTCCGTCGAGGTGTAGTCACGGCGCGGTTGCTGGGTAGCGACTAGCGTACAATAGAACTTCTGACATTTTTTATGGAAACTTTACCGCTTAAGACTTTAGCTTTGGATTATGGCACTCGGCGCATTGGAGTGGCAGTAAATTATGGCACCCTAGTGGAACCTCTAGAGGTGGTGGGCAACAAAGCTGGTAGTGAGGCACTGGAAGGCGTCGTGACTGCCGGAGCTTTGGCTCGGATTAAAGCTTTATGCCAAGAGCATCAGGTTCAACAACTCGTGATTGGGGTTTCTGAAAATCAAATGGCCGAAATGACTGGGACGTTTATTAAATTGGTAAAAGCTGAGTGTCAGCTGCCGGTGATAACCTGGGATGAGACCTTAAGTTCTGTAGTAGTAAAAACTCGGTTGAAAGAAGCTCAGATGAGTCAACGTCAACCACACGCTGCCATTGATCACTATGCGGCAGCCACTATTTTGGAAGACTGGCTGGAAAGTCAGTAACCCTCTATGAAAGCAATCGCATTGAAAGTTTGGCAGATTTGGGTCACCGCACTTGGTGTAGTAGTGGTGACAGCGGCGCTACTGGCTTTTGGATTATGGTGGGTGCTCCAACCGGCTCAATCTACTCAGGTAGGGACTCGGGCTTTTATTGTGCCTAAAAATCAATCTGCTCGGCAGATTGGTGAACGTTTGGAAGAAGCTGGCTTGGTAAGAAATAAATTTATGTTTGCCGTGGTGGTGCGTTGGTTGGGCTTGAGTAGTAAGCTTCAAGCTGGCACTTTTCAACTTTCACCAAGTTGGAGTCCCAGTCGCATTGCTCAGCAAATGACTCAAGGCACTAATGATACATGGGTAAAAATCACTGAAGGATGGAGACGAGAAGAAATTGCTGAATATTTGGCCGCTCAGGAAGACCTCACTGATTTTGATGAAACTGAATTCTTGAAGTTAACGGCTGGCCAAGAAGGAAGACTTTTCCCAGACTCTTATCTGGTTCCTCGTCAGGTCACAGCTGAAGGAATGCAGGCAATTTTGACAGTGACATTTGATAAAAAGGTAGTGCAAGGATTGAGTGAAGAGCTTAAAGCTTCCAAAATGTCACTAAACCAAGTGATTACATTAGCCTCAATTATTGAGCGGGAGGCTGCCAATGCTGATCAAAGACGCTTGGTTTCAGGTGTGCTCCATAACCGATTAGAGATTGGGATGCCACTGCAAGTGGATGCTACGCTCCAGTACGTAAAAGGTTCAGCTAGTAACTGGTGGGATGAGGCTTTAATAGTTGATAAACAATTAAAATCACCATTTAACACTTATTTGAATGCAGGATTACCTCCGGCACCTATTTCCAATCCAAGTCTTGATGCTATCGAAGCGGCTCTTCAACCCAAAGCTTCTGATTATCTGTATTATTTGCATGCTGATGGCGAAATGTATTTAGCCAAAACTTTGGCTGAGCATAACGCTAACGTGCAGAAGTATCTGCGGTAACTTCTTATTGGTTCAGACAGTGGTTAACTGTTGAATGAAGTGAATACTGTAATGGAGGGGCTGAGACAATAATAAAGCCTTGCAACTGTCGTGGTTGTTTGTTAGAATACGCTTTTGTAGTTGGGCTCGCTCGAATGCGCGCCTTTTTTCACCCTTACCTTTATCTGCGTTGCAGATCGATCGAAAGTTAAGGCTGGAAAACGGCAAACCTCGAGTGGGCTCACGAGATCAACACAAGGGATTGGGCAGCGTGTTTCTAGACACACCGCTTCTTACATAAACTCTTCGTATCAGAGGCTCCTGGTGAGTCTCTGTTTTGGTCTCAAGCTACATCTGGTATCAGAAAAAAGAAGTCAGAAATCAAAAATCTGAAAAAGGAGTCTCTCATGCCACAAGCCAAGCGCGAGAATTGGGGTTCAAATCATCGCATTTTGCCTCAACTCGATCTCATTAACCTGCAACTCGAGAGTTATAAAGAATTTCTCAAAGTTGGTATTAATGAATCTCTGACCGAGATTAATGGCGAAAAAGGTATTGAAGACTTCACTGGCAAAAACTGGTCCCTCCGGTTTGGCCAATATCGCTTCGGCGAATCAAAATATTCTCCAGCTCAAGCTCGATTGAAAGCAGTTTCCTACGATGTGCCTTTGTACGTTGAGGCTACCTTACTCAACAAACGAACTGGTGAAGAACAAACGCAAGAAGTGTTTTTGGGTGATGTGCCCAAGATGACTTCAGTGGGAACTTTTATTATCAACGGGATTGAACGGGCCGTGGTGACCCAATTAGTGCGTTCACCAGGTGTGTTTTTCTCTGGTGATGATGATGCCACCACCAAACGGGTGCTGTTTAAAGCTGAGCTGCGTCCATTACGTGGTTCATGGCTTGAAGTCAACGTCTCTCGCCGCGATGTGATCACTGTTAAGATTGATCGCCGCCGCAAGATGCCAGCCACTGTATTACTTCGCGCTGTCGGTTATGGTACTGATGATGAAATTAAAGCTTTATATCAAGATATTCTCTCCAAAGATGAGCTGGGTCTTTTAGACAAAACTCTCGCTAAAGATACCTGCAAAGGTCAAAACGAGGCTTTGCTCGAGATCTACGAAAAAATGCGTCCTGGTGAACCAGCAGTGCTCGATACCGCTCGGGAATACCTGAAACAATTGTTCTTTGATCCTCGTCGTTACGACTTGGGTAAAGTGGGTCGTTACAAACTCAACCGTCGGTTGAAGGTTGAAGTGCCTCAAGAAACTACGGTTTTAACCAAAGAAGATATCGCTGCTGCAATCGGGTATTTGATTGGCCTGCAAAATGGTCACGGTAAAGTTGATGATATCGATCACTTGAGTAATCGTCGCGTTCGCCGGATTGGTGAACTCGTTCAAGCCAACGCTTTTCGCATTGGTTTGATCAGATTAGAGCGTTCTATCCGTGAAAAAATGTCTTTAACCAAGACTGATGAGATTTTAACTCCTTCAGCTTTAGTTAATGCTCGGCCGTTGATCGCTACTATTTCTGAATTCTTCCGCCGCAACCGCTTGTCCACTATTTTGGATCAAACCAATCCATTGGCTGAAATTGACAACTTACGTCGGTTGTCAGTGATGGGTACTGGTGGTGTGACTCGAGAGCGCGCGGCGTTCTCAATGCGTGATATTAACGCTTCACAATACTCCAGAATTTGTCCGGTGCGTTCACCTGAGGGTCCGAACATCGGTTTGGTGACCTATTTGTCACTGTACGCCAAAGTGAACTCCTACGGCTTCTTGGAAGCTCCGTATTTCAAAGTGGTTTCTGAAAAAGGCAAGATGAAGGTGACCGATGAAATCGTTTACCTCGCCGCCGATGAAGAAGAAGACTACAAGATTACCCACGCTGGTATCAATGTAGCCGAAAATGGTGTCATTGAAGACGAATGGGTGCCTATTCGTCACATGAACAAATTTGTCGAAGGTTCTGTCGAAGAAGTGCAATTCATCGATGTAGTGCCTCGTCAAGTGATTGGGACTTCCGCTTCTTTGATTCCGTTTATTGCTCATGACGAAGCCAACCGTGCCTTGATGGGTACGCACATGCAATGTCAGGCTGTACCTTTGATCCGTCCTCAAGCTCCAGTGGTGGGTACCGGTATGGAAGAAGCGATTGCTACTTCTATGGGTCACACTGTGCGCGCCAGATTTGATGGTGTGGTTGAAGCTGTGGATGGGACTGAAGTAGTTTTGAAACTCGATAAAGCTGATGCCAAATTGGCTGCCAGTCTCGTGGCTGTGCAACCTGATGCTGCCATCACTGTCGAGGGCGATAAAGAAATCTACAAACTCCAGAAATTCGAACGCACTTCTCAGAGTACTAGTTACTCTCAGAAACCCATCGTCACTTTGGGTCAAAAGGTCAAAGCTGGCGAGGTCATCATCGATGGCCCAGCCGCTGATCAAGGAGAGTTGTCTCTCGGTACCAACTTATTGATCGCTTACACCGCTTTCGATGGTTTGGGTTATGAAGATGCTATCGTGATCTCTGACAGATTGGTGCGCGATGACTCACTGACTTCAATTCAAATCAGTGAATATCGCGCCAAACTCATGGATACCCGTCTCGGGCCTGAGGAATTGACCAACGATATTCCTAATGTCAGTGAAGCTTATTTGGCCAACTTAACTGCTGACGGAATTATCCGTGTCGGTAGTGAAGTGGCTGCTGGTGACATCTTGGTGGGCAAAATCGCTCCCAAGGGTGAAACCGAACTGACTCCAGAGGAACGTTTGCTCCGCGCTATCTTCGGTGAGAAATCTCGTGAAGTGCGGGATACTTCACTGCGCTTGCCAAACGGCGAGAGTGGTACGGTCACTGACGTTCAGATTTTGGACCGCGAGTTGGGTGATGAACTCGATCCCGGCACCATCAAAGAAGTCGTGGTGAAGGTCGCTCAAATGCGGAAGATCCGCGTCGGTGATAAATTGGCTGGTCGCCATGGTAACAAGGGTGTTATCAGTAAGATCGTGCCCTCTGCCGATATGCCTCACTTAGAGGATGGTACGCCAGTGGATATCATCATTTCACCATTGTCAGTGTTGGCTCGTATGAACCTGGGTCAGTTGCTCGAAGCTCACTTGGGCTGGGCTGCTCAAACCTTAGGTTACAAAGCTGCGATTCCAGCTTTCGAAGATATTGACGAAAGTAAGATCTGGTCTGAACTCGAACGCGCTGGCTTACCAGCTGATGGTAAAGCTCAACTCTACGACGGTCGAACTGGTGAAACCTTCAAAGAAAAAACAGTGGTCGGTGTGGCCTACATCTTGAAACTGTCTCACATGGTGGACGACAAGACTCACGCTCGGTCAACTGGACCTTACAGTTTGGTGACTCAACAACCTTTGGGTGGTAAAGCTCAAATGGGTGGTCAACGTGTCGGTGAAATGGAAGTTTGGGCTCTGGAAGCTCATCGTGCCGCTCACGTACTGCAAGAAATGTTGACGATCAAATCTGACGATGTTCGTGGTCGTGCGAAAGCTTTTGAAGCTATGGTCAAGGGAACTGATATTCCAGCTCCTACTGTGCCAGAAGCCTTCCGAGTGATGATGCGCGAGCTCAATTCGTTGGGTCTCGATATCGTGGCTCAAGAGCTTGAGGAAACCATTGATGAAGATGCTTTGCCAGCCAAAGTTTCTCCAGAAGATGCTGAGCTCATGGAACCAGATACTTTGATTGCTGATGAAGAAGCTGAAGGTGAAACTGAAGAAGGCGACAGTGATGACGCCGAAACTGATGAGGAGTCTGAGACCGACGTCGAGCTCGACTCTGATGATACTGATTCTCTGGAAACGGAGGATACAGCAGAGGAATTTGAAGCTGACGGAAAGGAGGGAGTCTAATCATGACAAATCCAACTACCACCACTCAGGTGACTGTTGATCAGGCTATCACCAAGAACATTGTTGATTTCACTGCACTGCAGATTAAGATTGCTTCTCCTGACATCATCAAATCTTGGTCTCATGGTGAGGTCAAGAAACCAGAAACCATCAATTACCGCTCTCTCAAGCCTGAGAAAGATGGTTTATTTGATGAGAAAATCTTTGGCCCGACCAAAGATTACGAATGCTACTGTGGTAAATACAAACGCATTCGCTACAAAGGGATTGTTTGTGATAAGTGTGGTGTTGAGGTGACTCAAGCCCGCGTCCGTCGCGAACGCATGGCTCACATTACGTTGGCCGCTCCCGTAGCTCATATCTGGTTCTTCAAAGGAGCTCCTTCTAAGCTTTCTTTGCTTTTGGATGTTTCACCTCGAAACTTGAACTCTATCCTGTACTTCTCCCAATACATCGTGTTGGCAGTGGATAGTGATGAGAAAGCTGCTGTAGTGGAACGCTTGGACGTGAATCAAGCTGCTGCTGTAGATGAGTTGCAAGCCACTATCGAAGAAGAGATTAAAGCCCTAAAGGAAAGTCTCAACAAAGATCGTGAAGCTGCCAAAGCTAAAGCCAAAACCAAAGAATCCCTTCAGATTAAACTCGATGAAATCGATGTTCGCGCCAAGAACCGCATTGCGGCCCTGAAGCAACAACTCGAAACTCAATCTGAGCAAACCGCTGAGATCTACAAAACCATCAAAACTATGGTCAAGAAGATCCACAAAGGGACCATCCTGAGTGAAGATGAATACTTGAAGTTGGACGAATACGATGCCGCTTCACATCTCCGCGTGGGCATGGGTGCTGAGAGTATTCTCGAGTTGGTTGAGGAAATCGACATGGATGAGCTCGTCGCCAAGCTCCGCAAGGAAATGGCCGATAGTAAGGGTCCAAAACGCATTAAAGCCACCAAACGCTTACGGGTGGTGGAAGGTTTAAAGAAAGCCTCCATCAATCCAGCGTGGATGTTCATGACGATCTTGCCAGTGATCCCTCCTGATTTGCGCCCAATGGTGCAACTTTCTGGTGGCCGCTTTGCTGCTTCAGATCTCAATGATCTCTACCGCCGGGTCATCAACCGCAAC
>WBZO01006361.1_pt1 | contig 11490 bp, 7 predicted proteins | sample 5204261 | NCBI WGS metagenome assembly WBZO01 (sample SAMN12412400, study PRJNA552823) | activated sludge metagenome | isolation source: activated sludge from anammox sidestream of wastewater treatment plant... | place: USA: North Carolina | collected 2017-09 | reverse complement strand
ACGTACGTCGGCCCGGCCGGCGAGCGCGGCGGCCAGCCGGGCGTCGAGGGAGCGCTGGGCCCGGCGCATCTCGTCGAGGCTGCGCTCCTGCTCGGCGCGCCCGGCGGCGAGGGCGTCGCGCTGCTCACGCTGCTCGGCGAGGGTGCGCTCGAGCTCGTCGAGGGAGTCGGCGTCGGACGCGTTGGCCGCCGAGAGGAGCTTCCGGCGGACGGTCAGGTCGGTGACGTCGTCGCTGTCGAAGACGAACCCCACGTCGCCGGCACCCGACTTGTAGGCCTCGACCGCCCGGGAGGCGACGATCCGCCGCAGCGAGGCGACCTTGCGCTCCCCCGTCGCGATCTGCTCCTCGAGCCCGCGGATCCGGTCGCCGAGGGCGCGGTACTCGCCGAGGGCGTCGAAGTAGCGGGCCGACGCGGCATCGAAGGCGGCCTGCGCGCTGCGGACGCCGCGGTCGGCGTCGCCGAGGGGGTCGGCCGCGGCCGACGACCACGGCGCGAGCGTGAGGCCGAGGAGGGCCGCCACCGCGGTGGCGGTGGCCACGCGCCCGAGGCGGCCGGCCGGTGTGGAGGGCGCCGCGGCGCGACGCAACCTGGAGGTCATAGGGGGACGCATCCAGGCTAAGCATTCCCCGCCCCGCCGGCCCAAAACGATGACGGCTAGCTGACTAGAACGCGTTCCAGGGTGGATCGGCCGGTCACGGGGTCGACGGTCAGCCGCCGCCCCACCGCCTCCAGCACGGTCGGGGGCCGGACCTCCATCACGTCGGGGCAGCGCGCCGGCCGCCCGGTGGCCGCCTCGGCGTCGCTCGCCCGGCCCAGCGCGACGACCTCGTCGAAGAGCGCCCGCTGCTCCGCGCCGACGAGGCCGAGGTCGTCGGAGACGAGGACCATCCCTCCCGAGAGACCCACCGCGTGGGCCCAGGTGCGAGCCGCCGCGGGATCGAGATCGGTGTGGCTGGCCCTCAGCATCACGCAGTCGGGGTCGTTCAGCCAGAGCCGGCGGTGCATGAAGGACCGGGCCGCGGTGTCGGCCCACGCGGAAGCGGTGGCCGGCTCGACGTCGCGATAGCCGGCGACGGTCTCCTCACCCTCGCCCAGCGTCCAGCGGGGTGCGACGTCGGGGCCGATGCGGTTGCCGTCGACCACGCCCAGCACCGGGGCCAGCGGCGCCCCGCAGCCGAGGATGAAGGCGTCGTCGCCGGCGCCCCGGCGCACGGCGTCGAAACCGCTCCGCACCCGCTGGGCCGGCGTGGCGGACCGGTCGTGCCAGGCGCCGTCGAACGACGGGGCGAAGGTGAAGTCGAGCTTCAGGTAGCCGTAGCCCATCGCCACGAGGTCGGCGGCCAGCCGCTCGAGGTGGTCGGCCACCTCGGGGTGGGTGGTGTCGAGGGCGTACATGAAGCCGTCGAGACCTCCTCCCCACGGCTCGTTCCAGAAGGCGAGCAGAGGCTCGCCGGTCGCCGGGTCGGCGGCGAGCCAGCCGGGATGTTCGGTGGCGACGCGCGAGTCGGGCGCGGCGAGGAACGGGGCCAGCCACAGCCCGGGACGCCGGCCCGCCGCCCCGATGTCGGACGCGATCGCCTCGAGCCCGGACGGGAATCGCTCGTTCGTCAAGCGCCAGTCGCCGATCGCGGCCTGGTAGCCGTCGTCGAGCTGGAACACGTCGAAGGGCCAGGCGTCGGCCCGGGCCAGGTTGGCCCGCAGGGCCTCCTCGGTGATCCCGTGGAAGTAGTGGTACCAGGAGCACCAACCCACCTGGAACCCCGCTCCGGTCCGCGCACCCTGGCGGCGCCCGACCTCGGCCGCCCAGTCCTCGAGCAGGGCCGCCGGACCCCGGCCGTCGTCGGGCACCACCGAGATCCCGTGGAGCGGCCTCGACTCCCCCGCCGCCAGCTCGGCGTCGCCGAGGAAGGCCTCGCACACCAGCTCGGCCGCCCCCGAACCGGTCCGGCGGAGACGGAGGACGCCGTCGTGGAGGTGGCCGCCGTCGAACCCGACCAGCACGGCCGCCCCGCCCGCGGCCCGCAGGACGGTGACCCACTCGCTGCGCAGCTCGCCGGGCCGGACCCGGCGCTGGTCGGCGTGGTAGATGCCCTGCATCAGCTCGAGGTCGGACCGCTCCGACGGGTCCGCGTCGACGCCCAGGGTCGCCACGCCGGTCGGCGACCACGACTGGTAGCCGTGCCGCAGGATCCGCAGCGGGTCGTCGGCGCCGGCCAGGGCGAGCACCACGGCCACGCCGCGGACCCGGACCGGCCGGTCGGAGGTGTTCGCCACGGACCACTCGAGGTCGCGGCGCCCGGTGGGCCCTGACCGCTCCGTGACCGTCACCTGGAGCGGCCCGGCGCCGACCGGGCCGCTTCCGGTGAGGCCGGCCCCGTGGGCGGCAGGAGGGTCCGAGGTCTCGGCCTCGACGCGGGCGGGTTCGGTTCGCATCCGGTGCAAGCTAGCGGCGCGTGCCGGCCGGAAGCGGGCGAGCGACCCGGGCCCCGGGGGCCCGGGTCAGGTGGTGCCGCCGACGATGTCGGGGATTCCCACGGCCGGGCGCGCCCGGCCGATGAACGATCCCCGCATGGCGTCGACGCCGGCCCCCCGGAACAGCTCGAACCGCTCCGGGCCGTCGACACCCGCTGCGAGCACCTCGAGACCGAGATCGTGCGCGAACCCGGTGAGCGCCTTGAGGAGGACGGGATCGCCGTCGCCGTGGGGCCCGGGGACGAGTGGGGACGGGCCGACCTCGACCGCCGAGATGGGCAGGCTGCCGAGCAGTGGGAGCGACATGGGCCCGGACCCGAACCCGGAGAGGACCAGCTTGACGCCGGCGTCGTCGAGGGCCACGGCGTTGGCCAGCGCGCGCTCGTCGTGCTCGGACAGGACGCTCTCCGGCACCACCAGGGCGAGACGGCCGGGCTCGAGCCCGGTGTCGTCGAGGAGGTCGACGACCGTCCGGGCGAAGGCCTCGTCGACGAGGCCCCGGCCGCTGATCGGCACGAACGTGCGGGGGGCCTCGTCGTGCAGGACCCGCTCCCAGGTACGGGCCTGCCGGCAGGCGCTCCGCAGCACCTGCATCCCGAGCGGCCCCGACACGGCACCCGGGTCCGAGCCGCCCAGCACGTCGCGGACGGGGACCAGGCCCCGCTCCCGGTGGCGCAGGTAGGCGACGGCCGTCACGCCGTGAACCCCGCCGTCGACTCGGGCGACGGGCTCGAACAGCACGACGATGGCGTTCTGGCTGACCCCCCGGGCGAGCTGGTGGAGGAGGTCCTCACGGCGGCGGGCACGATCGACGTCGGCCTCCGCGTCGGCCTCGGCGTCGCCGGCGGGGGGCGGCCCGGCCTCTACGGGAACGCCCACCGGCCGGGCCGCGAGCACCAGCCAGAGGACCTCGTCGCCGGGGGCGGTCCCCGCGGTGATCGTCGCCTCGACGGCCACCAGGGTGCCGTCGCGGCGCGGCAGTTCGGCGACCCCGGACCATCGGTTGGTGCGGAGCAACGCGGGGCGGATCTCGTCGTAGTAGCGCTCGAGGAAGGCCGGTGGCACCAGGTCGTTGGTCACCACGTCGTCGTCGCCGATCCCGAACCACTCCCGCGCCGCCGGGTTGATGTAGGCCACGGATCCGTCGCCGTTGCCCACCAGGACGAGGTCGGAGGTGACCTCGGCGACGGACCGGTAGCGGTCGAGGTCGGTGGCCTGGCCCCGGCGCTCGGTCACGTCGGTGACGGTGCCCACGAACTCCTCGAGGGCACCCGACGGGCCCCGGACCGCGGTCACGGCCAGATCGAGCCAGATGGTGGCGTCACGGCGCTCGAAGCGGAACTCCGCTCCCCCGCCGCCGATCTCCTGGGCGAACGCCAGGACACCGACCAGCTCGGCGCGGTCGGCGGGGTGAGCGATCTCGGACCACGGGCGCCCGACGACGTCCTCGGGATCGAGGCCGGTGACGGTCACCCAGCGCTCGTTGACCGCGGTGATGCGACCCCGGGGATCGGCTCGGAACGTGGCCACGGGGAGGTGGCGGGTGGCCGGGTCGAATGCTCCCTCGCCGGGCACGATCACCTCACCTCCGGGCGCCGCCACCTCCGGGCGCCGCCACCTCCGGGCTCCAACACCCTCGGGTGGCGGACCGCCGGGCCGGACGGCCTCCCGGTCGGGCGCGACCTTCGGGTAGCACGCATCGGGAAATCGCACGACCGCCGGATCGCCACCTGGCTTCCGTCCCGCCAGGCCCCGGGGCGACTCCGCGCTTCGCCGAGGTTAGGGCCTTCCGCCGTCCCGAGCCACCCCTTTCGCGCGGATCGGTAGGGTTGGCGCCGTGGGGCCGTTGGCGGGGATCCGCGTCCTGGAGGTGCCCAACCTCGGTCCCGTCCAGTTCGCCGGGATGATGCTGGGCGACCTCGGCGCCGAGGTCGTGCGGCTCGACCGGGCGACCGACGTGCGCCGCGGCCGTGGCGTGATGGAGCCGTCGCCCCACGCCGTCCTGGACCGCAACCGCGCGTCCGTGGGCGTGGATCTCAAGCACCCCGACGGCGCCGGGGTCGTTCTGCGCATGGCCGAGCGGGCCGACGTGCTGATCGAGGGGTTCCGGCCGGGGGTCGCCGAGCGCCTCGGGATCGGACCCGATCCCTGCGCGGCCCGGAACCCGCGGCTCGTATACGCCCGGATGACGGGTTGGGGCCAGGAGGGGCCGCAGGCCGGCTCGCCCGGACACGACATCAACTACATCGCCCGGGCCGGCGTGCTGGCCCACGTCGGCCCCGTGGGTGGCCCGCCGGTACCCCCGATCAACCTGCTGGGCGACTTCGGGGGCGGGGCGACGTTCCTGGTGGTCGGGATCCTGGCCGCGCTCGTGGAGCGGGCCGCGTCCGGGCGGGGCCAGGTCGTCGACGCCGCGATGGTCGACGGCGCGGCGTCGCTCATGGGCGTCTTCCACGGCCTCGACGCCCTGGACGCCTGGTCCGAGGAGCGGGGCACCAACCTCCTCGACGGCGGCGCCCCGTTCTACGGCGTGTACGAGACCGCCGACGGCCGGTGGGTCTCGGTGGGCGCGTTCGAGGAGAAGTTCTACGCCGAGCTGCTCGACGTGCTCGGCTTCTCCGACCTCGACCCGGCCGACCAGATGGACGCCTCGGCGTGGCCCGCGCTGCGGGAGCGCTTCGCCGCCGCCTTCCGCCGGCGGACCCGCGACGAGTGGACCCGGGTCATGGAGGGCCGGGAGGTCTGCTACGCCCCGGTGCTGACCATGGCCGAGGCCCGCCGCGACCCGCACCTGGCCTCCCGCCGGACGTTCACCGAGGTCGGCGGTGTGGTCCAGCCGGCGCCGGCGCCCCGCTTCGGGCGCACGCCGGGATCGGTGGCGAGAGCGCCCGTGGCACCGGGTAGCGACACCGATACCGTCCTGGGCGCCTGGGGCTTCGCCGGCAGCGAGGTGGATGCGCTCAGGGCGTCGGGTGCGATCGCGTGACCGACCAGAACGCCACCGGCTCGTCGAACCCGCGCAGCAACCGGCGCCCGGCACCCTCGGCGCGGAGGTCGGCGGCGGCGGCGACCTCGTCGCGTACGTCCGCGGTCACGAGGATCTCGCAGGGCACGGCCAGGTCGGCGGCCCTCGACGCCAGGTTCACGACGGCCCCGTAGTAGTCGCCGCCGCGGATCACCAGCTCGCCCGACGCGACGCAGCCACGCGGTGTGACGCTCGGCGTGCCCTCCCAGGGGACCCGGTCGGTCCCCGACCGCCCCGCCCCGTCGGCCTCGACCGTGCCGGGGGGCTCGAGCCCCGGCCCCGGCCGCCGGAACCGGTCGACGAGGTCCAGAGCGATGCGACACCCCGCCGCGGCATCGGGCGCCACGAACATCACCTCGTCGCCGATGAACTTCACGACCTGCCCGTCGTGGTCGGCGGCCACCGCGACGGCGTGGGCCTCGAAGGCCTCCACGACGTCGGAGAGCTCGTCGACGGATAGCTCGAGGGTGAGGGAGGTGAAGCCGACGAGGTCGACGAAGCCGACGGCGAGCCGGCCCGTCTGCAGCGACCCGCCGGGGCGGCGGGCGCCGCGCGATCGCCGGATCGCGTCCTCCAGGAGCAGGCGGAACACGTTGTCGAGCACCGGGCCGAGCACCCCGACCGCCACCTCGACCGCCTCCAGGTTGGCCCGCGCCACGGCCAGCTCGAACCGGGGCTGCTCGCGCAACGGCGCCTCGATGCTCGTGAGGAACAGGGAGACGGCCGCGTCGGCGACGCGGGACAGGGCGCGGGCCATGGTGCGGGTGAACTGGAGCACGTGGGGGCGGCCGAAGAGCTGGGCCGCCTCCTCGAAGAGCACGAACGCCTTGACGTCGTCGTCGGTGAAGACGGCTTCGCCGGGGCCGACCGGACGGATCCCGATGCCCCGCATGAGCTCGCGGACCCACTCCTCGGACAGCGCCGCCCGCGACGACGCCTCCGCGATGTCGAAGCGCAGCCCGGGGCGGAGGGCGAGGTCGCCCACCAGCCCGGAGAGGGACCCGTCGCGCTCGGCCTCGGCCATCTGGGCGACCGTGACGCCCAGCTCCGCCAGCCAGGCGAGCAGCTCGAGGCGTTCGCCGGCCCGCGGTGCGCCGGGGTCGACGAGCCCGGCCGCCACCCACTCGGCGATCCGGTCGTCACCGGGCCCGTCCACGACGGAACCCTAGGGGACGATCGTCTCCGCCGCCCGCCAGCAGTACCAGGCGGCCACCGAGCGGTACGGCCGGTAGCGGTCGCCGAGGGGGGCCAGCTCGCGGGGGGTGGGCACCGTGTCGAGGGCGTGGATGCGGGCGTAGCCCTTGCGGACGCCGAGGTCGTCGACGGGCCAGACGTCGAGGCGGCCGAGCTGGAACATGAGGAACATCTCGGCGGTCCACCGGCCCACGCCCCGCACCCGGACGAGCTCCCGGATGACCTCCTCGTCGTCGAGGCGGTGGAGTCGCCCGGCCGGCACCGTGCCGTCGAGGAAGCGCGCCGCGAGGTCCCGCACCGCCGCGGCCTTGGCACCAGAGAGGCCCGCCGAGCGCAGCCGCCCGTCGGGCAGCCCTACCACGGCCTCGGGGGTCGGCGGCCCGTCGAAGAGGTCGAGGAACCGGGCGTGGATGGCCGCCGCGGCCCGCCCCGCGAGCTGCTGGAAGAGGATCGACCGGGCCAGGGCCTCGAAGTGCGTGGCACGCGGGCGCCCCCATCCCAGCGTGGGCGGGCCGGCGTCCCCGACGGTCGCCGCCAGCCTCGGGTCGCGCCGCGCCAACTCCGCCGCGGCGTCGGCCAGCACCCGCCGTGACGGCCGCCTCGACGAGCCGGATCGCCGCGCGCCGGCCGCAGCTCCCACGGCGCGCACCGTAGCGTGAGCCACCCTGGCCTAGGCTCGGGTACCGGTCCCCACGAACCCACCTGATGCCTGATGCCCCGCGCGCCCGTTGCGCCTGCTCCCCCTGATCCGCTGATGGCCCTCGATCGCGACCCCGCCGCCCGGACGACCGGGCCGGTTCTCGCTCCGGCCCGCCGGGCGCTCGCCGCCATGGGGATGGGTGCGGTTCTGGCCGCCGGCCTGGCGGGGTGCGGTTCCGGGGGCGACCGCGCCTCGGAACCGGCGCCGACCACGCGGCCACCTCGGAGCAGCACCACCACCACCCAGGCCACGGTGCCACCCCTCGCGCCGGGCATGCGCCTGGTGGCCGAGGCCGTCGTCCCGCAGGTGGCCGTCTTCGACGAACCGGGGGCACCGAAGCCGTCGCGGACGCTGGCGAACCCCACGCCCACCCCCGCACCGCTGGTGTTCCTCGTCGAGGAGCGCCGGCCCGACGGCTGGCTCGAGGTCGACCTGCCGATCCGGCCCAACGGCAGCACGGGTTGGATCCGCGCCGAGACCGTGTCGCTGGCCCAGACCGGGTACCGCGTGGTGGTCGAGCTCGGCGCCCACCGGCTGACCCTCTACGACCGCGACCGGACCGTGGTGCAGGTACCGGTGGGCGTGGGGGTGTCGGAGACACCCACTCCGGGCGGGGTGTACTACATCAAGGAGCTGCTCCGGCCCCCCGACCCGGGCGGGGCTTACGGGCCGTACGCCTACGGCCTGTCGGGCTTCTCCAACGTGTTGACGAGCTTCGGCGGAGGCGACGGCGTGATCGGCATCCACGGCACCGACGACCCGTCGTCGATCGGGCGCGACGTGAGCCACGGCTGCATCCGGATCGGGAACGACGTGATCACGCGCCTGGTGGAGACGATCGGGCTGCCGCTGGGTACACCCGTCGAGATCCGCTCCTGAGATCGGGCCGCCGAACGTCCGGGCGGCCGGGAGCGCCCGGCCGGCTCAGGTGCGCCCGGCCGCCGTGGCCGCCTCCTCGGCGGCCGCGAGCTGGCCGGCGATGATGTCGAGCCCTCCGTCCCAGAAGGCGGGGTCGGCGAGGTCGACCCCGACGATGCGCCCCAGCTCCTCGGGCGAACGCGACCCGCCGGCGCGGAGCATGTCGAGGTACCGGGGCACGAACTCCGCCCCTTCCCTCTCGTAGGCGCCGTAGACGCTGAGGGCTAGGAGCTGCCCGTAGGCGTAGGCGTACACGTAGCCCGGCGTGCCGATGAAGTGCGGGATGTACGACCACCACGTGAGGTAGCCGTCGGTGAGCTCCACCGCGTCGCCGAGCATCGCCTCCTGCGTCGAGCGCCACAGCTCGCCGAAGCGGTCGGTGCTCAGCTCGCCCTCCTCCCGGCGGGTGGTGTGGACCGCGTCCTCGAAGCGGTTCATCGCCACCTGGCGGAACACGGTGGCGATCTGGCCCTCCAGGCTCTCGGCCAGCAGCGACAGCCGCTCCGAGGGATCGGAGGTCGCCTGGAGCAGGCGCCCGAACGTGACGGTCTCCCCGAACACCGAGGCGGTCTCGGCCAGGGTCAGGGGGGTCGTCTGGTGGAACACGCCCTGCCCCCGGGCCAGGTAGGCGTGCAGGCCGTGCCCCATCTCGTGGGCGAGGGTCAACACGTCGCGGCGGCGACCCGTCCAGTTGAGCAGCAGGTACGGGTGCTGCGACGGCACGGTGTACGCGCAGAAGGCGCCGGGTCGCTTCGCCGGCCGGACGGGGGCATCGATCCAGCCCTCGTCGAAGAAGCGCCGCGCCCCGTCGGCCAGCTCCGGCGCGAACGACTCGTAGGCGTCGAGGACGAGCTCCCGGCCCTCGCTCCAGGCGAAGCGGGGCTCGTCGCCGGTCAGGGGCGCCATGCGGTCGAAGTCGGCCAGCCGGGGCAGGCCGAGCAGCCGGGCCTTCAGGGAGTACCAGCGCCGGGGGATGTCGTAGCGGCGCTGGACGGCCTCGACCAGCGCGTCGACCGACGCGTCGCTCGCCTCGTTGGCGAGGTTCATGCTCGCCAGCCACGTCGGGTAGCGGCGCAGACGGTCGTCGGTCGACTTGTCGGCGAGCAGCGTGTTGAACACGAAGGCCCGGGTGCGCAGGCCGGGTGCCAGGCCCGCCGTCACGGCTTCGGCCGCCCCTCGGCGGGAGTCGCGGTCGGGCGAGGCCAGGAGGGCCAGGCCCTGCTCGAGCCCGACGTCGTCGTCGCCGATCCTCACCCGCACGGCCGAGGTGAGCTCGTCGAAGAGGCGGGTCCACGCGCTCCGTCCCGTGACCGCCTTCTCGCCGAGGATGATCTCCTCCGGCTCGGTGAGCAGGTGTGGGCGGTACCGGCGGGCGCTGCGGAGATGGTGGCGGCAGAAGTCGAGCCGATCGTCGGCGAGGAGCTCGTCGATCCGTTCGTCGGGCAGCGCGGCCCACTCGAGCTCGAAGAACACCAGGCGGGTGGCGATGGCGGTGGCGCGCTCCTCGGTCTTGGCGAGGAGCGCGCCGCGCGGAGGATCGGCGGTGTCGATGCTGAAGCGCAGACCCGCGTAGCTCGACGCCCGGCCGACGGCCTCGGCGAGCTCGGCGCTGGTACGCATGAACGCCTCGAGGTCGGCGACGTCCATCTCGGCCACCCGGCCGCGCCAGCCCTCCATCTCGGTGGCGAGCCCGGCCGCCCGGTCGAGGAGGGCCATGGCGCCCCCCTCCCCCTCACCGCCGGTGAGCGGTTCGAGGTCCCAGGCGATGTCGGCGGCGGTGAGGTCGGACTCGTCGATGGCGGTCATGGCGGCCAGCCTACGGCGACCACCCCGGCGTCCGGCCCCGACGGGCGAGCGGGAGGCCCCAGGGGACCCGGTGGCCGCCGCGCGGGTTCGGTCAGCTCCGGGTGAGCGCCTCGGGGAGCGGGCCGGCGTGCACGACGGTCAGGGTCCGGGTGGCGCGGGTGAGCAGCACGTAGAGCATTCGCAGGCCGCGCCGCCCGCCCGGGACCAGCTCCACCGGCTCCACCACCACCACGTGGTCGAACTCCAGGCCCTTGGCGTCGGCACCGGCGAGGATCGCGACCGGGGCGTCGAGCGCGTCGGGGATGTCGGTACGCGCACCCAGGTCGGCGAGGGCGCCCGCCAGCTCGGAGTGGCGTCCGTCAGGGGCGATCACCGCGACCGTCCCGCCCCGCTCCAGCGCCGTCGCCACCACCTCGCGCACGGCGTCGAGCACCCCGGAGGCGTCGACGGCGACGAACCGCGGCTCCTCGCCGGTGGCACGCACGGACCGCGACGCCGCCACGCCCGGCGCGGCGACGCCGAGGAGCCGGGACGCGACGGCCATGATCTCGGCGGGGGTGCGGTAGTTCACGCTCAGCTGCGCGAACCGGGCCTCGTGGCGGCGGGGCAGGTGGGCGACCACATCGTCCCAGCCGTCGAGGGCCCCGGGCTGGGTCGCCTGCCCGAAGTCGCCGACGACGGTCATCGACGCCGACGGCACCCGCCGGGCGAGCATCCTCCACTGCATCGCGGAGAGGTCCTGCGCCTCGTCGACGACCACGTGCCCGTAGGTGCGCAACTCCCCGGCCGAGCGGGGGTCGACGGCCACCGGCTCCGCGAAGCGCTCCGCCAGCGCGGCCGCCGACATCGAGCCCGCCACGCCCAGCTCCTCCACGACCGCGGCCGCGGTGGCCAGCGCTTCGTCGTCGCCGGCCCGCGGGCGCCGGCGCCGGGGCCGCGCCTCCTCGGGGGCACCGAGGAGGGCGTCGGCCTCGTCGACCAGGGCCACGTCGGCGGGCGTCCACGGGACCTCGCGCACCGAGGCGGAGCGGGGGCGGTGGAGCCCCACCTGCTCGTCACGCGTCAGGACGCCGTCGGCGGCCGAGCGGATGAGGGCCGTGAAGCTGAACAGGTCGTGGACGAGCTCGGCGCCGGTGAGCACCGGCCACATGCGCTCCAGCGCGGCCCGCACCTCGGGCTGCCCGCGCAGGCGGGCCCGCAGCTCCGCCTCCCAACCCTCGGGGGGAGCCTCCCCACGGGCGAGGGTCGCGGCGACGGTCGGGTCGACGGCGCCGGCGTCGTCGCCCGGGTCGAACAGCGGCGCCGCCCGGTAGGCGTCGACCAGGCCCTGGCGGTACCGGGCCACGAGCAGGTCGAGGAGCATCTGCACCACG
>WBZO01005920.1_pt1 | contig 11490 bp, 11 predicted proteins | sample 5204261 | NCBI WGS metagenome assembly WBZO01 (sample SAMN12412400, study PRJNA552823) | activated sludge metagenome | isolation source: activated sludge from anammox sidestream of wastewater treatment plant... | place: USA: North Carolina | collected 2017-09 | reverse complement strand
CAGTGACGAACCCGGAGAATACGATTTCTTCGATCAAGCGATTCATGGGTCGCAAGTTCACGGATACCCATGTCCAGGACGACATCAAGATCGTGCCGTATCAGGTGCGGGAAGCCAAAAATGGTGGCGTCGAGGTGAAGATGGGCGAGCGGTGGTACAGCCCGCCGGAAGTGTCGGCCATGATCCTGCAGAAATTGAAGGCCGATGCCGAAGCATATCTGGGTGAAACAGTCGATCGCGCGGTGATCACCGTGCCGGCATATTTTGACGATTCGCAGCGCCAGGCTACAAAAGACGCAGGCAAGATCGCCGGCCTGAACGTCGAGCGGATCATCAACGAGCCGACCGCATCCGCCCTGGCCTACGGTCTGGAGAAAAAGGGCGACGAGAAGCTCGCCGTTTATGACCTCGGCGGTGGAACCTACGACATCTCCATCCTCGACTTGTCTGAGGGCGTTTTCCAGGTGCTCTCCACCAATGGCGACACCCATCTCGGGGGAGATGACTTCGACCAGAAGGTGATCGACTGGCTGGCGGACGAGTTCAAGCGCAAGGAAGGGATCGACCTGCGCAACGATCGCATGGCTCTGCAGCGCCTCAAGGAGGCCGCCGAAAAAGCCAAGATCGAACTCTCCAGCACCCAGCAGACTGAGGTCAACCTGCCATTTGTGACGGCCGACGCCAGTGGTCCCAAGCACCTGCAGGAAACGCTGACTCGCAGCAAGCTCGAGCAGCTGACCGGTGCGCTGATCGACCGCACCGTGCCGCCCATGGATGCTGCGCTGAAGGATGCCGAACTGAAGAAGGCGGCAGTCGACGAGGCGATACTGGTGGGCGGTCAGACCCGCATGCCTGCCGTTCAGAAGAAGGTCCAGGACTACTTCGGCAAAGAGCCCCACAAGGGGATCAACCCCGATGAAGTCGTGGCGATTGGCGCAGCGATCCAGGGCGGTGTGCTCGGCGGCGAGGTCAAGGACATTCTGCTTCTGGACGTCACCCCGCTCAGCCTGTCCATCGAAACGCTGGGTGGTGTCGCCACACCGCTGATCGAGCGGAACACCACAATTCCGACCCGCAAGAGCCAGGTGTTCACCACCGCAGCCGACAACCAGCCACAGGTGGAGATCAATGTCCTGCAAGGTGAGCGGCCGATGGCCAACGACAACAAGAGTCTCGGCAAGTTCATTCTCGATGGGATTTTGCCGGCGCCACGTGGTCTGCCGAAGATCGAAGTTACCTTCGATATCGACGCCAACGGCATCCTGAATGTCACTGCGCGAGATCAGGCGACCAGCAAAGAGCAGAAGATCACCATCACCGGTTCCTCCGGCCTATCTGACGACGAAGTGCAACGGATGGTCAAGGATGCCGAATCGCATGCGGAGGAGGACAGGATTCGTCGGGAGTCGATTCAGCTGCGCAATGATGCCGAATCGATGACCTATCAGGCGGATAGCGTTCTCAATGAGTATGGAGACAAGATTCCGGCTGAAGTCAAGGCGGATCTGGAAACCAAGGTCCAGGCGGTGCGCGACATTCTGAAGAAGGATGGCGATGTGACGAGCGAACTGAAGACTGCTCACGAAGAAATGGTCGCTGCACTAACCCGGGTGGGGACGTCGGTCTACGAGTCGGCCGCGGGAGCTGAGTCGAACGGCGCGTACAGCGGCGACATGCCGGGCGCTGAGGACGGCGCGGACGAAGCGACGGTCGAAGGGGAGTTCCGGGAAGTCGGCAACTAACGGAGAAATCGGACAAGAACGAGAAGGGCGGCCGCAAGGTCGCCCTTTTTTTGTTCAGAGATAGAACAGCGCCAGCACCGCCAGAATAACGATCAATGCGGCGCCGGCCAGCAAGACAAACCGGGTTTCGGTGAGATCCGAGACTGTCGGCTGAGGTGCGGTGAGACCGGTAACGTCTATCGAGTCGCTGGTGGTCAATGCGTTACCGCCTCTTTCCACAGGAACCTCATCTGGAGCCGTCTCAACTGGTGGCACCGGAATTGCAGCCGTAGGTGAGGTGGACGACGATTCGTGGGGAAGGGAAAGTGCCCGAATCCATTCCGGCAGATCTTCGGGAGCAATCAGGGTCGATGGGTCGTATCGTTCGACCGGGGCAGGCGGTTGCTGCCAGGCGCTGGCTGGTCGATCTGGTTCGGGAGCGCGGCCGCCGCGGTCGCTGTCGCTCTGGGGAGAGGGGTCCGGCGATCTGACAGGTTCCGATGGAGGAGACTCGTCGCGCAACCAGTCGGGCAGCAGCAGACGCGGATCGGCGTCGGGCGTGGGGTGTCGTGGCTGGTTCGGAGTCATGTGCATACCTGAGTCGATGGCGGTCAATTCATCGACTCATTGTCACACACCCCGCCGGTAGTTGTCGGAGTCGAGCCAGATCGTCACCGGCCCATCGTTGACCAGATCGACCGCCATTTCGGCTCCGAACTCACCGGTGCGGACCGGCACCCCCAGTCGGTCGACCGCCGCGACAAAGTGCTCGAAGAGCGGCAACGAGATGTCCGGTGGCGCGGCATCGATGTAGCTGGGACGTCTGCCTTTGCGGGTATCGGCATAAAGGGTGAATTGCGAAACAGCAAGCAGTGCCGCCTCGTGTCCCGCGACCAGACGGTCGAGCAGCGAACGATTCATAATGCCGTGCTCATCGTCGAAGATACGCAGATTGACGCATTTGGCGGCCATCTGATCGGCGATGGCCGGGCTATCGGTCGTGGTGATGCCGACCAGGGCCAGGATACCGGGGCCAATTGAGCCGATCACCTCTCCGGCGACCGCCACGCTGGCTCGTGAGACTCGCTGGACGAGTACTCTCATTACGCGTACACCACGGTGGTCACAATAGCCAGTGCGGCCATCCCTTCTCCCCGCCCGACAAAGCCCATACTTTCGTTTGTCGTGGCTTTGATATTCACCGCCTGAACCTCCAACCCGAGTGCAGCGGCGATGGATTGCCTGATGGCGGCGGCGTGAGGCATGACTTTCGGGGCTTCGGCAATGATTGTTGCGTCGATATTGATGATTGTTCCGCCGACTGACTGCAGCAGGGTGTGCGAGGTTTTGAGAAAAATCAGACTACTGGCATCGCGCCATCGCTCGTCTGAGGGCGGAAAATGGGTGCCAATGTCGCCGAGGGCCGCCGAACCGAGCAGAGCATCGGTGATGGCGTGCAGGAGAACATCGGCGTCAGAATGTCCATCGAGGCCACGATCAGATGGAATCTCGATACCCCCCAGTATCAGAGGGCGACCCGCGGCAAATCGGTGGACGTCGTAACCAAGCCCGGTGCGGATCGAGGATCGCGTGCCCGCATTTCCGTTCATCAGAACACGCTCGGCGAGTTGCGCGTCGGCAGGGGAGGTGATTTTGAAGTTCAGCGCATTTCCAGGGACGACTGTCACCGTGCCTCCCGCCTTTTCCACCATCGACGCGTCGTCGGTTACGACCCATCCGGATGATTCTGCACGAGCGAGGGCGTCGAGAAAAAGCGACCGCTCAAAAACCTGAGGGGTTTGCGCGGCCCACATGGATTCACGGGGCACCGTCTCCAGAATGACCACTTCACTATTGGTCCGCTTCAGGGTGTCGGCGACCGGAACGCCGAGAATCGCAGCGCCGGTGGATCCCGCCTGTTGGATGCACTGCTCGATATCGTGGGGAGCCACAAGCGGACGTGCAGCGTCGTGAATGAGCAGCAGGTGAGTCGTGTCGCTGGTCGATGCCACTCCACGGGAGACCGAATCCTGGCGGCGTTGGCCGCCCAGGACGATGTTGCTCACTTTCGGCCAGTTGCCGCCGGACAACAGATCGCCGGCCATTGCGAGGGTGTGGCTGGCGGCGACGATGACGATCTCCCGAATCGATTCGACGGCTGAGAGCGCATCGAGCGACCAGGCAACCATCGGTCGACCAGACAGCGGCGCAAAAACTTTGTCTGGCGCGCCGAAACGGACCCCACTTCCTGCTGCTACGATGACTGCGGAGACGTCGTTGTTCATACGGGGATCATAACTGGCGCGCAGTCAGGAGTTCGATGACGCTGCTGCTCGTAGTCTATCGACGACTTCATGCGCCACTGTGACGCTGCCAAGGTTGCGGCCCTCTTTGAAATTCACCCCGTGAAAGTCGCTGCCGCCCGTGGCGATGAGGTTGTTCTGATTGGCGATCGCCGCTAATCGCTCCCGAGATGACGGTTCGTATTCGCCATACCATGCTTCCATCCCGGCCAGCCCCGCAGCAATCAGAGCGGGAAGCATCTCCAGAGCGGCCGGTGTCGCATACGGATGCGCCAGCACGGCGGCTCCTCCCGCATTGCGAATAATGCCGACAGCCGTCGTGGGCGTGACGTTTTCACGTTGCACGAATCCGGGTTTTCCCCGGCCCAGATAGCGAGCGAATGCACTGCCGATCGAGTCGACATAGCCGCGGGCGATCATGGCCTGGGCAACGTGTGGGCGGCCAACCGATCCACTTCCTGCGAACTGCAGAACGTCGTCGATGGTCAGGGGAAGACCGGCGCTGGTGAGTCGGGCACAGATTCGCTCGACCCGTTCCAGGCGAGTTGCCTGACACCAGCGCAGATGGGCGGCCAGTTGGCTGGAATGGGGATCGATGAAATACCCGAGCAAATGGATTTCGGCGCCCCCGAGATTCGAACTGATCTCGATGCCGGGCACTACTTCGACACCCGCCGCGTTTCCGGCGGAGAGCCCCTCGGCCACACCTTCCACTGTGTCGTGGTCGGTGATGGCCAGCGTCTGCACCTGCTGATCTGCAGCCAGGGCGATCAGTTCAGCCGGCGAAAGGAAGCCGTCCGAGGCGTTCGTGTGACAGTGGAGGTCGACTGCACCCGGCGTGCGAAGGATCGAAGCTGATGCTGCAGTCAACGCCTACCGAGTTTCGACGACCAGGCGGATTGCAGTGCGTTCTTCGTTATCGATGATCACGTCGATAAAGGCCGGAATGCAGACCGCATCGATCCCCGATTGCTGGAGATAATCGCGAGCGATAGCAACCGCCTTTACCGCCTGATTAGTGGCACCGGCGCCGATGGCCTGGACCTCGGCGCGACCAGCGTCGCGCACGACACCTGCGATCGCCCCCGCCACCGCACTGGGCCGGGATTTTGCTGAAACCTTGAGCACTTCGCCGTTGTCGTAGAGCGGTTGCGAACTGTCGATCAGGCGAGGAGAGTTCTGTCTGGAGGGCTGCGCATCGGCGCCGACTACCTCAGCAACCTCGACCACATCGATAACGTCCACCGTCTCGGCATAGTGCGTCGCAGGCTGGGCCCCCCAGCTTCGCTCGATGGTTGGAGCGGCCGACAATGGTGACTCGGCCACGTATCCGCGATATCCATCGCTCTGGAATGCTTCCGCATCATCTTCGATCTCGTCATCCGTCGGCAGGAAGCGCGTCCCTTCCGGTTTGATCTTGATGTCGCGAAGATCGAGCTTGCTAAAGAACCGATCCATTTCAGGATTCTCCGTCTGCGCTGCCCTGGCGCGTGCTTGTATGAATGGCCGCAATTCCGGAGGCGGAACCCGAGCGAACAAGAGTGCCGGTCGGACCGGCGAAATCCTGATGCATGCGCGGCGTCGGTATGCAAAAAAGCCGTCTTGTGATCGCGCTTCGCAGTCCCAATCCGCCTGGATGTGGATTCTGATTGGCGCGCAAGACGACCCCAACGAACCTGCGACCATCTGAAATATACCGCATTCATCCGCAGGGCGTCATTGACTGGTCAATATTCGCCAGGAAAAAAAAGGAGCCACGCGATTCGCGTGGCTCCTTTACCGAGCACCAGAGTTTATCGAGCGTACTCGACCGATCTCGTTTCCCTGATTACCGTCACCTTGATCTGGCCCGGATACTCGAGGGTTTCCTCGATCTTCTTGACGACATCCTGGGCAAGCCGACTGGCTGCCAGATCGTCGATTCTGGTTGGTGAAACCAGAACCCGAACCTCTCGTCCCGCCTGAATGGCGAACGATTTTTCGACGCCGTCGAACGAGTTGGCGACCCCTTCCAGCGCTTCCAGTCGCTTAACATAGGTCTCGACCATCTCTCGCCGGGCGCCTGGTCGCGCTCCGGAGATCGCGTCCGCCGTTGCGACGATAAATGCCTCGACGGTAACCGGCTCTTCCTCGCCGTGGTGTGCGGCAATCGCGTGCACGATCTTGGCGGATCGGCCCAGTCGCTTGGCGATGTCTGCGCCAATGAGAGCGTGGGGTCCCTCGACCTCGTGGTCGACGGCTTTGCCGATGTCGTGCAGCAATCCAGCTGTTTTACTCACGTTCAGGTCGGCGCCGATTTCGGCGGCAAGTGCTCCGGCGATCACCGAAACCTCCAGTGAGTGGGCCAGGACATTCTGACCATAGCTGGTGCGGTATTTGAGTCGTCCCAGCAGTTTGATCAGATCCGGATGCAGACCAGCGACATTCGCTTCGAACGCGACGCGCTCGCCTTCTTCCCGAATCGTCTGGTCCAGTTCGACCTGAGCCTTGTTGACCACCTCCTCGATACGGGTCGGGTGGATGCGGCCATCCTGGAGTAACCGAGTCAGCACGCGACGAGCCAGTTCGCGACGCAACGGATCGTAGGCTGAGATCATGATGACTTCCGGCGTGTCGTCGACGATGAGATCGACGCCTGTTGCCTGTTCGAGGGCCCGGATGTTGCGCCCTTCGCGGCCGATGATTCGGCCCTTCATGTCATCGCTGGGCAGCGGCACCACCGCGACCGTCGACTCGGCGATGTAATCGGTGGCGATTCGCTGAATCGTGGTTGCCAGAATCTTCCTCGAGCGCCGATCGGCTTCCTCGTGAATCTCCTGCTCAATGGCATGGAGACGGCGGGCGGCCTGAGCGCGCGCCTCAGCTTCGACCTCCGCGACCAGCTCCTGACGTGCCTCGTCGGCAGTCAGACCGGCCACGCGTTCCAGTTCCTGGATGTGCCGATTTCGTTCCTGATCGAGCTGGGTCTGTTGCCGGTTTCGTTCGGCTTCCCATTGTTCTTTGGCCCGTTCGAGACCCTGTTCGCCCTTGCGGACATTCTGGTCTCGCTGTTCGACCGACTGGAGTTTTCGGTCGATGTTTTCTTCCTTCTGTTCGACCCGACGTTCAATCCTGTCGATTTCCTTTCGCCGGTTCGCCAGTTCGCGATCCAGCTCCGAGCGGAGCCGCATCGCTTCATCCTTCGCCTCGATAGCGGATTGTCGTTTGCGTTCTTCGGCATCGGCGATGATCTGATCCGCCTCATTCTGGGACTGCCGGACGCGTGAATGCGCGCCGCGCTCCAGAAGGAGAAAGGTGACCATGGCTGTCAGGCCGATGAGCACAACCGCTTCGAGGATGAAGGGCAAAACACCCTCCATCATTTCGCTCCTTTGGTATGGCTCCCCGGGGGGAACCGGTCAGTTGTTAAGGCAGGCAAGGAATTGTGAAGCGGTCCCGCCACTGCAGCCGGGCCCTTGAGGGGACCTCGCCCTTTTTTCCCGCTGCGATGATACTGGCCTTGGGGGAGGGCGGCAAGCGAAACGCTCGGGTGGTCGATCACCGGGGATAACGCGCCGGACGCATGCCGACCAATGCTATTTCAGAAGGGAGTTTCGGTTCCCCTGATCGCTGCCTCCACGGGCGCTGCGTGGTACAGGCTAGGGCAGAACCGGTGCTTCGTGAAAGGATTCTGTTGTCCCGGCTGGACGAATCCTGCCAGATCTGAGTTGTTTCCAGTAGCGCTGGCGGATGAACAATGCTCCGAAGGGGGAGGTCGCAAAGAATGGAAGCCAGACCGCTCCTAACCCGCCATCGAAATACCTGACCCAGACAAACGCAAGCAGCACAGAGGCCCAGACGGTGGAACCGTTCGATATGAGGGGAGAAATGGTGTCGCCGATTCCCCGCAACGATCCTGCGTAGACCGACCAGATGGCCCAGATCGGCAACCAGATCGCCAGCGCCCGCAAGGCATTCACGCCATAGGCGATGACATCGGTCTCGTCGGTAAAGAGCGACATGATTGGCTTGGCGAAAAGGAAGAAAACGACGGCGCCGACCGTCAACCAGAAGAGCGCCCATCGTTCAGCGATGCGGGAAACTTCGGCCGCCTGATCAAGACGTCTGGCCCCCACGCTCTGGCCGACGAGCGCGGTCGCCGCCAGACCGAAACCGATAGCCGGCATGAATGCCATCGCCAGTGCGGTGAACGCGATCTGCTGTGCCGCCAGGGCCGGGGTGCCGATCATAGCCACCACGGCCAGCATCGTGACAAAACCGGAGGAGGCGACGATCTGCTCGATCGAGGCGGGGACGCCGAGCCGGAAAAGGGACTTGCCGATATCCGGCAGCGGACGCCATGTCCCCTGGCCGCGGATCGAGATGCCCCGTTTGCCCGTGTACAGCAGCCAGAGCATGATGGCCGCAGACCCGGTGCGACCAAGCGCTGCGCCCCAGGCACTGCCGGGGACCCCCAGTTCGGGAAACCCGAATTTGCCGAAGATCAGCGCATACGACGCAAAGACGTTGACAACGTTGGCGACGACGGCCGCCAGCAGAGGAGTGCGGCTGTCGCCACGACCCCGGAAGATGGAGCCACTGACAAATGTCAGCAGCAGGGCGATCGACGTGCCCGCTGTGATGCGCAGGTAGGTCGTGGCGTGGTGGGCCACCGTGGGTTCCAGCCCAAACAGCGCAACGACATGCGGAGCAGCCAGATACCCCAGGACGGAGACTGGCACAGCCAGCGCCACCGCCCAGGAAAGCGCCTGCCGAGCCAGCAGCACCACCCGGCCCTTCTGTCCGGCACCGAACGCCTGGGAGATCAGAACGGTCGTGCCGATTTCGAGAGCAATCAGTATCGCGATGATGAAATAGATGAACTCGACTGCAGTGCCGACTCCGGCCACGGCTTCTTTGCCCAGTCGCGCCACCAACAGCGTGTCGACGGCAACCACGAGGGTGTGCAGGAGTTGCTCGCCAATGATGGGAATGGCTAACGCGAACACCGCCTGGCGATTCATGGCTGGAAAGTCCGGACGGTGTGATTCCGTGATTTCTTTTGTCGATGCGTCGGTCTCGATCACCGGGATGCTCCGTGCTCATCGCTGGCGACCGAATGGAGCCAGACTCAGTCGGTGATGCTACCATCGAGGAGTCCCCGACAGAGGGTGCACGGTTGCCGAGATTGTGATAAAATGCGCAATCGAATTGAAGGAGGTTCGCCGGAGTGCAAATACCCCCTTCACCCGTCGATAATGACGATGCACGAGCAGCCGGAGTCGCAGCAGGGCTTGGCTGCTCTATTGTGGTGAGCATCATCATTTGTATCGTCGGCGGGATTTTTCTGGATGAATGGCTCGATACGAGTCCTGTGCTCACACTGATTGGGGTCGCACTGGGGCTAATCGTCGCGGCATATCAGCTCTACGAGTTGGCAGTGCTGGGACAGAAAAATCGTGAGCCGAAGGTGATCACCCGGCAGATCACCAGGATTGCCAGACATCGTTCGAAGTCGAACGCGGCTTCAGGTCGTTAACGGGGAGCGTCTGCATTCATGGAAGTTCATATCGAGCTGGCCGCCGAGGAACTGTTCAAGATCGGCCCCTATTCGGTGACGAACTCCTTTCTGACCATGATCGGCGTCATGGTGCTGATTTTGCTGGTCGGTGTGTCTATCGCTCGGCGGGCTTCGCTGGTGCCCGGCCGCATGCAGGCAGCCGTCGAGCTGATTCTCGAGTTCCTGCTGGGAATGACCGAAAGCGCCGGCGGCAAGTCTCTGGGTCGCCGAATCTTCCCGCTGGTGTCGGGACTCTTCGTATTCATCATGCTGGCCAACTACTCGGGATTGTTGCCGGGAGTGGGCACCATTGGCATTTACAAGGAACCCGAGCACGAAGCCGTCGAAGATGAGCACGCGGAAGAAGCACGGCTGTATACCCTCGCCGCAGCAGGGACCGACACCAGTCGGGAGTTCGTCGGCAGCGCCTCGACGGCTGAGGGCGAAGAGGTGCTGGTGCCCATTCTGCGGCCACCAACAGCCGATCTGAACATGACGCTGGCGATGGCCCTGGTTACGTTTGTCGCGGTGCAGATTTACGGTATTCGGGCGCATGGAGTCGGAGGCCGGATCAAGCACATGGCGGATCCTCCCTTCCTCTTCCCCATCGAACTTATCTCCGAGTTTTCGCGCATCATCTCGCTTTCCGCCCGACTCTTCGGCAATGTCTTTGCCGGCGAAGCGTTGCTGGGGGTGATGTACGCCATCGCGGCGAAGATCGGCTTCGTGATCGTGCCGGTGCTGGTTCCGGTCATCTTCCTGTTCCTTGAGTTGATGTTCGGAACGATTCAGGCTCTGGTCTTCGCGATGCTGACGCTGATCTACATCGCGGTTGCCGCTGCTCATTCTGAAGCCGATCATGAAGAGAAGCATAAGAAGGAGGACGCTCACGCCCACTCCCCGGCAACTCAGGGGACGGGCGACTAATCACGGAAGCGAGCCCGGGCTTCAACAGGCTGGCTTTCAGTGGCCGGCCTCTGGAATCGGGCGATAGGACATTGGTCAGAAGGCCGGCGGGGGCCGGCTTCTCACACACAACGCGGTTGGCGATAGGTTGCCAGCCAGGACAGAGGAGGACGCTCGTGTTCGGAAGCATTACAGATCCCGATGCCGTTCGCTATATCGGTGGCGCGCTGGCCATTGGCCTGGGCGCAATCGGCCCCGGCATTGGTCTGGGCTGGGCGGTGAATGGCGCCATGCAGGCGTTGGGCCGCAACCCTGAGGCCACGGGCGACATCCGTTCGACGATGATCATCGGTGCGGCGCTGGCGGAAGCCGTCGCGATTTACGCGTTCGTTATCGCGATCATCATTCTGTTCGTCTAGGTGCAGGTCTCCGGGCCGCTGTTCCGGAGACCCCGCCGACGAACGGTTCGGGCCAGTCGGCTGCAATCGCCGATGCGACGAGACGTCAAGGCAACCCAGGCCGGGAGCGCATAACCGTATGGATTCTCTTGGAATCGAACTTTCCAAACTGATCGCCCAGATCATTGCTTTTCTGGTCTTTCTGTTTCTTCTGTGGAAATACGCGTCGGGTCCGATCGTAAAGATCCTCGACGAACGGCAGGAGAAAGTGCGGGAAGGCATGGAGGCCGCCTCCAGAATGCAGTCGCAGCTGGAAGCAACAGCCGCCCGCAACGAGGAAGTGCTGGCTGAAGCCCGCCGCGAGGCACAGACGATTCTTGCGCAGTCGCGAGAGTCCGGCGAAGCGCTCGTCGAGCGCGCTCGGGAAGAAGCCGGCCGGCAGTCTGACGAGTACATGGCCAGAGCCCAGGCGGCAATCCGCGCAGAAACCGAGCAGGCTCGCCAGGAACTGCGCAAAGAAGCCGCGGACCTGGCAGTCCTCGTGGCTTCAAAGATTGTACGCAAGGAGCTCGATCCGGCCACACAGGCGGCGCTGATTGAATCGACATTGAGTGAGGCATTGG
>WBZO01003719.1_pt2 | contig 11491 bp, 9 predicted proteins | sample 5204261 | NCBI WGS metagenome assembly WBZO01 (sample SAMN12412400, study PRJNA552823) | activated sludge metagenome | isolation source: activated sludge from anammox sidestream of wastewater treatment plant... | place: USA: North Carolina | collected 2017-09 | reverse complement strand
AATCTCGCCGGTCTGCCCGCGCTGTCGCTGCCCTGCGGCCTGGCCGGCGGGCTGCCGGTCGGCCTGCAGCTCATCGGCGACTATTTCGACGACGGCCGCCTGCTGGGCCTGGCCCATGCCTACCAGCGCGAGACCGACTGGCACCGGCGGATACCGCCGGGGTATGAATGACCGTGAGGTGTGAGGGGTCAGGCGTGAGGCGTGAGATGAACCGGTTTTTCGCCTCACTCCTCACGCCTCACCTTAGTTAGAGAGCAATCGGGATGGACATCATGAACACCGCGGGTGACTGCTGATGGAATGGGAGGCCGTCATCGGACTGGAGACGCACGTCCAGTTGCTGACGAAGAGCAAGATCTTCTCCGGAGCCTCCACGGCCTATGGCGCGGAGCCCAACACCCAGGCCTGCGCGGTGGACCTCGGCCTGCCCGGCGTGCTGCCGGTGCTGAACCGCGAGGCGGTGCGGCTGGCGGTCAAGCTCGGACTGGCGATCGGTGCGACCATCCAGCCGCGTTCGGTGTTCGCGCGCAAGAACTACTTCTATCCGGACCTGCCGAAGGGTTATCAGATCAGCCAGTACGAGCTGCCGATCGTCTCCGACGGCCGTCTGGAGATCCTGCCCGAGGGGGCCGCCGCCAAGACCGTCACCATCGTGCGCGCCCACCTGGAGGAGGACGCCGGCAAGTCCCTGCACGAGGACTTCCACGGCATGAGCGGCATCGATCTCAACCGCGCCGGCACGCCGCTGCTGGAGATCGTCACCGCGCCCGATCTGCGCTCCGCCGCCGAGGCGGTGGCCTATCTGAAGAAATTGCACACCCTGGTGCGCTATCTCGAGGTGAGCGACGGCAACATGCAGGAAGGCTCCTTCCGCTGCGACGCCAACGTCTCCGTGCGTCCGCGCGGCCACGAGAAGCTGGGCACACGCACCGAGCTCAAGAACCTCAACTCCTTCCGCTTCGTCGAGCGCGCCATCGAATTCGAGATCGAGCGCCAGATCGAGGTACTCGAGGGGGGCGGCACGATCGCGCAGGAGACGCGGCTGTACGACCCCGACCGTCACGAGACGCGCTCCATGCGCAGCAAGGAAGAGGCCTACGACTACCGTTATTTCCCCGATCCCGACCTGCTCCCGGTGGTGTTGGATGAGGCATTCATCGAGGCCGTGCGGGGAACGCTGCCCGAGCTGCCCGACGCCAGGCGCGAACGTTTCGCGCGCGACTACGGGCTCAGCGCCTATGAGGCGGAGGTCCTGACCGCGAGCCGCGAACTGGCCGATTACTATGAAGAGGCCGTGCGGGCGTCGGGGAATGCCAAACTGTCGGCCCACTTCGTGATGGGCGACATACTCGGCGCGCTGAACAAGGAAGGGCGTGAGATCAGCGCCGCCCCGGTCGGTCCCGCATTGCTCGGCGGCCTGATCCGCCGTATCGACGACAATACCATCTCCGGCAAGCTCGCCAAGCAGGTGTTCGAATCGATGTGGGCAGGCGAGGGCGACGCGGACGCGGTCATCGCCAAAAAGGGCCTGCGCCAGATCACCGACAGCGGTGCCATCGAGCAGGCGGTGGACCAGGTGCTGGCCGCCAACCCGCAGCAGGTCGAACAGTTCCGCGCCGGCAAGGACAAGGTCCTCGGCTTCCTGGTCGGCCAGATCATGAAGGCCACCCAGGGCAAGGCGAATCCGGCGCAGGTCAACGAATTATTATTAAAGAAACTGAAAGGCTAAGGCCTTAGCACTTAGGGCCAAGGGCTGATTAACAAAGAATAAAGCACATAGCCCGGATGAAGCGCGGCGGAATCCGGGAAATTTCCCTGGATTACGGCGCTCCGCGCCCGCCCTGCATCGGCCCAGGGCGCAGCATTGACAGCCTATTTTGGGGATAGCAGACTACCTCAGCTAATTACCAATCGAGATTGGGAGGGGCTGCCATGAAGAAGACGCTGTGGTTGCGACTTTTCTCTTTGGGTTTGCTGCTGGCCGGCGGTTTATTTTCCATCACTTCCTTCGCGGGTGTCCTCGCAGGTGGAAACACCCATTACACGGTCGTGTGTGGTGATGGAACAGTGTGGGGCTGGGGAGGCAACGATGAGTGGCAATTGGGTGTGGACGATTATGTCTATGACGGGATAGTGCAAGCAGACAGCATCTCCAACGTCAGGGCCGTTGAGGCAGGGATACATCATACAGTTGCGCTTAAACACGATGGCACGGTTTGGATTTGGGGCTCTCTCGATGGAGGTTGCAGTGCCTGTCCCTACGGTGTGGGGGTTTGGGAGACTCCAGCCCAAGTCAGCGGGCTTACTGGCGTCATCGCCATTGCCGCTGGTGGAAGCCATTCGCTCGCTCTGAAAAGTGATGGCACTGTTTGGGCTTGGGCGAAGAATTCCAATGGCCAGTTGGGCGATGGCACAACAACCAATAGAAATTCTCCGGTCCAAGTGAGTGATCTGAACGGAGTGATCGCAATAGCGGCAGGTTATAGCCACTCTCTTGCCCTAAAAAGTGATGGTACTGTTTGGGCTTGGGGTGATAACGGCCAGGGACAGCTCGGTGACGACTCCTCCACGGATAGATCCACTCCTGTACAGGTTAGCGACCTCACCGGGATAGTAGCGATTGGAGCGGGAGGCGATGCAAACGGAAGCCACTCAATGGCGCTAAAGGTTGATGGTACTGTTTGGACATGGGGTTACAATGGCCAAGGGCAACTCGGTGATGATACTTCCACTAATAGAGATACGCCGGTTCAGGCAAATACTCTAACCGGAGTAATTGCTATCGCTGCTGGAGGAAGACATTCGCTTGCCGTCAAAAATAACGGTACCGCATGGGCTTGGGGTTACAACGGTGAAGGTCAGTTAGGAGACGACTCAACGACCAATCGCGATGTTCCTGTGCAAGTAAGCAGTCTTACGGGTGTCATCGCAATTGCGGGTGGTATTAATCATTCGCTGGGTTTGAAGAGTGACGGGAATGTCTACAGGTGGGGTTTGGGCGGCTGGTTCAGCTCCTCCGATGTGCCGGTATCAATGAGCCAATACGAGCTGTGTTCCGTGGATCTTGTTTGTCGATAGCGCCTGCTGCGCAGGCCTCGTTATGATGAGCATTGAGCAGGTATTGCGATCAGGCTTCGTATACTCCGGCCAGGGCAGATTCGATGACGCGATTAGAGCTTTCAAAGAAGTCATTGCGGCGGCGCCGAATCAACCGGAAGCGCACCTGGGTTTAGGGAACGCTTATCTGACTCAAGGCCGGCTCGAAGATGCCGTTGGTTGCTATCAGCGGGCGGTCGCTATCCGGCCTGACTGGGCAATGGCTCATTACAATCTGGGGGCCGTACGGTTTAATCAGAAAAGATTAGACGATGCCGCCGCCAGCTATGAACGAGCGTTGGCCTTGGAACCGGATAGCCACCAGACTTGCGGCAGTCTGGCCTTTACATACTTGGCTCAGGGTAAGCTGACGGAAGCTATTGCCACTTATCAGCGACTGGTCGTCCTGAAGCCTGACGATCCGACGGTCCGCCACCATCTGGGCGATGCCTTCTTCAGGGCAGGCAGAACCGAGGAGGCAATCGTAAGCTATCGGGATGCGCTGCGCATCAACTCCAAGTATTCCGAGGCCCAATTAGCGCTGGGTCTTGCATATTACCGGTCCGGTCAGCTACGACAGGCGGTAGTGAGTTGGGAGAACGCCGCTGCGCTCAAGCCGGGATATGCGGAGGCCTACAACAATCTCGGTACGGCCTATCTCGATCAGGGTCATCTGGAAAAGGCGGCCGCCAATTTTGAGAAGACGATCGCCCTGCGTCCGGAATCGGCCGTCCCTGTTTGCAATCTGGGTCTTGTTCGCTTCAAACAAGGCAGGTTCGACGAGGCAGTCGCCTGTTATCGAAAGTCGATCGGACTCAAGCCAGACTATGCCGAGGCGCTTTTCAATCTCGGTGTCGCGCTAACATCCCAGGGCAGGATCGAGGAGGCCATTGTCTGCTATGGGCAGGGGCTGCAAATCGATCCCGATTCACCTATCGGCTTGAGCGCCAGGGCATCGGCATTGAACCGCCTTGCCGCCGTCGCGCCGAATGAGGCCTTCGCTGCCCATCGGGCTTTCGCGGAACGCTGCGAGGCGCCATTGAAGCGGAACCGGCGCGGTCATTCAAATACGCGGGAACCCGACAGACGACTCAGGGTTGGTTACGTCTCGCCTGACTTTCGTCATCACTCGGTCGCGTATTTCATCGCGCCCGTCTTCGAGCACCACGATCGATCTCGAATAGAGGTATTCGGTTATTACAACAGTCTGGAACATGATGATCGGACGGATTGGTTGTCCGCGAAAACCGATCATTGGCGGGTTTGCGCGAGCTGGTCGGATGAGCAGTTGGCCGAACGCATTCGTGCCGACGGCATCGACGTCTTGGTCGATCTTGCAGGACACACGAACGGGAATCGCCTGCTGACTTTCGCCCGCAAACCGGCACCCGTTCAAGTCACCTATCTCGGCTATCCGGGTACGACCGGGCTCGATGCGATCGACTATCGATTATGTACATGGGATACGGATCCCGAGGGCGCCGAGGCGTGGCACAGCGAACAGCTCTATCGACTGCCGCGGACCCTCTGGTGTTACCGGCCGGCCCTTGATCGTCCAGAAAAGGACTCCCCCGGATCGCAGATCAGCGGGGTTACCTTCGGCTCGATGAACGGTTATCCGAAGATTTCTCCCGAGATATTTTCGTTGTGGATGGAGATACTCCGCGCGGTGCCCCGATCGCGCCTGATCATGACGAGTGTGCCGTCAGGCTCGGTCCACCAGGCTTTGAACGATCAGGTGCAACGCCATGGGGTCGATCCGCAGCGGATCATCGCCCATGCGCGGCTATCGGACCCCGAGTACCAGCAGTTGCTCCGGCAGATCGATATCGCGCTCGATCCCTATCCCTATAATGGCACCACAACGACATGCGAGACGCTCTGGTCCGGGGTACCGGTGGTGAGCCTGTCGGGCGATCGCTCGGTGTCGCGCTCAGGGTATGCGCTACTCAAGCAGCTTGGATTGGAGGCATTGGTGGCCAGGAGCGAGGCCGAGTATGTGAGCATCGCTGTAGAGCTTGCCAGCGATCGAGCACGATTGGCCCGGCTGCGTACCGATCTGCCCGAACGGTTCGAGCGCTCGCCTCTGCGTGATGAGGCAGGCTTCATCGGTGAGCTCGAAGCGGCTTATCGGGAGATGTGGCGAAGCTGGTGTTCGACGGGTCTGGCTGGCTAGGAAACAAGTCGGGCCTGTGTTCAGTCAACTAGGTCCGAGAAGAATCACGAGGCTTTCGCATCCGCTCCTCCGGGTAACGGAACCGGTTGTCGTGAGCCGGGTTAGTGTTAGGATGGGAAGACTTTAACTTCATAGAGCGTGTCGGATAGGATTCGTATGCATCAGACAGATAACCGCTACCTTCTGATCAAAAGCTGGGGATTTGGTTTTTATAGCGACGTTATCGCTGTACTTGGATCTTTGCTGCTCGCAGAGATCACCCATCGTACCCCGGTAGTTCACTGGGGGAAAAACAGTCTGTTTGGCAGTTTTGAAAATTTTTTTGAGCCGATCACTCTTGTCGGTATCGACCACCTTTCCCGTCAAAAGGATTTCTTTCCTCCCAAATGGAACAGTGAAAATCTGGCGGAAGAAAACCTTTCGAAGTGGAGCGGTGAATACTCCAGAATGGATCCTGTAAGCTATATCGGGCGAGAGGAGGGGGTTGCGGTCTGCGATTTCTTTGTCGGTGTCGTGGATCTGCTCCCCCTGATCCCGCCCGACCATGCCATGTATCAAAAGAGCGCCTCCGAAATCTACCGCTGGCTGATCAGTAAATACTTACGTCCGCGCGAGGATATCACGCGTCGCGTGGACGCCTTTCAAAGGGAAAACCTGCAAGAGCCTTATGTCGCCGTGCACATTCGTGGGTCCGATAAAGTCGGCGAGATACCCAACCTCGACGAAGTCAATATGTCTTTTGTAAGGTTCCTCGAAGGCGTCGATTCAGGGATAAAGATATTTCTACTCACGGATGACACGCGGTGGCTCGACATAACGAGGCAGAAATTTGGCAACAGCCGGATTATCGCGACGGACTGCACCCGTACGCACACCAATACAGGTCCCCACTATTTATATTCGCGCGGAGTGGACCTCGGCAAAGAGGTCATGGTTGATGCCTATTTGGCTTCGAGGGCGGGGATCTTCATCGGCAATGGCACATCTGGTGTTTCCCTGATGGTGTCACATATGAAAGATTGGCGGGGGAACTATAAGCTGAACTCTGAGCCATTGTGGCCATCCGGGCGAAGCTTGAAACAATAATCCTCCGCCGGAACGGGCGCGATATTTTCTTCGCCTTGGAAGCCGCTGACAGGCGTAACAGTTCCGCGCCGGCATGGACAAGGTCCTCGGCTTCCTCATCGGCCAGATCATGTAAGCCACCCAGGGCAAGGCGAATCCGGTGCAGGTGAACGAGCTGTTGTTGAGGAAGTTGAAGGACTGATAACTCAGGACTAAGGACTTAGGACTAAGGACTGAGTGAAACCCTAAAACATTTGGGCAGTTGGCGATTCGAGGTAGAGTCGTAGTCCGGATGCAGGCGCGGAGCGCCGGAATCCGGGGATGTGTCGATCGATTCCCGGATTCCGCTGCGCTCCATCCGGGTTACGGCTCAGGTATGGTGGTTTTGACTTAGCCCTTAGTCCTCAGCACTCAGTCCTGAGCACTCAGTCCTGTCTTTCCTCAATCCTGTATCTCCAGCGCCACCTCGTTCACCGCCCGCTCCCGGATCCGGAACCCCCGCATCTCCAGCACCCCCTTCGTATTGAGTGAGACGATGAGGTAGATCGCGTCGGGGTAACCGGCCTCGGCGATGTCGATGGTCGAGGGCGCGGCGGGGCTGACGGGGTGCGAGTGGTAGATGGCGAGCAGGTCCTCTCCCGTCTCGCGCATCGTGCGCAGCGCGGCGATCTGTCCGGCCGGGTCCATCGCGTAACGGTGTTCGGGGTGCGCCGCGACGTTCGCGACGGGGATGGCGCGCAGGGCCGCGCCGTCGCGCGCGCTGATCAGGCCGCAGATCTCCTGCCCTGGATGCGCGCGGGCATGATCCAGCAGTTGATTGACGATCCGGCGCGGCAACAGCAGGACGGATCCGTCGTTCCCCCCGGTGGCGTTCCTGTCGGGTGTCATGATGCCGCGTGTCCCGCGTGATGGGCGGCCACCGCCCGAAGGTGTCCACCGATGTCGCGGCGGTGTTCGATTTCGGCGTAGCCATGACGTTCGAGCAGGGCGGCGACGGCGGCCGCCTGTTCATGGCCATGTTCGAGCAGCAGCCAGCCGCCGCGGACAAGATGCGCCGGCGCCGTCGATACGATGCGCTCGATGGCCCCCAGTCCATGCCCTCCCGGGGTCAGCGCCGTCTGCGGCTCGTGCGGCAGATCGCCCTGGCGCAGATGTGGATCCGCGGCGTCGATATAGGGCGGGTTGGACACGATCAGATCGTAGCGCTCTCCATGCAGGGGGGCGCACCAGTCTCCCGGGCGGAATTCGACGTTCCCCGCGCCCAGGTTCCGCGCGTTGCCGCGCGCGATTTCCAGCGCCTCGGCGCTGAGGTCGGTGGCCGTGACCCGGCAGGACGGGCGTTCCAGCGCGAGGGTCAAGGCGATCGCGCCCGAGCCGGTGCCGAGGTCGGCGATGCGCGCCGGCGCGCCGGGCAGCAGCCGTTCCAGCGCCAGCTCGATCAGCAGCTCGGTCTCCGGACGCGGGATCAGGGTCGCGGGGGTGACGCGGAAGCGGCGCGACCAGAATTCGCGCGCGCCGATGAGATAGGCGACGGGCTCGCCCCGGGTCCGGCGCGCGATGAGGTCGCGGTAGCGCCGCATGGGCGTGGGATCGAGCGTCAGCTCCGGCCGCGCCAGCAACTGGGCGCGCGTGCGGTCGAGGACGTGGCCGAGCAGGATCTCGGCGTCCAGCCGCGGGCTGTCGCCGCGGGCCGCGAGTAGGCGCGTCGCCCAGGCCAGCATCGCCTGGATGGAGGCATCGCCGGGCGGTACCGGATCGGCGGCCGGGGTCATGGCGCGAGGGCCGCGAGTTCCTCGGCCTGGTGCTCGCTGATGAGCGGGTCGATGACCGGATCCAGGTCGCCTTCCATGATCTCGCCGAGCTTGTACAGCGTGAGGTTGATGCGGTGATCGGTGAGGCGGCCCTGGGGGAAGTTATAGGTGCGGATGCGCTCCGAGCGGTCGCCGCTGCCGACCTGCAGGCGGCGCGAGTGTGCCTGCTCGGCCTGCTGTTTCTCGCGCGCCTGCGCGGTCAGGCGGGCGCTCAGCAGCGACATCGCGCGGGCGCGGTTCTTGTGCTGCGAGCGTTCGTCCTGGCACTCGACCACGATGCCGCTCGGCAGGTGGGTGATACGGATCGCCGAGTCGGTCTTGTTGACGTGCTGGCCGCCGGCGCCGGAGGCGCGATAGGTGTCGACCTTGAGATCGGCCGGGTTGATGTCGATCTCGTCGATCTCCTCCGGCTCGGGCAGGATCGCCACCGTGCAGGCCGAGGTGTGGATGCGGCCCTGCGCCTCCGTGGCCGGGACGCGCTGCACGCGGTGGGCGCCGGACTCGAATTTCAGGCGTGAGTAGGCGCCGCGGCCGATCACCCGGCTGATGATCTCCTTGTAGCCGCCGTGCTCGCCGTGGCTGGTACTGATCACCTCGATCTGCCAGCGTCGCCGCTCGGCGTACATCGAATACATACGGAACAGGTCGCCGGCGAACAGCGCGGCCTCGTCGCCGCCGGTGCCGGCGCGGATCTCGAGGAAGATGTTCGCATCGTCGAGCGGATCGGAGGGCAGCAACAGGCGCTTGACCTCGGTCTCGATCCGTTCTCCGGCCTGTCGTACCCGCTTCAATTCCTCCTGCGCCAGCGCGCGTACCGCGGGGTCCCGGTCTTCCAGGATCTCCTCGGTCGCGCAGATCTCGGTCAGGGTATCGCGATAGGCGTCATAGGCGGCGGCGACCGGCGCGAGCTGGGCGTATTCCTTGGACAGCTCACGGAAGCGCTGGGGCTGGGCGATGGTCTCGGCGTCGGACAGCAATGCCTGCACTTCCTGCAGGCGCTCGACCAGGGATTCCAGCTTGCGCTCGATGGACGGCGTCAGCACGGATTACTCGTCCGGGTCTTTCAGATCGAGCAGCTCGCGGGCGGCGCGCAGCAGGTCCTCGCGGCCCTCGAAGCCGGCGCGGCGCAATTGCGCCGTCAGGTCGTGCGCCAGCTTGTTGGTCAGCGTATGGGCGAGATGGGCGAGCACCCGGTCCGGGTCGGCGCCGCTGCGCAGCAGGCGGCGCGCCTTTTCCAGCTCGCCCGCGCGCAGCGACTCGGCATGGTCGCGGTAGGCCCGGATGGTGGAGACGGCATCGAGCGAGCGCAGCCAGCCCATGAAACGCAGGGTCTGCGTGTCGATGATGTCCTCCGCCTGCAGCGCGGCCTGCTGGCGCGAACGCAGGCCTTCGTCGATGATCTCCTTGAGGTCGTCGACGGTGTACAGGTAGACGTCGCTGAGGGCGCCCACTTCGGGCTCGATGTCGCGCGGCACGGCGATATCGACCATCAGCATGGGTCGGTGGCGGCGCGCCTTGATCGCCCGTTCCACCGCGCCCTTGCCCAGGATGGGGAGCTGGCTCGCGGTGGAGGAGATCACGATATCCGCCTCGGCCAGATAGGTCGGGATCTCGGCCAGCGTGATGGCCAGGCCGTCGACGGCCTTGACCAGGTTCTCGGCGCGCGCGAGCGTGCGGTTGGCGATGATCAGGCGCTGGATGCCGTTCTCGCGCAGATGGCGCGCGGCCAGTTCGATGGTGTCCCCGGCGCCGATCATCAGGGCGGTATGGCCGTCGAGGGAGCTGAAGATCTGTTTGGCCAGGCTCACGGCCGCGAACGCCACCGACACCGGGCTCGCCCCGATGGCGGTGTCGGTGCGGATCTGCTTGGCGACAGAGAAAGTGTATTCGAACAGCTTGTTGAGCAGCTTGCCTACGGTCCCGGCCTCTTTGGCCGCTAAATAGGCATCCTTGATCTGCCCGAGGATCTGCGGTTCGCCGAGGATCATGGAGTCGAGGCCGCTCGCCACCCGCAGCAGGTGCTTCACCGCGCCCTGGTCGGGATGGGTGTAGAGATAGGGTTCGATCTCGCCGGGGCGCAACTTGTGGTATTCCCGGAACCACTCGATGATGACGCGGCCGTCCGGCTGATCCAGGCAGCACACCAGTTCGGTCCGGTTGCAGGTGGACAGGATGGCGGCCTCGCTGACATGGGCGCGCGCGGCGAGGTCGCGCAGGATCGTCGGCAGGCGCTCGGGCGGGAACGCCACGCGCTCGCGTACCGGCAGGGGTGCCGTTCTATGGTTGAGGCCGATGGCGACTAACGGCATGGGTATCCGCCCGGCGTATCCGCGCACGCCAGAAAGGTCTCGGTTCGGGTTCGATGAACAAGGACAATTTTAACTGATTTTCTTGTAAAAAAAGGCTATTATTTACCGTCAGCCCGTATCTGTAAGGCGTCGATTCAAGCCTTTCCTCGTTTGTCCATGAAGGACCGGCCTATGCGCAGTTCCACCTTAATCGTCCTGGCGGGTATCCTCTGCGCCGGCACCTCCGCCTGTTCGACCCTGGGCGCGCGTGCGCCAGTCGCCGCCTCCGCGCCGCTGGCCGCCGATGCGGCGACCGCGTCCGTTCCCGACCTTCCCCGGGTCGAGCTCAGCGGCGAGCTATTGTATCAGATCCTTGAGGCCGAGATCGCCCTGCAGCGTCGCCATTACGACGTGGCGGGGGAGCGTTACCTCGAATTGACGCGCGAGACGCAGGATCCGCGTTTCGCCGAGATGGCGACGAAGGTGGCCATCTTTTCCCGCGATGACGCCCATGCCCTGCAGGCCGCCCGCCTGTGGATTGGGCTCGACCCCTCCCATATCGAGGCACAGCAGATGATGGTCGTCGCCTCCATCCGCGCCGGCGATGCGGAGGCCGCGCTGCCGCATCTGGAGGCGTTGCTGACGCCGCGGGAAGGCGTCGATGACGGATTCAGACTCGTCGCCAGCCTGTTGAATCGCGATCAGGACATCGTCGCCGCGATGGGTCTGCTGGAACGCTACATCGCCGGACATGACGACAATCGGGTCGCGTATTTCAATTACGCCCAGTTCGCGGTCCGCACCGGCCAACTGGACAAGGCGGAGGACGCGATCGATCACTGCCTCGCACTCGACCCCGGGGCGCTCGACGCCATCGACCTGCGCGTGAAGGTGCTGCAGCAGCAGAAACGCGAGGAGGAGGCGCTCGATTTCATGGCCCAGTCGGCGCGGCGCTTTCCCGCGGACACGCGGCTCGGCCTGATGTATGCCCGCATGCTGGTGGACGCCAAGCGTCTGGAGGAGGCGATCACGCAGTACGAGCAGGTGCTCGGCCT
>WBZO01006358.1_pt1 | contig 11494 bp, 5 predicted proteins | sample 5204261 | NCBI WGS metagenome assembly WBZO01 (sample SAMN12412400, study PRJNA552823) | activated sludge metagenome | isolation source: activated sludge from anammox sidestream of wastewater treatment plant... | place: USA: North Carolina | collected 2017-09 | reverse complement strand
CATCCAGCCGTTCCACCGAGAAATCCGGCCCCGACAGGTTCACGTCCGGCGGCAGAATGCGGATGCCGGCACGTTCCGCTTCCTGCTTCAGCGCCGCGAGGCGGTCGGTGTTGTTGATCGCGAGGCTCATGCAGGAGGCGAGGAACACCTCCGGATGGTTCGCCTTCAGCCAGGCGGTCTGGTAGGCGACCAGCGCATAGGCCGCAGCGTGGGATTTGTTGAAGCCGTAATCGGCGAACTTGGCCATGAGGTCGAAGACCTCCTTGGCCTTGGCCGGATCGATGCCGCGCTCGATCGCGCCCTTGGTGAAGATGTCGCGCTGCGCCTCCATTTCTGCAGCGATCTTCTTGCCCATCGCACGCCGCAGCAGGTCGGCGCCGCCCAGCGAGTAGCCCGCCATCTTCTGGGCGATCTGCATCACCTGTTCCTGGTAGACCATGATGCCGTAGGTCTCGGCCAGGATGTCGTGGATCTCGGGGTGCGGGGCTTCCCATTTCTCCCCGTGCTTGCGCCGGCAATAGTCGGGGATGTTGGCCATCGGCCCCGGGCGGTACAGCGCGACGGCGGCGATCAGGTCTTCCAGTCGGTCGGGACGCATCTGCCGCAGGGTGTCACGCATCCCCTGCCCTTCCATCTGGAACACCCCGCCGGCATCGCCGCGCGCCAGCATCTCATAGGTCTTCCCGTCGTCCAGCGGCAGGTTGTGCAGGTCGACCGGCGTGCCGAGCGTGCGGAGGAAGTTTTCCGCGCGACGAAGAATGGTGAGCGTGGTCAGGCCGAGGAAGTCGAACTTCACCAGGCCCGCCTGCTCGACATGCTTCATCGAATACTGCGTGACCAGGAAGTCGGATTTCGGATCGCGATACAGCGGCACCAGCTCCACCAGCGGCCGGTCGCCGATCACCACGCCGGCCGCGTGTGTGGACGCGTGCCGATACAGGCCCTCGATCTGCAGGGCGATTTCCAGCAGGCGCGCGATGCCTTCGTCCTGGTCGCGCAGCGCCTGCAGCCGCGGCTCGCCGTCGATCGCCTGCTGCAGCGTCACCGGCTTGGCCGGATTGTTGGGGATCAGCTCGGCAACCTTGTTGACCTGGCCGAACGGCAGGCCCAGCACCCGGCCCACGTCGCGCACCGCGGCGCGGGCCTGCAGCTTTCCAAAGGTGATGATCTGCGCCACCCGATCGGCGCCGTATTCGTTGCGCACATATTCGATGACCCGGTCGCGTCCCTCCTGACAGAAGTCGATGTCGAAGTCGGGCATCGACACGCGTTCCGGATTCAGGAAACGCTCGAACAGCAGGTTGAACTGCAGCGGATCGAGGTCGGTGATCGTCAGCGCCCAGGCAGCGACCGAGCCTGCGCCCGACCCGCGGCCGGGCCCCACCGGGATGTCGTTCGCCTTCGACCATTGGATGAAGTCGGCGACGATCAGGAAGTAGCCCGAGAACCCCATCTTGGCGATGACGCCGAGCTCGTAGTCGAGCCGTTCGCTATAGCGCGCCCGTGTCGCGGCGTCGGCACCCATGGCATCCATACGCCTGTCCAGACCCTCGATCGCCATGGCCCGCACGGTTTCTTCCTCGGTCGCGCCTTCACGGACCTTGGGGCAGACCGGCAGCAGCGGCTTGCGGGTTTCCGCCATGACCGCGCAGCGCTTTGCGATGGCGAGCGTGTTGTCACAGGCCTCCGGCAGATCGGCGAACAGGGCGCGCATCACCGCAGCGGGCTTGAACCAGTGTTCCGGCGTGACGCGGCGGCGATCCTGTTCGGACAGCAGCCGGCCCTCGGCGATGCACAGCAGCGCGTCATGCGCCTCATACATCTCGGGTCTGGCGAAGTAGCAGTCGTTGGTCGCGACCAGGGGCAGGCCGGCGGCGTCGGCCAGCGCGATCAGGCCGGGCTCGATGGCCCGCTCGATGGACAAGGCGTGACGGTGCAGCTCGACGACGGTGCGGTCGGGAAACGCCTCCCGTATCGCGGTGAGCAGGCGTTCGGCTTCCGGTTTCTGTCCTTCGGCCAGCAGGCGGGCGATCGGGCCGGTGGAGCCGCCGGTCAGCAGCAGCAGGCCTTGCGCGTGCGCCGCGATCCGCTCGAACGCGAGTTGCGGCTTCAGCGCCGGGTCGGTGTCGAGGAAGCCCTGTGACGACAGGCGCTGCAGGTTGGCGAGGCCTGCCGCATCCTGGGCGAGCAGCACGATCGGGTCGGGCGGCAGGCGGGGGTTGTCGGCGCGCGTCAGCCCGATCTGGCAGCCGATGATCGGCTGGATTCCCTTGCCGACACAGTATTGCGAGAATTCGAGTGCCCCGAACAGGTTGCCGGTATCGGTGATCGCCGCAGCGGGCATCCCGGCCTCCCGCGCCAGGGCGGCGATCCTGTCGGGCCGGATCGCGCCTTCGGACAATGAGTAGGCGGAATGGGTGCGCAGATGGACGAAGTCGGCGTGGGGCATGGGGTGGGTTTAGCCCGCGCCGGGGAGTCGGGGGAAGCGGCGCGGCTGATCGGGCAGCGGCTGACGGTCTTTGTGTCGTGGTTGGGGGACCCGTGTCGTGGCCGGCCCCCGTAGCGTTGGGTGGCCCGGTGTCGTGGTCATCCCTCCGTGTCGTGGTCGGCGACGGCCGACCGCCCATGGCTTGCGTCGTTTGTATCGGCAAAGTCGTGGATGGCCGGCCTTCGCCGACCACGACACCGGGAAACCGGCTGCCCCTACTCCGCCGGGGCGGCGGCCAGTTTGGCTTGCGGCGTTACCCGCAGGACCAGCAGCGCGGCAGCCAGGCAGGCGATCCCGCTGGCGACGAAGGCCAGAAAGTAGCTGCCGGCGATGTCGCGCACCGCACCCGCGCCCACCGCCGCCAGCGCACCGCCGACCTGGTGCGCGGCGAAAATCCAGGCCAGGATGACCGGCGTGTCGCGGCGGCCGAACACCTCATTCGTCAGGGCGAAGGTCGCCGGGCCGGTCGCCACCCAGTCCAGGCCATAGAACACGGCGAAGATGCTCAGGCTGATCGGGTCGAACGCGGTCATCGGGATGATGACGAGCGACAGGCCACGCAGCCCGTAATACCAGAACAGCAGGACCCGTGGGCTGAACCGGTCGCACAGCCAGCCCGATGCGGCCGATCCGATCAGGCTGAACACGCCGATCACCGCCAGGATCGACGCGCCGTTGACCTCGGCGATCCCGTTATCGGCGCAATAGGCGATCATGTGCGTGTTGATCAGGCCGTTGGTCGAAAACCCGCAAATGCCGAAGGTCAGGCACAGCAGCCAGAAATCCACCGAGCGCGACGCCCGCACCAGCGCGCCGATCGCCACGGTGAACAGATTGGTGCCGGTGGCAGCCTCCGGCGCCCGGACCTCCCTGGCGCCATAGGCCGGGATACCGATCGAGGCGGGCGATTCCGGCAGCACCATCCAGACGATCGGCAGGACGGCGGCGATCACCAGCGTCACGCCGACCGCGACGCCCTGCCAGCCATAGGCCTCGGCCGCCAGCGCCAGCAGCGGCAGGAACACGAGCTGCCCGGCGGCATTGGCCGAGGTGATCAGCCCCATCGCCAGACCGGTCCGTTCCGCGAACCAGCGGTTCGCCACCGCGCTGGCCATGCCGACCGCGCTGCCGCCGGCGCCGATGCCGACCAGCAGGCCCCAGGTCAGGAACAGTTGCCACGGCTCGGTCATGAACGTCGACAGGCCGGTCGCAACCGCCAGGATCGCGAGGCACACCAGCATCGTCCGCTTCAGGCCGATGACCTGCATCAGACCCGTCAGGAACGGTCCGATCAGCCCCATCAGGATGATGTTGATCGAGATGGCACCCGAGATCGTCGCCTTGTCCCAGCCGAAGGCCCGCTCCAGCGGGACGATCATCACGCCCGGCGCGGCACGCACCGCCACCCCCGCCAGCGTCGCAGTGAACACCACCGCCAGGACGATCCAGGCATAGTGCACGCGGCCGGAGCAAAGTCTGGCAAAAACGGATGGCAGCATCGACAGCTCTTCCCCTGATGCGCCATGTTTATAGGAGAATCATTTCTCCGGTCGACAGCGGAGCCCCTGCACCACGGGCATGGCTGGTTCCTGCGCCGGTCCCGCACCCACCGGCCCGGCGACCGCAATCATTGGCGCGGACCACCCGACTGTGTCACTGTTCTGCCCAAACAAGCCGCCCGTCAGCCCCGAGGAACCCGCCCATGTCCGAGAATGTCACCGACTTCCAGTTCCTGTCCGGCGTGAAGGTCGTCGACTTCACCCAGTTCGAGGCCGGCCCCTCCTGCACCGAAGCGCTCGCCTGGCTCGGCGCCGATGTCGTGAAGATCGAGAACCCGAAGATGGGCGACCCCGGCCGCCGCCTGCGCCCCGGACAGCCCGACAACGATCCGTACTATTTCCACGTGTTCAACGCCAACAAGCGCTCGATCACCGTCAACCTGAAGTCGCCCAAGGGCCTGGCCCTGGTGAAGGACATGATCCGCCAGGGCGACGTGATGATCGAGAATTTCGCCCCCGGCGCGATCGAACGCCTGGGCCTTGGCTATGACGTGGTCAAGGAGATCAACCCCGGCATCATCTATGCCCAGGTCAAGGGCTTCGGCGAGGGCAGCCCGTACGAGAAGAACCTGGCCTTCGACATGATCGCGCAGGCCTGCGGCGGCACGTTCAGCGTGACCGGCGAGAAGGATGGCCCGCCGACCCGCCCCGGCATCTCGCTGGGCGACACCGGCACCGGCATGCTGATGGCGATCACCATCCTGGGCGCCTTGTACAAGCGGCGCGAAACCGGCCAGGGCCACCGCCTGCAGGTCGCCATGCAGGATGCGATCATGCACTACATGCGGATCAACTTCGCCACCAACGGCCTGACCGGCAAGGCGGCGGAGCGTGGCGGCAGCAAGGTGCCGGGCGTGAACAACGCGCCGATGGGCCTGTATCCCTGCGCCCCCGGCGGCCCCAACGACTATGTCTACATCATGACCAGCCGCGCGAACCCGGACCATTGGGATCGGTTGCTGAAGCTGGTGGGGCGGGAGGATCTGATCGGCGACACCCGCTATGACACCCCGGCCAAGCGCGTCGAGCGCGAGCCCGAGGTGGATGAGATCATCGCCGCCTGGACCCGCAAGCACAGCAAGCACGACGCGATGCGGGCGGTGGGTGAGGCGGGGATCCCCGCCGGCGCGGTGCTGGACACGGCGGAGCTGAACGCCGACCCCACCTTCGAGGCCCGCGGGATCATGCAGACGATGATCCACCCCGTGCATCGCCCGTTCAAGATGCCGGCCTGGCCGGTGCGGATGGACGGCAAGCCGACGCGCGTGAAAGCCTCCCCGATGCTGGGAGAGCACACGGACCAGGTGCTGTCCGAATGGCTGGGCCTGAACGCGGCGGCGATCGCGGCCCTGAAGAGCGACGGCGCGGTCTGAGGCGGGAGAGTCGGGGGCACGGCGGCGTCGCCGCAGGCGCACGACCACACGCCGCGTCGTCGCCGGCACCCCCTTGACCACCTCCGGCAATCGCCCACACTCCGCTGCCGCAACGTCCGGGGACACAGGCCGATGACCGACCTCGCCGCCTTCCGCAAGGAAACCCGTGCCTGGCTGGAGGAAAACTGCCCGCCGCGCATGCGCACCTGGATGCCCGAGGAGGAACAGGTCGCCGGCGGCAGGAAAGCCGTCTGGCACCACCCCGACCAGAAGCTCTGGCTGGACCGCATGGCGGCCAGGGGTTGGACCGCCCCCACCTGGCCCCGCAAATATGGCGGCGGCGGGCTGTCGAAGGAACAGGCGCTGATCCTCGAGGAGGAGAGGCAGGACCTTGGCTGCCGTGTGCCGCTGCGCGGCATGGGCCTGTCGATGCTGGGCCCCGTCCTGCTGGAATACGGCACCGAGGCGCAGCGCCAAGCCCATATCCCGAAGATCGTGTCAGGGGAAATCCGCTGGTGCCAGGGCTACAGCGAGCCGGGCGCAGGCTCCGACTTGGCCAGCCTGTCGACCCGCGCGGTGCTGCAGGGCGACCATTTCCTGGTGAACGGGCACAAGATCTGGACCTCGAACGCCCATCTGTCCGACTGGATTTTCTGCCTGGTCCGCACCGATCCCACGGTGAAGAAGCATGACGGCATCAGCTTCCTGCTGATCGACATGTCCGACCCCGGCGTCCGCCCCCGCCCGATCCGGCTGATCAGCGGCAAGTCGGTGTTCTGCGAGACGTTCTTCGAGAATGTCCGCGTGCCGAAGGAAAACCTGGTCGGCGAGCTCAACAAGGGCTGGACCATCGCCAAGCGCCTGCTGGAGCATGAGCGCAAAGGGATCGGCGGAATCGGCGCCCGCAACGCGCCGAAGTTCGAGATCACCGCCGACATGCTGGCCAAACAATATGCGGGTGAGGTCGACGGCCGCATCGCCGACCCCGTGCTGCGCGACCGCATCGCGAAATACGCGATGGACAATGCCGCGTTCCAGCTCACCCGCCGGCGCGCGGCCGAGGAAGCCGAGGCCGGCGCGCCGCCCGGCCCGATGTCGGCAATGTTCAAATACTACGCCACCGAGCTGAACAAGACGCGCTACGAGATGATGATCGCCGCCGAGGGCTTCCAGGCGCTGGGCTGGGAAGGCGACGGCTTCACCGATGACGAGATCCGCATCACGCGGGAATGGCTGCGCTCGAAAGCGAACAGCATCGAAGGCGGCACGTCGGAAATCCAGCTCAACATCATCGCCAAGCGGGTGCTGGGGCTGCCTGACTGACCCGCCCCCCCTGCGCCCCGTCGGCTGCGGGGCGCCGGGTAACCGGTCGTCCCGTCCAGCACCGCCCGCCGTTCAGGAAACACCCCATGTCCCTCGTTCTCTCGTCCGAAGCCCAAATGGTACGCGACACCGCGATGGCATTCTTCCGTGAGCGCAGTCCGGTCACCGCGTTGCGCAAGCTGCGCGACACCAACGATCCGGACGGCTTCTCCCGCCCCTTGTGGCGGACGATGGCGGAACTCGGCTGGACCGGCTTCCTGGTGTCCGAGGACCATGGCGGCACGGCATTCGGCGTCACCGGGCTGGCGCAGGTGATGGAAGCGGCGGGACGCAGCCTGACCGCCTCACCGCTGCTGTCGACGGCACTGCTGGGCGCGAGCCTGCTCGAGGCCGCGGGGACGGAGGCGCAGAAGGCCGAGCACCTGCCGGGGATCGTCGCCGGTGAGACGCTGTTGGCGCTGGCCCTGGAGGAAACCGCCCACCACGCGCCGACGCGGATCGCCACCGCGGCGGTCCGGAGCGGGGATGGCTATACGCTGAACGGCGCCAAGACATTCGTGCTGGACGGGCATGTCGCCGATACGCTGATCGTCGCGGCGCGGACATCCGGCGACCGCACCGACCGCCACGGCATCACGCTGTTCCTGGTTCCCGCCGCTGCGCCCGGCGTGTCGCGCACCCGCACCATCATGCTGGACAGCCGCAACGCCGCGAAGATCATGCTGAACGATGTCGCCGTGCCCGCCGACGCCGTTCTGGGGCCGGTGGATGACGGCAGCGACGTGCTGGAACCCGCGCTCGACCGCGCCCGCGCCTGCCTCGCTGCCGAAATGCTTGGCTCGGCGTCCGAGGCGTTCGAGCGCACCGTCCAGTATCTGAAGGACCGCAGGCAGTTCGGAGTCGCCATCGGCAGCTTCCAGGCACTGAAACACCGCGCGGCGCAGATGTTCTGCGAGGTGGAAGTCACGCGATCCGCCGTGCTGGCTGCCTGTTCCGCGCTGGATGAGCGTGCGAACGACGCGCCGGCGCTGTGCAGTCTGGCAAAGGCCAAGGCCGGCGACACGCTGTTCCTGTGTGGCAATGAAGGCGTGCAGATGCATGGCGGGATCGGCATGACCGATGAGCACGAGATCGGCTTCTTCATGAAGCGCGCACGGGTGGCACAGGCGACGTTCGGAGACGCGCCCTTCCACCGCGACCGCTATGCTGCGCTGATCGGATACTGAGCGTCGCCGGACCGATGTCAAAGGATCACGCATTGTAATAATCACACACCCGCTCTAATGCCGCCTCTATAAGGACGCGTGCGGGACCCGATCCCGCGCGACGGAAAAGGGGGGGGCCGTGCGAATCAATTTCATCAATGAAACCAATCAGGATGCGTATCTGAAGTTCGGGCCGACCCTGCCTGTCGGCACATTCAACGGTACCCCGATCACCGACATCAATGTCAGCTACAACGCCGATCCGAACAGCACGCTGACCGGCCTGGACCTGACCAGCTATACAGGCGGCAAGATCTACCTGTCGCTGGGATCGCCGCTCGCCAGCCCCTATACCGATTCGGGGACGGGCGCCTACTACCCGGTGCCGGACTTCCAGTACCAGAGCGCCAACACCGACTGGCAGATACGCTGGGACAAGATCGAGCTGACGCTGCTGTCCGATCCGCATGCCGTCAGCGTGGCGAACCTGACCGCCACCGACTTCTTCGGGTTGCGCATCCAACTGGAGACATACGCGACCCCGACCGCGACGACGCCGTTGCAGGTGCTGACGACGTCGGCCAGCACCGCGGATATCTTCAGCGCCGTCGCAGGCATCGCCAACAACGATCCCGGCCAGACCAATGCCGCGATCGTGCCGGGCGCAGCGGGTCTGGCGGTGCCTGGCCTGGGCACCATCCTGCGCGTCATCGCGCCGTCGACGGTGCCGGCGGCGGCGGTGAACGTCTACCAGTCGCCGCAGGACTATATCGATTATGTCCAGGGCAACACGATCGTCACGCACGTCACCGGCCAGTATTCCAGCGCGACTTCGACGACACCGGCGACGACGACGCAGACCTATGATTTCATGGCCGAGATCCCTGACAGCGGTGTGAACCAGGGGGCGCTGGTCATCACCGGCAGCGGCAGCGTCGTCGGTGCCAACCAGACCATCATCGTTGCGCAGGCAGACCTCGCGTCGGGGCTGGTCACCCAGAACCCGCCCTATACGGTCAACGGCACCGCCGCCAGTTTCGCCGACAATGACGTCTATGCCGCCGTGGTGCGGGACATGCTGGGCGGCTTCGGGTTCGGCTTCGTCGGCAGCACGCAGATCAACCTGAACACCGGCAACCAGTATGTCAACGATCCCACCGCCGCCTGGTACAGCCCACAGCTTGGCCTCGGCGTCGCCTACGCCGCCGCGCAACCGACCCAGCCGACCTTCTACAGCCAGTATGCCGCGATCCTCGCCCAGGATATCGGCACGAACGGCACCTATGTGCCGCTGTCCGACGCCTATGGCTTTCCGTTCACCGATCTGCTTGGCGCCCCCTTGGTGGATATCGGGCCGGCCACGGTCGACCATATCGACATCACGATCCTGGCGGATGTCGAGCCGGGTAGCGTGCCGTGCTTCGCCACCGGCACACCCATCATGACGACGCAGGGCGAAATCCCGGTCGAGCGCCTGACGGTCGGGATGGAGGTCGCGACGTGCCTGGGCGGGCGAAGCGCGCGCATCATCTGGATCGGCTGTCGTGCGGTCGATTGCCGGCGCCATCGGACGCCGGACGCCGTCAACCCCGTCCGCGTCCGCCGCGATGCGTTCGGTTCCGGCATGCCACATCGCGACATTCACCTCTCGCCCGACCATGCGGTGCTGTTCGAGGATGTGCTGATCCCGATTCGATACCTCGTGAACGGCGTCTCGGTCGTTCAGGAAGCCGCGGACATCGTCACCTACTGGCATGTCGAGCTCGACCGTCACGACGTGATCCAGGCCGCCGGGCTGCGGGCGGAGAGCTTCCTGGATATCGGCAACCGCCACGCCTTCGCCAATGCCGGGCCGGTGGTGATGGCGCATCCGACCTTTCACCGCCTGACATGGGAGGCGCAGGGCTGCGCGCCGCTGGTCGTCACCGGTCCACAGCTCCTGGCCGTCCGCACGCTGCTAGAGCGGGATGACATCGCTTTCGCTCAGCGATCCCGCTCCAGCTCATTGTTTAGTCGCGTGATTCAGACCTCCGGCGATTCCGCCTCCGGTCATCGCGCTCTAGCAGCCCGCGCTGCAACCATCAGCGGCGGGGCAGAAGCGGAACCGGCCTGGATGGGATGGATGCGCGCCCCGCCACGTCGGTCGCCAGGTGATGGTGGGACGCCCGCGGCAGCCTGTGCCGCGGCATCCCTTGCCGGCCGGACGCCGCATGATCGCAAGGCGTCCGTGGCAGCCTGTGATGGACCCCTTGCCAGCCGGACGTTGCGCGCCCGAGGCGGCTGACCCCCATCAGGTGACCATCGCGGCGGCTTGCGGTGCCGTCAGCCCCATACCGGCCAGCAGCCGATCCTGTAGGACCTGGGCCGAGAAATGGGCGATCGCATAGTCGAGCTGGTCACGGTTCCGCCGCGACCAGGCGGCGTCGTCGGTCAGCAGTGTGCTGACGGCGTCGGCAAAGCCCTGCACGCCGCGCTCGACCGCAGCAACCCGGTCCAGGCCGGACAGGCCCTGCGCGCCCACCGGTGTCGTGACCAATGGCACGCCCTCCCGCAGCGCCTCGACCACCTTCAGCTTGACCCCCGCGCCGAAGCGCAACGGCACGATCGCCACCCGCCCCTGACGATACCAGGTTGCGAGATCGCGATCGGTGACGTTCGCATGGATCACGACGCCATCCCGCGCGAGGGCCCGTACCCGATCGGTCGGGTTGGAGCCGATCACGTGCAGCCGCGCCTTCGGCATCCGTGCCAGAACGCGCGGCAGGATATCATCGACGAACCAGCACGCCGCATCCTCATTCGGCGGATGCCCGAAGCCGGCGACGAAAATGATCTCCGGCCCTGGCGGCGCGCCCCGCGGCTGGCCGAACCGGTCGAAACCGTATGGCAGCACGGGATGCACCGGCGCCTGCGGGTCCATCGCCCGCACCATCGCCGCCTCTTCGTCCGAGGGATACAGCACCGCGTCGACCTGCCGCCACACCGCGCGCTCCCGCTCCTCCATCCGGTCGGCGGCGCGCAGCATCGCCTCATCGCTGACCAGCTCCCCCTGCTGGCGCAGGCGACGGAAATGCAGGTCGTGCCCGTAATAGCTGATGCGTGCCTGGGTATAGGCCCGGATGACCGGCAGCACGTCGTCGGCAACGTTGGGACGGCTCAGCAGAACATGGTCCAGGTCCTCGCCATGCGCTCGCAGCCAGTTGGTCAGGGACGCGTGGGCGGCGCCGTGGAAGACTTCGATCCCCATATCCTGCAGCGCTTCGGTATAGCCTGGATGATAGGCCATGTTGTGCGGCCAGAACTTCACGATCATCCCGGCGGACAGCAGCGGGATGACCCAGACGAACGGACTCCGGTAGACCAACATCAGGATGATCGCCACGACCACCGCGGTGGCGGCGAGCAGCGTGGTGTCGATCGCGCCGAAGACGCTGATGAGGTCGCCCAGGATGCCCTCTTTGATCAGTTGGCGCACCGTTTCAAACTGGGGATTCCAGCGCAGCACAAAACTACTGACCGTTTTGACCCCAGCCTTGGCCACCGCAT
>WBZO01006356.1_pt1 | contig 11503 bp, 13 predicted proteins | sample 5204261 | NCBI WGS metagenome assembly WBZO01 (sample SAMN12412400, study PRJNA552823) | activated sludge metagenome | isolation source: activated sludge from anammox sidestream of wastewater treatment plant... | place: USA: North Carolina | collected 2017-09 | reverse complement strand
GTTGAGGTTGATGTGGCTGACATAGGCAGCCGGGTCGAGGTGGTCCGGGTCCACGGCATACCCGTGGTTTTGCGCGGTAATGGTCACATGCCCCGTGATGGTATCCCTCACCGGGTGGTTGCCTCCCCGGTGCCCGAATGGCAGCTTGAACGTCCCCGCGCCCAGCGCCCGGGCCGCAACCTGGTGCCCCAGGCAAATCCCCAGCACAGGCGCTTTCCCGATGAGTTGACGGACTTCCCCAACCATCCCGTCAAGGATCCGCGGGTCGCCCGGGCCCGGCGAGAGCACGATCCCGTCCGGTCGCAGCCGGAGCAACTCCTCCGCGGCTGTCGCGGCCGGGAAGACACGCACCGAGCAGCCGCGCGACTCCAGCGAGCGCATGATGTTCCGCTTCACGCCCCCGTCCAACAAGGCCACCCGGTAGCGGCCCTCGCCGGGGGGAAGCGCCCAGTCGAACACCCGGTCGGTCGTCACCGTCTCCACCCAGTTCACACCGTCATAGTCGGGCAAGCTCCGTAGCCGGGCTGTCGCTTCCTCGGCTGTCTCGGTCGTCGTGATAGTCCCGGGCATCACGCCGTGCTGCCGGATGCGGCGGGTCACTGCGCGCGTATCCACACCCTCGATCGCCACGACGCCCCGCTCCGCCAGGTAGTCGCGCAGCGTCCGGTGCGAACGGATGTGGCTTGGCAGCACCGCTGCTTCGCGCACGATCAGCCCCGCAGGCTGGATCCGTGCCGATTCCTCCACACGCTCGTCGATGCCGTAGTTCCCGATGAGCGGGTAGGTGAGCGTCAGCAACTGTCCCGCATACGAGGGGTCGGTCAGCATCTCCTGGTAACCGGTCATCGAGGTGTTGAACACCACCTCGCCATCCGCGGTCCCCGGTGCGCCAACCGCCTGCCCGGGGAACACCGACCCGTCTGCCAGGACCAGGAGCGCGTCAGACACTGGCTGCCTCCAACTCATAGGCGAGGGCCCCGTCGAAAATCACCGCGCGCACCTGGCCAGTCAGTCTCGCCCCTGCGAGCGGTGTGTTCTTCCCTTTCGATGCCATTGCAACCGGGTCGACGGTCCAGCTCGCGCTCGGGTCGAGGAGCACCAGGTCGCGGGATACGCCGGGTTCGAGCCGCCCTGCGCCCGGGTCCCGCGTCCCGATCCCGAACACACGCGCCGGGTTGACCGTCAGCGCCCGCAATGCCTCCGCCAGGTCGAGTTCGCCGCGCTCCACGAGCGTCAACACCGATGCCACCGCGGTCTCGATACAACTGATGCCGAACGCCGCGTCGTCGAATTCTTGCTGCTTGTCCTCAACGGCGTGGGGGGCGTGGTCGGTCGCAATCGCGTCGATGATGCCTGCGTTCAACCCCGCCAGCAGCGCGCGGCGGTCCGCCTCCGTGCGCAGCGGCGGGTTGATCTTCGCGTTGGTGTCGTACGCCGGCTCCTGGCCCGCGCCAAACACTGCCTCTTCGGTCAGGAACAGGTGGCTCGGCGTCACCTCGCAGGTGAGGGGAAGGCCGCGCGATTTGGCTTCGGCCACCAGTTCGAGCCCGCGCGCGGTGGTGACGTGGGCGATGTGCAGTCGCGCGCCCGTCGTCTCGCACAGGGCGATGTTGCGGGCGATGGCGGCGGTCTCAGCGGCCGCGGGCTGGCCCGGTAGACCCAGCCGCTCCGAGACGCGGCCTTCGTTCATCGAACCGCCGTGGCTCAGCTCGGGCTCGTCGCAATGCTCGCTGATTGGCAGCCCCAGCGCAGCCGCGAGCTCCATCGCGTGGCGCATCAGCCGGGCGTTCGCCACCGGGTTGCCGTCATCGCTCAGGGCGATGCAGCCGCTTGCCGCCAGCTCTGAAAGCTCCGCCAGGTCTTTGCCTTCCCGCCGCCGTGTCACGCACCCAATCTGGAACACGCGCACGCGTGCGTCCCGTTCGATGATGTCCCGAATGGCCTCGACGGCCGGCGCGGAATCCGGAGCCGGGCTCGTGTTCGGCATCGCGCAGACGGTCGTGAAACCGCCGCGCAGCGCAGCCAGCGTCTCCGTCGCGATGGTGCCCTTCTGTTCGAAGCCGGGCTCGCGCAGGTGTATGTGGAGGTCGATGAAGCCGGGAGCCACGATGCATCCCGCCGCCTCGACCACCCGCGCCCCGTCGGGCTCGATGCCGTCAGCGATCCGCGCCACAACCCCGCCGGCGACCAGCACATCACGTATCGCGTCAACCTTGGCGCCCGGGTCAATCACGCGTCCACCGCGAAGCAAGATCCGGTCGTTCATGCGTGCCTCGCAGTTGCCATGAGGTAAAGGATGGCCATGCGCACGGCCACGCCGTTCGCCACTTGCTCCTCGATGACCGAGGTCAGCCCGTGCGCGACCTCGGGCGAAATCTCGATGCCTTCGTTCATCGGCCCGGGGTGCATCACCAGCGCGCCGGCTTTCGCGAGCGACAGGCGCCGGGCGTTCAACTGGTAGCCAGTGATGTACTCCCGCAGCGAAGGGATGAGGCCCTTTTCCTGCCGTTCCTTCTGCATGCGCAAGGCCATCACCACGTCGGCACCTTCGAGCGCCGCGTCGAAGTCCGTGGTGACCGTGCACCGCCCGTGCTCGGCCGCCGCGCCCTGTAATGTGCGTGGCACCAGCGTGGCCGGCCCACAAAGGGTCACGTCCGCCCCGGATGCCAGCAGGGTCCACAGGTTCGATCGCGCCACCCGGCTGTGCAGCACATCGCCCACGATCACCACCCGCTTGCCCGCCAGGTCTCCCACGTTGCGGCGGATGGTGAACAGGTCCAACAGCGCCTGCGTCGGGTGGGCGTGCGTGCCGTCGCCGCCGTTGATGACGCCGGCGGTCGTGTTCCTGGCCGCGAGGTATGGCGCCCCGGATTTCCCGTGCCGCATCACCAGCAGGTCGGCGCCGATAGCCTCGAGCGTGCGGACCGTGTCGATGAGCGACTCGCCCTTCTCCACCGAGCTTCCCGAAGCGGTCAGGTTCACAACATCCGCGCCCAGCGCTTTCGCCGCTACCTCGAAGCTGGCTCGCGTGCGCGTGCTCTGCTCGTAGAACAGCGTCACCACCGTCACGCCTCGGAGTGTCGCGACCTTCGCCACGGGCCGCGATCGCACCTCGCGCATGCCCTCGGCGGTTTCCAGGATGAGCGCGATCTCGTCGCTGCTCAGGGTGTCCGTATCCAGGAGGTCCTTGCGTGTCCAGGCCGTTGGCGTGGGTGTTTCTGGTGCCGCCGCCGGGGTGCGCACGTCAAGCATGGGCGGCCTCCTCCCCCGATACGTACACGCCGTCTTCGCCGTCAACCTCGGCGAGCCGGACCTGTACCGTCTGGACCAGCGCCGTAGGGATGTTCTTGCCCACGAAGTCGGGCCGGATGGGCAGTTCGCGGTGTCCGCGGTCGACCATGACCGCGAGCCGCACCCGCGCCGGCCGCCCGAAGTCGAGCAGCGCGTCGAGCGCCGCCCGGATGCTCCTGCCCGTGAAGAGCACGTCGTCGACGAGCACCACCGTCTTCCCGTCGATGGTCCCGGGGATGTCGCTCGGGCGCACCGGGGGCGGAGCCCCGCGCCGGGTCACGTCGTCGCGGTAGAGGCCGATATCGAGGGCCCCGACCGGGACCTCCACACCCTCGAACTCGCGGATGGCCGCGCCCAGCCTTCGCGCGAGCGGGTAACCGCGCGAAAGCAAGCCGACGAGCACCAGCCTCTCCGTGCCGTGGTTGTTTTCCACAATTTCGTGCCCCAGGCGCCGGATCGTCCGGGAGAGCTCGTCCGGGCCCAGGTAGGGGGTAGTCATGAAAAACGCCTCCCCCGGGCATCGGAGCAGGCGCGGAACGAGACACACTTGCCGGCCATGCCGGCACCTCCTCCCTTAGCAGCCTCACGGGACCACCTTAAAGGGTTTCGCTGAGCGTACCGCAGCCATCGGGCTGCAGCAATCACCGGTGCTGATGCACGTCCGAAGAGTTATCCATAGGCGGCCCCTCGCTATACTCACGGAGAGGTGCCTTCTTGGCACTCAACCCGCAGCCGCCTGGAGCGAACCCGTGAGTGCCTCCCCTGCAGCCGAGCCCGGCCGGGAATCCGAAGTACGCGACCGTATCTTCTCGAGCGCCCTTCGGCATTTCTCGCACAAGGGCTTCGCCGCCACCTCGCTCCGCGAAATCTCGGAAGACGCCCAGACCACCAAGCCGATGATCTACTACTACTTCGGCTCGAAGGAAGGGCTCTACGCCAGCATCGTCCGCCAGATCCTCGAAGAGATGGCCGACGGGATCCGCTCCCACCTCCCCACCGAAGCACCGGTCCAGGAGCGCGTGGTGGCGTATTGCGAACGCTACCTCGAACACTTCCTGCAGCAGGAAGAGATCATCGCCCTGGTCCTCCGGGAGGTGTTCGGGCTCGGCGGCGTGCCCATGGCCGAGTTCTCCCAGGCCCTCGGCGAGCGCGTCCGCCAGCCCCTCGATGAGATCCTCCGCCACGGCATGGAGACCGGCGCCCTCTGCCAGGACCACGTCACGACCTGCGCCACCGCCATCACCGGCATCCTCAACATGTTCATCCTCGCCCACGTCTTCGGCGGTGCCCCCATCGACCGCCAAACCCCGCTGGAACATGTCCGCTACTACATCCGTGGCCTTGGTTCTCCACGTTCTTAGTGGCCCTGCCCTCTAGTTCCGGCCAGGACTGCCGTTTCTTTCTATAGGGAGGCGGAGTGTGTCCGACGCAAGACTCATCGATTACTACGCGGTCCTGAACCTGCCGCCGAAGAGCGACCTCTCCGGGGTCGAAAACGCCTACGCGCGCCTCTCCGACGACCTGATGAAACAATCCGACCACGACGAGACCGCCCGGGAGGCCATGCTGCGCCTCAACGAAGCATATGCCGTGCTTTCGAAGCCGGAGCTGCGCCGCGAATACGACCGTGCGTTCTTCAAGGGCGAACTCGAACGCCTCGAGAAGGAAGCCCGCGCGCTCCAGCGCCGCCGCACCATGGCCGGCAACCTGCTCATCGGCGCCCTCGGACTCGTGGTCGCCGTCCAGGCGGGCGCGCTCCTTTACCTCGGGTGGGATAGCGCCACCGGGCTCTTCCAGGCCATCGCCGGCGTGCTCTTCTAGCGGACCGCTACCCCGCCGCCGAACCTTCCGCGAGCTCGGCGAGCCGGGCTGCCTGCGCCTCCGCATAGGGCGTTATCGTCTCGACCACGTTGACTCGGCTGTCCAGCCGCTTCTGGAGCCCGCTCATCAGCCCCAGTACCCGGAAGATCAGCAGGATGTCCCCCGGGACCTCCGTCACCGGGTTCGCGTTCAGGATCCGCGCCAGCCGCTCGTTCACCTCGGGCATGACTTCCGCATCGATGTACGGCTTCTGGTCCGCCCCCGTCGATTCGAAGAACGACTGGCCCAGCGCCACGAGCGACTGCGGGTCCTCGCTCTTCGTCTTGAACCCCAGGGCGCGAAACGCCTGCACCATTTGGTCCTCGTCCTGGCTGATCAGCGCCATCACCAGCCGCGCATAGTTCAGCCGGAATTCCTCCGGCAATTCCTTCGAGAGCCCGAAGTCGAGAAACACCACCACCGGCCCCGGCAACACGAACAGGTTTCCCGGGTGAGGGTCCGCGTGGAAGAACCCGTGGACCAGGATCTGTTCGCAGTACGCCTCCGTCATGATCAGCGCCACCTGGTTCGGGTCGATCCCTTGCTCCAGCAGTTTGGGTATCTCCGAGATCTTGGTGGCCTCGATGAACTCCGTCGTCAGCACGCGCCTGGCGGTGTGCTCCCAGACGACGTTCGGGATGCGGATGTCGTCGCGATGAGCCAGGTCCCGCGCCACGCGCTCCGAACTGTGCCCTTCGCGCACGAAGTCCAGTTCGCCCGGTACATCCTTGTTCAGTTCCGCCATGATCGTGCGAAAGTCGAAGTTCGGCTCGATGCGGGCGAGGATTCGCACCAGGATGGCGATGTTCCGCAGGTCCGTCTCCATCACCCGGTCGATTCCCGGATACTGCACCTTCACCGCCACATCTCGGCCGTCCTTCGTCCGGGCGCGGTGCACCTGCGCGAGCGACGCCGACGCGATCGGCCTGCGCGAGAAGTCGTCGAAAATCGCGTCCGGGTGTGCCCCGAGTTCGTGCTCGATCAAGCCCACAACTTCGCCAAACGGCCGTGCCGGCACGCGGTCCTGCAACCTGCTGAGTACCGAGACATACTCCGGCGGCGCGACATCCGCCCGGCTGCTGATGAACTGGCAGGTCTTGATCAGCAGCCCCTCCATCCGAGTCGCCAGCTTGTAGATGCGCTTCGCGCTCGAACGGTGAGCCGCGACGATGCGGCGTTCGCGCTCTGCTGGGGACAGCCGTTTATTCCGCTGGATCCGCTTGTAGCTCCAGTAGATCGCCAGGAATGTGGAACCGACATCGGCGAAGCGCCGGATGCGGTGGGGCCAGGGAAGCGGGCGCGCGCCGGTGAGTGTTGCTGCCATGTCTGCTGAGCGTATCCGGTGGATGGTAAGGAAGCGATGAGGCCGGGCGTCACCCGGCCTCGTTGTTCGTCGGACCGCGTGTGCCGGCCTACGCCTTCAGTGCGATCCCGTCGACCTTCCACGCCCCGGCGACATCCTTCCAGCGGGTCGCGATCGTGCGCGAGTCGCCGTCGGCGGCCATCACGATGTCCACTACGTGGTCGTCGCCTTCCTGGCCCTGGACGTTGATGGTCACCGTTGGGGTGCCGGAGCCCTGGGGCCCCGCCGCCTGCATCTGCGATTGGAGGGCCATCGCCTGGCCCATCCCGTTCGGGGTAAACGCCATCATCAGGCCCGCAATGTTCTGCGCCAGCAGGTCCTTTGCGAACTGGTCCGCAGCGTCCTTCAATTCCGCCATTCGTGCTACTCCTTGAGACCTGCTCCGCTGGTTTTGGGCTCGGGGCAGGCGCCCACTAGGGTAGGGAGCCCCGGTAACGTGTCAAGTAGTTTCACACAGCCCTTGCGCCGCGGAGTAGGATCACTCCCAGTTGCAGCGGAGGGTGTGGCCATGAAGACGCGGTTCGTGAAAGACCCCGGCGAGGTCCGGAAGCTCTTGCAGGCCTACGCCGCGCCGGTTTTTCTCGATATGCGCACCCTCGCGGTTTCCTTCGAGACGGACCCTGCCGTCATCGCCGGCCTGCTTCCGCCCCCATTGCTCCCGGCAGCCAGCCCGCGTGTAATCGTGTCGGTTAGCGAGATCGCCCGTTCGAACTGCGTCGGCCCGTTCAACGGCGCGGCCGTCAACGTTGCCTGCCAGTTCCAGGGCCAGGAGGGCGTCTACTGCCTCTCCATGCCCATGAGCACCGACACCGCCGTCATCTTCGGCCGCGAACTCTACGCCGAACCCAAAAAGCTGGCCGATATCGAACTCGAGCATCGCCCCGGCGGGCACATCCGGGGCAGCGTCACCCGCCGTGGCATCACCGTCATCGAGATCCGCGCCCAGTTCGAAGACGGGTTCCGCGAAGCTGGCATCGAGCGCGAGAGCCGCAACTACTACTTCAAGTTCCTCCCTTCGGCCGATGGTCGTGGGTTCGCCCACGATCCCGAACTTGTCGAGGTGACGCACCGCAACGTTATCCACCGCACCGTGCGTGGCTCCGGCACCCTCACCTTCCGGGAATCCTGCCACGACCCCCTCATCGATATCCCCGTGCTCTCCGTCACGGGCGTCTCACTGAGCGAAGGAGACCTGTACACCAGCGCCCGCGTCGTCGCCACCGTCGATCCAGAGGCCTTCCTTCCCTACGCATTCGCCAGGACCGACGACCTCACCGTTTGGGCCGATACGCCGGCCTCGGTGATCGCTTAGAGTTCCGCCGGCAGGAATTTGCGGAACTGCGGCAACAGGTCGGGGCCCTGCCGCAGGTGGTGGCCGCCGTCATCAGCCAGCACCACCCCCGTGATCCACGCAGCGTCGTCGCTGAGCAGGAACGCCACGGCGTTCGCGATGTCCTCCGTGGTCCCCAGCCGCCGCACCGGCATCCGCTGCAGATACTCTTCCACCGTCTCGGGGTTGCCCACAAGCCCGCTCGCGAGGTCGGTCGGCACCAGCCCGGGTGCAACAGCGTTCACCCGGATGCCGTGCTCGCCCAGGTCGTCGGCGGCGCACCGCGTCAGCATGTTGAGCCCGGCCTTCGCGACGCAATACGCCGTCATCCAGTGGTGCGTGTGGGTGCCCGCAATCGAACTGATGTTCACGATGCTCCCGCCGCCGGCCGCCTTCATGAGCTTTGCTTCATGGTGCATCGCCCGAAACACGCCGTTCAGCGTGGTCTCCATCACCCGGTTCCATTCGGCTGTGGTGCTGTTCAGCACGCCGCCCACCGCGCCGGTCCCGGCCGCGTTGACCGCCAGGTGGAGAGCTCCGTATCGCTCCTCGACAGCCGCGAATGCCGAAACCACTGACTCATCCGACGCCACATCGCATTGCACGAAGTCCGCCGCCGGCCCAAGGGTGGCAGCCGACGCTTCGACCACCTGGCCGCGCCTGCCCGCGAGCACAACGCGGCCGCCGCCATCCACAATCGCCCTGGCGCACGCCAGCCCGATGCCCGTCCCGCCACCGGTGACGAACCCGACCTTCCCGTCGAATCTGCCCATGCCGAGCCTCCCCGTTCCTCAAGAGGCCGAGAGTATGCCACCGGGGCGGTTAGTACGCCCGGCTATCCCAGAGCACGTCGCCCTTGCCGCTCAGCCTCGATTGGTGCCGCGACGCCACGAACAGGAAGTCCGACAACCGGTTCAGGTAGGGAATGACGAGTTCGCCAACTTCCTCCTCGCGCGCCAGCGAAATCACGAGGCGCTCCGCCCGCCGGCAAACCGTCCGCGCGACATGGAGCTGCGCCGAAGCAAGGTCCCCACCCGGCAGGATGAAGCTCTTCAGCGGCTCCAGCGTCTCGTTCCACTCGTCCATCCAGGCTTCGAGCTGCTCCACTTGCCGCGGCTCAATCTTGGGCACCAGCAGGCGCTCCTTGTCCTCTTCCAAAATGCACAGGTCCGATCCCAGGTTGAACAGCACCTGCTGGATCACGTGAAACCGCTCCCGCATCGTCGTATCCAGGCCCGAAGCCACCGCCACGCCGATCACGCTGTTTAGCTCATCGACCGTGCCATAGGCCTCGATGCGGAGGCTGTCCTTGGGGACCCTCTGGCCCCCACCGAGGGCGGTCGTCCCGGCATCGCCGGTGCGGGTGTAGACGCGATTGATGCGGACCATGTCCCACAGCATGCCGCACCACGGACCGGTCCGCGACCCCGCTTTCGTGAGACCTTCGCCAGCGCCACAATGTTGCCGAAACTCTCAGCCCTCCCGTGGAGCGCCACATGAGCACCGAATCCCCGCAACGCTGCATCCGCTGCCACGTGACTTTCAGCGGCGAGCCCCACATCATGGCCGGCCGCGCATACTGCTGCTCCAGCTGTTCCGTCGGCTCGGCCTGCGAACACCAGGGCATCCACCGCGGCGCCAACGTCCGCCGCTACGACACCATGTTCGACCGCTTTCGCCAGGTCGTAACCTCGGCAACCCCGTACGAGAGCGAACAGCGAATCTCCTGAACGCGAAAAGTTCACGCACCGCATCGTCATAAGAAGCCCAACACCCGGACCAGGGTTGGTAGAGTCCCGCCCGAGGGCTCGGCGCCTATCCCAGGACAGGTGCTCGACCCGCCGGCCTCTGAGGCTGGGTGGTGGCTGCGCGCCCGCCCGCGCCGCCACGCCCGGCGCCCAGCCCTCGCTATCTCGATCCGCGTTCGGCTCGCCATGGTGCCGGGGGCGGGATTCGAACCCACATGCCTTGCGGCCGCCGGGTTTAAGCCGGCTGCGTCTGCCATTCCGCCACCCCGGCACGAACTCCAAGTAGAACATGCCCGGCCCGGCCTAGGCGACCCCTGCCGCCCCGCATGCTGAACAGAGACCGTAGAGTTCCAGGCTGTGTCCCTGCAGGTGAAAGCCGTGCTGCGCTGCCTGCTCCTGGATCCGCCTGTCCAGCTCCAGGTCGGCAAACTCTGTGAACCGCCCGCACGATCGGCACACCAGGTGGTGGTGGTGCGTCCCTTCGGAGAGCTGGTAGCGCACGCTCCCGTCTTCCAGCGGCACCCGGCAGAGCAGGTCGAGCTCCTGCAGCAGCTTGATCGTCCGGAACACCGTCGCCCGCCCCACACCCGGCAGCTCCCCGAGCAGGTCTTCGACGGTGAACGGGCCCGGCGCTCCCTCAATCGCCTTCAGCACCGCCCGGCGGGGTGCGGTCGAGCGAAACCCGATCGTTTCCAGCCGCCTCGCCGCCGATTCGGTGAACGCCACGGTCCGATGGTAACAAACCCCGTCTCTGCCGCTCCAGAGCACCCGCTCCCTGCCCGATAATCACGGCAGTCTGCTCCAGAGGTGTGCGCAGTGTCCGACCCGGCCATGTTGAGGACTCCTAGGCAACTCGTCCTATTCCGCGTCGGCAGCACGCACTACGGGCTCGACATCGATGCCGTCGACGAAATCCTGCCCATGATCGCGATCACGCCCGTCGCCGGAGCGCAGGATGGCGTGCTCGGCCTTGCTGACGTCCGCAAGCGTGTCGTGCCGGTGTTCGACCTGCACTGGAAGTTTCGCGTGTCCCGCCCTCCAGATGAGCGGGACACGCGCCTCATCCTGGTGGACGGCCCAGACGGCCCGGTCGCCCTCCTTGTCGATGCCGTGGAAGAGGTGCTCACCGTCCAACCCGGCGACTTCCAGCACGTAACCCCTCCGGGCGACCGGCGGGACCTCGGCTACCTGAACGGCATCCTCCGCCGCGATGACGGCCTGGTTGTGTGGGTGGACCACCGCGGCCTCGTCCCCGAACACCTCGGCACCGGCCTTCGGGCGGCTTAGCGTGCTGCCCAGCGGCCCCCGGATGTGGCGGCGAGGCCCGCTTCCTCCAGCACATCCAGGTGACCTTGCACCGTGGAGATGATCTGCCAGAACCGCTTCCGCAGCGCCCGCGGATAGAGCGCCTCCGCAAGTTCGTACAGGGTCGCACCCCCGTTCTCGCGCAGCGCCTCGTGTACCCGGGCCGTCCGCTGTTCGGCCTGCCCGAGGTTGGCATCGATCACCTCCGTGACGCGCTCGAACGGTTCGCCGTGCCCCGGGTAGCATCGCGTTGCGTCCAGCCCGCGAATGCGCTGCAACGATTCCAGGAAGCGCGGAAGGCTGCGGAACCGCCACGGTGCACCCGGCGCCGACTGGAACCGCTGGATCGCCGGCGTCGGCGTGATCTCCGGCAAGAGCTGGTCGCCCGAGAACAACCAGCCCTCTTCCTCCGCGAACGCCACCAGGTTCCCCGGCGTGTGCCCCGGAGCCACCAGCGCGCGGAGCCCCGGCGCTATGGCGGTCACCTCTTCCGTCAGCACGCGCCGCGGCTCAAAAGGTTCGTAGCGCAGTCCCGTCGGCCAGCGAGCGTCCCGCCCCGCGGGCCGATAGTCGCGCGTCTCCACCGCCTGGCGGGCCCACGCCCGG
>WBZO01006355.1_pt1 | contig 11504 bp, 6 predicted proteins | sample 5204261 | NCBI WGS metagenome assembly WBZO01 (sample SAMN12412400, study PRJNA552823) | activated sludge metagenome | isolation source: activated sludge from anammox sidestream of wastewater treatment plant... | place: USA: North Carolina | collected 2017-09 | reverse complement strand
ACAAAGCCCTCGTACAACGAGGTCCGCGCCGGGCGGCCCGCCTGGGAGTAGGTCGCGTACCGCACGTCCACGCCGTAGTCGGCGCCCCCCTCATCAACGTCCGGCAGCTGGTACGACAGGGCCGTGGTCAGCTCCGTCACGGTCCTGGTGTCGCCCCCGTCCACACTGGTCCGTGACGAACTCGCGAAGAAGGACACACGCCCCCAGGGCCTCGGCTTCGCCGGTTGCGTGCCGAACCCCTGCGCGTAGGCAGCGGGCACGCCGGCGCAGGCAGTCGCCACGCCCACGCAGGCGATGAGCAGGCATCGCATCGTCATCACCTTCCGTTCGGGTGGCATGAGTAGCACGCTCTCGAGTCGTAGACGTACCCCGACCGGCCACGGTGCTCGCTGTCGGTCTCGGAACGCGTATGGCACCCCGTGCAGGTGAAGCTCGAGTAGCTGCTCGTGGTGTGACACCGCGAGCAGGCCACGTTGTGGTTGCTGCGGAGCGGGAACCGGTGATTGAAGGTGCCATCCTGCCAGCTGCCGTCCGACGCCCGGTGACAGCTGTCGCAGTTCGTGCCGAAGCCCGACGAGGCATGGTTCGGGTTGCGTGTCGCGTTGTACTGCGCCTGGTGACAGCCCACGCAGGTCCTCGACGTGCCGCGATACACGTTGTTCACATGGCAGCTGGCGCACGACGTGCTGGCGTGGCGGCCCACGAGGGCGAACACGGAGCCATGATTGAAGGAGGCGCCGGTCCACGCCGGGTCAGATGCCCGGTGGCACGCATCGCACGTGGTCGGGAACCCGGCCGCCCCGTGGTTCGGCGCCCTCGTCGCGTTGTAGTCGTCCCGGTGGCAGCCGACGCAGTCGCGGGCAGTCCCCCGGAACACGCTGTTCACGTGGCAACTGGCGCACGACGTCGTCGCGTGGCGGCCCACCAGGGCGAACACGGACGCATGGCTGAAGGACGCCCCGCTCCACGCGGGGTCGGACGCCCGGTGACACCCCTCGCAGGTCGTGGGGAACCCGGCCGACGCGTGGTTCGGCGCCCGCGTCGCGTTGTACTGCTCCCGGTGGCAACCGACGCAGTCGCGGGCGGTCCCCCGATACACATTGTTCACGTGGCAACTGGCGCACGACGTCGTGGCATGGCGACCGACCAGCGCGAACACGGACGCATGGCTGAAGGACGCCCCGCTCCACGCGGGATCGGAGGCACGGTGGCACGCCTCGCATGTGGTCGGGAAGCCGGCCGCCGCGTGGCTCGGTGTCCGCGTTGCGGTGTACTGGGCCAGGTGACACGAGACACACTCGCGCCCGGTGCCGCGATAGACGTTGTTCTTGTGACACGACGCGCAGGTGGTCGTGGCGTGCGTCCCGAGCAGCGGATAACTGGCCGCATGGTCGAAGCCACCGCCCCCGTTGTTGCGCCACGTGTTGTCCGACGGTCGGTGGCACGACTCGCAGGCCGTGGAGAACCCGGCCGCCGCGTGGTTCGGTGCCGTTGTCGCCGCAAAGTCCCGCTGGTGACAGTCGACGCATCCGCTCGCCACCGCCGAGAAGCTCGCATTGCGGTGGCACGACTCGCAGGCCAGCGCCCGGTGGTCCGCGTTGAGCACGGCACCGGTCTGCGACGCGTGATCCCAGCGCGTGTCAATCCAGCTGGTCGGTCGGTGGCACTGCTCGCATTGCACGCCGAGCCGGAGCTGGTAGCGGTCGTCACGCCGCCTGATCCAGTGGCAGTCGTAGCAGGTGCGTGGCGTCCCGGCATACTGCCCGTTCACGTGACACGACTCGCAGGCCACCGTCAGGTGCTTGCCCTCGAGGCGGAAGGGCGTGGTGTTGTGGAAGGCGCGGTTCGGGGTGTCGAACTGCGCGCCGGCGCGACCCGTCAGCAGCACGAGCACGACGCAGGTGAGGAACGGAGCGAGGAAGGCAAGTTTCTTCATGGCCTGTGACAGGTGCCGCAGTTGGGGCCGAGTGCGCCCCGGTGTTGATCCACGTGGCAGGACGTGCAGGCCGTGCCGGTGACGTAGCGGACGGCCAGCCCCGAGCCGGCAGGGAACCGCCCGGAGGCGGCCTTGTGGCAATCCGCGCACGACGCCCGCGCATGGGCGCCCGTCATGAGGGTCGTCGCCGCCTTCGTGCGGTGCGTGTAGGTCGACACCCGGAACGAGGTGGCGGAATGACATCCTTCACAGCTCGAACCCACCTGGCCGAGGTGGACATCGGCGTGACAGGCGACGCACGTCGTGCCGACGCCAGTGAAGCGCACGGCGGTGCCCGCGCCGGACGGGAACCGCCCCGTCTCGGCCTTGTGGCAGTTGGCACACACCACCGTGGCATGCGCCCCCTGGAGCGGGAACCGGGTCTGCGCCTGGTGGTCGATCGTCACGGCGAACTTCTCGCGCTCGATCGTGTGGCACGTGTCGCATCCGGCCGTGAACTGCGCCAGGTGCACATCCTTGTGGCACGACACACAGGTGCGTGTCGCGGCCGTGAAGCGAACGTCCAGCGCCACCGTGCCCGTCCGCGCCGGCCGCACGGGCACCAGTCCCTGGTGACACGACTCGCACGTCACCGCCAGGTGCCGACCGCCAAAGAAGGTGCCGTCGCGCTTGTGGGTGTAGCGCCGCAGGGTGAACCCGTCCGCTGTGTGGCAGGCTTCGCACGCCGTGCCGAGCTCGGCTCCGTGGACGTCCGCATGGCAGCTGACACACGCCACGTCCAGCCCGCGGAAGTCCACCGGTCGCGCAGGTGTCCCTGACGCCGCGGCAGCCGCAGACGGCGCCCGTCGCAGCGCCAGCGCCCGGGTCGGCGCCACTGCAGCCGCTTTGTGGCACTGATCGCACACCAGGCCTGCGTGCTTCGCCTCGAGTGGGAACCGTGTCGTGGCGTGATCGAACCGGGCGCCCTTCCAGCTGGCCTCGGTGTGGCACGCCCGGCAGTCCTGGCTGAACCCGCCACGGTGGACGTCGGCGTGGCACGCCGTGCAGGTGTCGAACTTCAGCGCAACCTTCGCGGCCGGCTGGCGATGGCAGGCCTGGCACGTCACGCGGGCGTGCGCGCCGGCCAGCGGGAATGCCGTCCGGGCATGGTCCACCTTCGCCGTGCGCCACGACCCGGTCGAGTGACACGTGGTGCAGACGGCACCGAGCGACGGCGCATGCGGATCCTCGTGGCAGTTCGCACAGCTCGCGAACGTGACCCCCTTGAACACCTTGCCCGTGTGGCAGCGGGCACATGCCACGGTGGCGTGCGCACCCGTGAGCGGGAACGCCGCCCTGCTGTGGTCGAACTGGGTCGCCGCCGCCGTGAACGCCGCGGCGGTCGAATGGCAGGAGGCGCAGTTCGATCCGAGCGAGGGCCTGTGCACGTCGGCGTGGCACGACACGCACGACGCCGTCGCGTCGACGAACGATCGACCCTTGTGACAGGCGGCGCACTTCGCGGCACCGAGCTGGTGCTTCCCCGAGAGGGGGAACCCGGCCACCGCCGCATGATCGAATGCGGCCTGGTCGAACGGTCGCAGCTCGCCATCCACGCCCGCGTGCTCGGCGTGACAGGCCTCACAGCTGTCGGTCACATCCTTGTGGACCCCGAACTTGCGTGCCATCCGCTGCGCAATCGGCTGGTGGCAGGACAGGCAGCGCTGCGCGGTCACGCGGCGTCCCTGCTCGTGACACTTCGAGCAGTTGGCCGCCCCCTCCAGCGTGCGGTGGGCGCGGGCGAGCGGACCGGGTGACATGAGGGCACCGAGCTGCGCGTGCGCTGTCCCTGCCATGACGAGCATCCCGCCCAGCACCAGCACGACGCACCGCAGGACCGCCCGCATCACGACCACCGGAACGGCACGTAGCCCATGTAGAGGACCAGCGCGATGTGCGCCGCGGCAATGACGAGCAGCAGGTAGACGAGCGGGAGGTGGAACACGTGCCACAGCTGGAACAGGGCCTTCGTTCGCTCGAGATGGAACCGCACCCTGAGCAGGTGCACGCGCTCGCGGGTGACCGTCGCCACCTCCTGTCGCACCTCGGCACCCACCCCCTCCGCCTCGAGCCGCTCGATGAATCGGCGCAGGCGGCGCGGGAACAGCAGGTCGCCCGTCACCTGTTCAGCGAGCGATCGGCGCGTGCCCTCGGCCGGCACCACGGTGGCCTCGAACGCCTCCACTTCCTGCAGCAGGGCATCGCTGGCCACGGTCAGCGCGAGCTGGTCGTGCAGGGCATGCGCCCGCTCGTCCAGTTCGGACAGGGTCAGCTCCGTGCCGCGGATCGACCGCGGGATGCGGACGAAGAGGTACCGCCCGACGAACCCGGACAGCATCACGGTCACCATCGACCAGTACGCGGCCGAGATGAGCCCGTTGAACTTGAATGACGTGTGGAAGGTGACGAGGACCGGCCCCACCACGCCGCAGAACAGGTGCAGCTCGAGCCAGTGTCGCAGTCCGCCGAAGCCGGTCGTGCGTGACATCCGCTTGCGCGCCATGTAGGCGAAGGGCACGAGCATCAGCACCGTGCCCACGAGACCGAACGTCTGCCCCGCCGGTCCCGACGGACGCAGCGTGCGGTGCGCCTCGTGGTACGCACGCACCGCTAGCGGCGTGCCGTAATAGGCGCGCCCCCCCAGGCCGACCAGGATCCACGCGGCGAGGCCGAGGCTCGCCAGGAGACCCCAGAACACGCCGCTTCGCACCAGCGCCGCCCCCCGCCCCTGCACCGTCGCCGCCGCGGCCTGCGTACTCACAGGTTCACCCGGCAGTCGCTGTCGGCGGTGGACACGCACGCCAGCACGAATCCGTCGGCCCGCTCATCGGCCGCCAGCGATGCCGACGCACAACGCACATCCCCCTCGGTCACCTGCACGCGGCAGGTGCCGCAGATCCCGGCCCGGCACAGCGACGGCAGATCCACGTCGCCCTGCTCCGCCGCCTCCAGCAGCGTCTGCCCCCCCGCAATCGGCAGGGTCTTGCCACTGACCAGGCAGGTCATCGTGTGCGCCGCGCCGGCCGCGGCACCCGGCCGCGACGCGGTGGCACCGCCCACCGATGCCGCCACGGCCGCCTCGAAGAGCTCGTAGTGGATGCGCCCGCGCGGCACCCCCATGGCCTCGAGAGTCTCGCGCAGGCTTTCGATCATGGCGCCCGGTCCGCACATGCACACCACCGACGCAGCCACATGCGGGGCGGCCCCGGCCACCAGGTCCCGCCCGACGCGGCCCTGATACACACCAGGCTCCTGTGCCGCAGACGATGCGAGGACCAGCGTGAACTGGCTGTGGCGGCGGGCCAGCGCGGCCAGCTCATCCCGGAACGCGAACTCCACATCGCTCCTGGCGCTGTAGAACAGCGTCACGCGCCGGCCAGGGGCAGTAGCCAGCACGTGCCTCAACATGCTGATCAATGGGGTGATCCCCACTCCTCCGGCAATCAGTACGAGTGGGTCGTCACCGGCCGGATAGACGAACGACCCGAGCGGACCCATGATCGACAGCGTGTGACCCGCACACACCGACGCGTGCAGCGCCCCGGAGAACACGCCCTGGCGGCGCACCGAGATCTCGAGGTACGCGGTCGACTCCGGCGCCGAACTGATGGAATAGCAGCGGGTCATCTCCCGCCCGTCCACAGCGAGCCGGACGGTGACGAACTGGCCCGGGACGAACGCGAACCCGGCCGGCCGCCCCAGCCGGAACGTCGAGACCTCGGGTGTCTCGTGCACCACCGCCAGCACGGGCACACTCGTGAACGTCTTCGTGCTGGCACTCGCGCGTGGTGCCCGCACCTGCGGTCGGACGGCCTGCACGGCGACGACCGACGCACGCGGAGCCGCCATGCGGCCGCAGGCGGTGAACCACGCCGCGTGCACGGCCACGCCGGCGGCGAGCCCGCCAATGCTGGGGAGCAGCCACGGCGCTGCCGCGAACGCGAGGGAGACGAGCACCAGCAGGATTCCGGCAACGCCGGATTCCCGCCGATGATTGAGAAGCGCAGCAAGACCCAGATGAATGGTGGTAAAGAAAGCGAGAAGAGACGACGCAGCGGGCGTCGTGAGAAAGTCGGCCATCGGGTCGTGTCGGATCGTTGGAATTGCTGCGAGTCAGCCCGGCTATTACAAGCACCATGCCGCCCCGCGCCTGACACGGCTCGCCGTGTCGTGGAGGGCAGTGTGGCCGAGTACCCGTGAGAAACGGATGAGAGACGGCATGCGCGGCCCCACGACCCGAAGCACGAAAGCGACGCCAGAATTACAGGGTGTGTAGAAGTTACTGCCCGGTAGTCGAACGCTCGCGAGAGGGTCGGCTAGAATAGCGGCATTCCTCGCGCACTCCTTCGCATCTTCGTCGCGGCTGTCGCACTCGCCGCGTCCCTGCAGCTGGCCAGCACCACGTTCGCGCCTGGCCACGGGCTCCATGCCGAGTACTTCACCTCGGAACTGGCCTCGGGCGCGCCCGAGATGGCAACCATCGACCCGGTGCCGTCTACCGCGGTGATGCAGCAGCGCTGGCTCAGCGCATCGCCGGAGATCTTCTCGGTGCGCTGGTACGGCTTCCTGTCGGTATCGGCTGGAGGCACCTATACCTTCAGCGTGCGATCCGATGACGGGGCGGTGCTGGCGATCGACGGGTCGACGGTGGTCGACAACGGCGGTCGGCACGGCCTGGAGATCCGTGCGAACACGATCGACCTCGCACCCGGCGCGCACACGATCGCGCTCACCTATTCGCAGTTCGGCGGCGCGCTCGCCCTGGACGTCGACTGGGCCCGTGCTGGCGACCCGCTCGGGCCGCTGACCGCAACGGTGCTGACGCCCGGCAAGCCCGACGTCTCGAGCCTGCGCCTCTGGCGTGCGGCCGACATCGCGGCCTCCTCCCTGCTCATCGTCGCCGCGCTCCTGCTACCGGTGCTCGCATGGCTGCGACGCGACCTGCTCGTCGCCTGGCCCCGCGCGTCGGCGCTCGCCCTGTTCGTGCTGCTGGCCCTTGTGCACACCTGGCCACTGGTGACCGACATCGCGCACCTCACCCGCCACGACAACCGGGACACGATCCTCAATGAGTGGATCATCGGCTGGGTGGCCCACCAGCTGCCGCGTCACCCGCTGCACCTGTACGACGGCAACGCCTTCCACCCGGAGCGCTTCACCCTGGCCTACTCCGAGCCGATGGTGGTGCAGGCGGTGCTGGCGCTGCCGCTCATCGCGCTCGGTGCGTCGCTCACGCTCGCCTACAACCTGCTGCTCGTGGCCGGCATGGCCCTGAGTGGATGGGCCATGGCCCTGGTCATCAGGCGCTGGACCGGCAACTGGACCGCGGGACTGGTGGCGGGCGCCATCTACGCCTTCAACGCGCACAGCCTCTCGCGCATCCCCCACCTCCAGGCGCAGCATGTGGAGTTCCTGCCGTGGGCCCTGCTCGCCTTCGACCGCCTGCTCGAGGCTCCGGTGGCCCGCAACGCGCTTCGCCTCGCGGGCTGGTTCGTGCTCCAGTCGCTCACGTCGGTCTACCTGCTCGTCTTCTCTGCGTTTGCCCTGATGGCCGCGGCCGTGGCGCGCATCACCGATCTCCGCCGCCATCCGCTGTTCACGGTGCAGGCGCTGCTCATCGCGGCCGTGGCCAGTGTCGCGGTCCTCACGCCGTTCCTCCTGCCCTACCTCTGGGTGAGCCGGGAACTCGGGGTGGTGCGGTCGCTGGACGATGCGGCGCAGTTCTCGACGACCTGGGAGGCGTACCTCACCACGCCGGCCCGCGTCCACCAGTGGTGGAGCGCACGCTTCGCGGGGGGCAACGTGCTCTTTCCCGGCGCGCTCGGCCTGGTCCTGAGCGCGCTCGCCCTGGCGTCGGGCACCGCGTTCCGCGATCCGCGGGCGCGCATGGCCGTCATCATCGGCGCGACGGGGGCGGCCCTGTCGTTCGGGCCCTCGATGCCGGGCTACGCGACGCTCTACTCGCTGATGCCGCTGCTCCAGGGCGTACGGGCGACGGCACGATTCGGATGGCTGGTCATCGTGGCCGTGGCGATCCTGTCGGGCTTCGGTGTGGCCGAACTGCAGCGGCGGTTTCCCGGACGACGGCCTGTGCTGCAGGTGCTGCTCGTGCTCGTGGCAGCACTCGAGTCGGTCGCGGCGCCGCTCGGCCTGACGCGCTTCGAGGGGATTCCACCGATCTACGCCACCATCCCGCGCGGCGCGGTAGTGCTCGAGATGCCGTTCTACGGCTCGCGCAGCGTGCAGTTCAACGCGCACTACATGTTGAACTCGACCCTCAACTGGCAGCCGCTGGTGAACGGCTACAGCGGCTTCCAGCCACCGAGCTACTACCGGAATGCGGTCGCGCTCGAGCGGTTCCCGGATGATGCGTCGATCGCGCACATCCGGTCGCTCGGCGTCACGCACATCTTCGTCCGGGAGGACCAGGTGAGCGAGGCAGTACTGGCGGCCCTGCGTACCCGCACCGACCTGACCCGGGTCGATACGTTCGGAGCCATCGCGCTCTACACCGTCCAGCGCTGACGCCGCTTCCACCCGGGCGGCGAATGCAGGCACAATGCGCGGCATGAAGCACGTCGCGCGGCAGATCGTCCTGGCCTGCACCCTCGCGGCAGGGCTCTGGTCGGTGATTGGGGTGAGCGTGAGCGGCACCGGCGGGGTGGTGGTCGTCAGCGCGCTCTCGGCCGACCCGGCGCTCGTCACCGGCGGAGACGTGCTCCTGCAGGTGACGGTGCCGGAAGGCACGCCACGCGGCGACCTGCGTGTCACGGCGGACGGACGCGACGTGACCTCGGCCTTCGTCCCGGGACCATTGGCCGACACGTTCATCGGCCTGGTCGATCGACTGCCGCTCGGGCCCTCCACCGTGACCGCGGAGGTGACGCACCTCACCGGCTCGCTGGCGCTGACCAACTACCCGATCACCGGACCGGTGATCTCCGGCCCCCACCAGCAGCCGTTCATCTGCCAGACCGACGCCTTCGCGCTGCCCGATGGTTCCACCCTCGGCCCGCCGCTCGACGAGCACTGTTCGTCGCGTACTGTCGTGCAGTACATCTATCGTCCGCGCACGGTCGACGACCCGGCCCGGCCCTTCCGGCCGCTCGCCAACCCGGCTGTCCTTCCGGCAGACGTGGCACAGACCACGACCACCACCGGCCAGACCGTGAACTTCGTCGTGCGGGTCGAGACCGGCACGCTGAACCGCGGCATCTACCAGAACGCAGTCCTGCACGATCCCACGTCCGACCGACCGCCCTCCCCAACCGCGACGCCTCGGGGCTGGAACCGACGCCTGATTGCGATGCACGGTGTCGGGTGCCCGTCGGGCTGGTACATCCAGGGCGCGGCCCAGGGGATCAACATCCTCGATCCGCAACGGCTCGGTGAAGGCTATGCCCTCTTCACCAACACGCTGAACCACCCCACGAACAGCTGCAACGCCTTCCTTGCCGGTGAAACCACCATGATGGGGAAGGAGCACTTCATCGAGACCTTCGGCGTGCCGCAGTACACGATGAGCACGGGGGCCTCGGGCGGCGCCTATACGAGCCTGCAGATCGCCGACGCCTTCCCGGGCCTCATCGACGGCGTGCTGATCTCGGCGACCTTTCCGGATGCGCTGTCCATCGCGCTCTCCGGACTGGACGCGCACCTGCTCACCCACTACTTCACCGCGGTGAACCCGTCAGGCTTCACGGAAGCACAGCAGGTCGCCATCAGCGGCTTCTCGGGCATGAAGGCCTTCATCGATGCGGCCAACCAGGCCCAGCGCACCGACCCTGTCCCCGATCGTCGCGACATCGACGGCTACCAGTCGGCGCGCTGGAACAAGGCGGTGCCGGAGTCGCTGCGCTACCACCCCCAGGCCAACCCGCGGGGCGCCCGGCCGACGGTGTTCGACGCAGCCCGGAACATCTACGGCGTGAACCCCGCCACGGGCGCCGCTCGTCGCCCCTTCGACAATGTCGGCGTCCAATACGGGCTCCTCGCCCTCCGGAACGGCGCGATCTCGCTCGACCAGTTCCTCGACCTGAACGAAGCGATCGGCGGATACGACGACGACGCGAACTACGTGCCGGAGCGGACGGTGGGCGACCTCGTCGCCATCCGCCGCACCTACCAGTCAGGGCTGATGCTCGGGGCCAACGGCGGGCTGACCTCCATCCCGATCGTGGACAACGCCACCTCGAACGAAGCGGGTGGCTATCACTACGGATGGTTCCACTTCGCGCTGCGCGAACGGCTGCGCCAGGCGCGTGGTGGCCGTTCCGACAACATGGTGATGTGGCGCAGCACGAATGGCGGCGCGGAACGCCGCCTCTTCGACACCTGGATGACCGCCTTCAGCGCCGACCGGACCGAGGCGGCCCGGCTCGATCGCGTGCTCAGGGCCAGGCCGGCGAACGGCGTCGACGGCTGCTTCGACAGGTCGGCACCGCCGGCATTCGTGGCGGACGCCCTCCCGTTCACGAGCGCGCCGGACACACCCTGCAGCAGGCTGTACCCGGTCTACTCGAACGTCCGTGCCCAGGCCGGCGGGCCACTGGCGGCCAACGTGCTGAAGTGCCAGCTCAAGCCGGTCGAACCGGCCGACTACGGCGTGGCGCTGCCACCGGCCGCCCTGGCACGACTGCAGGCGCTGTTTCCCGAGGGTGTGTGCGACTGGACGAAACCGGGCGTGCACCAGGTGCCGGTCGTCACCTGGGCCTCGTTCGGCCCCTCACCGCGCAACCGGATCGACTGAGCCGGTCCGGCCCGGACTCAGTGGGTCAGGCCGTAGACGACGTAGTTGACGCCGAGCTTGTAAGCCTCGTTCGTCTCGTCGAACGGGCGCAGCCCGCGGCCCGACCACTCCCAGTACTGCGAGATGTCGGTGTTGTAGTTCACCACCATCAGCAGCCGCTTGTTCGGGTCGTTGTCCTCGTAGAGGCCCCGGAACATGGGCGGGCCCGAGTTGTACGCCTGGGGAAAGTCGGCCAGTGAATCGATCTCGAAGAACGAGTGGAAGATCGGATGTGAGGGTGGCAGGTCGACGAAGCGCGCCGACGGGAAGACGCGCTTCATGTTCTCCTCGAAGGTGTCCCACCCGCCCCCGCCCGACCCGAACTCACCCGGCAGCTTGAAATCGTCGAAGATGGTGAACCCGCCCTTCAGCAGGTAGGCCCGGAACGCCTCCACCTCGCGATCGGTCATGGTCCACCAGCCGGCTTCCGTCAGGTAGGTGATCGGGTACTTCGCGATCTCCGGGTCGTCGAACGTGAAGACGTTGTAGGCGTCCGTGCGCGCCCCGAGGTAGCTCACCTCGTTCATGATGCGCATCAGGTTGTCTTCGGACATCGGGTAGCCGTGCGCCCACGACGGGAGGCCCATGTACCAGAACCCGCCAGGGGCCGTGGCGTACTTCACCCGTGCGAACGTGAACCGTCCGTCGTAGTCCTTGTTGACGACATCCACCTCACGCCCGAACTGGCGGCCGAAGAGCCGCCGCTGCGCTGCGGCCGCACCGGCCACGAGCAGCATCAGC
>WBZO01006354.1_pt1 | contig 11505 bp, 10 predicted proteins | sample 5204261 | NCBI WGS metagenome assembly WBZO01 (sample SAMN12412400, study PRJNA552823) | activated sludge metagenome | isolation source: activated sludge from anammox sidestream of wastewater treatment plant... | place: USA: North Carolina | collected 2017-09 | reverse complement strand
GCGCGGTGCGCTCGTCCGACATCGTCGCCCGGGTCGGGGGCGACGAGTTCGTCGTGCTCGCGGAGGACCTGCACGACCGGGGCGAGGCGCTCCAGATGGCCGAGCAGGAGCGGAGCTGGGCGCAGGCGCGAGCGGAGCGCGAGGCCGAGGAGGCGAGCCAGAGGGGCTCCGAGCCGAGCGAGGAGCCCGTGAGCGCCGAGGAATCATCGAATGCACCGGCGCCAGGTGCGAACCCGCGCGGCACGCCGCGCCGCGGTGCGCTCGGCCGCGGATTGGGTGCGCTGATCCCGACCGACGAACCCACATCGTCGACCGCGTCCTCGCACGAGGTCGACATCCGCGCGATCGAACCCAATCCCTTTCAACCGCGGGCCGTGCTGGATGCTGCGCGACTCGAGGAACTGGCGGAATCGATCCGCGTTCACGGCATCATCCAACCGCTGGTGGTCACCGGCGCCGCCGAACCCGAGCGCTACGTTCTCATCGCCGGTGAGCGACGCTGGCGCGCGGCCAAGCTCGCCGGGTTGACGTCGGTGCCGGTCGTCGTAAAGGACGTCGCCACCCAGGCGATGCTCGAGTTGGCATTGGTCGAAAACGTGGTCCGGGCAGATCTCTCACCGCTCGAGGAGGCCGCCGCCTACAAACAGTTGATCGACGAGTTCGGTCTCACGCAGGCGAGCGTCGCCGCACGGGTGGGACGGTCGCGGGTGGCGGTGACGAACACCTTGCGTCTGTTGAACGCGCCGCAAGAGGTCCAGGCGGCGCTCCAAGCCGGCCGGATCACGGAGGGTCACGCTCGCGCCCTGCTCGGCCTGCCGGCCGCGATCGACCAGGTGGCGCTGCTCCGCGTGATCGAGGATCGCGGGCTCAGCGTGCGGCAGACAGAAGACCAGGTGCGCCGTTGGGTGAGCCCCCTAACCGCGGCGCCAGAGCGCTTAACCGTGGCAAATCCCGCTCGCCATCTCGAAGAGCAGCTACGCCGGGCGCTGGCCACCAAAGTCGGGGTGCGCCCGAACGACGATGGTGGTGGCACCATCACGATCCACTACTTCACCGGCGAACAACTCGACGGCATCATTCGTCGTCTCACTCCGGATCCTGATTTCTAGAGCGCTCTTCAGAAGAGCCGGACGCCATTCCAACCTTTTTAAACAGATTGTGACGTCTTAGCGCGGCGGCTTTAGCCCGCGCAACGCGAGCACGACGGTTCGAGTCTTCCGCGGGCTGCGCGAGCGGCGGGCTCCCACTCCGGTCGGGTGCGGCCCTCCGTGGCCGCCCACGGTGGATGTCCGGCGCGCCCCACAACGGATGCGCGTTTCTCGACCCGTCGTCTCTTGCCCTCAACTGCACGGCGGCGAGTCGATCCTCGTTGACACAACGTTGCCCGAATTCGCATCGAACACGATCCGGATGTCTCCGGCATCCGGCGAGTCATCCGGCCCGTAAGTCACCACCCACCATGGTTCGCCATCCGTCGCGGTCGTGAGGGCGAGATTGGACCTGGTCCGCTGGCTGGGGCAGGCCGCGCGGTACGTGGTGCCACCAATGCGTTCCGCTGCGAGTAATGCGATGCTTGAGCTAATGGGATATGTCGTTTGGAGCCCGGCGCGCCCCAACCCCGGCACGAACGACGCCCCCCGCTGCGAAAACACCACCCCGCTGCCAGGATCGACCCACACGCTCAGACTCGCGGTTCCCCGCGCGAACGTGTACACCAACCACCCTTTCGCGGGTACCGTTTCTGGCGCCCCCGTTTCCGGCAAGGGCCAGCGATACAACCCGTGCGCGGCCACCAACCGCGTGCCGGGCGACCACGCGTCCGCCGCCGCTCGCGCGATCTCGGCTCCCGCTTCGAGCGTCACCGGGATCTGAACCCCCGGCGGCGCTGTTCTCGAACCCAGCTCACCGGTTGCCGGTCCGCCTTTGACCGTGGTCGAGGCAAGCAGCGCGGCTAAGGCGACGATCTGCAATCCCACCCCAACACTCAGGAAACGAACCAGCCGGCTCACCCCAGATTCCTGACGACGTAGGCCGGCGAATTCACAATTCCGTCCGCGCTCCCGGCTGGTTCCTCACCCACCCCGATCGGTTCCCAACCTTCCTCCGCCAGCGTGGTCGCGATCGTCTCCTGGGTGTATTGATCGGCATGCCAGTGCAAACTCCCCGGCTCGCCGGCCGGCCGCAACAGCGGGACCGGTTCGTCGCGCACGATCCGCAGCTGGCGTCCATCATCGAGCGTCACCGTCAGGTGAACGTTGGCATCACCGGGGGCAGACCCAGTGCGAATCACGCCGTCGACCCGTCCGAATCGAACCATCGCCCCTGCCTCAGATCGCCACTTGCTCGACCGGTGGGAACCGGCAGCCGGCATCGGTCTCCACGGTTTCGATGGCGAACACGCGACTTGGCAGCGTCCACGCCATCACGGCCGCGCCGCCGGCCAGCAGACTCAGCATACCCAACGCCGGTGCGATCCCGATCCGGTCCGCCACGAACCCAGTCACTGGCACCCCGATCCCGCCAGTGATGAAACCGAGCCCCAGGATGATGCCGGACGCCACTCCCGTCCGGCCGGGCAGCAATCGCTGCGCCGAGGCGAGGGTCACCGCCAAACTCGAATCGGAAAAGAAGCCGAACAACCCACCGATCGCGAACGAGATCGCACCCGGAAAACCCGCGAACAACAGCAACAACGGCACGCACAACATCTGCGAGCCGGCGACTACCGCCCGGCCCCCAAAACGATCCGCCAGGGCGCCACCCACCATCGTGCCGAAAGCCCCAGCCAGAATCATCACGGTGGCGAGCGGTCCGTAAAACGAGCGGCCATACCCCAAACTGTCGAACCAAATCGGGAGGAACTGGAGCAGCGCCAGAAACGCCCACGAACGCATCATCACGATCGCCACCACCCGTGTCAGGTCGCGCCACACAACCGGTCCCGCCGTGATCGCGGTCGCCCGGGCGACGACCGCCTGTCGCTGCGCCACCACCCGCGACATTCCCCACCAGACCAACGTCGCCCCCGCCGCACCCGGCACGAGTAACCCGGCGGTCCCGCGCGCGCCAAACCCGCCAATCAACGCCGCCGCGACCAGCGGTCCGATCGCGTATCCGATCGACCCGCCCACCGTGTAGATGGACAGCGCTGAATTGCGCGTCCGCGGGTCGCTCACGATCGTCGCGTTGGTCGCGCCGATGGGGTGATAGGCGGCGGAACCGAACCCAGCCAACGCCGCGATCACCAGCAGCAACTCGAAGCTGCCGGCGAATCCGTACAGCGACACAAACGAGGCCGACCACATCAACACCAGCGGTGGCAGCCATCGCACCGAAATCCGGTCGGCCACATGCCCGAACAGCGGTTGAAACAGCGACGCCGTACCGGCATAGGCGAGCATCAGCAGCCCCACCTCGCCGTTGCCGATCTGAAAGCGATCCTTCACCACCGGGTACAACATCGGCAACACGCCGCCCAGCATGTCGTTCGTGAAATGTCCCAGCATCAACGCGATCAGCGCCTGGTTCCGGATCGCGCTGGGCACCCTACCCGTCACCACGGACACCGCTCCGCTGGCGGAGACATGTTTTTGGCCTCGACACGGGATGTCACGCGTATACTCTCTCGACGGCTGCAGGCGAAACACGCCCGCCGGGGCGGAGGTCACAGTGTACGAAGAAATCAGGCGAATGTTGGCCGATATTCGAGAGCGAGCGGACATGCTCGGGGTGCGTCTTTGACTTCGCCAACGACGAGCGCGAGATAGCCGATCTCGAACGCGCAAGCGGTGCCGAGGGTTTTTGGAACGACGCCCAGCACGCCCAATCCGTCATGCGCCGGATTGGAGAACTGCGTTCCCGGATCGAGCGTTGGCGAACCATCTCCCAGCAAGCGGACGATCTGGTCGCCCTGCTGGAGCTGGCGGAAGACGATCCCGCCTTGTTGACCGAACTCAAGGGCGAGTCAGACACGCTGCTGACCCAACTCGACCAACTCGAGCTCGAATTGGCGTTCACCGGTCCGCACGACCGTTCGAACGCGATTCTGGTCGTGCATTCCGGCGAAGGCGGCGTCGATGCCCAGGACTGGGCCGAAATGCTGCTTCGCATGTATGTGAAGTGGGCGGAGAAGCGCGGGTTCAAACCGGAGGTGCTCGACACCACCCCGGGCGAGGAGGCTGGCATCAAAAACGGCACCCTCGAAATCGTGGGTGCCAACGCCTACGGTCTGGCGAAGTCCGAAATCGGCTCCCACCGCCTCGTTCGCCTGTCACCGTTCGACGCCGCCCATCGCCGCCACACGGCGTTCGCCCTGGTCGAGGTGCTGCCCGAGATCGAAAGCGATACCGAAATCGACTTGAAGGCGGACGACGTGCGCGTCGACACCTTCCGTTCATCCGGCGCTGGTGGCCAACACGTCAACAAAACCTCGTCGGCGGTGCGCTTGACCCACATGCCCAGCGGCATCGTGGTGGTTTGCCAAAACGAACGCAGCCAAATCCAAAACCGGGAAACCGCGTTCAAGATTCTGCGCGCCCGCCTGCTCGAGCGCAAAATGGAGGCCGAGGCGGACGAACGCACAAAACTGAAAGGCGAACACGTCAACGCCGGTTTCGGCAACCGGATCCGGTCATACGTCCTTCACCCATACACGCTCGTGACCGATCATCGCACCGACACCAGCGACGGTGACATCCAATCGGTCCTGAACGGCGAGCTCGACACCTTCATCGACGCCTATCTCAAACAACAGATGGGTCAGTCGCAGACACCCGCACACTGACGTGATTCGCGGGCTGGGACGCCAGATCGTCGCCTTCGCGCTGCTCCTTGCGGCAGCGAGCGTGTTCGCACCGGGTTCCGCGAGCGCCGCCAGCGGCATCGAAATCGCCAACACGGGCGCTACATCGGACTTTCCTAACGGAATGACGTTCACCTTGTCCGCCACTGCCCCGGCGCCGATCGAAACGATCCAACTCTTGTACCGGCTCGCCTCCGATGCCACCCTCTCGCTGCAATCCCCGTCGTTCCAACCGGCCACCGAAGTCACCACCTCGGTCACCACCGACTTCCGCATCAACTACGTTCCCGCGGGCATCGACGTCACCTATCACTGGCGCATCATCGACCAACGCGGGGCGACGCTCGAAAGCGAACCGGTGGTCGTCAAATGGTCGGACAGCCGCTTCGACTGGACGGAGTTCAAGTCGAGCGATGTCAGCGTGTTCACCTACACCGGCAACGATGCGTTTGCCAATCGCATCCTGAATTCCGCCCAAAGCGCCGTCGATACCCTCGAACCCAGATACGGCATCGCCGCCATCGATCCGGTCCGTTTGTGGGTCTACAACTCCTCTGACGATTTCCGGGCGACTCAACAACCGAACAGTCAGGAGTTCGTGGCCGCCACCACCTACCCGCAATTCCACGTGATTTTGGCGGTGTTGCCCGAGGGCGGTTTGCGCGAAGTCGATCGGGTCGTCCCGCACGAGATCAGCCATCAGGTCCTCGCCCAGGCCGTCGCAAACCCGTTCGCCACCCCACCGTTGTGGCTGGACGAGGGGCTTGCTCTCAGTGCGCAACTCCGCGGCACCGAGGATATGCAAGCGCAGGTGCAGACCGCGGCGGACGAGGGCCGGCTAGACACCGTGCGTTCGCTCAACAGCGAGTTTCCGCTCGAACGCGCGGGTTTCGTCTTCGGCTATGCGGAGAGTTACTCGATCGTGCAGTTCATCCTCGACCGCTGGGGATGGGACGGGATGACGAAACTGCTCGATGGCTACCGCGATCAGTTGTCGCACGATGCCGCGGCCCAACGCGCCCTCGGTGTCGACCTCGATGGTCTCGACCGTTTGTGGAAAGAGAGCCTCGGCTACCGGGGAGACACTCCAGGCGCCACCACCACCTCCCACAACGCGGACACGCCCTGGACCGAGTTGTGGGGCAACGTGCTGGCGATTGTGCTGATGGGCGCGGTCACGACATCGCTGGCGGTCGGATTCATCCGGCGGCGACGGCAACACGCGGCGAGTGATTCGCATTTTTTGGCTTCAGTCCCCGGCTTCCACCGGCTTCGATGGTAAACTCGGCCACGAGTCATTCGCGATAGGAACGATTGTCACCATGCCAATTCCGACCGGGAACCGCGCCAGTATCCTGGATCCCGCGGCGATCGAGGCCAAGCTCGGGTTGAACACCTACAATGTCGATCGCGGTCGCGCCCACATCCGGATCATCGATCGCGACGTTTGCCTCCAATGCGAGCGCCAGCAGTGCATCAACTGCTGCCCGGCGAATTGTTATGCCCCCCAAGCGGACGGCCGCGTGCTCTTTTCGTACGAGGGTTGCGTCGAATGCGGCACCTGCCGCATCGTCTGCAACGTCTTCCAAAACATCGAATGGACCTATCCGCGCGGCGGTTTTGGCATGCAGTACCGCCACGGCTGAACCACCGGGGAGATTTGTCATCGTGTATTGGACCGATCGCCACGTCGTGATGTGCACCGCCTCGCACTGCGCCCAGAAGGGCGCGAACGAGGCTATCGGCCGTCTTCGCCTCGAAATCATCCGGCGCGGGCTGGATTCCCGCATTCTCATCAACAACTGCGGCACCATCGATCTCTGCGACATCGGACCGAATCTCGTGGTCTATCCCGATAACGTGATCTTGCACGGTGTCACCGTCAAGGATGTCAGCCGGGTGGCGGACTATCTCGCCGGCGGCGACGTGCCCGCGGACCTCGTGCTCGGACCCGAAACTCCGGCCGAGATGAACCGGCGCGCCGTCTATGCCGCGGCGACCGCCGCGCCGCCACCACTGACGCCCGAGCAATTCCTCGTCATCGTGGAGGCCCACGGATTGGGCGCGGACTGGGTTGCCGAGCAGCAACGTCGCGGATTCATCGCCCGCAAACCCTCCGCCGGGGACGGCGACGTGATCCAGGTGACCAAAAAGGCGCTCGATCGCTACCGGCTCCGGTAGCGTTGCGGCCGGCTCTCAACCCCAAACCTATAATCTGGCTGACCGGAGTCGACCGCCGCGGGGGCGTTCATCTTCTGGTCGCAACACCGCGGAACGAGCGCGAATCTGGTGGGCGATCCGCAACCGGGCGAGACAGAACCAACGGACAGCGAGATTCCCGCCCCGCCTCCGCCGCGGCGTGGTTGGCTCCCTCGATCGCGCCCGAGCTACTTGCCGGTGCGGTTGGCGCTCGCGGTCACCCTCATTCTCGTTTCGCTGGCGACAAACCGCTCCTACCTCGGATGGGGCCTCTTCGTCATTTTCGCGCTGCTGGTGGTGCCGGTCGGCCGCGCGAAGTCGTTTCTTTTCTCGTTCGTCCCCTACGCCACCGTTTGGTTCGTCTTCACCGCCCTGCGCTCGTTAGCTGACGAGACGATTCTGGCCCGCACGATCAACACCCAAGTCGCCGAACTCGAGCGCTGGCTCTTCGGTGGCAAACTGCCCACGGTCATGCTGCAGGACCGGTTTTTCGATCCGAACCACCTCCACTGGTGGGATTACGCGATGACGAGCGTACATTGGTCGTATTTCATCGTGCCGCATGTCGTTGCGGTCCGGATTTGGTACAAAAACCCCGCACTATTCCGCCATTTCTTAAGCGCGATGACGTTGATGCTCGCCGTCGGGTTGTGCATCTATTTCCTGATCCCCTCGAATCCACCTTGGCTTGCCCCGGAGGCCATCAACAGCCCCTCCGCCCCGGTCGTCTACCGGGTGATGGAGACGATCGGCCGCGAGCTGGGTGGCGGTCTCTACAACGCGACCTACAGTGTCGTCGGCGAATCGAATCCCATCGCCGCCATGCCCTCGATTCACATGGCGTTCACGTTCTTGCTGGTCTTTCCAGCGTTTCACGCGGGTCGCGGTTGGTTCCTGCTCGCGCTCGCCTACTCCGGCGCGATGGGGTTCTCGCTGATCTATCTCGGCGAACACTACTTCGTCGATGTCGTGGCCGGCATGCTGATCACGACCTATGCGTGGTTCGCCTCGGGGTTCTGGATGCGCCAGGTCGCGCCCGCGATGCGCAAGAACGCGTTGACCAACGGTCTCGTCCCCGCCCAACCGGGCGCGGCCGATTGACTCGCTGGCGTCCCCGCGGTTCGCTCAGCTCGCGGTCGTGTTCTGCTGCAGCGTCCGGTTGAGCTCGGCAATGCTCGCCAGGTCGTCGAGCAACCGTTTGAACGCCTCTGCCGTGGGCAAATCGCGCCGGACCCGCATTGGCCGCTTGAACTGAATGTGCCCGGCAGCGGGGTCGTACTCGATCCGGAACCAACCCGGCGCCACCAGCCGGCGTACCGTGATCTCATCGAGCGCGGGCCGCAACGACGCCTCCGCCGGAAAGTCGCTTGGCTCGAAGCTCAGATCGCGCTCGGCTCCTGGCTGTTTCGCCAAGCTGGCCGTCCACGACCACGGCGAGCCGCCCGCGCCGTCGATATAGGTCACCTCGAAAAATCGACCCGCACCCGCCGGTCCGCTCACGACCTTGCCCGACGCGATGTGACCGCCGAAGCGGCCGGAGACGGACGCCGAGTCGAGATCGACCGTGCCGTCGATCAACTCTGCTAGCGGCGTCATCGCGGCTTCGAGATCCGCTCTCGCGCGGCGATTGAAAAAGACCGCCATGTAGGCGGTGAGTCCGAGCGAGATCGCGACGATCGCGCACATCGCCAGCCCGAACGCGAGGTACGGGTTCATTGCACTCCGTTTCGTTCAGGGAAGCGCGGACCCAACCTAGTCCGCGGCAGAAGCGGTCGCCACCGCGCCTTCGACAGGGATCCGCTCCTCGATCACGCGCACCGGCTCACCGGTCGCCCGCAACGCCGCCAGTGCAGCGAGGGCGCCCAACGCCGCGTTGGCGAGCAACGCCGCGCGGTAGTTGCCGAAGGTGTCGTAGGCGAGTCCGTCCAGAAACGAACCCGCGCCAAACCCGATGTTCATGAACGAGAACATCGTGCCAAAAATGATCCCGATTCTCGCCCGGCCGTACAAATCGGTCGCGATCGCGGCGGTGATCGGCGTGGTCGCCGTCCACGAGATGCCCAGCACCACGGCGTAGACGAACAGCAGCGGACCAGATTGCAAAAACCACAGCAACAGAAACGCGGCGCCGCGCAGCGCGTACGTGATCGCCAGAATGTGATGGCGCGGATGCCGGTCGGCCAGCATCCCCAGCCCAAAGCTGCCGGCGATGCTGAACAGCGCCGTCGCCGCCACGATGTCCGCCGCGACCGTGGTGCGCATCCCCATGTCGTCGGCGTAGGCCATGAAATGGGCGTTGGCGAAGGCCATCGTGAAACCACAGGTGAAGAAACCGAACGCGAGCAACCAGAACGTGGAACCGGCCACCGCCGAACCCAGTGTGGCGGTGCCGTCGTGCGTCGCGGTCGCCCGACGTACGGGCGCGGCATCGGGAGCCGACCGCACCAGCAGCACGGTCATCGGCAACACCGCCACCAGCAACATCGCCGCCAACATGCGGTAGAGGTTGGGCCAGGTCGTCATCGTCAGCAGCCAGGTCGCGGCCGGCACGATCATCAGTTGGCCGAACGCGGAACCGGAGGTCGAGATCGACAGCGCCGCGCCCCGGTTGCGATCGACGAACCAGCCACTGACCAGCGAGGTGATGTTCACCGGGCTGACTGCTGCCAACCCAATCGCGCCGATCACCCCGTAATAGACATAGAACTGCCAAAGTTCGGTCGCGTTCGCCAGCGCGAACGCAACCACGCCCAGCACCGCGATCCCGAAGGCCAGCACCCGCTTCGGCCCGAAGTGATCGGTCACCCAGCCGGTAAACGGTTGAAAAATCGACAGCACGATCATGTTGATCGTGAGCGCGAGCATCAAATCGGAGCGGGACCAGTCGAACTGCTCCGTCACCGGTTTGAGCACGATCCCCGGCAGCAGCCGGGTGCCAGCGGTGAAGGTCAACGCGCCCGTCACGGCCGCCACGACCACCCACCCGTACCCGCGCGATGTCAGTCGTTCACGCATTCGCAGCACCTGATCAACCTAGCGCGGGCGGCATCGCAACACCGCCCGATTCTACGCAATCTATCCTATCAGGTCTGAGGAGATCAGCCGTCGTGCCACGGCCTGGATCCGCTGCATCCTCGCGCATGCCCGTGCTAGCATCCCCCGTGGCGCGACAATCGTCGCGCCGCGTTTCCGCGCCCGGATCTTCCCTGGAGGGACGTAGTCGATGGCGGTCGAACCGCTGATCTACGAGTTGAGCAAAAACGGCCGTCGCGCCGTGCGTTTTCCCGAGCCGGACGTCCCCCCGGCACCGGTCCCGACCGCTCTGTGCCGCGATTCGCTCGATTGGCCCGAGGTGAGCGAAATCGATGTCATTCGCCATTTCACGCGGCTGAGCCAAAAAAACCACGCGATCGATATCAACATGTACCCGCTCGGGTCGTGCACGATGAAGTACAACCCGAAAATCAACGAGGCCGTCGCGCGGTATCCCGGTTTCGCCGCGATTCATCCGCTCCAAGATCCCGCTACGGTGCCCGGCGCGCTCGAACTGATGTACGAGCTCCAGTCGATGCTGAGCGCCATCTCCGGTTTCCCCAATGTGACGCTGCAACCCGCGGCTGGGGCGCACGGCGAGCTCACCGGCGTCTTGATCGCGCGGGCCTACCACCGGAGCCGCGGCGACTACCACCGCACCAAAGTCCTCGTACCCGACTCCGCGCACGGGACCAACCCCGCGACGGCGGCCATGGCCGGATTTCAGGTCGTGACCATCCCATCTGGACCCCGTGGAAACGTGGATGTCGAGGCGGTCCGGGCGGCCGTCGGGCCGGACACCGCCGCCATGATGATTACCAATCCGAACACGCTCGGTCTCTGGGACGAAAACATCGAAGAGGTGATCGCGCTCGTTCATGCCGCCGGTGGAGTCGTCTACAACGACGGCGCGAATTTCAACGCGATTCTCGGGATCGTCCGCCCCGGCGATCTCGATATCGACGTCATGCACTTCAATCTGCATAAGACCTTTTCCACTCCGCACGGCGGTGGTGGCCCCGGCAGCGGTCCCGTCGGTGTTCGCGCCGGTCTCGAGCAGTTCCTGCCCGGGCCACGCGTGACAGCCCTCGACGGCGGTGGGTTCGGTTGGCTCGACCCGGCCGAGTCGATCGGCCGCTTGCACGGCTTCCACGGCAACTTCGGCATGCACGTTCGCGCCTACACCTACATCCGCATGCACGGCGCCGCCGGACTGCGCCAGGTAAGCGAAGACGCGGTGTTGAACGCCAACTATCTGATGGCACACCTGCGGGACCGCTACGAGATCGCCTTCGATCGGACCTGCATGCACGAATTCGTGGCCTCTGGCAACCGCCAAAAGGCGCTCGGCGTTCGCACGCTAGACATCGCCAAGCGCCTGCTCGATTTCGGCGTTCATCCGCCGACAACCTACTTCCCACTGATCGTGCCCGAAGCCCTGATGATCGAACCGACCGAAACCGAGTCGAAGG
>WBZO01006353.1_pt1 | contig 11511 bp, 8 predicted proteins | sample 5204261 | NCBI WGS metagenome assembly WBZO01 (sample SAMN12412400, study PRJNA552823) | activated sludge metagenome | isolation source: activated sludge from anammox sidestream of wastewater treatment plant... | place: USA: North Carolina | collected 2017-09 | reverse complement strand
AGCATGAGGCCGAGGCCGACATAGGCCCCGGCGGTGCTGAGCCACACCGAGAGGGCGAACAGATAGAGTCCGGTCCGGCCGATGACGGTGGCGGCCCGAGTGTCCGCTAGGCGGGGCATGGCGAGGTGGAGTGCGTTGGCGGTGCGGTGCGGCGGCGGACCTCTGCCGGCGGGTGCGGGGACATCCATGGGTCGCCGCGTCGCTTCCATGGGCCGCTGGCTGCCGGTATTGCCGCGTAGTCCGGGGACAGAGGGTCGATCCTTAAAATTTTAGAGGGGTCCCGTATCGGTATGCGTCGGATGACCGCCGGCCGGCTCGATCGGGCGACGCGTCGATCATAACACAGTCTCGGCGCGGAACACGGGCCGCCCCGCCACGGGTCGACGCCGCGGTTCCGGTTCAGGTGAGGTTTCCGCTAGGCCACACCGGGGGACCCGGTCCTGCCGATACGGCGCTTCGACCAGCGGTCCATCAGACTCCCCAGGTAGGCCTCCGGGGCGATGAGGAGGAGCCGCCGCTTGTCGGGTACCTCCCGGTATTGCCGCCGCAGGCCGATGCCGGCGTTGAACGAGGAGCGGGAGAACCGGATGTAGTAGCTGCGCAGGGTCTTCTTCGTGTGGTATCTCCGGTGTTCCGTGATCTCTTCGAGGAAATATTGCCGGTAGGCATGGGGCGCGCTCGCGATCACCTTTCTCCTGTTCGCGCCGATCCCGTCCGGAAAATGCCCGGCGTCGATCGCGATGATGTTCGAGAAGCGCGTCTTGTAACGCCGCGCCATGCGGATGTCGATGAGCCCGGGCCGGCAGTAACGCTCGCCCGCGAACACCGGGTAGGGGTAGTCTTTCAGGACCTCCACCCGGTAGGCGCTCCTTTTCTCGCCGGACGACCGGCAGATCAGTCGTTTTTCCAGGTAGGTGGAGTCCAGGTAGGGTTCCGGGTAGGGCGAGGAGGCGGCGCCGTTTTCCAGGCAGCGAAACTCGATGCCGGCGAAAGAGGCGCGCTCGGCCTCCGGGATCGACGACCAGAGCGCATGGATCTGTTCCAGCCCGTCTTCCAGCAGGGTGTCGTCCGAGTCGAGGGTCATGAAGAGTCTCCCCCTCGCCAGCGCGACGGCGTGGTTGAAGGCGACGTGCTTCCCCTGGTTGCGCTGATAGGCGTAGCGGATGTCCGGGTGCGGGCCATGCTGCAGCTTTTCGACGAGCCGGCGGGTGTCGTCCGTCGATCCGTCATCGATCACGAGGAGTTCGAAATCGCGGAACGTCGACCTGTAGCAGCTTTCGATGGCGTCGCCCAGGCTGTAGGCGCGGTTATAGGTCGGGATGAAGATCGTGAAAAAAGGCGAGGCGGTCATCGGCTCAACCCGGGGCCTGCAGGCGCGAGAGGAGAAAGGCGAAGTTCGAGCCCTCGTGGGCATGACCGAGGTCCTGCCGCCAGTTCAACTTGTGCACGGGGGTGTCGCTGCCGGCGATGAACGCCCGCGAGGCCTCGGTCGAGGGGCTGTTCATGCCGAGGGTATTCTGCAGATGTTCCGCCGGGGTATCGTACAGGTGCGCCCGGTTCCGCCACTGCGTCTCGAGGCGTGGATCACGGTCCAGGGACCTCTCGAACAGGTACATGTTCACGGGATAGGGGAAGAGCCCGAGCCTCTTCAGCAGCAGGCGGGAGAACCATATATCGTTGGATACGATGTTCCTCTTGCGCAGGCTCGTGAGTTTCCGCATCAGTTGCCTGCCCCAGTAACCGGCCTTGCGGAAGCGGTTCGAACGCCAGAATTCGATCATGTCGCCCGCCCACCGGCGCAACAATTCGCTGTCCGAATCGCCGGCCAGAAACCAGGTGGTCATGAGGCGGTCCTTTTTCCGGCTGGCGAAGGCGAAGAAATGATCGGCATAGACCGCGGGCAGCCAGGAATCGAGGGCGCGCGTGCAGAACAGGCTCGCGTCCGCCCACACACCGCCCTTGCTGGTCAGCAGCATGACCCGGATCACATCGGAGAGTGCTTGCAGGGGGATATCCGCGCGCCGGTCCAGTCCGTCGAGGTCGATGGTTTCCCGCAGGGCGTTTCTGTCCAGGACGCGCACGGTCCAGCCCGGATTGCGCAGGCGCCAGGACAGGATGCACTGCCGGACGAGAAAGGGGGCCTGCTCCTCGCCCTGATCCCAATAGATCCACAGGGTCCTCGATAGCGTTTGAAAATCCATCGAATGGGCGTTCTCGAGCCGTTTCCTTATGGCGTCCGGAGGGGCGCGATTTCCGCGCCCGGGATTTCCGCTCATCGTCCCGGGCCGCCGGGTGTCGTGATGCGGGTTGATTATAGTATAAAGGGCACTCGCCCGGGGCGGTCGCCGGCCTCTCCCGGCACACGATGGGCGTCCGGTCATGCGGATGTCCCTTCATGACAGGGTTCGCCCGGCGGCGGCGAGGTATCCATGAGGTGTGCCTCCGGTTTGCGGGATTTCGGCGTGGAAGGGTGACATTCAGGTGAGCAATAGGCCACGGAAGCTCGCGATCCTCGCCTCGTTCTCCGGCGACGGCGGCGTGGAGCGCATGACGGTCAATCTGCTGCGGGGATTCGTGGCGCGGGGGATCGTCGTCGATCTGCTCTTGATCAAGGCGCGCGGCCCGCAAATGGCGCAACTACCCCCGGGCGTGCGCGTCATCCGACTGGCGAGCACGCACACATTTCTCAATCTGCCCGGCCTGATGCGGTATCTGCGCACGGCGCGCCCGGAGGCGCTGCTCGCCGTCAAGCATCGCGCCCTGCTGCTGGCCCTGTGGGCGCGGCGTCTGGGCGGGAATCCCGTCCGCGTCGTCGGCCGCATCGGCACTACGGTCTCCGCCGCGCTCGCGCGCAAGGGCCGCTGGCGTTACCGCCTGTGGGCCCGGTCCGTGCGTCGTTCCTATCCCCGGGCCGACGCGGTGGTCGCGGTATCGCAGGGTGTCGCGGACGATATCCGCGCCATGGGCGCCGCCGCGGCGCGGATCCGCGTGATCCGCAATCCGGTGATCACGCCGGAGCTCGCGGCGCTGGCGCGGGAAGCGCCGCCGCACCCCTGGCTGGGAGAGGATGCCGCGCGGCCGGTGATCGTCGGCATGGGCCGTTTCACCGAGCAGAAGGATTTCGCCACGCTGATCCGGGCCTTCGCCCGTCTGCGCGCGACGCACGCCTGCCGGCTGATATTGCTGGGGCGCGGACGGTTACAGGCGGACTATGAGGCCCTGGCCGCCCGGCTCGGGGTCGCGGCGGATATCGCCTATCCCGGTTTCGCCGAAAATCCCTACGGCTATCTGGCGCGCGCGCGGCTGTTCGTGTTGTCCTCGGCCTGGGAGGGTTCGCCGAACGCGCTGACCGAGGCGCTGGCGCTGGGCACCCCGGTCGTGTCCACCGACTGCCCCAGCGGCCCGCGCGAACTGCTCGCGGGCGGGCGTTACGGCCCCCTGGTGCCTGTGGGCGACGACCTCGCGCTGGCGCGTGCGATGGCCGCGACGCTGGACGACCCGCGGCCCGCGGCCGAGTTGCGCCGGGCGGCGGCGGACTATACCGTGGAGGCCAGCGCGCGGGCCTATCTGGACGCGCTGGGGTTCACCGGTTGAGGGTTTGTCATCGATGCTGTTGTCGCACCGTTACCGTTTTCTGTTCGTCCATATCGCCAAGACCGGGGGGACGAGCGTGCGCGCGGCGCTGCAGCGCCGCATGTGGGCCGATCCCTGGCGTATCCCCATGTTCCTTTGCAGTCGCATGAGTCATCTGAGCGGGCACCGGCTGGCCTGCAAGCTGCCGCGTCATGCCAAGGCCATCGCCGCGCGCGAGATGCTGCCGCACGAATTCTATGAGTCCCTGTTCAAATTCTGTTTCGTGCGCAATCCGTGGGACCTGCAGGTGAGTTCCTTTCATCACATTCGCCGCGAGCGGCCGCACCTGATGGAAGGCATCGACGACTTCGCCGCGTTCTTGCGCTACAAGCTCGATCCCGAGCGGCCCTACCAGTACCACATGGACATCTCCGTCGAGCGCCAGAGCGACTACGTGACCGACCAGCACGGCAACGCGATCGTCGACTTCGTCGGGCGTTTCGAGCGGCTGGAGGAGGATTACGCCTATATCCTGCGGCGCATCGGTTTCGAGGCGGCGCCCCTGCCGCAACGCCGCGCGGCGACGGATCGGCGTGACTACCGGCACTACTACACGGACGAACTCGCGCAGCGGGTGGCCACGCATTACCGCGAGGATATCGAGCGTTTCGGTTACCGCTTCGACGGCGGGGAATAGGGGTGCTTCAGCGATCCTCGGAGAGGACGTAGCGGGCCCCGCAATAGGGGCATACCGCTTCACCCGCTTCCTCGATCGGGAGGAATACCCGCGGATGGGAGTTCCACAGGCTGGTACCCGGCATCGGGCAGTGCAGGGGGAGATCGGCGGGGCCGACGCGGTAGTAGCCGCGCGCGTCGGTCAGGGGACCGTTTTTTTCACCGCTTCGACCGGGCGTCGGCATGGGATCCCCCTAAACGTAGGTCAGCCATTCGCCGTATTCGGCGCGGCGTCCGTGAACCTGGTCGAAATAGAGGCTCTGCAGCCTCTCCGTGACCGGTCCGCGGCCGCCTTCGCCGATGGCGCGGCGGTCGAGTTCGCGGATCGGCGTCACCTCGGCGGCGGTGCCGGTAAAGAAGGCCTCGTCGGCGATGTACACCTCGTCGCGCGTGATGCGCTTCTCCCGCACCTCGATGCCGAGGTCCCGCGCCAGCTGGATCACGGTCGCGCGGGTGATGCCGTCCAGTGCGGAGGTCAGCTCCGGTGTGTAGAGCACGCCGTCGCGCACGAGGAAGAAGTTCTCGCCGCTGCCTTCCGTCACGTATCCTTCGTTGTCGAGCAGCAGCGCCTCGTGGCAGCCGCAGGCCAGCGCCTCGTTCAGGGCGAGGATCGAATTGAGATAGTTGGCGTTCGCCTTGGCCTTGCACATGGTGATGTTGACATGGTGGCGCGTGTACGAGGACGTGCGCACCTTGATGCCCTTTTGCATGTTTTCCTCGCCCATGTACGAGCCCCAGGCCCAGGCGGCCACCATGACGTGGGTCTTGAGGTTGTCGGCGCGCAGGCCCATGCCTTCCGCGCCGTAGAAGCACATCGGCCGGATGTAGCCCGATTCCAGCCGGCATTCGCGCACGGCCGAGACGATGGCCTGGTTGATCGTGGCCTTGTCGTAGGGCATGGGCATGTTGAGGATGTGCGCCGAGCGGAACAGGCGGTCGGTGTGGGCCTCCAGGCGGAAAATGGCCGTGCCGCGCGCGGTCTTGTAGGCGCGGACGCCCTCGAATACGCCCAGTCCGTAATGCAGGGTGTGGGTCAGGACATGAACCTTGGCCTCACGCCAGGGCACCAGTTTTCCGTCCAGCCAGATGACGCCGTCACGGTCATCCATCGTCGCCATGCTCATGCGAAAACTCCTGCATTCAATCTCGAGTGGTTCGGGGGAAATCCCCGCCCGGCGTCGGGCGGCAGGCAGGGAAGGTCGATTGTAACGAATATCCTGCTGTTTTTCACCGCCCGCCCCCGGTTTCCGGGGCGGCGGGCGGCGGCAGCAGGTCGTCCCAGATGCGCGCCACTTCCGCCCGCGGGGCGGCGAATTGCGCGGCATCCACCACCGTGCCTTCGGTCTCCTGCAGGGCCAGGCGATGCACCACGGCGCGGTAATTGCGGTAGGCGTCGGTCAACAGGCGGCTGTCCTCCGCGGGGAGCAGGCCCAGGCGCGCCAGGGTTTCCAGCAGGCGGATGTTATCGGTCCAGCGCAGCAGTTCGGGGTGTTCGGGCGCCCAGCGCAGCACCGCGTACTGGACGATGAACTCGATGTCGGCGATGCCCCCGCGGCCCTGTTTGAGATCGAACTGCCCGGCCCCGTCGCGGGAGAGTTCGCGCCGCATGCGTTCGCGCATGTCGCCGACCTCCTCGCGCAGGCGGGCGGGGTCGCGCGGGCGGGCCAGGGCGGCCGCGCGGATACGCTCGAATTCCGCCGTCACGGCGGGATCGCCGGCGACCACCCGGGCGCGCACCAGGGCCTGGTGTTCCCAGGTCCAGGCGGCCTCGCGCTGGTAGTCCTCGAAGGCGGACAGGGAACTGACCAGCAGACCGGAGCTGCCGCTCGGGCGCAGGCGCAGATCGACCTCGTAGAGGATGCCGGCCGGGGTATGGGTATTGAGCAGGTGAATGATGCGCTGCGCGAGGCGGGCGTAGCCCTGCGCCAGGGCGGGGTCCTGGTCCGCCGCGTGCAGAAACACCAGATCCAGGTCGGAGCCGTAGCCCAGTTCGATGCCGCCGAGCTTGCCGTAGGCGACGATGGCGAAGCCGCGATCGAACCGTCGTGTGGCACCCGGATTGCGTCGCATCAGATGGTTCGACGAGAGGCTCAGCACCTCGGCGAGGACGACCTCGGCGATCTCGGTCAGATGGTCGCTGACCACCATCAGCGGGATCGCTTCCATGACGTCCGCGGCGGCGACGCGCAGTACGTTCGAGTGCTTGAAATGGCGCAGGGTTTCCATCTGCTGTTCGAGGTCCTCGGGCGCGATCGCCTCCAGGGCGGTGCGCAGATCGCGCTCGAGCGCGCCGCGGTCGAGCGGGGCATAGAGGCGGCGCGGGTCGATCAGCTCGTCGAGCAGCAGGGGCTGGTGCGCCAGCATGTCCGAGATCCAGGGACTGGCCGCGCACAGGCGGACCAGTTGGGCCAGCACCACCGGATTTTCCCCCAGCAGGGCCAGATAGGCAGTGCGGCGCGCGATCTGCTCGATCAGGTCGAGCAGGCGGATCAGCGTCACGTCGGGCCGCGGCGTCGCGGCGGCCGCATCGAGCAGCGGCGGGACGACGCGATCCATGCGTGCGCGGCCGCGCTCGCTCAGGGCGCGGTAGACGTGGCCGTCACGCAGCAGGCCGAGGCGCCGGTGGATCTCCGCGCCGTCGTGGAAACCCGCCTGTGTCAGCAGCGCGACGCCCTCTCCGTCGTCCAGTCCGCCGGACCAGAGGGCGCCGTAATCCGGTGCGGACCCCTCCCGCGATCCGGCCGGTTCCGTTTCCCGGCGTGGCACGTTGAACACCTGGTTGAAGTGCCGTTGCACGCCTGCGCGGTATTGCACGAGTACGCGCGCGAATCCCTCCCAGTCCGGAAAATCCATCGAACGGGCGAGGCGCAGGCGCCCCGTCGCATCGTCCGGCAACTGATGCGTCTGCCGGTCCGCGGCCATCTGCAGGCGGTTTTCCACCCGGCGCAGGAAACGGTAGGCGTGCTCCAGCTCGGCGGCGGCCTCCTCCGGCAGGTGGCCGGCGGCCGCGAGCCGGCGCAGGATGGGCAGGATGCGCTGCTCCTGCAGGGCGGGCTCGCGGCCGCCGCGGATCAACTGGAAGGTCTGGCCGATGAACTCGATCTCGCGGATACCGCCCGGCCCCAGTTTGATGTTGTCCTCCAGGTCCCGTTTGGCGACCTCCTGGTTGATCAGCGCCTTCATCTCGCGCAGGGACTCGAACACGCTGAAATCCAGATAGCGGCGATAGACGAAGGGGCGCAGGGTCTGGAGCAGCAGGCGGCCCTGCGCGCGATCCCCCGCGACGGGGCGCGCCTTGATCATGGCGTAGCGCTCCCATTCCCGGCCCTGCGATTGGTAATAGTCCTCCATCTGTTCGAAGCTCATCACCAGCGGGCCGCTGGTCCCGAACGGACGCAGGCGCATGTCGGTGCGAAAGACGAAGCCGTCCTCGGTCGGGCGACTCAGGCAGCCGATCAGTCGTTTGCCCAGTTCAGTGAAGAATTCCTCGTTGTCCACGCGGGCGCGCCGGCCGCGGGTGGAACCCTCTTCCGGATAGGCGAAGATGAGATCGATATCGGAGGAAAAATTCAGCTCGTAGGCGCCGAGCTTGCCCATGCCGAGCACGACCAGGCGCTGCGGCGCACTGGACCGCGCGCCGTGCGGAGCGCCCAGCGTGTGCGCGAGGTGCGTATGCAGCCAGCCCGCGGCGCCGTCGATCAGGGCCTCCGCGAGCCAGGACAGTTCACGCAGGGTTTCCTCCAGGCCGGCCCAGCCCGCCAGATCGCGCCAAGCGATGCGGGTCATCTCCCGGCGTCGGAGCCGCCGCAGCGCGCCGTCCAGCCCGTCTCCGTCGCGGACCCCGGATAACGCGTCGGCGGTCAGCCGGTCGTAGCGATCCGGGCCGTAGCTCAGCAGCAGATCCCCGCTCTCCAGCAGGCCGCGCAGCAAATCCGGATGCTCCGTACAGTTGCCGGCGACGAAGCCGCTGTAGGCCCATACCCGGCGCAACACGTCCAGGGTTTCGGCGTGCCGTGGAACGGGGATCCCGGTTTCCGCCGCGGCGGCCGTGTATTGTTCCCAGTACAGCTCGACCTGATGTTGCAGGGCGGGGGGCAGCGGACCGGCATCGGTGGCGCGCCGCGCCGCGACTTCGGGCGCCGGCGGCGTGGGGTGGGACGATTTCATGCGCACAGCATAAAAGACCGGCCGGGCGCCGGCAACCGGCGCATGACGACCGAAAAGTGAGAATCGGGTCACTCAAGCCGGTTTACGATCCAGTCGATAGTAATACCGGAGGGGTCGCCAACGTTTCCCGTATCCTGGGCCGGCGCAGAGGCATTCATGGAATTCACCGACTATCTGAAATTAATGGTCGCAAAAGAGGGGTCCGATCTGTTTCTCACGGTCGGGGCGCCGCCTTCGATGCGCATCCACGGGCAGATCAAGCCGGTCGACAAGTCGCCCCTGCCGCCGGGCGCCACCAAATTGATCGCATACAAGCTGATGAACGCGGACCAGCAGGCCGCGTTCGAAAAGAGCCCCGAGATGAATCTCGCGATCGCCGACCCGGGTATCGGGCGTTTCCGCGTCAACATCTTCCGGCAGCGTAATCACGTCGGCCTGGTCATCCGCAACATCAAGGTCAAGATCCCCAGCATGGAGGAATTGGGGCTGCCCCCGATCCTGAGCAAGCTGGTGATGCAGAAGCGCGGCCTGATCCTGTTCGTCGGCGCCACCGGTTCGGGTAAATCGACCTCGCTGGCCGCCATGATCGATTACCGCAACAACACCAGCGCCGGACATATCGTCACCATCGAGGACCCGATCGAATACGTGCACAACCACAAGCGCTCCATCATCACCCAGCGCGAGGTGGGCGACGATACCGCCACTTACGAAGAGGCCCTGAAGAACACCCTGCGGCAGGCGCCGGACGTCATTCTCATCGGTGAGGTGCGCGACCGCGAGACCATGGAGTATGCGATCTCCTTCGCCGAGACGGGGCATCTCGCCATCTCCACCCTGCATGCGAACAATGCCAACCAGGCCTTCGACCGCATCATCAATTTCTTTCCGGAAGATCGTCGCAACCAGTTGTTGATGGATCTGTCGCTGAATGTCCGCGGCATCGTCTCCCAGCGCCTCATCCCGGCGCTGGACGGCAAGCGCGCCGCCGCGTTCGAGATCCTGCTCGGCACCCCGCTGGTCAACGATCTGATCCTCAAGGGAGAGATCCACAAGATCAAGGAAGTCATGGAGAAATCGGAGAACCTCGGGATGCAGACCTTCGACGGCGCGCTGTACAAGCTGTACAAGGCCGGACGCATCTCCTATGAAGAGGCCCTGCGCAACGCCGATTCCCAGAACAACCTGCGCCTGCGCATCGACCTGGAGGAGAAGGACGTCGAGAAGAGCGCGGAGGTCAACGGCCTGCGCCTGGAGGACACCGAGGACGACGACCGGGGATACCGGGCGATTTCCCTTTCCTAGCCGGGGCGTCGAATAAAAAAGCCCCGCCCGGCAACGCCCGGCGGGGCTTTTCGTTTTCCAGCGAACCGGCTCGCGCCGGGGCTGTTTACATCATGCCGCCCATGCCGGACATGTCCGGCGCGCCGCCGGCCGGCTTGTCGTCCTGCGGGAGCTCGGCGATCATCGCCTCGGTCGTGATCATCAGACCGGAGACGGAGGCCGCGTTCTGCAGCGCCGAGCGCGTGACCTTGGTCGGATCCAGGATGCCGAACTCGATCATGTCGCCGAACTCGCCGTTCGCGGCGTTATAGCCGAAGCTGCCCTTGCCCTCGGCGACCTTGTTCAGGATCACCGACGGTTCGTCGCCGGCGTTGGCGACGATCTGGCGCAGCGGCTCCTCCATCGCGCGGCGCGCGATGTTGATGCCGACGTCCTGATCGTGGTTGTCGCCCTTGATGCTTTTGATCGCCTGCAGGGCACGCACCAGCGCCACGCCGCCGCCCGGAACCACGCCTTCCTCCACCGCCGCACGCGTCGCATGCAGGGCGTCTTCCACGCGCGCCTTCTTTTCCTTCATCTCGATCTCGGTGGCTGCGCCGACCTTGATCACGGCCACGCCGCCCGCCAGCTTGGCGACGCGCTCCTGCAGCTTCTCCTTGTCGTAATCGGAGGTGGTTTCCTCGATCTGGGCACGGAGTTGCTTCACGCGCGCCTGGATGTCGGCCGCCTTGCCGGCGCCGTCGATGATCGTGGTATTGTCCTTGGTGATCTGGACCTTCTTGGCGTTGCCCAGGCTGTTCACCGTGGCCTTCTCCAGCGACAGGCCGACTTCCTCGGCGATGACCTGTCCACCGGTCAGGATCGCGATGTCCTCCAGCATGGCCTTGCGGCGGTCGCCGAAGCCGGGCGCCTTCACGGCCGCGACCTTGACGATGCCGCGGATGTGGTTGACCACCAGGGTCGCGAGCGCCTCGCCCTCGACGTCCTCGGCGATGATCAGCAGCGGCTTACCGGACTTGGCGACGCCTTCCAGGATCGGGATCAGCTCACGGATGTTGGAGATCTTCTTGTCGTGCAGCAGGATGTAGGGGTTGTCCAGCTCGCAGGACATGTTCTGCTGGTTGTTGATGAAATAGGGCGACAGATAGCCGCGGTCGAACTGCATGCCTTCCACGACCTCGAGTTCGTTGGCCAGGCCGGAACCTTCCTCGACCGTGATCACGCCTTCCTTGCCGACCTTGGACATGGCGTCGGCGATGATGCCGCCGATGTCCTGGTCCGAGTTCGCGGAGATCGTGCCGACTTGGGCGATCGCCTTGTCATCGGTGCACGGCTTGGAGATCTTCTGCAGTTCCTTCACGGCGGCCGTGACGGCCTTGTCGATACCGCGCTTCAGGTCCATCGGATTCATGCCCGAGGTGACGGCCTTCATGCCCTCGCGCAGCATGGCCTGGGCCAGCACGGTCGCAGTGGTAGTGCCGTCGCCGGCGATGTCGGAGGTCTGCGAGGCGACTTCCTTGACCATCTGGGCGCCCATGTTCTCGAACTTGTCCTTGAGCTCGATCTCTTTCGCGACCGAGACGCCGTCCTTGGTGATGGTGGGGGCGCCGAAGCTCTTTTCCAGCACGACGTTGCGGCCCTTGGGGCCTAGGGTGACTTTGACCGCGTCGGCCAGGATGTTGACGCCGTTCAGCATGCGATGATGGGCGTCGGTGCTGAATTTGACTTCTTTTGCTGCCATGATTTGAATCC
>WBZO01006351.1_pt1 | contig 11515 bp, 9 predicted proteins | sample 5204261 | NCBI WGS metagenome assembly WBZO01 (sample SAMN12412400, study PRJNA552823) | activated sludge metagenome | isolation source: activated sludge from anammox sidestream of wastewater treatment plant... | place: USA: North Carolina | collected 2017-09 | reverse complement strand
GGTCAACGATGCCTGCGTGCTGGCGGGAAAACCTTACGTATGGGGTTCCATTTTCCGCTTTGAAGGCCAGGTTTCCGTGTTCTGGGAAAATGCGCCCGGCGGCAACGGACTGAATTACCGCGATTTGTATCCCGAGTCGCCACCGGCGGAAATGGCGCCGTCGTGCGCCGAAGGCGGCGTGCTCGGCATTTTATGCGCATCCATCGGCGCGATGATGGCGACCGAAGCAATCAAACTCATCACCGGCATTGGCGAAACCATGCTCGGGCGGCTGGCTGTTTACGATGCGCTGGATATGAGTTACCGCTTCATTCCGCTGCGCCGCGCGCCGAGTAGAACCTTGATCGAAGGATTGATCGATTATCAGCAATTTTGCAATGCGAATCGCGCGCCAGCGGCACCTGCGAATGCGATACCGGTGATCAGCGCGCGCGAACTGAAAGAAATCAAAGAGAGCGGCACGGAAGTGCAGCTTATCGATGTGCGCGGCATCGAAGAATGGAACATCGTGCACATTGATGGCGCTCAGCATATCCCGAAAAACCGGATCATGTCGGCAGAAGTTTTGGCGGGCATGAACAAAGAGGATTTCATCGTGCTGCATTGCAAAATGGGGATGCGCTCGCGCGATGTGTTGATTGAAATGCAAAAACACGGCTTCACCAACGTTAAAAGTCTGGACGGCGGAATTCTCGCGTGGATCAGGGAAGTCGATCAATCGCTGCCGACCTACTAGGGAAGCTCCGAAAAAGGTAGCGAGCGATGGTCAGGCAAGGCGAAATCAGGTGAAAAAGCGCAGTTTACAAGGTGTCAATGAGCATTTTGAGTCTGATTTCAACACAACATGATCGAGCGCAGTAGTTTTTCAGAGCCGCCCTAGATTCATTATCAGCAATAACTCGTAACAATCAATCGATTTTAAATATTCAGGAGACAGGAATTATGCTGACAATCCATTCCAAGCTGATTAGCGCCATGATCTCACAAGCATTGAACGATCATCCCATTGAGACCTGCGGCATTATTGCGGGGCCTGCGGGATCCAACTTACCGTTGCGTTTGATTCCGATGCGCAACGCCGCGCAAGCGGAGAATTTTTTTATGTTCGATCCGCAGCAGCAACTGCAAGTCTGGAAAGAAATGAGCGCGCGCCGCGAAGAACCGGTCGTCATTTATCACTCGCATACCAACAGCCAGGCATACCCGAGCCGCAGCGACGTCGAACTGGCCACCGAACCGCAAGCGCATTACGTCATTATTCCAACCTATCATTTGTACAATGAAGAAGTCCGCAGTTTCCGCATCGTCGATCGGATAGTCATTGAAGAAAGAGTGCGCATCGTCCAGCAGTATCAACCCGAACTCGAATTGCAGATGGTGGCTTGACGTTCATTTCAGAAAGCGCCGCCGTTTTTTACCGCAAAAATAATTTTCCTAGAAGGTTCAGTCCGTATGCCTATTACAGTCATTATTCCGACCATATTAAGACCACTCACGAATCAGCAAAAGCACATCAATATCGAAGGCAGCCAAGTCGCCGAGATTATCGATCATATGGAACAGCAATACCCGGGGATCAAGGAAAAACTCGTTACCGGCGGCAGCGCTCACCGTTTCATCAATATTTATGTCAACGACAACGATATCCGCTTTCAGGACGGTTTGGCAACCAGCTTGCGCGACGGCGATGTTTTGACGATTCTGCCCGCGGTTGCGGGAGGTTAAACGGATTTGCTTCGTTTACGCCTACGCGAACGATAAAGATGAAGAAGTCATTAAACGATTGCGCGATTGCCGGACCGCTCAGAAATGCCGCCGCGCCTTTCGCCGCAACGGCATTCTCGCTGTTTTACCAAGCCAGCGCATTAGAGTTGCAGGTTGCGGACAGCAGTGATCAAGCTGCCGGCGGGATGTTTTCCTTCACTTTCAAGACACCGCATACCAAGCCGGTGAATTGTGCGATTACCGGCTGGAATGATCGCACGCAACCGGATGCGTCTGAAAGCATCATCCAAGCGGCTTGCGGTTTGATGTCGGTGCATGGGCGCTCGAGCGGGACAATCCAACCGCTTGGATTGCAGTATGTCTCAACCGTCACGGCGGCGCTGGCATTGCAAGGCGGTATTGCCGCCGCGCTTGGCCAGCTGCGCGGCCTGACACTATCGGATAGTCATATTTCCATGGCGGCCGCGGCCTTATTCAGTAGCGCGCAATATATCGCGGATGCGACTGTCGCCGCAGCAGCGGAAAATTTACCGCCGGATGCGGGTTATTCCACAGCGCCGCCGTTCGTGTCCGCCGATGGTGTCGTTTTCGAACTCGAAACACTCAACGCCGATCCTTGGTTAAGATTCTGGATGCAACTGGGTATCGGTGCCGCCTTGGCGGGGAAGGGCTGGACAGCATTCTTGCTGCGTTACGCCAAAGCCGTGGCGCCTATTCCGCCCGAACTGACCAGCGCGTTAGCAAAATGGACTTATCTGGATATTGCGGAATTATGCGCGCATACCGGCATGTCGATATGCCGTGTGCGCACGCTGGCGGAACGGGTGGATGATGAGCACTTCAAATCGGAGTGGCTGAAAGGACCTTGGGTATTTGATTTCGCCGCGCCTCATCCGGATAGGCCGTTAAAACCGGCCAGCGATTCGTTGCCGCTGAGCGGACTCACCGTAATCGAATCCTGCCGCCGCATTCAAGGTCCTTTGGCCGGGCATTTGCTGGCGTTGCTGGGAGCCGACGTGATCCGCATCGAACCGCCGGGCGGCGATCCGCTGCGCGGCATGCCGCCGGTATCGGACGGTTGTTCGGTGCGATTCGATGCGCTCAACCGGCTTAAAACCATCCGCGAAATCGATATCAAATCTCCCGGCGGGCAAGAAGAAATCACCGAATTGGCAAGGCATGCCGATGTGTTCTTGCACAATTGGGCGCCCGGCAAAGCGGCGCAGTTAAATTTGGATTATGACGACTTGATCCGTGTGAATCCGGCGCTGGTTTATGCCTATGCAGCCGGTTGGTCGGCAGACGGCAAGGGAGTGCATGCGCAACCGCCCGCGATGCCGGGAACGGATTTCATGGTGCAGGCCTATTCCGGCGTGGCGCAAAAAATTTCCCAGGCTTGCGGCAGGCGCGGCGGAACGTTGTTTACCGTCCTGGATGTGCTGGGCGGCATCATCGCGGCGCAAGGCGTCGCCGCCGCTTTGCTCAATCGTCAGTTGAACCGCGCCGGCGCGCGCGTGACTTCGTCGCTATTGAGCGCGGCAACACTATTGTGCAGCGATGATTTTCAAAACCGGCACCGCTTCTTCGACATCGCCGCACCTGCCACAAGCCTGCTGAATCAAGTTTTCGAGACGGAACAAGGAAAGATCGCGATTGAGTGCTGCGATGACGACACCCTGCAACGCCTGGTTCAGACATTGGGCCTGCCCGCTGATAGCCGCCACAAATATTTACAGCAGCTGGGCGGGCTCTTGCTGAGCAAGACGGCAGCCGAGTGGGTGGCGATTTTGCAGCAAGCCGCTATTCCGGCAGCGGTCGTTGTCGAGAGTCTGAATGACCTGCAGCGCGATTCCCGCCTGAAATCGCATCTGCAACCGGGATCGTATACCAAAGTTACTTCGCCCTGGAGCTTTCAATGAATCATGCCGGTATTATCGATTTGGTGCCTGCCGAGGTGCGCGCGCAATGGATACGGAACGGAATCTATCCGAACCGATCCTTGTTCGCCCTGTTTTGTGAGCAAGTCCGAAAGAATCCGGACAAAGCGGCAGCCGTTTCACCGGATCATGCGATAACGTATGGTGAATTGCAGCATAAAATCCTTTGTCTGGCTGCCAATTTGCGCGATTTGGGCGTGGCCGCCGGCGACGTTATCGCCTATCAGTTGACCAATAGCTGGTATCACTGCGCGATCGATCTGGCCGCAGCAGCGCTGGGTGCGATCGTTGCGCCTTTCCCCCCCGGCCGCGGCCGCTTGGATATTGAATCGTTATTGCGCCGCTGCGATGCGCGCGTCATCATCGTTGAACCCAAATTCGTGCAACAGGATTTGTGCGAGCTGATCGAGTCGCTGAGACCTTCATTGTTATCGCTACGCATCCTGGTGGTCGACGGCGAAGCGCGCGCAGGCTGGCATACGCTGGATGCTTTGTTGCAGTCCCGGCCGGTTGCCTTGGACCGGCTGCCGGTGGTGGATCCCGATGCGCCGGTACGGTTCCTGATTTCCTCGGGAACCGAATCCGATCCCAAATGGATTGCTTATTCCCACAATGCCTTGGCAGGCGGGCGCGGACGCTTTTTGCAGCGTATCCATGCGCCGGGCAGAGACTTTCGCGGGCTTTACTTGATGCCGCTGGGAACGGCTTTCGGATCGACCGCGACCTTCGGTGTTTTGTCCTGGCTGGGGGGCACCGTGCTGATGCTGCCGCAATTCGATGCCGCCGCCGCTATCCGTGCGATTGCACAACTCAAACCGACGCATATTTTCGGTGTGCCGACCATGTTTCAGCGTATCGCGGCGGATCCGGCGTTAATTGCCACCGATACTTCCAGCTTGATTGCCATCGTCAGCGGCGGAGCGAAAATCGACGAAGCATCGATCCGCCGATGCACCGAAGCGTTCCGGTGCGGTTTTATCAGCTTGTACGGCTCGGCGGACGGGGTGAATTGCCACACCATGCTGGACGACAGCGTGGAGACGATTCTGCGCAAAACCGGCCGGCCCAATCCCGATGTCTGTTCGATCAGAATCGTCGACGACCAGAAACGCGAAGTAACGCAAGGCCATATCGGAGAAATCGCCGCGCGTGGACCGATCACGCCGATGCAGTATGTCAATAATCCCGAGCTGGATGCGTTGTACCGCGATGCGGACGGCTGGGTATATACCGGCGATCTCGGATTTATCGATGACCAAGGTTATCTGGTGCTGACCGGGCGGAAAAAGGAAATCATCATTCGCGGCGGCGTCAACATCAGTCCGGCGCAAATCGAGGAAATCGCCGCATCGCATCCGGCGGTTGTCAGCGCGGCCTGCATACCGGTTACGGATGACGATTTGGGACACCGCATTTGCCTCTGCCTGGCGATGCGCGAAGGCGCCGAGCGGCCGTCGTTAGCGCAATTTACCCGCTTCTTGCTCGACAGCGGTTTGGAAAAAAACAAATTACCCGAGTATCTGCGGTATTTAAGACAACTGCCGCTCAGTCCGGCGGGTAAAGTCGATAAAAAACAGCTGATCAACGAGCTGGAAAACACGCAATTCAAGAGCAATGCCGCTGTCATCGGCAAGGCGGATTATTCGCAGAGGGCGCACTGATGGCGCCAGCATCCGGCAAAACAACCCATACGGAAACGGCCAAGCAATTGGCGCGTGCAGTCAACGTCTTTGTCGAAACGGAAATCATACCGAACGAGCCGTTACTGGCGCAGCAAGGGGAGCGATCGCTGCGGCTGCAATCCGATTTGGCGCAGAAAGCCCGCCAGGCCGGTTTACGCGGGTTGTTTTATCCGCTATCGCACGGCGGGAAAATCGCTTCGCTGGAAGATTATTTGCTGGTTGCCGAGCAGGAAGGGCGTACTGAGTTTTCACAAGCCATTTTTGCCAGCCACACCGCGCTTGACGCGCACATGCTGCTGAAATTCGGCAATGCAGCGATCCATGAACAATTCCTGCAACCGCTGGCGAGCGGGGATGCGTTACCCTGTTACGGCATGACCGAGCCCGGCCAGAGCGGTTCGATCCCGAGTCTGATAACGACAACGGCGCATTTGTCGAATGGCTGGTGGCGTATCGACGGCAGAAAATGGTTCATATCCAACGCCGATCGCGCCACTTTTATGACCGTTCTGGCGCGCACGGCGGGTAAAGAAACCGAGCTCAACAACGCATTGTCAATGATCATTGTGCCGACCGATGCACCGGGTTTTAAGGTCGAACGGCAACTCACGATGATGGGGCACTCGTACGGTCAGGGGGAAGTTTCCTTGACCGCGGTGCAAGTACCCGAACATTATTTGATCGGCGCGTGCGGCGGCGGCCTGGATTTGATGAACAAACGGCTCGGTCTGGGCCGGTTGTTGCGCGCCATGAATTGGATCGGTCTGGCGCAGCGCTGCATGGATTTAATGGGCGCGCGTATTCATTCCATTCGCGGAAAATTCAGCCGTCTGGCGGAGAAGCAGCTGGTGCGCCAGCATATCTTCAATACCTACCAGGCCATCGCCGGGGCGCGCGAGCTGATTCGCATCGCGGCGCGCGGCGTTGATGCGCAAAGTCCCGATGAGATCGCGATTAATGTCGCCAAAATGGCCGCTTCGCATGCGCTGTGCATCGCTTCCGACGGCGCGATGCAGCTTTACGGCGCCGAGGGCCTCAGCGACCTGACGCCGCTCTATGGCATTAACCGCATCGCGCGTACTTCGCGCATTCTGGATGGCAATGACGAATCGCTGATCAGCTCGGTCGGACGCCGCCTGATCAATCACTATCAGCACCATGTGGTGTACTCGTTCGAGTGATTGGGGCCGGATCGGACAATGACCATCGCAATCAAAAATATTCCACCGGGTTTCTCGCATGGCAATTGATTCCGTTAAATTACCGCGTCCGGCGATGACCGGCGGCTTGTTGCAGGTGGTTCTGATTTTCGCCATGACGTTGCCGATGCTCATTTTATATGCCACCAGCACACTCGGGCCGTTGCTGAGCCGGGATTTGCATTTCGAGCCGGTTGCCATCGGTTATCTGATCATGAGTTCGTTCGGCTTGGCGGCTGTTTTATCGCTCGGGGCGGGCGCGATCGTGGATTACATCGGCGCGCGCATTGCACTATTGGTGTTGTTTGGCGCGATTGCAGCGGCTTTTGCGCTGATCGCGGCGGCACAAGTATTGTTGAGCTTGATTACCGCCACCGCGATTTGCGGCATCGCACAAGCATTGGCGAATCCGGCGACTAACCTGCTGATCGCGCAGCAAGTGCGGCCCGAACAGAGAGCCGGCGCAGTAGGATTGAAACAAGCCGGCGTTCAATTGGCCGCGCTGTTTGCCGGGCTGGTGCTGCCCGCCGTCGCATTCGAATACGGCTGGCGCGCGGCATTCGGTGTCATTGCGCCGGTTGCGCTGGCGTTCGGTCTTGCGGTGCTGTTTGTTACCCCCGGGCAGCATGTCAGAGCAAACAAACGGTTCACTTTTGCGCGCCCGAACGCATTGCTGTCTTGGTTGATGGCGGTGCAGTGCAGCGTTGGTCTGGCGCTATCCGCATTTGTCACATTTTTGCCGGCTTTTGCCGTGCAGCAAGATATGCCGCTGGCGCAGGCGGGTATGTTAATCGCTGCGTTCGGCGTTACCGGAATGTTGTCCCGAATCGTGCTGACGCCGCTGGGTGCGAAACTCGGCGATGAATCGTATTTGCTGTTTATCCTCATTGCCGTTGCCGCCGCCGCCATCGTGCTGACGATGCAGGCCGATCCCGGCAGCCACTGGCGGTTATGGGCCGGAGCTGCCGGGATGGGATTGTCCGCGGTGGCCACCAACGCCATTGCGATGAGCATGTTGATCAGGGATTCCGCTTTCGGGCCGGTGACGGCGGCATCCAGTTATGTTTCGTGCGCTTTTTTTTCCGGTTTTGCGCTTGGCCCGCCGCTTTACGGTTTGTTGTCCAGTCAAACAGGCAGTCCAACGCCCGGCTGGAGCGTACTGACCGGTCTGTTGTGCCTGGCTTGCGTCATGACGCTGCGGCTGGCATCGGCACGCAAGCGCCGCGCGCAACCACCCGCTTAGAAACAAGATGGATCTCTATTTCTGGCTATCGCGCAAGAAATTCCAACACGTGATGAACAAACAAATCAGGCGCGGTTCTCATGGCGCTGTGCTGCTGCCCGGGGAGAATGCCGATGCGATTATCGGGCAAGCTTTGCTGCAATATTTGCGCAGTCGCATAGCGGCGCGGGTGGCTGTTGCCGCCGACCAGCAGCAACACCGGCTTGTGCAGCACGTGAAAGCGCTGCGCCGTGAAAACGTACCGGCCGATACTTTGCAGCTCGCGCAGGATGGTATGCGCGGCGGCGAGCCGGATGGGCCAGCTCGATCCGGTCCGCAATGCGGCCAGCTCATGATCCGGTGTTTTCAGCAGATCGCGAAAAAACAGCAACAGGGATTCCTCGCGATCGCCTTGGTCGAGCAAAGTTTGCAAACGCGTTTCCAAGTCCGCCGACCAGCCGCTGCCGGTCAATGAAATCGAGGGTTCGTACAAAATGAGTTTATTGATGCGGGCGGTCAGAAGCGAAGCTTCCAGCGCGCACAGCCCGCCGAACGAATGGCCGAGGAGATGGACGTTACCGCCGATGGCATCTGCGACAGCCGCGATGTCTTCGCATTCGCGTTCCAGCGCGTAGCTGGCGGCATCACCGCTATGGCCGCGTCCGCGCCGGTCCATGGTCCACACGGTGTAATGCTGTTGCAGTCCGGCAAGCACCGGTGTCCAGGCGGAATGATCGCCGCTCGTGCCATGCACCAGCAATAGCGGCGTTCCGCTGCCGTGCCGCCAGCATGCGATCGGCGTGCCGTCGCGGGAAGTGATGAATTCCATGTGTATTAGAGTTTTGGAAATTAAATTTAAAAAGCAGTGCAGAGAATAATTTAAGCGGGACTATGTTACTAAAGCAAGCGATTTTCCAGAAGCGGTCAAACAGCTCATTGTTTTCAGCCGTGCTGTGGCAGCGCAATGATTGCACAGCCGCGATACGGTGCGCCGTAATGACACGAATTCTGGCAGCCGGTCTGAAGATTTTGCTGGTTTATTGCGTCATGGCGGTGTTGTTTTCCGCCGGTAGCGCCTTTGCGAACACAGCGGTAAAACCGCTTGGTCAGATCAATCAGTACTTGCGCATCAATGGCGAATTTCTTGGCAGTTATGAATCCTGGAATTATTTCCGCCCGGAATCCGCGGTCAACAACAGCTACGATTTGTGGGTAGTGCGCTCCCGGCTCGGTTTAATGCTCTCCAGCGTCTACGCGGACGGTTTCGCGCAAGCGCAATACAGCGGTTTGTATGGACTCCCCGCTGATGCGGTTACATCGTCGAATGGCCCATTGGGACTTGGCGCGGCATATTTTCTGGCGAATCAAACCACGGATGCCAGCAACGTTTTTCTGAAACAGGGATACATTAATTTCAAATTCGGCGCACTAGGGTTACCGGGCGCTTCAGTGAAAACCGGCCGTTTCGAGTTGATCGAAGGCATGGAATACAATTCAGGCGCCGAGAAATTCGATGCGCTCAAAAGAAGGCGGCTTGCCGAGCGCTTTGCCGGCGGGTTTAACGCCATTTATGTCGGGCGCAGCTTCGACGGTTTCTCGGCGGTTTATGACCGGCCCGAGTTCAATCTGACAGTCAGCGGTGTGCGCCCGACGCAGGGTAATCTCACCGTTCAAGGGCAAAAAGAAATCGGCGGCATCAATATGCTGTATGCCGCGCTGACCAGCAAAAAAGACAGTCTATTGCCCGGAACCGAGGGCCGTTTGTTTTATTTGTACTATGACGATCAGCGCGACACGCGGGTGGTCGATAACCGCCCGTTGTCCGCCAGGCCGTTGTTGAACGATGAGAAACTCAGTATTCATACCGTCGGCGCGCATCTATTGTCGCTGCATTCGTTCGAATCCGGCAGTCTCGATGCGATAGTGATGGGCGCGTATCAGTTCGGTAATTGGACCAATCTAACGCATCAGGCCTGGGCCATCGGCGCGGAAACCGGCTATCAGTGGCACCGGCTGCCGCTCAAACCCTGGCTGCGCGCGGTGTTTTACCGCAGCTCCGGCGATAGTGACGCGCGTGACGGCCGCCATCAGACATTTTTCTCGGCGGTTCCGAGCGGGCGCTTGTATGCCAAATTCCCGTTTTTCAATCAGATGAATATTCAGGATATTTTTCTTGAAATCATCGTATCGCCCGCAGCCAAAACACAAGTCAATATCAATCTGCACCAGTTGTCGCTGGCCAATGCCAACGATCTGCTCTACGGTGGTCTGGGCGCGGCATTGAAATCGGGCGCTTTCGGGTATTCGGGAAATTCCGCTCACGGTCATGGCGATATCGGTCAATTGGCCGACGTCGTTTTTACGCACAACTACAGCAAGCATCTGACCTGGCGGCTTTATTACGGTTATGCCTTCGGCGGCAGTGCGATGAAAAGCATTTTTCCGGGCAAAAGCGACGCCAGCAGTTTTTTAATCGATTTTAATCTGGTTTTTTGAGAGAGATAAACGATGTCCCTAACGCTAACCGCTGATGATCAGCGCTTGAGTGCCAACGAAATGATCGGTGCGCTGGAATCGATGTTTCGCCGCATGGAAATGATCGATGCTTTTTGCGCGCATGATTTTCCTCTTTATTCGTTAAACAATACCGATGTCTGGACGCTTTCCTCCGGCGGCTCCTGGATGGGAGGATTCTGGGCGGCATGCTGGTGGTTGCGGGCAAAAATGACCGAGTCGCCCGGTGATCAGCGCAAAGCGGGCGCGATTTGCCGGCGGCTGGCGGCAAAAATACCCGCCGATTCCGGATACCGCAGTCTGATTTTCTGGTACGGCGCAGCCTTAGGGGATATCTGGTTTCATGACGAGCAGGCGCATGCGCTGACACAGGAGTCGATTGCCGCGCTAGCGCGCAGTTTTAACCCCAAGTTGAACTGCATCCCGCTCGGCACCGCCATGGGCGGCTTTGCCAAAGGCGATCAATCGATTGCTATCGATAATTTTGCCGCACTGGTTCAATTGTTGTGCAGCAGCGGACAGAATCTTCATCACTACATGGCGCAGCATCATGCGGAAACGGCAGTGGCGGCATGCCGCCGCGATAGCGGTGCATTTCATGCCAGCGCGTATTTCGATGAGCGTGGATTTCTACCGGAAGATCAGGCCGGCGCATGGTCGCGCGGCCAGGCTTGGGCAATGCTCGGATTAAGCCGGGCAGCGGCACGCTGGGGAGAGCCTTATTTAAGTCATGCGAAAGCAGCATGCGCGTATTGGCAAAGCTCCCGCCCGGATGACTTGCCGCTTAACCGCCTGGATCAGAAGGAACAATTCGAGGACCCGTCGGCGGCGGTTATCGCATCGCTGGCGATGCTGTCGCTGGCGCGTTTGCTGCCCGATGAAAAAAATTGGCGCATCCATGCTCACCGCCAGATTAGCGCGGTCATCCGCAGCCGCTATTTCACTGCAATCGGGAGCGGTTCAGCCGATCGAGCGAATCGGCACAACGAATCCGCCGGGGTGTTCTGGGGGTGTTGCTATAAAACCGGACAGAACCAGGAAGAATTGGTCGAGTCGGTCTGGGGCAATTTCTTTTTGATGGCGGCGCTCGCGGTGCTGACAGGCTTTATCGATCCCCATCATTGTTAGGAAAGCTCTGAAAACCGCTGCGCCCGGTCACGCTGCGTTGAACGTTGAAATCAGGCTCTAAATGTTCGTTTCAGCGCGCGCGGGTAATTTTTTAAGGAATGCACATGG
>WBZO01006348.1_pt1 | contig 11517 bp, 12 predicted proteins | sample 5204261 | NCBI WGS metagenome assembly WBZO01 (sample SAMN12412400, study PRJNA552823) | activated sludge metagenome | isolation source: activated sludge from anammox sidestream of wastewater treatment plant... | place: USA: North Carolina | collected 2017-09 | reverse complement strand
GGATCAGCCCCTCCACGATCACGAACCAGGTCGTGCCGTCGATGGGCAGCCAGTTCGTGAGCAGCGCCGGCCCGACCTTGAACAGCATCAGGGCGAACCCGATCGCGATCACGAACGAGAAGATGATCTGGCCGCGCGTGATCTCGGTGGTGACCTCGCCGTCCTCGCCCTCCTCCTGCGCCGCGTAGTTCGCGGAGATGGCGAGCGCGCGGAACCCGATCGCGAGCGACTCACCGAGGGCGACGACGCCACGGATCACCGGCAGCCGCCACACACGGTGACGCTGCATCGGCGAGCGCACCGCCTTCGTCACCTCGGCCATCTCGCCGTTCGGCTTGCGCACCGCCACCGACCAGCAGGACGGGCCGCGCATCATCACGCCCTCGAGCACGGCCTGGCCGCCGAACGAGACGCTGCTCACCGGCGCTCACTCCCCACGGGCGCAGAGGCCGACTGTGACTGACGACCGCTCACGGTGCGTCCGCAGTGTCAGGCGCGACGGGCGCCGCCGGCCTTCTCGAGCCGCTTCTGGAAGCGCTCGACGCGGCCACCGGAGTCGAAGAGCTTCTGCTTGCCCGTGTAGAACGGGTGGCAGTTCGAGCAGACCTCGACGTGCAGCTCGGCCTTGGTTGACCGGGTCGTGAACTCGTTGCCACAGGCGCAGCTGACGTGAGAGAGCACGTAGTCGGGGTGGATCTCGGCCTTCATCGTGCGGCCAGGATAGCAGAGGCCGTCTCGGAGCTGACGTTGCCTCCGGAGACGACGACGGCGATCGTCCCACCCTCCACCAGGCGGGAGCGAACGGCTGCCACGGCCGCCGCGGCGGCCGGCTCGGCGGCGAGCTTGGCTCGTTCGTAGAGGAACCGGAAGGCGGAGCGGATCGCCTCTTCCGTGACCGTGACGACGTCGACACCGAGGCTGCGGCAGAGCTCGATCGGAATCGCGCCGGCGAAGGGTGCGCTGAGGCCGTCGGCGACGGTGGCCGGGGTGACGGGCAGCGGCCGCCCCGCCTCGACGCCGAGCTGGAGCGCATTCGACCGCTCGGGCTCGACGGCGACGACCCGCACCCCGGCAGGGACGCAGCAGGCGGCGATGCCCGAGACGAGCCCGCCGCCGCCGGCCGCGACGACGATGGTGTCGACCGCGGGCAGATCCTCGAGGATCTCGAGCCCTACCGTGCCGGCGCCCGCGATCACGACCGGATCGTCGAACGGGTGCACGAAGATCCGCCCGCTCTGCTCCCGCAACGCGTACAGCCGCTCGAACGCCTCACCCGGGTCGCGGGCCGCGAGATCGACCGTCGCGCCGTATCCCCGCGTAGCTGCGATCTTCGCCTCGCTCGCGCCCTGCCACATGACGACGAGCGCATCCAGGCCCTCCTCGGCCGCGCCCCAGGCAAGCGCCTGGGCGTGGTTTCCGGCCGAGACGCCGATCACGCCCCGGCAGCGCTCGTCCACGTCCAGCGCAGCCAGCCGGTTGAGCACCCCGCGCACCTTGAACGAGCCGGTGCGCTGGAACAGCTCGGCCTTCAGGAAGCAGCCGCGACCGAGGCTGGACGAGGTCAGCAGCGGCGTCCGCTGTACCCGCCCCCGGATCAGCGCGGCCGCACGCTGGACATCGTCCGCTGTGACCGGCAGCACGCCCGCAGCGGGCTGGTGGTCGACCGACATGCACTCGAGAATACGCACGGTGGCAGACCCCCTCGCCCTCGTCGCGGGCGCCGCGACCCGTCCTGCGCATCCGGTGCGGCTCGTCATCTCGGACGACCTGCGGCGCTCGCGCGCGACCGTCGCGCTGCGTATGCTGCTCGCCGTCCCGCACCTGCTCTGGCTCGGCCTGTGGGGCATCGCCGCCTTCACGGTCGCGTTCGTCGTCTGGCTCGCCGTCCTCGTCGAGGGTCGAGCGCCGCGGGCGCTACACGATTTCCTCGTCTCGTACGTGCGCTACGCGACGCAGGTCGGCGCATACCTCTCCCTCGTCGGCAACCCGTACCCGTCCTTCAGCGGAGGGAGCTATCCGGTCGACGTGGTGATCGACCCGCCCGACCGGCAGCAGCGGGCCGGAGCGGCCATCCGCCTGCTGCTCGCCGTCCCGGCGCTGCTCCTCTCGGCCTCCCTCGGCGCCGGGCCCGCCGTGGGCGCCGGCACGCTCGCCCTGGGCGGCGGCGTGCTCGCGGTAACCGGCTTCCTGGGCTGGTTCGCCGCCCTCGCCCGCGGGCGCCTGCCGCTCGGCCTGCGCGACCTCGGCGCCTACGCGCTCGGCTACGGCGCCCAGGTGAGCGCCTACGTGCTCCTGCTCACCGACCGCTATCCGGACAGTGACCCGACCGTGACGGCGCCCGGACAGGCGCTGCGGCCCCATCCTGTCCGGATCGGTGTGCGCGACCCGCTCAGGCGGTCTCGCCTGACGGTGTTCTTCCGGGCGCCGCTCACGGTGCCGCATCTGCTCTGGCTCGCCGGCTGGAGCGCGCTCGCGGCGATCGCCGTGGCGGCGGCATGGGCGCTCACGCTGCTGCTCGGTCGTCTACCGGTCAGTCTGCACCGCTTCCTCGCAGCCTATGTGCGCTACCTCGCCGACGTCTCCTCCTTCCTGTTCCTCGTCGGCGGCCCCTTCCCCGGCTTCGTCGGCGCAACCGGCTCCTACCCCGTCGAGGTGACTGTCGCGCCGCCGCGGCGCCAGCATCGTCTGCTGACGCTGTTTCGGCCCGTACTCGCATTTCCCGCGCTCGTCGTCGCCGCCGCCTACGGCGGCGTGCTTCCCGTGGTGGCGCTGCTCGGCTGGTGGCATGCCCTGCTGACGGGGCGCATGCCCGCAGGCATACGGAACCTGGGCGCCGCCGCCATCCGCTACAACGCCCAGGTGGGCGCCTACCTGCTGCTGCTCACGGAGCGCTACCCCGACGCGGCGCCGGGCCTCCGCGACGACTCGCCCCCGTCGCTCGCCGACGCCCCCGACGACGTCGTGTTGGGGCTGAGCTGACCCGTACCTCCCGCGTCCTCGCCGTCGCCGCGGCGGCGACGCTGTGGCTCGTCGCTGCGTGGCTGCTGCTTCGCACCGCCGTGCCCGGCGGCCTCGCACTGCCCGGCGTGGACGTCGACGCCGTCTTCGGTCGCGGCGTCGTTCAGGAGGCGCGGCACGTGGAGCGGCTCCTCCGCGTCAGCTGGGCGCTGCAGCAGGTCGTGCTGATCGCGACCCTCTGGGTGTACGCGAGGCGCGGCCCGGGCTTCAGCCGCGAGTCCGCCGCCGGGCCGATCGGGACGGGAATGCTGCTCGGCATGCTCGGCCTGGGCATCGTCTGGCTCGTGCAGTTGCCGTTCGGCGTGCTCGACCACTGGTGGGCGCGACGCTACCAGCTGACCCGCACCGGATACCTGGAATGGGCGTTCGGGGACTGGCTCACGCTCTCTGCCGCGTTTCTCTCGCTCTCGCTCGCCCTCGTGATCGTGATGGCTCTCGCCCGCCGGCTCGGCGAGCGGTGGTGGCTTCCCGGAGCGGCCGTCTTCGTCGCGATCGCGGCGCTGTTCACCTTCGCGATGCCGTATCTCGTGACCGGTACCACCCCGCTCCAGAGCCCGTCGCTGCGGGACGACGCCGTCGCGTTCGAGCGTGATCAGGGCATCTCCGGCGTGCCTGTGTCGGTCGAGAAGGTGAGCGGCGAGACGAGCCAGGCGAACGCCTATGCGATCGGTCTCGGCCCGAGTCGCAGGATCGTGCTGTGGAACACCCTGCTCGACGGCAGGTTCTCCGACGGAGCGGTGCGGGTGGTGCTCGCGCACGAGATTGCGCACCACTCGAGCCATCACCTCTGGAAGGGGATCGGCTGGTTCGCCCTCTTCGCCCTCCCCGGCGCCTGGGCTCTCATGCGCCTGACGCGGCACCGCGGCGGCATGGGCGAAGCCGCGGCCGTTCCCCTCGCGCTGCTCGTCGTGGCAGCGCTGCAGTTGCTGCTGCTCCCGGCCGAGAACTGGCTCAGTCGCCGCATGGAGGCCGAGGCGGACTGGAAGGCGCTGCAGACGACCCACGACCCCGGCGCGGCACGGTCGCTCTTCGTCGACTTCGCCCGTACCTCGCTCGGCGACCCCGATCCTCCCGCTTGGGCGCACGCACTGCTCGACACACACCCGTCGCTCGCCCAGCGCGTGGCGATGACAGAGGCGTGGCGCGGGCAACGCACGCCCTGAGACAAGGACATTCGTAGGGGCCGGGCTTGCCCGGCCCTCGGATTGCGGCGGGCGAGAGCGGCGAGGGCGAGGGCGGCGAGGGCGAGGGTGGCGAGGGCGAGGGCGAGGGCGAGGGCGAGGCAAGCCTCGCCCCTACAGGCCGAAGGCCTCCTCGGCCATCGTCGCGATCGTCTCGGCGATCATCAGCGAAGAGGTCGCTCCCGGCGAGGGCGCGTTGCGCACGTGCACGGCGCCGGGCCGGCGCTCGAGCACGAAGTCGTCCACGAGGCTGCCGTCGGGAGCGAGCGCCTGCGCACGGATACCGGCCGGCCCGGCGACGACGTCAGCGGGCCGGAGCTCGGGCAGCAGCTTGCGGGCAGAGGCCACGAACAGTCGCGTGCTGAGGTCTCGCACCATCTCCGAGCCGCCCATGCGCCAGTGGCGGCGGGCAAGCTTGCGGAAGCCGGGCGCCCGCAGCGTCTCGAGCAGGTCGCCGGGACGCAGCTGCAGGCGGCCGTAGCCCTCGCGGGCGAGCGCCAGCACCGCGTTCGGACCGAGCCAGATCGCGCCGTCCGGCCGTAACGTCGTATGGATGCCGAGGAACGGGAAGGCGGGATCGGGCACGGGATACACGAGTGCGTTGACGAGGTAGCGGCGTTCGGGACGGAGAACGACGTAGTCGCCGCGAAAGGGCACGATCCTGGGGTCGACGGAGCCGCCGCCGAGACGCGCCAGCCGGTCCGCGTACACACCCGCGCAGACGACGACGTTGCGCGCCTCGACCTCGCCCGCCGTGGTGACGAGACGCACACCGCCACGCGGCCGCTCCAGGATCGCGGTCACCTCGTAGCCGCACAAGAGCTGCGAGCCTCCGGCAGCGAGCTCCCCGGCGAGCGCGAGCGCGACGCGCCGAAAGTCGACGACGGCCGTAGCGGGAACGTGAAGGGCTCGCAGCCCGGCGACGTGCGGCTCCAGCTCGCGCAGGCGCTCGGGCCCGATCGCCTCCAGCGCCACCCCGTTCTCGCGCCCCCGCCGCTCGAGCTCGGAGAGTCGTGGCAGCTCCTCGCGCGAGGTCGCGACCACGACCTTGCCGCACCGCGTCACCGGGATGTCGTGCTCGTCGCAGAAGGTGGCGAGCGCTGCCGCGCCCTGCACGCAGAGGCGCGCCTTCAGCGATCCCGGCGCGTAGTAGAGGCCCGAGTGGAGGACGCCGCTCGAGCGCCCCGTCTGGTGAAGCCCGACCTCGGGCTCCTTGTCCAGCACGGCGAGGCGGAGCCGCGGCAGCCGTGCGGCGAGCGAGCGCGCGGTGGCGAGCCCGATGATTCCCGCGCCGACGACGGCGATGTCGACGCTGCGGTCGCCGCTGACCGAAAAGCTCACGCGTGGCCGCCTCAGGTGAGCGTGTACTCGGGCCCGGACCCTCCCTCGGGCGGTGTCAGGCGTCCGCCCCTGGCGCTGATGGCACCGCACTGGACGCAGTTCGACGGCGTCAGCAGGACCTCGACGGAGCCGTCGCCGGCGTCGTCACCCACCTCGTACACCTGTGCCGGGCACATCCAGGCCCACATCTCGGCCACCTCGCGCGGAACCCGGCGCGCGACCCGCAGGTGCCCCGGCTGGTCGTCGCGAGTGCGGTTCCCGGACGCGAAGACGGACGAGAGCTTGTCGAAGGTGAGCACGCCGTCGGGGGCAGGGTACGCGGCCGCCCGGTTGCTGCGCAAGAGCGGCGCCTCCGCGTTGGGCTCTGCGCCACGCTCGCCGGGCGGGAGCTTCCCCTTCGTCACCGTCATCATGCTCGCGAGCGCGCCGCCGACGAAGAAGCCCTTGTCGAACGCCTGGCGCATGTTGCGCACCTCGCGCAGCTCCTTGCCGACGTAGCCGCCGAGCAGCTCCTCGTCGTAGGAGTCGAAGGCGCCGACGCGACCGGGTACCTCGCCGCGCGCGAGGGCGCGCGCTGCCGCTTCCGCTGCAAGGCGACCCGACTCGATCGCGTAGTGGACTCCCTTCAGGCGAGGGATGTTGACGAGTCCGGCACTCTCCCCTGCGAGCAACATGCCGGGAGCGTGCAGCTTTCGTGGCAGCGAGTGGTACCCGCCACTCGAGATCGTCTTCGCACCCCAGGCGACCCGCTCACCTCCCTCGAGGATCCTGCGCACGAAGCGGTGGGTCTTGAACTCCTGCAGCAGGTCGTGGGCCGACAGCTCGACGTCGCGGTAGTCGAGGCCCACCACGAACCCGAGCGACACCATGTCATCGCCCATGGGATAGATCCAGGAGCCGCCGAACTCGCGAAAGCGGGCGCTCTTGCGGAGAGGCCAGCCCATCGTGTGGACGATGCGGCGCAACGGGATGGCGACCCGCCAGACCTCCTTGACCCCGAGCTCCCAGAGCTGAGGGTTGCGACCGTGCAGCCCGAAATGGTCGAGCGCCGCGAGGGTGAGGTGGCCGGCGGTGCCCTCGGCGAGAACGGTCACCTGGGCCACGATGTCGGCGCCCGGCTCGAAGTTGCCGAGCTCCTCTCCCTCCCGGCCTCGCCCCTTGTCGCCGGTGCGAATGCCCACCACGCGGCCGTGCTCCACGAGCAGCCTGTCGGCGGAGGTCTCAGGCAGAAGCATGGTGCCGCCCGCCTCGGCCCGGTCGGAGAGGTAGCGAGCGAGCTGCGCGACGGAGACGATCCAGTTGCCGTGGTTGCGCATCGTGGGCGGCGGGGGGATCCGCAGCGCCCGCGTCTTCGTCATCAGGTAGACGCCCTCGCCGTGCACCTCGCCGTAGGTGGGAACCCGGTCGAGCTCTTCCGGGCGTCCCTTGAAGAGGCGCCGCAGGGCACGGGGATTGACGACGGCGCCGGAGAGCAGGTGGGAGCCGGGCTGCTTTCCCTTGTCGACGAGAGCAACGGGCACGTCTCCCAGCCGTTCGGCGAGCTCCGGCTGCTCCTGCATCAGCTGGCCGAGGCGGACTGCGCACGCGAGCCCGGCCGGGCCGCCGCCGACGATCAGGACGCCGACCTCGATCCGCTCCGCCGCCGCGTCGCTGGGCGCCGCGATCACCTCGGCGGAGCCGAACGGCGGCGGGTAGTCCGCAGCTCGGGTCGCGGGCACGGCCGTCAGGCCCTGCGCGCGCGCACGAGCTCGGTCAGCCTGGGCGCGATCTGGTTCAGGTCGCCGACGACGCCGAGGTCGGCGAAGTCGAAGATGGGCGCGTTCGGGTCCTTGTTGACGGCCACGATCGTGCCGGATCCCTGCATGCCGACCTTGTGCTGGATGGCGCCGCTGATGCCGAGGGCAACGTACAGGCGCGGCGACACGGTCTTGCCCGTCTGCCCCACCTGGGTGGAGTACGGGTACCAGCCCGCGTCGACGACGGCGCGCGTCGCAGCGACAGCGCCGCCGAGAGCGTCCGCCAGTTCCTCGCACAGCCTGAAGCCCTCCGCGGCGCCGAGGCCGCGGCCGCCGGCCACGATCACATCCGCTTCCTCGATCGACGGGCCGCTCGACTCCTCCTGTGACTGCTCGACGAGCGTCGCCAGGGTGGAGAAGTCCTCGAACTGCACGCCGACCGGCAGCACCTCGGCCGATCCGCCGCTCTCGGCCGGCTCGAACGAGCCCGAGCGCACGAGCGCTAGCCGGGGCGTGGTCGTCCAGCCGACGTCCACGAGCACGGTGTCGCCGAGCGCGGGGCGCTTGCCGACCAGGGCGCCGCCCTCCAGGGCGAGATCGGTGAGATCCCAGTTGAGGCCCGCCTCGAGCCGCGCGGCGAGACCGGCGGCGACGTCCGCCGAGAGCACGGACGCTGCGAAGAGGACGTTCTCGGCGCCCGACGCCGCCACGACCGCTGCCAGCGCGTCGACGCGCGGCTGCGGCAACGGCGCAGCGAGCGCCGCGTCGTCGACGACGTACACCGTGGTCGCCCCGAAGGCTCCGGCCCGGGCGGCGAGGCCCTGCACGTCGTGGCCGAGCACGACGCCCGCCACGTCCCCCCCGAGCGAGGCGGCGTGCGCCAGTAGGCCCAGCCCGCCCTTCTGCAGCTCTCCCCCGTGATGCTCCAGGAAGACGAGTGTCGCGCCCACCTAGATCAGCTTCCTCTCCGCGAGATAGTCGACGATCTTCTCGGCGGCGCTCCCGTCGTCCTCGATCTTGACCCGGCCGCCCTTCGCCGGCGGCGGCGCCATCGCGGTCACCGTCGTTCTCGAGCCGGCCTCGCCCACGCGCTCCGGCTCGACGCCGACGTCGGCGAGCGAGAGCGTCTCGGTCGGCTTCGACTTGGCGCTCATGATGCCCTTCAGCGACGGATAGCGAGGCTCGTTGATCGCGTCGGAGACGGCCACCAGAGCGGGGAGCGGCACCGTGATCACGTCGTAGCCGAACTCCGTCTGGCGCTTGCCGGTTGCGCTGCCGCCGTCGAGCTTCAGCTCCGCGACCTGCGAGATGACGGGCCGGCGCAGCCGCTCGGCGACGGCCGCCCAGAGGACGGCGCCGTCGCTGTCGGACGCCTGCTGGCCGAAGAGCACGAGATCGGCGCCCTCGCGCTCGAGTGCCTTGGCGAGCGCGTAGCTCGTCGCCACGAGGTCGGAGCCGGCGGCCGACTCGTCGCTGACGAGGAGCGCCCGGTCGGCGCCCATCGCGAGCGCCTTGCGCAGCGACTCGACCGCCTTCTCGGGGCCGAGCGAGACGATCACGACCTCGCCGCCCTGCGCCTCCTTGACGCGCAACGCCTCCTCGACGGCGTTGACGTCGGTCGCGTTCAGGGCCGACTCGCCCGAGCGGTCGAGCCGCCTGCTGCCCGGGTCGAGCCGCTTCGCCGCGGTCGCATCCGGAACCTGCTTCACGCAGACGGCGATCTTCACGAGGCGGACTCTAGCGACCTGCGTCGGAGCGTGACGCACACCCGCACGAGCCTGCCAGGCCGCGAGGTCTGGTAGGGTGCGGCCCTTCGAGCGCGAACCGGAGCCAGATGAGACGCCACCGGACGACAGCCCGAGGAGCATTCCTTCTCCTCCTTCTCGCCGCCATCGCTGCGGCCTCGGCGTCCGCGGCGACGCGCACCGTCGATCTGCCCGCCGGCGCGGCGAAGCCCGCGAAGCAGGCGAGACAGGCGAAGCAGGCGTCCGGCGCGATCGTCTTCCCGATCGTGGGCGCGGCGGAGTACGGGCAGAGCTACGGCGATGCGCGCGTCAACGGCGCGCACGCCGGCATCGACATCCTGACCACGTGGCGCTCGGCCGCCGTGGCCGCCGAAGCGGGCAAGGTGAGGTTCTGGACGACCTCGGCGCGGGCCGGCTGCATGCTCTACCTCCACGGCGTGAGCGGCACCACCTACCTCTACATCCACCTCAACAACGACCTCACGGCGAAGCGCGACAACCGTGGTAGCTGCGTCCCCGGCGTCGCCTACGCGGACGGTCTCAGGGACGGCGCGAAGGTGAAGGCGGGCCAGATGATCGCCTACAACGGCGACTCGGGCGACGCGGAGGGCACCTACCACCTCCATTTCGAGGTGCATCCGCACGACGGCGCCGCCGTGAACCCGTACCCCTACCTGCAGGCGGCAGAGCCTCTCCTCTTCCCCGCGCCCGTGGGCACCTCCCGCAAGCTCGTGCTCGGCCTGCGGGGCGCTCCGCTCTCGGCGGGCGGCGGTGTGCTCGAGCTCTCCGTCAGCGCGGTGCGTGTCTGGCCGGGCATGCGCTGGACGGCGATCCAGCCGCGCTCCCTGGAGCTGAAGGTGCCGGAGCTCGCGAGCGTGGACGAGCGAGTCGCCGCCCAGGTCCTCTCGCCGACTCGCAGGGCGCTCGCCAGCCGCAAGGGGCTCTCGCTGACGGTGTTCAGCGCCCCCACAGCCGCGACCGACGAGGTGCTGCGCGGCGACCCGGGCGCGCTCGTCGTCGAGCGGGTGCAGGTTGTCGGGCCGGCCGCGCCGGCCGAGTCGCGCCCCGCGCCTACAGGGGGGCCGTGACCGCCTCGCGCAGGAACGCGACGATCTCCGACGTCGGCGCACCCGGCGTGAACACCGCCGCGACGCCCTGAGCCCTCAGCTCGTCGGCGTCCCCGCCGGGGATCGTGCCGCCCACGACGACGAGCACGTCGTCCGCGCCCTGCTCGCGCAGCCCACCGAGGATGCGCGGCACCAGCGTCATGTGCGCCCCGGAGAGGACGGAGATGCCGACCGCGTCCGCATCCTCCTGCACGGCGGTCGCGACGATCTGCTCCGGCGTCTGGTGCAGGCCGGTATAGATCACCTCCATGCCCGCGTCGCGGAGCGCCCGGGCGATGATCTTCGCGCCGCGGTCGTGCCCGTCGAGCCCGGGCTTGGCGATCACGACGCGTATCTTCCGGTCCACGTGGGCAGTATACGAGCGTGAAATTGACCGTCATCGGCTGCTCGCCCGCGTGGCCCAATCCCGGTGGCGCCCAGTCCGGGTATCTGGTCGAGGCGAACGGGACTCGCGTGCTACTCGATTGCGGGCCCGGCGTGCTGGGCCGCCTGCGTGACAGCGAGCCCTGGCCGACGCTCGACGCGATCGTCATCTCGCACTTTCATCTCGACCACTGGGGCGATCTCGTGCCGTGGGTGTGGGGGACGATGTTCCGCTCCGACGATCACACGGGGCCGGAGCTGTGGCTGCCGCCGGGTGGCCGGGAGACGCTCGTCGACCTCGGTACGAGGCTCGGCTTCCCGAACATGTTCGAGCGCGTGTTCGCCGAGCGCGAGTTCGAGCCGCGTGAGCCGTTCGCGATCGACTCGCTGCGCATCACGACGGTGCCGATGCTCCACTACCGCATGCCGGCCTTCGGCATGCGCGTGGAAGCCGACGGGGCCACGCTCGCCTACTCCGCCGACACGGGCCCGACGGAGGCGCTGGAGGAGCTCGCCCACGACTCCGACCTGTTCGTGTGCGAGGCGACCCTCCGCGACGGGACCGCCGACGGCCTGCCGCGCGGTCACCTCTCCGAGGAGGAGGCCGTCGCCGCGTTCGATCGCTCGGGCGCACGGCGGCTGCTGCTGACGCACCGTCCCGTCGAGCTGCCGCTCGGTAGCGACGTCGAGCTGGCCTGGGACGGCTACACGACCGAGGTCGCCTGACGGAGCACGCCGGAAGGTGGCGCGCGAGCGCCGCCGGCCCGATCCCCGCATCGAGGGATGGCCACCCGTTCGAGGGAGGCCGATGCGCGAGGCGTGATGCTTCGCGCCCTGCTCGTCGTCGTTGCCGCCCTGGCGACGCTCGCCGCCGTCCCCGCGACGTACGCGGCGGGCTGCGGCGCCGGCACCTTCGGCTCGCAGGGCTACGCGTATGCGGGTCATCAGTCGGCGGCGGCGGCGCACGGCGTGCGGGCCACGATCACCCCGCTCGCTCGCCCCGACG
>WBZO01006347.1_pt1 | contig 11518 bp, 12 predicted proteins | sample 5204261 | NCBI WGS metagenome assembly WBZO01 (sample SAMN12412400, study PRJNA552823) | activated sludge metagenome | isolation source: activated sludge from anammox sidestream of wastewater treatment plant... | place: USA: North Carolina | collected 2017-09 | reverse complement strand
ATCTTCGCCGGGACGGCGCGCCGGGTCTATCGCCTGAGCTGCTGACATCGTCCCCTGGCAGGGTGGCGGCGAGCCGTTTCGGCGCCGTCATCCGCCAGCTCCGTTCGATGACCGCGGCCAGCTCGTCCCAGTCGGTATCGACATCCAGCCAGACGCCGATCCATCCCTTGTGCCCGACATAGGGCGGGCGGAAGAAGCGCTCGCCCGCCGCCTCCACCAGCATGGCCTGCACGCCACTCGGCGCCTTGCACCACACCGAGGGGCGTCCCTGCGTTGCATGCGCCATGGCGAAGATCCTGTCCCGCACGCGGAAGGTGGGGATGTCCCAGGTTTCCCGTTCCACGGCTTCCGGCAGCCGGAGGCAGATGGCACGCAGCTTCGAGAGCGTGTTCATGCGGCCATCCTGTCGCATTGCGGCTGCCGCGGCCAGCCCGTTGTGGCGCAGGGCGGCAGAAGGCGGCGGTCAGAACAGCGAATAGCCGCCATCGATGATGAACGTGTCGCCGGTGTGATATCTTGAGGCGGTACTCATCAGATAGACCGCGATGCCGCCGAAATCGTCGCCGTCGCCCCAGCGGCGCATCGGCACGCGGGGAAACACCTTCTTCTGGAACCCCTCGGTGGCGAACCATTTGTCGGTCATGTCGGTGGCGATCCAGCCCGGCAGGATCGCATGGGCGCGGATGCCGTGGCGGGCGAATTCCACTGCCAGCCCCTTCACCATCGAGATCATGCCGCCCTTCGTCGCGGCATAGTGCTCGCTGCGCGGCGACGCCTCGATCGCCGCCAGCGACGCCGTGCCGACCAAAACCCCGCCATCGCCGCGCTGGACCATATGCTTCGCCGCCGCACGGAATGTATAGAACGCGCCATCCAGATTGATCCGCGTGACGCGGTGCCATTCCTGGCTGCTCATGTCCATGAAGGTCGTCACGCCACGGCCCGACACGCCGGCATTGGCGAAGCATCCGTCGACCCGTCCCAACGTCTGGACCGTGCGGGCGAAGGCCGCCTCGACCGCGGCCTCGTCGCCCACGTCGCATTCCAGCGTCAGCACGCGGCGGCCGGTCTGTTCGACCGCCTGCTTTGCGGCGGCATTCTTGGCTGCGTTCGTCCCCCAGATGGCGATGTCGGCGCCCGCCTGCGCCATCGCCTTCGCCATGCCAAGGCCGATGCCGCTGTTGCCGCCGGTGACCAGAGCGACCTTTCCGGTCAGGTCGAATGGGCTGTATGCCACGGTTCCTCTCCATGCAGGGTACTGCCCTGGTCTCTAGCATCAATGGGGCGGTCCGCAACCGGGGGCGCGCTGGCGTGGAACGGGCGTTCCGGTGTAGGCTCGGGGCAGAAAAGGCAATCGAGGCAGTCCATGATCCTGACGGCAGACAGCATCGTCGCGCACCAGACCTCCCGCCGGAAGACGGCCAATGGCTGGCATACGACCTATATCGGTCAGAACCGCAACACGCTGAAGGACGGCGACGCGGTTCCCGCCGCCGACATTCTCTATCCGATGGCGTTCCTGGTAGAGAAGGAAGCGGGTGCTATCGTGAAGCCGCACTTCCACCAGGCCGACCAGTACCAGGTGATCGTGCAGGGCAGCGGGCGGATGGGCATCCATGACGTGGCCAGCGTCGCGGTGCATTACACCGACTGCTACTCGGCCTATGGTCCGATCGTCGCGGCCGAGGAAGGCGTGTCCTGGTTCACCCTGCGCAACGCCTGGGATCCCGGCGCACGCTATATGCCGGCGCATCGTCAGCAGCTTCGTGAAGCGCGGGCGCGGTTCCAGCATCGCGAAGCGACCTGTGGCCCGTTACCGCCGCTGACCGAGGATGAGCTGAAGGGGCTGACCACGGTCGGCAGCGCTGCGGTGATCGAAGAAACGAAGGATGGTCTTGGCACCTGGCGCTATACCGTACCGGCGAACGGGCAGGTCACCGGGCCCGACCCCGGCACGGGTGGTGGTCAGTTCTGGCTGATCACCGCCGGCAGCGCCTGCGTGCCGGGCGGCGCGTTGCTGCCGGTGAATTCCTGCGTGTTCGTGGCCCCGGACGACGCCGCGGCGACCCTGCTTGCCGGCCCGGGCGGGGCGGATCTGCTGTGCATGCAGTTTCCGAAGCGGGCGCACGACTGATCCGGGCGCACGACTGATCCGACCGGCCGATGCGCGCTGCGGCAGACCCGCGCCGCCGCGGCTGATTTCCTGCCTGTAGCGTAACGACTCTGCAAGGCAGGGTCGCCTACGATACGCGCATCCCGGCGGTCGCGCCGATGCTCGCGACGACACGCGCGTCGGGGCATCGCAACCGGGGGCGGGACAGATGATCATGCGGGAACTGGCCCAGGAGACCACGATCATCTGGATCCGCTGGATGGTTGCCGCGCTTCTCAGCCTGGCCCTGGTACTGTTCGCCGTGTTCTGGGCCGAGTTGAACAGCGCCCTGCTGCTGGGCTGGGCGCTTGGCATGAGTCTGGCGGCGACGCTGAACCTGTTCCGCCGCGGCAGGTGACCGGCCGCACGCCGGTTCCCCGCTCGATTGACAGGCCTGTGCCCCGGTTTCCTAATGGACCGGAAGAACAGCGCATAAGCCGGAGGTAGCCGATCCATGAGCATCACCTTCACGCCGCTCCATCCCGTTTTCGCCGCTGCGTGTTCCGGCATCGATATCAGCCGACCGCTGACCCCGGAGCAGGTGGCCGCGATCGACGCCGGTATGGACAGATATGCCGTTCTGGTGTTCCGGCAGGGGACGCCGCTGACGACCGAGCAGCAGGTCGCCTTCACGACGAATTTCGGAGAGCTGGAAGCGCCATACCGCCAGATCCAGGCCAACGAAGGTGTCCGGCTGAAGGACCCGGCGCTGTCGGACATCTCGAATCTGGGACCGGACGGCAGCGTGCTGCATCGCGACGACCGCAAGCGGCTGTTCGGGTTGGGCAACCAGCTCTGGCACAGCGACAGCAGCTACAAGGTGATCCCGGCGCGCTATTCCCTGCTGTGCGCCCACGTGATCCCGCCCGAAGGGGGTGACACGCAGTTCGCTGACATGCGGGCGGCCTATGACATGCTGGATGAAGCGACGAAGGCGAAGATCGAGGATCTGATCTGCGAACATTCCCGCATCTTCTCGAAGGGCGCGCTGGGCTTCACCTTCACCGAGCAGGAGCTGCGTGACTTCGCCCCGGTGCGGCAGCGTCTGGTCCGCACGCATCCAAAGACTGGTCGGAAATCGCTGTTCCTGTCGTCGCATGCCGGGCGGATCGTCGGCTGGCCGGTGCCCGAGGCACAGATGTTCCTGCGCGAGCTGACCGAACATGCGACGCAGCGGGAGTTCGTCTATACGCACAAATGGCAGGTCGGTGACCTGGTGGTGTGGGACAACCGCACCACGATGCATCGGGCCCGTCCGTATGACGATGTCCGTTATCCACGCGATCTGCGCCGGACAACGCTGACCGACGGCGTGCCGACGGTGGAACAGACGCTGCCGGCGGCGGCGGAGTGAACGCGGTGGCGCCCTATCGGTCGAGCCACACCTCCTCGAAGCGCGGGCTGTTGTAGATACTGTTGACCATCGGGGTGAACCCGTGCACGGCAGGCTGCCAGCAGGTTGCGGCGGCATAGTGGTACAGGATCGGGCGTGCCATGTCCTGCTGCAGGCGGCGATCGATTTCCCACACCAGCATCTTCCGCTTCTCGACATCGGTTTCCTGCGACTGCCGGTCGAACAGCGGCTCCAGCTCGGGATTGCAGTATTTCGTGAAGTTCCGGGCCGAGTTGCAGGCGTAGTTCTCGTAGAAGTTCTGGTCGGGATCGTCGACCGCGCCGCAGGTGATGTTCGGCCCGATCGCATAATCCTTGCGCGCGATCTTCGGGAACCAGCTCGCCGTGTCGGTCGGATCCAACTCGGCGTCTATGTAGATGTGTTTCAACTGGTCGGCCAGGATGATCCCGGGGTCACGATGCGTCGGGATGTTGCGGTGCGACACCTTGAGCTTGAGCCGATTGTCCGGGCCATAGCCCAGGCGTTGCATGATGCGGCGGCCTTCGGCGCGGTTCGCCTCGACATCGGGACCATAGCCGGGCAGATCGGTCAGCATCGACGGCGGCAGGCCCCAGACTCCTTCAGGCGGCGGCTGCATGGATCCGCCGATCACGCCCTGACCTTCCGTCAGAATATCGATGAAGGTCTTCCGATCCAACGTCAGCGCCACCGCTCGGCGGATGTCCGGATTGTCGAAGGGTGGCCGCTCACGATTGATCAGAACGTTGACCGCGCAATTGTTCGGGGCGAGCCTGCAGATGGCTTGCGGCGATTGCTCCTGCACGCCTTTCAGCAGCGGGATCGTCACTTCATTGGGAAAGGTCATGTCGACCTTGCCGGTGGCAAAGGCGAGCAGCGCGGTGGAGCGGTTGGTGATGATGGTGAACTCGATCGCATCCAGATAGGGCCGGCCGGGTTTCCAGTAGGTCGGGTTGCGGACCAGCCGGATCGATTCATTGGCCTTGAACTCGACGAATTTGAACGGACCGGTGCCGATCGGGTGCGCGCGCATCTCGCGCGGCGTCACATGGCACGGATAGATCGCCGAGTAGCCTGACGCCAGCAGGGCCAGCAGCGCGGGCTGCGGCCGTTTCAGCCGGAACGTCACCTCGAAGTCGCCGTTCGGCACCACGTCGTTCAGGTTGTGGTACCAGCCGCCACGCAGGTTGGCGCGCAGCGGCGTGGCCGACCGGCCCAGCAGCAGGTCCCAGGTGCATTTGACGTCGCGCGATGTGAACGGCTTGCCGTCGTGCCAGGTCACGCCGTCCCGCAGCTTGAAGGTCAGGGCGGTGTTGTCGGCGTTCCATGACCAGGCGGTTGCGAGTTCCGGGCGGATCGTGTCGATGCTGTTGCGCGGTTCCTGCTGATCGTAGATCACCAGGTTGTTGAACACTGCCATGAACGGCACGGTGACCGAATTGCTCGATTCCTCGAGGATGGAAGGGCTGCCCGGGCTGTCGCGGTGATACAGCCGCAGCACGCCACCCTGTTTGGGTTCGGCGGCGGATGCGGTCGACGCCAGCAGAACAGCGAGGCAGACCAGCGCGAGGCCAAGTATCCTGGACATGCTTCCGATCCCCATTTTCGTGCATTGTTTCGTTTCAGCGGACGGTGTTGCTCCCGAGTGTTGTTTGATTTCGGGATGACGTCCAGCCCGACGCCTTGACGCGGAACAGGCGGGGGTCACTACTCCAACGCAGCATCCATGCGAGGGAGGAAATCCGATGCAGGTCCGTCTTGTCGTCACCATCAACGCCGAACCCGGCAAAGGAGCCGAGCTGGCCAAGGCATTCCGAGAGCGCTGTGCCGACGTGATGCGGGAGCCTGGCTGCGAACAGTTCGAGGTGTTCCAGAGCGTGCTCGATCCCGACAAGCTCGTGCTGTTGGAGCTGTGGAAGGACCAGGCAGCGCTGGATGTCCATGCAAAGGTCAATGAGACCCGCGCACCGCTGCCGCCGGGACTGCGTGCGCCGGGCGGCTCGCGTGAGGACTATCAGTACAACCGGGTACGGTAACGCGCGGGGCTGGTCGTGCGGCCGGCGCCGATCCCGCGTCGGCCCGCAGCGGTGCGTGGCGTCACCCGCCCAGCTTCTTCCCGCCGCAGGAATACAGCGTCCGGGCGTTGTTGAAGAAGAAGTCGCGCCGCTGCCGTTCCGGGACGTTGTTCGGCAGCACCTGTGCCGGATCATCGTAGTCCCAGTGCGGGTAGTCGGTGGCGAACAGCATCCGGTCCCAGCCGATCCAGTCCAGCGTGTCCAGCACGCGGGATTTCACGGCGGGTTCCTCCATCGGCTGTGTCGTCAGCCAGACATGATCGCGGATATACTCCGACGGCTTGCGCTTCAGATGCGGCGTTTCGGCGCGCAGCCGCTCCCGCAGCCGGTCCAGCCGCCAGCACAGCGGTGGCAGCCAGGCGAACCCGGCCTCGATGAGCACGATCTTCAATCCGGGGAAACGCTCGAAGATGCCTTCGAACACCATGCTGGTCAGCATGGTCTGGCAGGACTGCGCGTGGCCGACCATGTCTTCCAGATAGAAGGACGGCCAGCCGCTGCCCGACACCGGATAGCCGCCGAACCCGAAAGCGTGGATGCCGACCGGCAGCCCGGTCTCGGCCGCCGCCTGATAGATCGGCCAGTACCGTTTCTGCCCCGCCGGTTCCGAGGTGCGGGACAGCATCAGAACCTGCACATAGTCGGGATGGTCGGCCCAGCGATGGATTTCGGCCGCCGATGCTTCGCCGTCCTCGTAGGGGATCAGGATCGATGCCTTCAGCCGCGGCTCCGGTCCCGTCCATTCGGCGACCTGCCAGCGGTTCATCGCCTGGGACACGGCGTTTGCGACGTGACCGTTCTGGAAGCTGCCGGGATGTGGCCGGATCATCGCCAGCACGCCCAGGGCGATGTTGTTGGCGTCCAGATGGTGGGTCTGCATGAAGGTCAGCGAGCTGCCGGGGCGCCCACCCTCGGGCGGCCAGGCGTCGCGCCGGGAGGCGTCGGGCTGGCTCTTGGGATAGGCCGGACCGCTTTGGAAGGCCTGGCGGGGCAGGGCGCCATAGGTGGCCAGATGGTCCTGCCAGCGCTTTTCCATGTAGGGGAACAGGCCCTTCATGCCTGCGGCCGGGCTGTGGTGGATGTCACAATCGGCGATGGCCAGGCGGTTGGCCGCTGTTGCGCGGGTGGCTGACCGGTCACGGATGTCGACGTTCATGCAGGCCCCTCCCAAGTGGCGCACCCGCCGATGGTAGCCGGCTGGCCGCCGGTGTCAGCCCCGTCAGGGGTGCGGCATGTAGCGCATGGCTGCGATCAGGACACCGACCGCGACCACCATCATGCTGCCGGTCTTGATCGTCAGGTCGCGGCGCAGGATGTCCAGGTCGCGCCGGATCAGCGCGACCTCCGTCTTCAACTCCGACCGTACGTCGGTTATCCCCGTCTTCAACTCCGACCGTACGTCGGTTATCCCCGTCCTCAATTCCGACCGCAGGTCGGTTATTTCCGCCTTCAGCTCCGACCGTACGCCGGCGATTTCCGCCTTCAGCTCCGACCGTACGCCGGCGATTTCCGCCTTCAGCTCCGACCGTACGTTGGTGACTTCCGCTTTGAGGTTGGTCTCCACAGTAGCGATGTCAGCCTTCAGTGCGGTCTCCACGCCGGCGATGTCGGTCTTCAGTGCTGACTCAACACCAGCGATGTCAGCCTTCAGCGCCATTTCGGTCGCGCCGACATCCCGTTTCGTCGCCAGTTCCGATGTCGACATTGCCTCAGCCAACGCCTCCGCCGTTCCCGCCGCTGTCGGTGCCGGCATGCCGGCCGCTTCCAGCTTGCGAGCAAATTTCAGCGTGTCGAAAGGCACCGCATTCATGATCCGATCCTATCCGTTTCCCAACGATCGGTCGAGCATGCCGAGCGAAGGTAAACAAACGGCGAAGGGTTGCCTCGACCAGGCGGCACGCGGATGTTAGCGTTCAACCAAACCGACGGAGGACGTCATGCTGACTCAGGCCCAGATCGACGAATACAACGAGGTCGGTGCCATCGTCGTGCCCGACATCCTGACCGAGGCCGAGGTGATCGAACTTCGCACCGTCACCGACGGGTTTGTCCACCGCGCCCGCGGCCTGACCGGCCATACGGACATCTATGACCTGGAAGACAGCCACACGCCGGACAATCCGCGCGTCCGCCGCATCAAGGCTGCGCATCTGCACCATCCGGCCTATGCCGCGCTGGTCCGACATCCGAAGATCATCGCCGTGCTGCGGTCGCTGTGGGGGCCGGACATCCGTTTCGACACGGCCAAGCTCAACATGAAATGCGCCGGCTTCGGCGCGCCGGTGGAATGGCACCAGGACTGGGCGTTCTACCCGCACACCAACGACAGCCTCGCGGCCGTCGGCGTCATGTTCGACGACATGGCGATGGAGAACGGTCCGCTGATGATCATCCCCGGCAGCCACAAGGGCCCTACCTTCGACCACCATGCCGACGGCGTGTTCTGCGGCGCCATGAACCCGGACAACAACGACGTCGACTACAGCACGGCGATCCCGCTGGTGGGCAAGGCGGGCTCGATCACCGTCCATCATGTCCGCACCGTGCACGGTTCGGCGCCCAACGTGTCGGACCGTGACCGCCGCCTGCTGCTGTTCCAGTTCCGCGCCGCCGACGCCTGGCCGTTGCTGGGCTATCCCGGCGGTATCGCCAAGTTCAACGACCTGATGGTGTCCGGCCAGCCGCGGGAGCCACGCCTCGCCCCTGCGCCGGTCCGCCTGCCATTGCCGCCCGCGACGCGGCAGGGCTCGCTGTATGAGAACCAGAAGGGCATGAAGAAACGGTTCTTCGACATCCCGGTAGCCGCCCAAGCACCCGAGATGGCGAAATGACCACAGCGAGGCAGCCTGCACCCGTCGAGCCGATCTTCGACCGCACGCCGCACCCGTTCGGGGACGGCCCCGTCGACCCGCTGGTCTACGACGCCTCGACCCGCGCAATGCGGCAGCGTTCGATGAACTTCGCCGCCAAGCGCTATGCCGATATGCTGTTCGTTTCCGGGCTCGACCGCGCGACCGCCGACCGCCACCATCGCTGGCGCGCCGCGCTCGTGCCGGCGGGGCTCGACGCCCGTCCGCCCGGCGGCAGCGCGCAGGCCGAGCTGACGGATGCGGTGCGCGCCGGCCATGTCAGCGTGCAGGTCGATCCCGAGGATCGCCGGGTCACGGTGTTCTGGAACGAACCGAACCAGGCGCCGATCGTCGGCGCCGCGATCGCGCGGGCCGGCTATGGCGGAATCCTGCTGGGCGAGCATGCCGTGCCGCGGTTCGACCCCAGGCCGCTTCACCGCGACCTGCCCGGGGCCGGGCAAGCCTGGCCACGGGGTGAGGTCGTGGACGGCCATGTCACCCCGCCGCCGGAGCTGGTGAACGCGCTGGATGAGCTGTTCATCAGCTCGCCCGGCACCTACGGCATCCTGTTCGCCACGCCGGAGCGTGTGCTGTATGAACGCTACAGCCCGTTCGGCGCGCCCGATCGCGCGACCCCGAGCTGGTCGATGACCAAGGCCATCACCTGCACCCTCATCGGCCGCCTCATTCAGGAACGCTGGCTCGGCGCAATGCACGATCCCGCACCGGCGCCGCTGTGGCGGGACCCGCGCGGCATCCATCGCCTGATCACGCTGGACCATCTGGTTCGCATGCGGTCGGGCCTGGGCTTTCCGGTGCGGCACGAGGACGGGCATGTCACCCTGGGCTTCGAGAACAGCGCCGTCTACCAGGATGGCTGCGACGCGTTCGAGGCGGCGCAGCGCTCGCTGGTCGCCACCGTGCCGGGCGCCGTGTTCCGCTATGTCAACAGCGGCATGAACGTGCTGGGCGCGATCATCCGCGACCAGATCGCGAAGCGCGGGCTGCCGTATCACGAAACCGTCTACGGCCTGCTGGTCGACCGGCTGGGCATGGCGAGCTATCAGCATTCCGCCGACATGATGGGCAACTTCATCGCCTCGGGGGCCGGGTTCGCAACGTTGCGCGACTACGCCAAGCTGGGCGTCCTGTATCTACAGGACGGGATGTGGGACGGCCATCGCCTGCTGCCGGAAGGCTGGGTCGACTACGCGCTGACCGCGACGCATACCGGCACTTCCTATGCCGCGTGCTTCCGCACCAATATCGACGGCCTGTTCCCCGACCTGCCGGCCGACACCGCCTGGGCGTCGGGCGCGTCCGATCAGCGCGTCTTCATCCTGCGCCGCCATCGCATGACCGTTGCCGTTGCTAATGAAACCGACCATCCGATGGACCTGGCCGTGCTGAACAGCGTGATCGCCACCGCCATCGCAACCCTTGCCTGAAGGAAGCGCCGCCATGACCGTCCGCAACGTCGCCCGCGAGAAACTGGAGGCCGGCCAGCTCTCCCTGGGTGTCGGCATCCGCATGACCCGCAGCGTCGAGATTGCCAAGGCGATGGCCGTCGCCGGCTTCGACTGGCTGTTCCTGGACATGGAACACGGCGTGATGTCGCTGGAAGCATGCGCGCAGATCTCCGTCGCAGCGCTGGACGCCGGCATCGCACCGATCGCGCGCGTGCCCTACGGACAGTTCTCGATCGCCACCCGCGCGCTGGACAACGGCGCGATGGGCATCGTGGTGCCGCATATCGACACCGCGGCGGAAGCACGGGAAGTGGTGGAGAAGCTGAAATACCCACCGGTCGGCCATCGCAGCATGGGCGGCATCGGGCCACATTACGGGCTGCGCAGCGCCTCGGTCGGCGATGCGGCCAAGGCGCTGAATGCCGCCAACCTGACGGTGGTGATGCTGGAGACGCCGAAGGCGATCGACAATGCCGACGAGATCGCCGCCGTGCCGGGCGTCGACGTGCTGCTGATCGGCACCAACGATCTGTGCGCCGAGATGGGCATCCATGGCGATTTCGGCAACGACCGCGTCGCCGACGCCTATGCCAGGATGCTCGCCGCCTGCGGCAAGGCGAACAAGTTCCCCGGCATGGCCGGCATCTACAACGAGGCGATCATGGCGCGCTACATCGGTATGGGCGCCCGCTTCATCCTCTCGGGCCAGGATGCGCAGTTCATGGTGGCGGGCGCCACCGCGCGGACCGGCTCTCTGCGCAAGATGCACGGCGGCTGATATGGCGCGCTCGATCCCCCCGACCCGGGGCACGAAGCCGGCCCGGTCGGAATCAGCCACCGGCCTTCGCTGCCGGTCCGGACGCTGATATTCCGGCGGGGCCCCCGCGATAAGGTGCCCGCCGGTGAAGCCTGCCTGGATGGTGAACCCCACCTGGATTCTGCGTACCGCACGTCTGATCCTGACGCCGGTGAACGGCGCCGACCTGCCCGACCTGCAGGCCATCAAGGGCGATCCGCGCGTGTTCGCCATCATGCTGGGTGGCGTGCGCAGCCCCGTTCGCACGGCCGAGGAGCTGGCCGAGGACGTGATCGCCTGGGGCGCCAACGGCTTCGGCATGTGGACAATCCGCGAGTCTGCCGGTCACGGCTTCGTCGGCGTCACCGGGCTGGAACGCCGCCCCGACGGGCGCGGTGTCGCCCTTCGCTTCGCCTTGTGGCCCGAGGCGCAGGGACGCGGCCTGGCGCGCGAGGCTGCCAGCGCCGCGCTGCGCTTCGGCCATGATCAGGCCGGGCTGGAACGGATCGTTGCGGTGGCGCGGGAGGCGAATTTCGGGTCGCGCATGGTGCTGGGCAGCATCGGTATGACCGAATGTGCCTGCTTCGAGCAGCGCGGCCATCGCATGGTGTTGTACGAAAGCGGCAGCCGACGCCCGTGATGCCGGAGAAGGCTAGCTGCTCTGCGCCAACTGCTGACGCATCGCCGTCAGCAGCGCGTCGATATTGTTGGCGTTGTGCTGCAGGTACGAGGCGTAGTCGCTGCGCTGGGTGATGCGCAGCGAGGTGCCTTCGGCAATCACGTCGATGATCTTCGGGTTGCTCTG